>Ga0307497_10000037_pt1 | contig 25001 bp, 14 predicted proteins | sample 10_S_MG_FD_201366 | JGI IMG/M metagenome (GOLD analysis project Ga0307497, IMG submission 201366) | Soil microbial communities from Populus trichocarpa stands in riparian zone in the Pacific Northwest, United States - 10_S | ecosystem: Environmental > Terrestrial > Soil > Riparian zone > Trees...
GGATGCTGGACGTCGGCCTGCCGGCCGGCGGCGAGTTCGCGTTGATGTTCATCTACATGGGCGTGGTCTACTGGGTCATCAGCTCGTTCGGGGCGGCGGCCCAGGCCGGGTTCGGCATCGGCTCGCGAATCATGCAGTCGATCTTCATGCCGGCGATGGCGATCGCGTTCGCGGCCGGCCCGATCGCGGGCCAGAACTTCGGCGCGGGGCGCGGCGCGCGCGTGCGCGAGACGTTCGCGAAGGCCGTGCTGCTGAACACGGTCGTGATGGTGCTCGTGACGGTCTTCCTCCAGTGGCGACCCGACGTGCTCGTCGGTTTCTTCACGCGGGAGAGTGCTGCGACCGACGTCGGCGCGACGTTCCTGCGGACGATCTCGTGGACGTTCATTGCGCAAGGCGTCGTGTTCACGTGCTCCGGCATGTTCCAGGGGCTCGGCAACACGAAGCCCGCGATGCTGAGCACGGCGATCAGGCTCACGGTGTTCGTGCCCGTCGCGATCTGGATCTCGAAGCAGCCCGGCTTTGAGCTCGAGCAGCTCTGGGTCGTGTCGGTCGCGACGGTTTGGTTCCAGGCCGGCGTGAGCTACTTGTTGCTGCGCCACCAGTTCAACCGGCGGCTCGTCGACGCGCCGCCGCGCGCCGCAGCCGGTGCGCCGGTCGGCGCTGCCGCCGTCGCCGAGACTCGAGGCTGACGACGGCGCTTCCGCGGAAGCGTCTCTGCGCGAGTCTGATGCGAAATCCCCCCGCGGAGGGGTGTGCGAGCTACTCGAGCGCGGCCGTCGCGTCGGTCTTCGCCGCGAGCGTCGCGTCGTAGACCTCGATCAGCACGCGCCGCACCGCACCCTCGGCCTCGCTTCTCTGTAGCCCGTAGCGCTTCGCGACGAGCTGAGCGATGTCCGTGACGCTGCGCTTGCCGTCGATCGCGGCGAGAATTTGTGCCTGCAGCAGGCGCTGCGTCGAAGCGACGACGAGCTCGTCGAGATCCGGCACCGGCCGCTGCGTGTCGACGAGCCACGCGGGGTAGCTCTCCGCGCGTTCGGGCGCTTCCGCGTCCGCGGTCTTCGCCGCGCTGAAGCTCAGCACGCGCTCGAGCCGACCGCGACCGCTCGCGGGCGATTGCAAGTAGGGCACGGGCTTGCGTTCGCTCGCGAGCACGGTGAAGCCGTTCGCGGCCACGAGCTCGAGGATCTCGTCCTCGCCGTAGCACCAGACCTCGTTGCGGTGTGAGAACGCGACCGGACCCGTGTTGATCCACGTTCCGCCGCGCGCGAGCAGGCGATTCACCGCGCGCGCCCAGTCGCCGAAACTCTGCGGCACGACATCGAGCAGCCACGGTGTGACGACCGTGTCGAAGCTCGCGGCCTTGAACGGCGCGTGCAGCGCGTCCGCGGCGACGAGCGCGAACTGTGCGTCCGGCTCGAGCGGCTGCGGCGCCGAGCACGCGCGCGCGGGCGCGATCGACGCCGCGTTCAACGGCGCGAGCGGAAACTCGTGCAGCGTGACGGTCTCGCCGTGCAGCACGCGGCTCGCGAGCAGGAGGGGCAGCGGATTCAAGTCCAGCGCGACGGAGAGCTCGGGCGCGTAGCGCAGGTGCAAGTCGTACGAGAGCCTGCACGCGCCCGCGCCGAGCGTGAGCACCTTGCCGGCCCTGAAGCTCTTGCGGGTCGGGAGCACCTCGCGCACGCACTCGACGCGGCTGTCGTTCTCGACGCTGTCCCAGCCCCAGTCGCGGAGCAGGTCGTCGTAGCCGGTCGCGAATCCGTCGCGCGTCCGCGGCCGGTCGTGCAAGACGGCCGCGCGGTCGAGATTCGGCGCGCCGCGCGCCGCGCCGAGCCCCAGAGGAGCGAGTAGCTCGACGATCTCCTTACGCTGCGCTTCGCGCGCGCGGAGCAGCGTCGAGACGCGGGCGGCCGCGGCTTTGCTCCGGCGCGACTCGCCGAGCGCGCGCTCGAGCCGCGCGTGCTCCACGGAGTTCGCGTGCAGGAATTCGTTGAACCGCGCGCGCCATTCGAGCCGCGTGGCCTCCGGGTCGCGGAACAGCCACGGGATGCGTGCGCCGCCGCTCTTGAAGAGCGGAAACTCGGCCTTGCAGTTCGTGCAGAGCAAGTGCTCCGCGCGCGCCGCGAGCGCTGCGCTCTCGCGCTTGCAGGTCGGGCACGCGAGCACCGGGGCGAGCGCCCCGAGTACGTCCAGAGCAGGCGCGCGCGCGGGCACGACGCGTGCCGCCGTCATCGCGCCGCGCGCGCGACGAGAGCGGCCGCAGGGCCGACTGCCGCGCGCGTCCGCGCCGAGTCGTTGTCGTGGCTCAAACGATCTTGTTGAACGCTATGTACGGCGCAACCGCCGCGCCCGAGCCGAGGCCCGGGTTCGTGAGCACCGTGTTGAACTTCGCCTCCTCGCCGTGCAGCGCGAGATAGTTCAGCACGACCATCTCCGCGAGCTGCGTCACGCTGTTCGCGAACGGGCTCGAAGCCGTGTCGATGCTGCCGGCCGCCTTGAACGCGCCGAGCTGCTGCGACGCGGCGCCGTTGCGAAGCACCGGCCGGCCGTTCGGGCTGTAGACGAGCACGAAGCTCGCGGCCGTCTGCGAGTCGTCGGACTGCCAGCGGAACTTCGTCGTGCCGTTGCCGTCGTCCTCGGCCGTGTTGCCGGCCGACACCGAGCCGTCGCTGAACACGTAGACCATGAGCGGCTTCAAGAGCTGTGCCGCGTACTCGAGCGACGCGCCGATCACCTGGCCGATCACGAAGTCCTTCGTGTCCGTGTCGGGCCGCGGGTTCTGGTGATAGTCGCGGCCGCCGAACGAGATCGTGCCTGCGCCGCCGAAGCCGTTGATCACGACCTTCATCGCGGCCGCGGCTTTCTTGAAGTCCGCGTTCTGCGTGAGCTCGGTTCCCGGGAAGATCGCTTGCAGGATCGGATCCGCGCTCGGGTCGAGCTGCGCCGGCGTGATCGTCGTCGCGAGGGTCGCCGTGGTCTTGTCGAACCCGCATTGCACGAGGTCTTTGGTCGCCTGCAGCTCGCTGATCCTGCCGAGCTTGAGCGAGCTCAACACGGCGGCCGCCTGCGCGACGCGGCCGTTCGGGAACGTGCTCGCGTTGCCGCCGACGAGGCCCATCGCCTCCGTGCGACTGCTGACTTTCGTCGGCCGTAGGCTCGCGGTGATCATCGACGCGGGCGCCGCCGAGTTGCCGCCCGAGTCGGTGTTCTGCGAGCCGATCGTCGCGACGAACTCGCCGTTCGCGCCCGCGAGCGCGATCCCGTAGATCGGGTTGTGCGGGTTGTTGCCCGTGTCGTTCTCGGAGCGCGCGGGCACGACGAAGCCGTTGGTGTTCGCACGCGTCCCGGCGCTCGTCTTGCTCAGGAGCCCCCGCAGCAGAGCGCTTCTCGGGTGCATCGCGAGCCCAAACGAGCTGTCGACGCCGATCGTCTGCGGCACGATCGCGGCCGGGAGGCCGAGCTTCGCGTAGCCCGCGGGATCGAGGAAGTCGAACTGGCCGCCGGCTTTGCCGACCATCACGTTGGACCCCGCCGTGTTCGCGCCGCCCGCCTGGTCGATCGCGAGGAACGGGATCTTGCCGGCGCCGAGCATGCCGCCCGTGTCGATCTGACAGGCGGCGGTCTGCGCGTGCGCCTCGCGCGCGAGGATCGTCGCGATGCTCGGCAGGAACACGGTGGCCGTGCCCGCGATCAGGCCGCGCGCGAGGAACTCGCGCCGGCTTCCGGGTCGCCCATGGCCGCTCACGCGGCAATTCTCCTCGATCCGTTGCTCGAAGATGCGGCGCCGCTCTGCTTCGCGGCGCAGGAATTCTCTGTGCTTGCTCATGGCTAGTCCTCTTGTGATTAGTTGAGCGTCACGGCGGCGCTCGACAGCGTCGCGGCGCAAGTCGCCTGCAGCGCCGTCTGCGCGGTCGTGCCCGTGCAGCCGTTCGTGCAGCCCAGGTCGTTCATCATCTTGACGAGCTCGGTGTGCACGGCCGGCTTGTCCGGTTGGTTCGCGAGGTTCGTGCCGAACAGCTTGTCGTAGACGGTGTCCGCCACCTGGTCCTTGCCGGCCGTGCTGATGGTGCACGCCCCGAAGAAGCCGCTGCACATCGTGGCGTTGGCCACGATCTCGCCGCAGTACGTCGTCGCGAGCCGCTGGATCGCGAGCTGCTGGCTCGCGCCGAACGCGAGCAGGTCGTCGGTCGCCGGCAGAGAGTCGCGAGCGTCGGCGTAGAACGTCTGCACCGCAGTGTCCGAGATGCTCACGCCCGTCAGCTGCGACATCGTGTCGTTGAGCTGCGAGAAGCTCCGGACGCCGAGCGCGGGCTCCGGCACATCGGGGGCGGGGGCCGGCGGCGAGGAGGGCGGCGCGGTCTCCGCGAGGCCGAACTTCGTGCCGAGCGCCTCGAACTCGAGGTGGAACTTGTCCGCGTCCGGGCCGAGAGCAGCCGGGATCACGGCGCCGAGCGGCGAGAGCTCGGTGCCGGACGCCGACACGGTCGTGTCCACGCGCCGAAACGCCTGTGCGGCGACCGGCACCGTGTCGTTGACCGCGATCCGGATGTTTTTCACCTTCGTGCCGCTCGGGCCGACGAACGTCGGCTTCGCGAACACGTAGCTCTTTGCGTCGATCGGCGCGGCGAGCAGATCGACGCGCGCCTGCGCGCCGACGACCGTCGACACGTCGAACGACAGCGTCACGAACCCACCCGCGCCGGCCGCGAAGTTCTGCTGGACCTCGGCCGCAGACAGCGCCTTCTTGTGGATCGCGACGAGCTCGAACGTGCCCATCCAGAGGCGGTCGTTCGTGACCTCGTTGCCGAGCACGAGGAGCTGGTCGTTCGTCCATGCGAGCGTCGCGGGCGCGCTCTCCGTCGCGGACACCTGACCGTTCACATACAGCGTGCGGCCGACCGCGGGGTCGAACGTCAGCACGACGTGCTGGAGCGCCGTCGCGACGTCGGGATTCGCGCCGTCGAGCTGCGGATCGCCGTTCGCGTTGCTCACGGAGGTTCGCGCTCGGCCGCGGTAGTCGGTCGCGTTCTGGCCGAGCATGAAGTTGCGCGTGTTCGTGTTGGTCGAGTAGCTCACGATGCGCGCGGGTCCGCTCTGGGCGAGGTTGTCCGGGATGATCCAGGCCTCGACGCTGAACTGGCCGGCCGGGTTGATCGCGTTGAACAATTTGGCGCTGTCGGCGGCGCTTGCTTGCGCCTTGCCCGACACGTTCTTGAGGCCGCCCTGCACCCAGTCCATGCCGGTGATCTGCAGCGTGATCGCGCCGGCCTTGTCGGTCGTCGTCGTGCCCGAGCCCTCGTCGAACGTGAACACGGCCACCGCGTTCGCGTCGGCGCGGCCGTTGCTCGCGCCGCCCATGCCTTGCGAGAACGTCGTCACCGCGCTCATGAGCGCCTGCTGGATCGTCGGTGGCGCCGTCGCCGGCCGAATCTGAACCCATTGCTGGATCGCGACGAGGAAGTCCGCGGCTATCCGGTCGCAGGCCGCGTTGCCGCCGCAGTTGTGGCGATCGACGCTGGGGCGCAGATAGACGCGCGATAGCTCGGGATTGACGAGATTCACCTTCTGCTGCGTCGTGATCACGTTGTACGCGGTCGTGACGTCGGCGACGGCGAACGTCGGGATCTGCGCTGCGCCGTGGCAGCCGACGCAGAGGTTGTTCGCGTCGCGTAGCAGCGGGTACAGGGTCTGCTGGAACGCGGCGACGTCGGTCGTCGGCGGCGTCGTCGTCGGCATGCCCGGGTCGACCGGCGGCGGCGTGCCCGTCGGCGGCGGACTCCCGGTCGGCGGCGGCGTGGTCGGCGGCGACGAGCCCGGCGGCTGCGGGGTCTGCGTGCCGGTGTTGTCGCCCATGAGCGGCTGCTCGTCGCGGACGCAGCCCGCGAGCGCGAGCAGCGTCGCGAGCGCGCTCGCGAACGCCAGGCCGCGCGTGCGCGCGGCCGGCGCGAATCGATTGTCGTGGATCACGGTGGTTCTCCTATCTCGTGATGCGGGTGTGGCGCGACGAGCGCGTCAATCACCCATGCAGTAGACGGCAGTCTCGGCGAACACGCGCTTCAAGCTCTTGTTGTTCGCCTCGAAGCTGTTCGCGAGCGTCTGCACGACCTGCAGGTCGGCTGCGCCGTTCGGCGTGCGGTAGCAGACCTTCGCGAAGACCTTCTTCACCTGGCACTCGGAGAACTGGCGCGTCTGCGCGAGCTCCGTGCCGAGCGACTTCGCCCCGCTGCCCGAGCCCGGCCCCTTCCAGCCGATGAACGCGTTCGGCCCGACTCGCCAGTAGTTGATCCACGAGTCGCCTGTGGTCTGGTAGCCGAACGGGAACGTGCCTGCGTCCTTCAGGAACTTCGGCTGCACGGTGTTCAGCGTGTAGTTGAGCTTGCCGGCGGTCGCGTCGAAGTCGTAGTAGGCGAACGCGCCCGCGAGCCCGTCGAGGCCCGCGTGGCAGCCGATGCAGTCGTTCAGGAACAGGTTGCTGTCGCCGCCCGGGCTACGGCTCACGTCCTGGCGGATACGATCGGGCCAGGCCGACACGTCGCGGAAGTCCTCCATGTCCATGCAGAGCATGCCGAGCGACGCGAACCGCACCGCGGCGCGGTTCGTGCCCGCGACGAGGAACGCCTGCGCGAAGCCGCGCGTCGTCATGAGCCCGGCCGTGTCGCCGGCGCCGAGCGTGCTGCCCGGCAGGCCGGACTGCGTCGCACGGACTAGGTTCGCGGGCTGCGAGAGGTCGATGCGTTTCGTCTGCAAGTCGACGTAATGCGCGTTGTCGGTTTGCGAGTACGCGACACTCGTCGCGGCGCTCGAGCCGACGTAGACGATGTCCTCGTAGAGCGCCTGATCGAACGGCACGTCGTCGCGGACCATGCCGATCACGGTCGCGGTCGAGTCGTTGAGGTCGGCGTACTGTGAGCGATCGCGGTTCGTCCACGGCGTCGCTAGCTCGCGCACGGTCGTGTTGTAGAACGCGGGATCCGTCATCGCCTGCATCGCGGCGCCGACGGCGTCGCCTGCGGCCACCTTCGCCTGCATCGCGTCGAGCACGGCCGGGGTCGGCGGCGTGCCGGCCAAACGGTCGTGCAGGCGCTTCGCCTGCTCGCGCGGGCCGGCTTGGCTCGAAACCGCGGCCGCTACGCAGAGCGTGGCCGCGGCCGCGCGCGCGATCCAAAGGGTCCTTCTCCTAATTAGTGGGCACATCCCTGGCACCTCGTAGATTCCGTCCGTGACTCGGTGTCCGCGCGGCGCCAACGCTGGTCGCGCGGACTTCTCGGTGTCGTGAAGCACGGCCGAGCGAAAGCGCGAGGTCAGAGCGCGGCCGGCCCGTGACTAGAAGACACCCCTACGGTGCAGGCGTGCGAGTCGAGTTGACTCGGTGACTCGCTCGTCGACAACCGCAAACTCCCTGCATCTTCGATCGCTTCTTCGAGAACGACTTGTGTGTGAGTGCGCGTCGTGAGCCGAAGAAAAGATCGCGATGTGTCAGCGAGTCTAGGAGTCGATTGCGGCTCGACAAGCGTGTTGCTACATAACTCGCAAAAATCGAATTTCGTGTTCCCTTATGGCGACAGTTTTGCGAGCGCGATGTTTTCCGTTGTACTAGGCGCACGTCGATGACGTGGGACAGTGATTCGCCGGCGTGCCAGTTGCGCACGCGCGGAATCACGGGGTGCGGCTGTCGGAGGTGGGAATGCCGACGCCGCTGCAATCGATGACGACAAGGGGCGATGCGGCAAAGGAATGGCCACGATCCCTTCCGGTATCCGCGCCGTCCGAAATCCCAAGGTCCTGACGCCACCCGCCGAGCCGGCGGCGTGGCGCGGATTCTACGAGCGCTACGGCGCTCGGCTGGGATTCGGCGCGGCGTTCGCGGCTGTGCTGCTCGGCTGGTTCGGCCGCGGCGGCGGCGGGCTCAATGCGGGCAAGGGCCTCGGGCTCGCGCTCGGCATCTTCGCGCTCGCTTGCATGCTCGCGCAGCTCCTCTATCCGCTGCGCAAGCGCTTCCGCTCGCTCACGTTCTTGGGGCCGGTGAAGCACTGGTTCCGCTCGCACATGATCATCGGCACGGTCGGGCCGCTCGCGGCCCTGTATCACTGCAACTTCACGCCGGGTGCGTTCAACAGCCGTGTCGCCTTGTACTCGGCGCTGCTCGTCGCGGCGAGCGGCTTCGTCGGGCGCTATATCTACACGAAGATCCATCAGGGGCTCTACGGGCGGCGCACGACGCTGCAGGAGCTGCTCGCGCGCGTCGCAGCGGCGAGGCCCACCGATCCGCGGATCGCGAAGTTCGTCCCGGAGCTCAGCGAGCGTCTCGCGGCATTCGATCGCACGGTTCTCAAGCCGCCGACGAGTCTCGCCGCGTGCGCGGTGTTGCCGCTGAAGCTCGCGGTGATCACGCGGCTCGAGCGCTTCGCGTTGCTGCGCTTCGTGCGCCGGCGCCTGATCGTGGAGTCGATGTGCTCGCCGTGGGTCGCGCAACATCGCAAGGGCTTCGAAAAGATCACTCGGCTGCACCTATCGTTGCACCTGCGGGTGGTGCGCCGCGTCGCGGAGTTCGTCGCGTATCAGCGCCTGTTCGCGCTCTGGCACGTCGTGCACCGGCCGTTCTTTGTGCTCCTGCTCGTCGCGCTCGCGATCCATATGTACGCGGTCTATCGCTACTGATGGCGCGCGCGCGCACCCGGCCGCGGCGCCGCGCGCGAGTCGCGTGGCTCGCAGCCGTCGCGGCCGCCGCGGTGCCGTCGCTCGCACACGCGTTCACGCTCCGGAGCCTGATCATGCCGGGCCCGGTGATCGAGGCGCACGCGAAGATCGAGGAGCAGTGCGACAGCTGCCACGAGAGCAAAGACACCGAGAAGCAGAGCGAGCTCTGCTTCGCGTGTCACAAGGAGATTCGAGCGGATCGCGTGAGCAAGAGCGGCTTCCACGGGTCGAGCGCCGCCGGGCGGGAGTGCGTGACCTGCCACGCGGAGCACAAGGGCCGCGCGGCCGACATCAAGGGCCTCGATCCGAAGACCTTCGCGCACGCGCAGACGAACTTCCCGCTCGCGGGCGCGCACGCAGACAAGGCGTGCGCAGGGTGCCACGCGGCGGGAACCAAGTTCCGCGGGGCCCCGACGCAGTGCAGCGGTTGCCACGCGCGCGACGACGCGCACGCGGGCGCGCTCGGCACGGCGTGCGAGAGCTGCCACACCGGCACGCAGTGGAAGCGCGTCGACTTCGAGCACGCGAAGACCGGCTTCGCGCTTGCGGGCGCCCACGCGAAGGCCGCCTGCGCGACGTGCCATCGCGACCGGCAGTTCGCCGGCACGCCGAAGGAATGCGTGCAGTGCCACCGCGCGGACGACAAGCACGCGGGCAAGAACGGCGTCGACTGCGGGAGCTGTCACGCGAGCTCGGCGTGGAAAGACGTTCAGTTCGATCACGGCGCGCGCACGGGCTTCAAGCTGCTCGGCCAGCACCGCGAGGTCGCGTGCCGCTCGTGCCACGCGGCGAGCCTCACCGTGGCGGTGCCGCGGACCTGCGTGGGTTGCCACAAGGACGACGACCGGCACCAAGGCAAGCTCGGCACGAGCTGCGGCGACTGCCATCAGACGACGCGTTGGGCGCAGCCGGGCTTCGACCACGCCGCCGCGTCGGGCTTCGCGCTCCGCGGCGCTCATGCGTCGCTCGATTGCTCGTCGTGTCACCTGCACGGCGTCGATGCGCCGCTCGGGCGCGACTGCGCGGGCTGCCATGCGGAGCGAGACCCGCACCGCGGGCAGCTCGGCGCGCGCTGCGACGGCTGTCACGCGGACGTCGCATGGAAGCAGTCGATCCGCTTCGATCACGGTCTCGCGCCGTTCCCGCTCCTCGGCAAGCACGCGTCGCTCGACTGCAAGGCCTGTCACGAGTCGCTCGCGTTCCACGACGCGCGCGGCGCGTGCGCGGACTGCCACGCGAAGGACAACCCACACGCGGGCCGCTTCTCTAGTGCGTGCGCGACCTGCCACAACCCGAGCGGCTGGCGCGCGTGGCAGTTCGACCACGACAAGGCGACGCGCTTCCCGCTGACCGGCGCGCACCGCAACGTCGAATGCGACGCGTGCCATCGCACCGGCGCCGGCGGCCGCGCCGTCGCGGCATCGGCCCGGGGCGGCTGCCAGCAATGCCACCGACGCGACGACCCGCATCGCGGCCAGTTCGGCGGCGACTGCGGCGTGTGCCACGGCACGACGTCCTTCGCGGATTTGAAAGGGAGATGAACGATGGGTGCTCGTCGCTCCGTTCATAGACCGAAGGCGCTCGGGCGCCGCAGGCGCCGCCGGCTGGCGTCGCGCGTTGCGCGAGCGGTCGGCGTGCTGTTCGCGTTGCTCGCGGGTCTCGCGCACGCGCAGCGCGGGCCCGGTGCGGTCTTCGATCATTTCACGACCGCTTTTCGGCTCGACGGCGCGCACGAATTCGCCGAATGCGAGAGCTGCCACGTCGATGGCCTGTTCGTCGGCACGCCGACGCGTTGCAGCGGCTGCCACGCTCAGGGGACGCGAGTGCGCGCGACGCCGCAGCCGCCGCAGCACATCGCGACCACTGAGTTTTGCGATTCGTGCCATCGCACGAACACGTGGGCGCCCGTGATCGCGGTCGATCACCTCGAGACGAAGGGCACCTGCGTGAGCTGCCACGACGGCCGGCACGCGCTCGGCAAACCTGTCGACCACATCCCGGCCGGCAACCAGTGCGACGACTGCCACCGCACCGTCGCGTTCTCGCCCGCGACGTTCGATCACGCGGGCGTCACGAGCGCCTGCTTTTCGTGCCACAACGGCACTACCGCGGTCGGCAAGCCAGTCGGCCACATTCTTGCGACGAACCTCTGTGAGGATTGCCACAACACGCTGAGCTTCGCGACCGTCGCGCGCGTCGATCACACCCAGGTTCTCGGGGCTTGCTCGAGCTGCCACAACGGCGTGATCGCGATGGGCAAGTTCGCGGGCCATATCCCGACGACCGCGGAGTGCGGCGCGTGCCACAACACGACGTCGTTCAAGCAATGAGAACGACACTGCGAACGTTCGACCCATTCGGCGGGCTGCGTCGCTCGCGCCGCGGCGCGCTCGCGGCCGCCGCGCTGTTCGCGTGCACGCTCGGCGCGCGCGCCGAGGCGCCGCGCGCGATCGAGGACGTGCGCTTCGTGAAGCAGAACGGCGTCGCACGCGCCGAGATCGTGTTCGCGTGCTCCGTCCGCTATCTGAGCCACACTCCGGACTCTGGCCGCGACGTGCAGGTCCGGGTCGCGCTCGAGCCGGACTGCCTCGCCGAGCTTGGACGCGGCATCCGCAGCGAGCTCGTCGAGCCGCCGGCCGGCAACCTCGCGGGCGTGAAGCAAATCGTGTTCGACACGACGGTCGAGGAGCGCGTCGCGCGCGTCGCGCTCGACGCCGGGCGAATCGTGCGCTTCGCCGTGAGCCAGGGTGCGCTGCGCAACGTGCTGCGCGTCGAGATCGCCGAGGGCGAAGCGGAGCAGCCGGGCGAGCGCGTGCCCGATGCGAGCCCGCCGCCCCGCGCGCAGCCGGCCGTCGCGCCCGGGTCGCCGCCGGCCGCGCCGCCAAGCTCGACGGGCGCGCTGTCGACGGGCGCGCTCGCTACGGCGACGCCGACGCCGGCGTCGCCCGCGCCGGAGCGGCGCCCGCTGCGGCTCGTTCCGCCAGCGGCCGCGCGCACCGAGCGCTTCGCGCTCCAGCTCGCGGCGGGTCCCGACGCGGCGGCAGCGGCCGACGGCGTGGCGCCGCTCGGCGCCGAGCTGCTCTACGCGAACGAGCAGAGCGCGGCCGAGCGGAGCTGGCAGGAGCTGCGGCTCGGATTCTTCGACAGCGAAGCCGCGGCGCGCGCGCGGCTCGACGCGTTGCGAACGAGCTTCCCGGACGCCGTGATCGCGGTCGCGAGCATCGCGGAGCAGGACGCGGCGGAGCGGGAGCGCCGGCTCCAAGGCGCCGCCGAGGCGTCGCCGGGGCTGGAGGCTGCCGAGCCGGACCGCAAGCTGCCCGAGCTCACGCCCGAGCGCCGCGCCGCGCTCGAGGCCGAGGCGAACGACGCGCTGCTCGCGCAGCGCTACGACCGTGCGATTCAGATCTACTCTCGGCTACTCGAGGAGCCGGGTTACGACGGCCGGCGCGAGGCGCGCGAGCGCCTCGGTGTGGCGCGCGAGCGCAACGGCCAGGTCGCGCAGGCGCGGCTCGAGTACGACACGTATCTCGCCGAGTTCCCGGATGGGCCCGACGCGGAGCGCGTTCGACAGCGCCTCGCGGGCCTCGTCGCGGCGGCGGAGCCTGCGCACGTCCCGCGCCGGGAGACGATTGCCGCGAACGAATCGCCGTGGAGCGTCGTGGGCGGCGTCGCGCAGTTCTATCGGCGCGACGTCTACGAGCCGCTCACGACGTTGCCCGAGACGTTGCAGTCCGCGCTGCTCACTAACCTCGATCTCGTCGTGCACCGCGAGGGCGAGCGCTTCGATCTGCGCACGCGCGTCGACGCCGCGTACCGGTACAACTTGCTAGAACCGCAAGCCGGCATGGATCCCGCGGACCAGCTCTATCTCACGAACGCTTACCTCGATCTCGTCGATCGGCGGCACGACTGGTCGGCGCGCGTCGGCCGCCAGTCGCTGCACACGAGCGGTGTGCTCGGCCGCTTCGACGGCGCGCACGCCGAGTATCGCTGGCGGCCGGACCTCGCGTTCACCGCGACGCTCGGCCGGCCCGTCGACTATCCGCGCCATGCCGTGGACCAGCACCGCGAGTTCGGCGCGTTCAGCGCCGACTTCGACAAGCTCGTGAAGCAGTGGGACGTGAGCTTCTTCGGGATGCTCGAGAACATCGATGGCATCGTCGACCGGCAGGCCGTCGGCATCGAGACGCGCTATCGCGGCCCTAAGTGGAGCGTCGTCGGCCTCGTCGACGCGGATCTCTCCTACGGTGTGCTGAACTCGGCACTCGTGAACGCGAACTGGCGCGCGACGCCGAAGCTCACGTTCTACGCTCGGTTGAACGCCGGCGCCGCGCCGTTCCTGACCACGCGCAACGCGCTGATCGGCCAGACGGCAACCAGCGTCGAGGAGCTGCTCGGCACCTACAGCGAAGGTCAGATCCGGACGATCGCGCGCGACCGCACGGCGCAGGAGCAGGACGCGGCCCTCGGCTTCACGCGCCCCGTGCTCGACCGCTTCGAGCTCAACGTCGATCTCGCGTACTCCGAATACGGCGCCACCGTCGCGTCGGCCGGCGTCGCTGCCCTGCCCGCGAGCGGACCGCAGACGTTCTTGCAGGCGACGCTGATCGGCTCGAGCTTCTTGAAGAGCGGCGACACGACGATCTTCTCGCTGCGGCACACCGATACGACCAATGCAGTGAGCAACACGTTCGTGTTCGACGTGCGCCTGCCGTCCGCGCGCCGGCTGCGCCTGAATCCGCGGCTCGCGCTGACCGAGCGTACGAGCGCGGCCGGCGAGCAGCAGTGGATCGTCGCACCGGAGCTCAGGCTCACGCTGCGCCGCGCGAATCATCACCGTTTCGATCTCGACCTCGGCGCGCAGCTCTCCGACAAGAAGCTGCCCGCGCCCGATCCTACGCTGGCCACGCCGACCGAGCAGAGCGAGGCGTACTTCATCGAGGCGGGCTACTGGTGGGAGTTCTAGCGATGGCGAAAAAGACGACGACCTGCGCGCGGCTCGCCGCAATCTGTGTTGCCACGCTCGTGCTCGCGAGCTGCGCGAGCGACCAGGCGCTGCATTCGCAGCTCGACGACCGCGGCCGCACGTGGCTCAGCGTCGACGCACCGCTCGCGCTCGCGCGGCCCGCGCCGCGCTTCAGCCGCGCGGCGCGCGACTATCTCTATCTCGCGCCGGTCGAGGCGAACAACGCCGGCGTGCGTAGGCATTACCTCTGGGTCGGGCTCGGCACGACCGTCGATCGGCGCTGGCCGTGGGCCGCGCCGCCCGAGGCGGCGACGCTGCTGCTCACGCTCGACGGCACACCGCTCGCGTTGCCGCTAGACGCGTGGGACGCGGAGCAGGGTGCCGCGCTCTATCGGCCGCCCGCGCCGACCTACGCGGTGCGCCGCGCGAGCGTCACGCTCGACGAGCTCGCGCGGATCGCGGCGGCGACGTCGATCGGGGTGGCCGTCGTCGCGCGCGACGGCAGCGTCAGCGACTACGCGCTTTGGGACGGGCACTGGGCCGACTGGGCGGCGTTCGTCGCGCAGACGTCCGGCGAGCGGCCGCTCGGGGCGAGCCGCTGACCCTTGCGTCGGTGCGCGAGGCCGCGCCGGGTCGGCGGCGCGCGGCCGCGCCGCGCTTACTGGGACGAGGGGGCGTCGAGGGCGACGGTCGCGGGGGCTTGGGCGGGCGCGGACTTGGCGGCGGTCTTCTGGGCGATGAGGCGCTGGATCGCGGGGAGGGCGGTGCGCACGGCTTGCTCACCGGCGGCGATCGCGCGCTCGCGCGCGCCGAGATCGGTCACGCCGATCCCGGCGAGATCCGGCTGGACCACGACGTCGGCAAGCCTCGTCTCTTCCTTCGCGATCGTGCCCGCCATCACGACGAAGGCCTGCGTCACGAGCGCCGCCGGGTTGCCGAGCGCGCGCCGCTCGGTCGGCTGCATCGAGACGTCGACCGCGATCACGACGTCGGCGCCGAGCGAGCGCGCGACGCGCACGGGCACCGGGCTCACGAGGGTGCCGTCGACGTATTCGCGGCCGTCGATCGCAGTCGGGTGGAACACCGCGGGCACGCTGCACGAGGCGCGCACGGCGATTCCGGTGTTGCCGCGAGTGAACGCGGTGAGCGTTCCGGTCCTGAGCTCCGTCGCAACCGCGACGAACGGGAGCGCGAGCTGCTCGATCGCGCGGTTGCCGAGTTGCTGATTGATGTACGACTCGAGCTTGTCGCCGTCGATGAAGCCGCGCTTCGGGAACGCGACGAGATCGACGAGCTGGTTGCGTTGCACCGCGAGCGCCATGTCGACGAGCGCGGCGCCGCGGATTCCGCCGGCGTACAGAGCGCCGACGAGGCTGCCCGCGCTCGTGCCGACGACGAGGTCGATCGGGATTCCTGCGTCGTCGAGCGCCTTGAGCGCGCCGACGTGCGCGAAACCGCGCGCGGCGCCGCTACCGAGCACGACGGCGACGACCGGCCGATCCGCGCGCGCGATCGGGACGAGAGGCCCCGCGAGCGGCGGATGCTCGGCGACCGGCGCGCCGGCGCAACCGGCGAGCGCGAGCGCGACCACGGCCGCGGCGTTACGGATCATGCTCGCAGTACGGGCGATCGTCGGCGGTGGGTCTGGCTCGTCGACCAGCAACGCGGTTACTTCGCGGCCTTCGTGAAGTCGCCGCCGCGCATGAACGCCATCTTGGTGAGGTCGAAGTACTTCTGCATCGCCGCCTTGATCTGCTCGGGAGTCAGTGCGCGAACCTTCGCCTCGAGGTCCGCATCCCAGGCCATCGTACGGCCGTTGTGCGTCTGCGCGAGTAGGGTGCCTGCGAGCTGGCCGTCCTGGCTGCGCCCGAGCTGGCGCTGCTGCGCCCAGCTGTCCTTTGCAGTCGCAACTTCCTGTGCGGTGTAACCGTCGCGCAGCACCGTCGTGACCTCGTCGCGGAACGCAGCCTCGACTTTCTCCGCGTTCTGCGGAGCCGCGATCGCGTTCGCCGCGAAGCGCGCGCCATTCGTCTTCACCGGCGCCGTGAACGTCGAGCCGGCGCCGTAGCTCAACCCTTCCTTCACGCGAATCCGCTGGAAGAGCCGCGAGCTCGCGCCATTGCCGAGTATGTAGTTGCCGAGCACGAGCGCGGGGAAATCGGCGTCGGAGTCCGTCATCGCGATCGGCATGCCGGCGAGGAAGAACGCGTTCTCCTTGTCCGGCGTTTGGAAAACCTCGTTCTTCGGCGCGATCGGCGGGTTCGGGTACGGCGTGAGCACCTCGGTGTAGGGCTTCGGGCTCTGCCAGCCGTCGAGTTTCTTCGCGATGAGCTCGCGGATCGCTACGGCATCGAAGTCGCCGACGATCGACACCTCCGCGTTCGAGGCGCCGTAGAAGCCCGAGTGGAAGTCACGCAGGTCCTTGGCCGCGACGCCCTTATACGACGCGACCTCCTCGTCGATCGTAGGCGTGTAGCGCACGTCATTCGCCCCGTACGGGTTCCAGTGGCGCGCGTACGCGCGCCCGACGACGGCCTGCGGCTCGCTGCGCGACGCATCGAGCGACGCGAGCGAAGCCGAGCGCAGCGTCTCGAGCTCGTTGTCCGGGAAGGACGGCTCTCGAAGCACTTCGATCGCGAGCTCGAGCACGGCGGCGAGCTCGCCGCGCGTGCTCACGATCTGCGCCGCCGCGTTGCCCGCGCCGCCGAATACGTTGAGCTGGCTCTGACGCTTGTCGAGCTCGTCCTGGATCTGCTCCCGTGTTTTGTTTTTCGTGCCGCGCATCAGCATTTGCCCCGTCAGCGACGCGACGCGGGCCTTGCCCGCCATGCTCTTGTCGTCGCCAAAGTTCAGCCGGATCGCGGCATTCACCGCGGCGCCACGCGTGGCCTTCGTCAGCAGCACGAGTTTCACTCCGCCCGGCAGGTCGACGCGCGTCGTGCGCGAGTCGATGTTGGCCGGCGACGGATCGAATTCCTCGCCCGCGCTGCGCGCCGCGTCGCCTTTGTAGCCCTCGAGCAGCGCCGCGACGTTCGGGTTCGGTGGGATCGTCGCGCGGTCCGGCTCGCCCGGGATGAACAGGCCGACGGTGCGGTTGCTGGTTTTCAAGTATTGGAGCGCCGTGCGCTGCACGTCCTCGACGGTCGCGGAACGAGCCCGGTCGCGGTCGAGGAACATGAGCCGCCAGTCGCCGATGGCGGCCCACTCGCTGAGCTGGAGCGCGACCGCTTGCGAGTTGTTCATCGCGCGCTCGAACTCGGACAGCGCGGAGTTCTTCGCTCGCGTGACCTCCTCGGCGGTGATCGGATGCGCCTTGATGTCGTCGAGCGTCGCGAACATCGCGTCGCGCGCGGCGTCGAGCGACGCGTCTTTGCGGACCATCGCGTAGAAGATCACCATGCCCGGGTCGCGCTGCTGGAGCGTGTTCACGCCCACGTCGGACGCGAGGCCCTTCTCGACGAGCGCCTTGTAGAGGCGGCCGGACGGCTCGTCCGCGAGCGCGCTCGACGCGAGCTGCAGCGGCACGAAGTCGGGATGCGCGCCCGCCGCCGCGTGATAGGCCGCCATGATGATCTGAATGTCGCCGACGCGGCGCACGATCACCTCGCGCTCGCCCTCCTGCACGGGCTCGCGCGTGTACTTCGCGGTCAGCACGCGCGTGGGCTTCGGGATCGCGCCGAAGTCGCGCGCGATCAGAGTGAGCGCCTTCGACTCCTCGAAGCGCCCCGCGACGATCAGCACCGCGTTGTCAGGTTGGTAGTGCGCCTTGTAGAACGCCTGCAGGCGGCGGATCGGCACGTTCTCGATGTCGCTGCGGCTGCCGATCGGCGACTTGCCGTAGCCGTGCCAGACGTAGGCCGCGCTCAGCGTGCGCTCGAACAGGACGCGCGTCGGGCTGTTCTCGCCCGACTCGAACTCGTTGCGCACGACCGTCATCTCGCTGTCGAGGTCGCTCTTGCGCACGTACGAGTTCACCATCCGATCGGACTCGAGGCCGAGCGCCCACTCGAGGTTCGCGTCGGTCGCGTCGAACGTCTCGAAGTAGTTCGTGCGGTCCCACGCGGTCGAGCCGTTGAACTGGGCGCCGTGGTCCTGGATCTCCTTCATCACGCCTTCGTGCTTCGGCGAGCCCTTGAACAGCATGTGCTCGAGCAGGTGGGCCATGCCCGTCTCGCCGTAGCTCTCGTCGACCGAGCCGACGAGGTAGGTGACGTTCACCGTGATCGTCGCCTTGGACGGATCGCGGAACAGCAGCACGCGCAGGCCGTTCGCGAGTCGGTACTCCGTGATGCCTTCGACGCTGTTGCCGCGAGTGACGCCCGCTGGCAGCCCGGTCGAAGCGGGCGCCGCTGCATACGGGGTGCGTTGCGGCTGCGGTTGCGCCGGCCGTTGAGGCCGAGCCTCGGGTGTGCCCTGCGGCACCGGCTGGGTTTGTGCCTGCGCGAAAGTCAGGCTCGAAACGATTAAGGCCAGTGCGGCCAGGCGTGAACGGAGCGCGATCATTGAGCTTCCCCCGGGACTTCGTCGGCCATTGCGTGATTCGGCGCCATCGCGCCGTCGTCAATGCTAGTCGAGCGCTTAGAGCCGCGCCAAGCACAACCGGTTCCGGCGCCCGATCGTTCTCGCTCGACGTCGGGCTCTCTCAGGCGTTACGGGGCCACGTCCACGGGCTGCGTTTCGCCGAACCGCGCATCGAACCAAGCGGTGAACTCGCTCATGTCGCTCGCGAGCCTGGAGTCCATGCCGACCAGCCTTGCGCGGGCGTCGGCGGTGCGGTCGTTCTTCGCGAGCAAGTACAGCATCAGGCTCAAGTCGCCGAGGCTCATCTTCGCGCTGTGGGCATAGCGCTCCATGTGCGCGAGCGCGCCCTGGAAGTCTCGCTGAGCGGTTGCTCCTATGGCGAGCTCGAGCTCGAACCGCGGCTCATTACGGGGGGAGTGCGATACGATCGAGAGAACGTCGCGATCGCTGCCGAGCAGCCAGAGCGGGAGCGTCTTCAACGCCGTGTACGTGAGCATGTCGTCGATTCCGTCCCACGCAAACCGATCTGCCGGGTCGCTGTAGCGGTCGCCGATCAGCTTGTTCTTGAGCATGCGCTCGTAGCGGAAGTACCGGGTGCTCTGCTCGACCAGCTGCGACGGCCAAATCGAGCGCACGTAGGCACTCGCGCGGAAGCGCGCGAGCCGCGCATTCTCGTCCATGAGCTGCGCATAGAGCGGCACTCGTTCTTGATCGTCGGGGATCGTTCCGGAGAGCCGAAGGGGATAGTTGTCCGTGACCGGTGCGGCGTGCTCCGTGAACGCGGCCAGCTGTTCCGCGTCGCCAATGAACAGCGAGCCCATCTGCGCAGGTGACTCGAAGGCGAGGGCCGCGAGCTCCGGCGCGACTCCTGCGTCGTGCCACTGCGCAGCGAATGCATCCGCGCTGACGGGCTCTCCCGCGCCGTTCGAGCCCATCAGCATCCATTCGAGCCCGCCGCCCGACCATAACGAGCAGTTCTCGAACGCGTTGCAGAACGCCTTGATGACCGCGAGCGTGTCGGTGGCTGTGAGCTGATGCGCGGGCAGCCAATAGGTCGCGTATCCGCCCGGTGTCAAGTGATCTCGAATCAGTCGATAGTATTCCTCGGAGTACAAATTCACGACGCCCGCGAGCTTCGGCGGCGGAGGCTCCGAAGTGATGAGGTCGTAGCGTCGTGTCGTGCTGCTCAGGAAGAATCGACCGTCCTCGATCGTCACGTGCACTCGCTGGTCACGCAGCGGATTGTCTGCGCCCGAGTAGACTACCGTGCTCAGATCGAGGATGTCGCGCGAGATGTCGACGACGTCGATCTCGCGCAAGCTGGCGGTGTCGACGAGCGCCTTGGCTGTCGAGCCGACTCCGAAGCTGATCAGCAGCGCGGTCTTCATTTCGGTTCGCAGCGCGACCGGGAGGTACACGTATAGCTTCATGTAGCGTTTGCTTGCGATCGTGGTCCCGGCCATCGAGTGGTCGTTCGTGACCAGACGGTAGTAGTGAGGGTCACCGTAGACGTCGTGGCGGTAATAGCGGATCGTCTCGGTCAGGCTCTCGCGAGCTGCGACGAGCGTGTCGTTGCCAATCAGGCGCTGCACTATCGTGAAGAACGAGCGCTGCATCAGACCGAACGGAAACAAAACGAGACAAAGGATCGCGGCTGACACGGCGGTGTACGCGCCGAGGCGTACCCAGCCACGACTCTCGCTCTCCGCCGGTGCGATCAAAGCGGTAATGGCGTAGAGCACTGCAAGCACGAAGAATGAGCGCTCCATGCCGATCTCCGGCAACAGCACGAATCCGGCGAGCAGGGAGCCCACCATGGCTCCCACGGTGTTCCACAGCGTCGCGATGCCGGTCGTGCGGACCGAGGAGTCGAGCTCCTGATTCACGGCGCGCGCCACCAACGTGAACGCGATTCCCGACAGCAGTGCAACGGGCGCCATCAGAAATACCGCGAACCCGGCGAACTCGAGCGCTGTCGGCTGCTGCTTGATCTGGCCGGGCGTGAACCAGTCGAAGCCCCAGTACGTGAGCACTGTCAGCGCGGCACTCAGCGCCGAGACGTGGCGGAGCCAGCGATGAGACCGGTCGTCGTAGCGCGCAAGCACTCCGGCGGCGATTCCCCCAAGGCCGATGCCGGCGAGCACGACTGCCAGCATCACGGCGAAGACGAACACTGTGCCGGAGCGCGTGAGCAGCAAGAAGCGAAACCCGACGACCTCGAGGCCGAGCATGACGGCGCCCGACAGAAATCCCACCGCGAGGTAACGGGAGGTACGCGCCGTCAGCGACGGCCGAGCGCCAGCGGCGGCAGCCGCCGCGCGGGGCTCATAGGCGTCGGCGATGCGTAGGGCCAAGAAGCAGGCCGTGAGATTGAGGACAAGAGCCGCGAGTCCGCTGGCCGCGATTCCGAGGAAGCGCACGAGCACGGCCTCCGCGCAGATAGCGCCGAGCATCGCTCCGAGCGTGTTGCAGCCGTAGAGACTGCCGAGACTCGCGCCGAAATTCGGCGTCTGGCGCGAAAGCGCCTCGGTCAGCACGGGCAACGTCGCGCCCATCGCCGTCGCGGGTGTCACGAGCACGATGAACGCGATGCCGACGCGCAGCGCGTTCAAGACCCAGGGCACGTCCGCGACACTCACGAACAGCGGCGCCAGCACCGCGATGAGGCGGGGCAAGACGAGCACGGCCGCGACTCCGCCGATGCCGATCGCGAGCTCGAGCCAAGCGTAGAGCCGAAGCGGGTTCACGATGCGCGGGTAGCGTCGCGCGATGAACGCGTTGCCGAGGCTCAAGCCTGCCATGAACGCGGCGAGCACGAGCGTCGCGCTCCAAACGCTGTTGCCGAGGCTCAAGCCCGCGAGGCGGAACCAGAGCGCCTCGAATACGAGCGCGGCGAGCCCGGACAGGAACGAAATGACGAGCAGCATCGCGGACATCGGCGAACCTTTGGGCGCGCCGCGACCACCTGGCGGCGCGGCACAAACATGATCCGGAACGGAGTGTGCGCCCGAGGCCCGCGAGGCGTGCGGACGCAGTTCAAACAAACGAGGCGATGAGGGCGCGGACCTTCCAACCGTCTAACGTCCGCCAACCGGCCCGTCGCGGCGGCGCACCGGACTAGACCGCGGCGATTCTTGGAGGGTAGCGCGCCTCGCCGCCCCGACCTACGGTGCCGCGAGCTTCTGGCTCACGTAGCCCGCGACGTCGCGGATCTGCTCCGCTGTCAGCGTGGCCGCAAACGCCGGCATCTCCTTGCGGCCTTCGCTCACGGTCTGCAACACGACCGCCGCGTTTTTCATCGTCTGCAGACTCGGCCCGCCCCCGTGCCCGCCTTCGCCCTGCTCGCCGTGACAGAACATGCACGCGGTGTTGAACACCGTCTTGCCGTTGTCGACGTTCGCGGGGCCCGTCGCCGCCGGCGAGAACGTCATGAGCGCGCCCGCGGGTGGCACGGGCTCGAGCTTGCCGTCGAGACCGAAGAGCCAGAGGCTGTCGCCGCGTGCCGAGCCGCCGAACTGATTGCCGGCCGAGAGCGCAACCACGTACGGCTTGCCCTTGTGCTCGAACACGGTCACCGGCGCGTTCATGCCCGCGCCGGTTTGGAACTCCCAGAGCTTCTTGCCGTCGCTCGAATCGAGCGCCGTGAGCCGGCCGTCGTTGCGGCCGACGAACACGAGCCCGCCCGCAGACGCGGACGATCCCGAGTAGCACGGCTCGGCCCAGTGCTGCTGCCAGACGAGCTTGTTCGTGCGCATGTCGAGCGCGGCGAACACGCCGAGCGAGTGCAAATGGAAGCCGCCGATCCCGCCCGCGATGTAGTTGGCGCCCTCGGCAGGCCGCTCGGGGCCCACCTCCTGCGAGAGATACGACCAGATCCGGTCCGTCGCGCAGACGAACAGCGTGCCGCCCTTCGGGTCGTACGAGCTCGGCGGCCAGTTCACGCCGCCGGGCGGGCCCGGCTTCACGAGCGTCGGCGTCGTCCAGAACGGCGTGAAGATCTTGCCGCCGTTCACGAGCGTCGTGCCCTCGGGTGCGATCGGGATCGACTGCGGCACGAACGCGTCGCCGCGCGGATACGGCTGCGTCGGCGCGGTGCCCTGGCGCGGCTCCTGGAGCACGGGCTTCTCGTCGATGCCGACGAGCGGCTGGCCGTTCGTGCGATCGAGGATGTAGACCCAACCGGTCTTGCTCGCCTCGGCGATCGCTTTGCGCGTCACGCCGCCGTAGTCGAGATCGAACAGCACGACAGGTGACGCCGCGTCGTAGTCCCAGATGTCGTGATGCACCTGCTGGAAGTGCCAGCGGTATTGGCCGGTCTTCGCGTCAACGGCGACGAGCGACGTCGAGAACAAGTTGTCGCCTTTGCGTATCGAGCCGTTGTAGTCGGGGCCTGGATTGCCGGTGCCGAAGTAGATGAGCCCGAGCTCGGGATCGACGGCCGGCGTGTTCCAGACCGGCGCGCCGCCGTCCTGCCAGATCTCGTTGTCTTGCGGCCACGTGTCGTGGCCGACCTCGCCATGTCCCGGGACCGTGTAGAACGTCCAGACGAGCTTGCCGTCCTTCGCGCCGAACGCCTTCACGCGTCCACGCACGCCTTTCTCGCCGCCCGCGAAGCCCGTGATGACGAGACCGTCGTAGTAGAGAGGCGCCGACGTGATCGAGTAGCCCTCTTGCGGGCGCTCCGCTTGCACGGACCACGCGACTTTGCCGCTGCGCTGATCGAGCGCGACGAGCTTGCCGTCGAGCTGGCCGGCGAACACCTTGCCGTCGCCCAAGCCGACGCCGCGGCTCGTCCAGCCGCAGCAGACCGCTTTGTTGTCGGGGTCGAGGTTCGCGCGGTATTGCCAGAGCACCTCGCCCGACTCGACGCTCACGGCGAACACGTCGTTCGCGCCCGTCGAGACGTAGACCACGCCGCGATAGACTAGCGGTTGCGCTTCGCCGGAATACTGCGCGCCGAGGCCCGAGCCGCCGAGGTGCGTGCGCCAGACTCCTTTGAGCTGCGCGACGTTAGCGCGGTTGATTGCCGCGACGGGCGACCAGCGGCGGTTGTACCAGTCGCCGCCGTTCGTGGCCCACGCGTCCGCGCTCGGCGCGACGAGCTCGGTGCCCTTGAACGCCGGCGCCTTCTTGATCGGTTGCGCTTGCGCGCCCAGCGCGTGGGCGGCGAGCAGCGCGCAGCCGAGCGTTGCGATGGCGTTCGATCTTCGCTGGCGTCGATTCATGCGTTCCCCTTCTTCAACTACGGGCCGCGCGCAGCGACCACTCGGCGGCGTCGGCGACGGATGTTCGCACTCCTTGAGGGTTCTAGAACAGAGTCTCGGCCATAGACGCTCTCGAAGCCGCGCGCGAAACAGAGCCACCGGTTCTGCTCGCGCGCGACGTTGTTTGAATCTACTATCCGCACTGCCGAGCTCGGGCGAGCTGACGACCACGGGAGCGAGCATGAAAGCGCATCTGTTCCTCGGCGTGACCCTCGTCGCGTTCGTGAGCTCGACGCTCGTGCTCCCTCGCGCCGCGGCACAAGCAGGCGCTCGGCAACCTGGCGGCGTCCAGGGAGTGTCCGGCGCGGAGCCGTGCAAGGGTTCGCCCGTGTGCGCGTGGAGCCGCGAGCGCAACACCATCGGCCACGAAATCCGCACACCCGATCTCGCGTTCAAGTTCGCGTACCCGTTCGCGTTGCCGGAGGGCGGTGGCGGCGTCTCGGCCGTCGCGATCAATTCAAAGGGCCACCTGTTCGCGTTCCAGCGCAACGCCGTCGGCAACCCGCAGCTGTTCGAGTTCGACGAGGCCCACAAGCTCGTGCGCGCCATCGGCGATGACGTCATCGGCCACCAGAACAAAGCGCACGGCATGGCCATCGACGCAGAGGACAACATCTGGATCTGCGACGAGAACGGCGACACCGTGATGAAGCTGAGCCCTCAGGGCAAGCTGCTGATGACGATCGGCGTTCCAGGGCAGCGGGGCGATTGGGACGAGGCGAAGGGACAGCGCTTGCTCTGGCAGCCGTTGCATCTCGCGTTCGCCCCCAACGGCGACATCTACATCGGCGCAGGCCACGCGAACGAGAGTCCCAACGACGTCGACAAGTCGGCGACGAACGGCGTGGGCGCCGCGCGCGTGCTGCATCTCGACAGGAACGGCAAGTTCATCAATCAATGGTTCGGCAATCATGCCGGGCAGGGCCACTTCAGCATGGTCCATGGCATCGCCGTGAATCCGGACAACGGCAACGTGTATCTCGCCGATCGCGAGGAATACCGTCTCGTCGTTTACGACGCGCAGGGCAAGTTCATCAAGACCATTCAGATGCGCAATCTCACCTGCGCCCTTTATGTCGATCCGCACAAGCAGCTGTGGCTCGCGACAGGTCAGGACGGCCAGATCTTCAAGATCGACTGGAACGGCGATGTGCTCGGCGCCATCGGCAACGGACCCGGCTCCGGCGACGGCCAGTTCACCGAGTCCACCTACATGGTGATGGACGCGCAGGGCAATCTCTACGCGGGCGACACCGGCGCTCCTCGGATCACGATGATGGTTGCCGCGAGGAAGTAGAGCGATCGAGGTTCGCGGCAAGCGACTCGTCGCCGAGCGAGGTCTTTTCCGTAATCTCTTCGGCCGTCGGAAATTTCCACTTCGCGCGCTATACTCGGCTCGCCCAAAAAATAACAACAAGGGTACCCAGGAACACCCTGCCCGAACTTCAGGGCACGCGCGTGGCGGAGAGCCGGCGTGTGCTGCGCACGATCGTCGGCATCTTGATCTGCGCGGTGCTCGCGGGTTGCCACGGCAAATCGTATAGCCCGCCGCA
>Ga0307497_10000038_pt1 | contig 24867 bp, 24 predicted proteins | sample 10_S_MG_FD_201366 | JGI IMG/M metagenome (GOLD analysis project Ga0307497, IMG submission 201366) | Soil microbial communities from Populus trichocarpa stands in riparian zone in the Pacific Northwest, United States - 10_S | ecosystem: Environmental > Terrestrial > Soil > Riparian zone > Trees...
TACACAGACATCAAGCCGCTGACGGAAGCCGAGCTAGAGCTCGTGCCGCGCGCGCCGGACGCGGCATCCATCCGAGCGGCGGCGCAAGCGCTCGTCGCCCACGGAATCGCGGACGACGGCCCACGACTCGTGCTCGTCGACGGCCACCTCGTCCCGGAGCTCGGCGTGCTCGACTCGCGGACCCAGGGCGTCGAGGTTGGCGACATCGAGGCGTACTGGGCGCGTCCAGGCGCGAAAAACGCCGGCGGGAATTTCGCCGCGGATCACCCGCTCGCGGCGCTCAACACCGCGTACCTTCAATCCGGTGCGTGGCTGCGCGTCGCGGACGGCGTCCGGGTGGCCGAACCGCTGCGGCTCGTGCTCGTCGCGAGCGGCGCGGCGCACCTCGCACCGCAGGCGCGCATCGTCGTGGAGCTCGGGCACGGCGCGGAGCTCACGATCGTCCAGCACCTCGTCGACGCGGCCGACTCGGACGGTTGGCTCAACGTCGTGACGGAGGTCGGCCAAGCGGCCGACTCGCGGCTCGCGCTCTATCGCGTGCAAGAGCACGGCAGCCGGCGCGTGCACACGTCGCTGCTCACGGTCGAGCTCGCGGCGCGGGCGGCCGCGTCGCTCGCCTTCGTCGACCTCGGCGGCCGCCTCGTGCGCAACGACGTCGACGTGAAGCTCCGCGAGCCCGGCGCGGCGGTCGAGCTCTTCGGGCTTCTGCTCGCGGCCGAGGGCCAGCACGTCGACGACCACACGCGGATCGATCACCTCGCGCCCGATACGCGCAGCGACGAATCGTTCCGCGGCCTGATCGGCCGGCGCGGCCGCGGCGTGTTCAACGGTAAGGTCGTCGTCCACCCCGGCGCGCGCGGCATCGACGCGCGGCAGAGCAACGACAACCTGCTGCTGTCGGACCAGGCCGAGATCGACACGAAGCCCGAGCTCGAGATCTATTCCGACGACGTGAAGTGCGCGCACGGCTCGACGGTCGGCGAGCTCGACGCCGAGCATCTGTTCTACCTGCGCTCGCGCGGCGTCGACGAGGCGCAGGCGCGCGATATCCTGACGGCCGCGTTCGCCGCGACCGTGCTCGAGCGGATCCCGGCGCTCGGCATCCGCGAGCCGATCGCCGCCAAGGTCGCGGCACGGCTGCGTGCCGCCGCGGAGGCTGGGCGATGAGCCGCGCAGCCGAGCGAGCCGTTGCGCCCGCGCTGATCACCGATATCGCAAGCCTACGCTTGGACTTCCCGGCGCTCCGGCAGCTCGTGCACGGCAAGCCGCTGGCCTACCTCGACAACGCAGCGTCGTCCCAACAACCGCGCGCGGCGCTCGACGCCGAGGCGCTCCAGCAGAGCCTCAACCACGCCAACATCCATCGCGGCGTGCACGAGCTCAGCCAGCGCGCGACGGCCGCGTTCGAGGGCGCGCGCGAAAAGACCCGGCGCTTCATCAACGCGGCCGGCCTCGAAGAGATCGTGTTCACGCGCGGCACCACCGAGAGCATCAACCTCGTCGCTTCGAGCCTCGGCCGGCAGCGCCTGCGCCCCGGCGACGAGGTTCTGATCACGTGGCTCGAGCATCACTCGAACATCGTGCCGTGGCAGCTGATCTGCGAGCAGACCGGCGCGCGACTCGTCGCCGCGCCGATCAACGACTCCGGCGAGCTCGACCGCGACGCGTTTCGGCGCGCGCTGTCGGGGCGCACGAAGATCGTCGCGCTCGCTCACGTATCGAACGCGCTCGGCACGGTCAATCCTGTCGCGGAGCTCGTCGCCGAGGCGCACGCCGCGGGCGCGATCGTGCTCGTCGACGCGGCGCAAGCCGTGCCGCACATGCGCGTCGACGTCCGCGCGCTCGGCTGCGACTTTCTCGCGTTCTCGGGCCACAAGATGTTCGGCCCGACGGGCATCGGCGTCCTGTTCGGCAAGCGCGCGCTGCTCGAGTCGCTGCCGCCGTATCAGGGCGGCGGCGACATGATCCTGACCGTGGCCTTCGACCGCACGACCTACAACGCGCTGCCCTACAAATTCGAAGCCGGCACGCCGAACATCACGGGCGCAGTCGGCCTCGGTGCCGCGATCGACTATCTCGAGCGGATCGATTTCGCGGCGCTCGCCGCGCACGAGCACGCGCTGCTCGAGCACGCGACCGAGCGGCTGCTCGCCGAAATTCCGGGCGCGCGACTGATCGGCACGGCGCGCGAGAAAGCGAGCGTACTGTCGTTCGTGATCGACGGCATCCATCCGCACGACCTCGGCACGATCGTCGACCGCGAAGGCGTGGCGATCCGCACCGGACACCATTGCGCGATGCCCGTCATGGACCGGTTCGGCGTCGCAGCGACCGCGCGCGCGTCGTTCGCGCTGTACAACGACCGGTCCGACGTCGACCGGCTGATGGCGGGCCTCAAGCGCGCCGTGGAGCTGTTCCGTGGATGAGCTGCAAGAGCTCTATCGCGAGGTGATCCTCGACCACAACCGCCAGCCGCGCAATTTCGGCGCGCTGCCCGACGCGAACCACGTGATCGAGGCCGTGAACCCGCTGTGCGGCGACAAGCTCACGCTGTACGTCAAAGTCGGCCACGGGCGCGTAGAGGACATCAGCTTCAAAGGCACCGGTTGCGCGATCTCGGTCGCGTCGTCGTCCTTGATGACGGAGCGAATCAAGGGCCAGACGCTGGCCGCGTCGCTCGCGCTGTTCGAGCAGGTGCACGGCCTTCTGACCGGGGCGGGCGAAGCGCCCGAGGACCTCGACAAGCTCGCGGCGCTCGCGGGCGTCCGGGAATACCCGACGCGCGTCAAGTGCGCGAGCCTCGCGTGGCACGCGCTCAAGGCCGCGGTCACGGGCGCCGACGGCAAGCCGGTCACGACGGAGTGACGCGGCGATGTATCACTCCCAGAACGAGCACGTGACGCTCTCCCGCGACTGCGAGGCCGTCGTGATCCCGGCCGGCGACAAGGTCACGCTGCTCGCGGGGATGACGGGCTTCATGACGCAGGCGCTCGGCGGTAGCTTCACGGTTTACATCGACGGCAACCTGTTTCGAATCGCGGGCAAGGACGGCGACGCGATCGGCAAGGAGCCGCTCGCGACGCCCGAAGTCCCCGACGACGCGAGCGAGGCCGAGATCGAGGCCGCGGTCTGGCAGCAGCTGCGCACCTGCTACGACCCCGAGATCCCGATCAACGTCGTGGAGCTCGGGCTCGTCTACGAGTGCAAGGTCGAGCGCGCCGCGAACGGCGAGCGCGAGGTCAAGATCAAGATGACCCTGACGGCGCCCGGCTGCGGCATGGGCGAGATCCTCACGGAGGACGTGCGCGAGAAGGTCGGCATGATCCCGACCGTCGCGCGCGCGGACGTCGAGCTCGTGTTCGACCCGCCGTGGAACCAGTCGATGATGTCGGAGGAAGCGCGGCTCGAGGCCGGACTCTTGTAACTCGGCCGCGCGCCGCGGCGCACCGTGAAACAACTGATCCTGTTCCGCCACGCGAAGTCGAGCTGGGACGACGACGTCGACGACGTCGACCGCCCGCTCGCGCCGCGCGGCGAGCGCGACGCGCCGCGGATGGGCAAGCGCCTCAAGGCCCGGCATGCGCGGCCCGCGTTGATCCTCGCGAGCCACGCGACGCGCGCGCAGCAAACCGCGGACCTCGTCGCGCGCGCTCTCGGGCTCGGGCCGAAGAAGCTGACGACCGACAAGGCGCTCTACCTCGCGTCGCCCGACACGATCCTCGGCGTCGTCGCGCGCCTCGATGACGCGCACTCCTGCGTGCTGCTGGTCGGCCACAATCCCGGCCTCACGGAGCTTGTGAACCGATTGCTGCCCCGACTCGCGCTCGAGAATCTGCCGACGAGCGGCGTCGTCGCGATCGACTTCGCGACAACGAGCTGGAAGGGGACCAGCACGGCGACGGCGAAGCTCGCCTACTACGACTATCCGAAGAACCCCGAGCTGTTCGTGACCGAGAACTGACGCCTCAGCGACGATCGCGGGCCCGGAGCAGCAGCCGGCGCGTGCGCTTGTCGGGCCGACCGGGCGTAGGCGGCGCAAACACTGGCGCGAGCTTCCGCGCCTCGGCGGCAGCGCGCCGCCGCTCGACCGACTCGGGCGTTTCGACGTAGCAGACCGCGGCCTCGCTCGCGGGACCGCGGCGGCCCGGGATCACGGCGATCGTGACGTCGCGCTCATCGGCACCGATTTCGACTGCGATCGTGTCGCCGACCTTGACGTCGTGCGCGGGCTTCACACGACTCCCGTTCAGCCGTACGCGGCCGCCGCGCACCGCCTCGGCCGCCGCGCTTCGCGACTTGAAGAACCGCGCGCACCAGAGCCAGCGGTCGATACGGAGCCGACCCGAGTCGTCGTCGTGGTCGTCGGCGCCGCTCATCGGCTCAACGCGTGTCGCAGAAGCAATACGCGTACACGCCGCGCGGATCGTTGAGCCGCTCGAGGAACGCGAACGGCGACAATGCCGACTCGAGCCAGCGCGATGCGGTCTCCTGCCAGCGTGGTGCCGCACTGACCGCTTTGACCGCGGGCTGAAGCGCGGTCGTGAGCTCGAGCGCGAGCTGCTCGCCGAAGCCGAGCTGCGGCTCCACGTACTCGACGCCGTAGCCGCCCTTCTCGAGCCCGGCGAGCTCGGCGGCGGACTCGATTGCGTCGGACATATTTCCGAGCTTGTCGACGAGCCCGCGGCTCAGCGCATCGGCGCCGACCCAGACGCGGCCGCGTGCCGACGCGTCGATCTCGTCGTACGACTTCTTGCGATGCTCGGCGACCTTGCCGACGAACTCGCGGTAGGTATAGCGGACCGATTCGCCGATCAGGTTCTTGAGGTTGTCGTTGATGCCGCGCAGCGTCGGGTCGAGCGCGCCCGCGAGCTCCGTCGTGCCGATCCCGTCGACATGCACCCCGAACTTGTCGAGCAGCCGCTGGAACGTCGGGATCGTGGCGCCGACGCCGATCGAGCCCGTCAACGTGGTCGGGCTCGCCCAGATCTCGTTCGCGCCCATCGAGATCCAGTAGCCGCCCGACGCCGCGACGCTGCTCATCGACACGACGAGCGGCCGCTTCGACTCCTGGAACGCCTGCAGCTCGCGCAAGATGACGTCCGATGCGAACGCGCTGCCACCGCCCGAGTCGACGCGCAGCACGAGCGCTTTGACCGACTCGTCGTCCTCGGCTTGGCGGACCAGCTCCGCGAGCGAGTCGCCGCCGATCGAGCCCGGAGGCTCGCTGCCGTCGAGGATCGTGCCCGCAGCGACGATCACCGCGACGTTGCTCGACTTCGTGGTCTTCTCGCCCTTGCGCACGGCGCGCACGTAGTCCTCGAAGCCGATCTCCGGGAAGTCGTCCGCATGCGGCTTGCCGCGGCCGGCCGCGCCGATCGACTCCCGGATCCGTTGACGCATCGCGTCGCGCGTCAGGAGCTCGTCGACGAGGCCGTAATCGACCGCGAGCTTGCCGGTGTCACCGCCGGCCTCGCCGAGGAGCGCGACGGCTCCGTCGGCATAACGTTGGAGCGCGTCACCTGGCAGCTTGCGCGCGGCCGTGACGTCGCTCTGGTACGCAGCCCAGAGGGCCTTGAGGAACAGCGCGCTCGCCTCGCGGTCTTGCGGCGACATGTTGTCGCGCGTGATCGGTTCGACGAACGATTTGTACTCGCCGACCGTCCAGACGTTGTAATCGACGTAGAACTTGTCGAGCGCCGACTTGTAGTACGGGAGGAACCGGCTGTAGCCGTCGATCAGTACCTGCCCCATCGGGTGCATGTAGATCTTGTCGGCCTGCGCGGCGAGGTAGTACTGATCGCGCGAGAACGCGTCGCCCACGGCCGTGATCGGCTTGCCGCTCTGCTTGAACGCCGCGAGCTCCTTCGCGATGTCTTGGAGCTTGCTCAATCCCGCGCTGCCGAGCCCGTCGAGGTCGAGCACGACGCCTTTGATTCGGGCGTCCGTGCGCGCGGCACGTAGCGCGTCGAGCACGTCCCGCACGGCGGTCTCCTGTATCCGCGTGCCGCGCGCGCGCGCGAACGCACGCTGCAGCGCGTCGCCGGACAGTTGCTCGACGAGCGCCCCTTGCGGCGCGATCACGAGCGCAGCCTTGCTCGGCACGAACACGCGCTCGCCGACGAGGCTCGCGAGCACGATCAGCAAGATCGTGAGCAAAAGCAGCAGGTGCAGCACACGGCGGAGCCGATCGAGGCCGTGCCAGATCGCCGCGACGATGCGCAAAGGCAGGCTACGGGTGTTCGTCATGTTCGTGCTCATGTTCGTCCTCGCTGCTTGGTCTCAATGCAGCAGCATCAGTGACAGGCCCGGCCAGAACGCGATGATCGCGACGGCGATGATCGCGACGACCAGGAACGGCTGAGTCGCCAGGTAGATCGAGGTGATCTGCTTGTCGAAACGGTGGCTCGCGATGAACAGGTTCAGGCCGACGGGCGGCAGCAGATAGCCGAGCTCCATCGTCGCGATGAACACGATCCCGAGGTGGATCGGGTTGACGCCGTACTGCGTCGCGAGCGGCAGGATCAGCGGCACGACCAGGACGGTTGCCGAGAAAATGTCGAGGATCGCGCCGAGGATCAACAGGAAAACCAGCAATACGAGCAGGAAGCTCCGCGGTCCGCTGACGAACGAGCTCACGCTCGCGAACAGCTTCTGGGGGACGCCCGCGTCGATCATGTAGCTCGTCGAAGCGAGCGACACGCCGAGAATGATGAAGATCGCGCCGACGAGGACCATCGACTCGCGCATGATCCCGGGCAGAGCCCGCCACTGCACCTCGCGCAGCACGGCGAGCTCCACGATCGTCACGTAGAGCGCCGTGACCGCGGCCGCCTCGGACACCGCGAAATACCCGCTGTAGATGCCGCCGAGCACGACGACGGGCAGCGGCAGATCCCAGCGCGCTTCCTTGATCGCGGCCCAGATCTCGCGCGCGGAGCGCTCCGTGAGCGAGTGGTGCTCGCCGCGGTTGCGCCAGTAGCTGTAGGCCGTGAGCATCGCGAGGATCAACACGCCCGGCAGGACGCCCGCGACGAACAGATCATCGATCGGCGCCTCGGCCACGACTCCATAAAGAATGAGCGGCAGCGACGGCGCGAACAGCAGGCCGAGGCTGCCCGAAGCCGTGAGCAGGCCGAGGCTGAAGCGCTCGTTGTAGCCTGCTTGAAGCAGCGCCGGATGCAGCAGCGCGCCGAGCGCGATGATCGTGACGCCTGACGCGCCGGTGAACGCCGTGAACAGGGCGCACGAAACAAGCGAGATGACCGCGAGACCGCCCGGGAACCAGCCGAGCAGCGCTTGCGAGAGCCGCACGAGTCGGCGGGGCGCTTGACCCGCGCTCAGCATGAACCCAGCGAACGTGAACAACGGGATCGCGACGAGCACCGGTGTCTCGGACAGCTGGAAGAAGTTGATCGCGACCACGGATAGGCCGACGCCCTCGCTGTGGAAACCGGCGATCGCGCTCGTGCCGATCACGGCGAACAGCGGCGCACCGAGCAGCGTGACCACGGCCAGAACCAGCGGCAGCCAAGACACGATCAGCGGCCTCGCGTTCGGTTGAGGGCGTGCGCGACGAAGCGATACGCGATGAGGGCGAACGCGACCGGCATGACCGCCTGGAACCACCACGCCGGAAATTGGCCGAGCAGCACGTCGCCATAGCCTTTCGAATCACGCACGAAGACGAACGCGAGATACGCGAGCATGGCGCTCACGACGGCCGCGAACAGATCGGAGCCGACGCCCACGATGAGCTGGGCCTTGGGCGGCAGCCACTGCAGCACGGCGTTCATACGAATGTGCCGCCCGTCACGGCTCGCGGCGACCGCGCCGAGCAACGCGACCCAAAGAACCACGACCCGCGTCAAGCCGTCGCCCCACGTGACGCCGATCGAGAACACGTTGCGGAGCACGATCTGCGCGAACGAGAACAAGACCAGGAAGCCGAGCAGCGCGACGAGCAGACCGTTCTCGAGCGCGAGCCCGAAGCGTGCGGCGCGCGTCAACCAGGAGCTTGGCGGGCCGTCGTTCAAGCGCGAGGCCGGCGCGTCCACCTAAGGATGGGCCTTGCGGTACTCGGCGAGCGCGGCCTGAAGCTCGTCGAACAGTTGCGCGTTGATGTCCGGGCGCGAGCGGAGCTGCGGATACATGCCCTCGATCGTGTGCCGCCACGCATCGGCGTCGGCGACGCCGACCTCGACCGGTTTGAGCCCCGCCTTCAACAGGGTGTCGTTCGCGCGCTCGTTCTCTTCGCGCGCTTCGTGGTCGAGGCCGCTCATGGTCTTCGTCATGACCTCCCGGACGACCTTTTGGTCCTCAGCGGTCAAGCGCCCGAAGGTCTCTTTCTCGATCGCGAACACGCCGTACGAGTAGGACACCGGCAGCCGCGTGACGAACTTCACCTTGGTGTGCCACTGCAGCACGAGCGCAACGACGGGCGAAGCGAACGTGATCTCGATGAGCCCCGTCTGCAGGCCGGTGAGCACGTCGGTGACCGGGAGCGTGACGGGCGACAGTCCGAGCTCCTGCATCGCCAGGAAGCTGATCTGATCGCCGTCCGGCACCCATACTTTCTTGCGCCGCATCTCGTTGACGGTGCGGATGGGCTCGTTCGAGAACAGATTCGCGAAGCCGCCCTCGGTGAAGCCGAAGCTCACGAACCCCGCCTGCTCGAGGCCCGCGATGAGCTTGGGATCGAGCTGCGCGCGGACCGCGTCGACTTCCTCGAGCGACCGGAACAGCAGAGGGATTCCATAGAGATTGAGCCCGCTGAAGCGTTCGGCGAGTCCGCCGGCCGCGAACGCGCCGCCCTGGAGCTGATTCACGCGGACCTTGCGCAGCACCTGGGCGTCGTTGCCCATCACGCCGCCCGGGTAGAACTTCAAGAGCACGCGACCCGCCGTGCGCGTCTTGATCTCGTCCGCGCCCGCGCGCATCTGCTGCATCCAGTGCGAGCCGTCCGGCGCGACGCTCGCGATCTTGATCTCCGCCGCCGCGAGCGACGACGTGAAGCCGAGACACGCGAGCAGCGCAGCCGCCGCGACGCGCAAAGCCCGGATCGCGGCTGGTCGCTCCATCAGAAATACTCCTTCGACGTTGCGAGCAAGCCCTCGGCTTCCTTCTTCGCAAGTACATTGAACAGCGTGTACTTGTGCGCTTCGGTCGGGGAGTTCAGGACCTCCGTCAGGAGACGATCGTGCAGCTCCTGGTCGAACACGAGGCGCGCGTAACGGCGCGCGTATTCTACCTTGATCGAGAGATCTTTCCCGCCCGAAAGCTCGAGCGCGCGCTCGAAGTGGGCGCGCGCCTCGTCGGGTTTGCCGCCGAGCGCGGGCGGCCGCAGCGAGCCCAAGATCCCGAGATAGCCGTGGATCGCACCGTGCTCGTAGGTCTCGTCGAGCGCGAGCGCGCGCTCGAGCACGGCTTCGACCCAAGGGAGATCCGCGACCGAGCCCCAATCCGCGCTCGTCGCCTGTAAGTTGCTGAGCCAGCCGACGGCGTACGAATACAGCGCGTCGATGTGCTTGTCGCTGACGCCGGCGAGCTCGCTCACGAGCCTGTCGTACTCGATGCCATTCCAGCCACATGCCGGCTTGTACGACAGGCAGATCGCGCGCTCGCCGTAGCGGCGCGCCTTCGCGGTCAGCGTGACGGCGTGCTCGCCCGTCGCGAAGCGCGAGCCGTAGACCGCGAACATCTGGGCACCTGCCGAGAGCAGATTCACGTTGTCGGGATGCTGCGAGATCAGCCCGTCGACGAACAGGAGATACGCGGGTATGCCGCTCGCGACGAGCTCGGGATCGCTTTGGTCGAGGACGACGGTCGCTAGCGTGTCCGCGGCGCGCTTGCCGATGATCGAGCAGCCTGCCGCGAGCACAACGCAAAGCGTGCCGCAGCAGACGCGCCTCAGCGCGTTCGCGCACGCGCGAGACGCGCGTGGGCTATTAGACTTTTTCTTTGATGCGGGCGGCTTTGCCGCTGAGGTCTCTGAGGTAGTAGAGCTTGGCTCGGCGCACATCACCACGTCGTTTCACCTTGATCTCCGCGACAGCGGGACTGTGGGTCTGAAAAACGCGCTCTACCCCCTCGCCGTGCGAGACTTTCCTCACCGTGAACGATGAGTTGAGCCCGCGGTTCCTCTTTGCGATGACGATGCCTTCGTAGGCCTGGAGACGCTCACGGTCGCCTTCCGTGACGCGCACCTGGACGACCACCGTGTCGCCCGGCGCGAAATCCGGTACGTCTTTCTTGAGTTGGTCGTTCTCGATCTGGTCAATCAGTCTGGACATGACTCAATCCTCTTGCATTCCCGTGCGGTCGCCGGTGGTCGGCCGCCTTTCAAGACCGCGTATTCTACGAGATCTTTTCGCTCGAGTTCACCGCGAACCACTCCTCGCGGAACTCCTGCAGGAGCTCGGCCTCCTCGGCCGTGAGCACCCGCTCTGCAATCAGCTGCGGCCGTTTGAGCCAAGTGCGCCCCAGGGCCTGCTTGAGCCGCCAGCGGCGCACGGCCTCGTGATCGCCGCCGAGCAGCACGTCCGGCACGCGCAGGCCGTCTACGGCCTCGGGCCGCGTGTACTGCGGGCAGTCGAGCAGCCCGGCCGTGTACGAGTCCTCGACGTTCGAGTCTTCGTGCCCCAGCACGCCGGGCAGCAGCCTCGCGACCGCATCGATCACGACCGCGGCCGCGAGCTCGCCGCCCGAGAGCACGTAGTCGCCGACGGCTAGCTCCGTCCTAACCTCCGCCTCGACGAACCGCTCGTCGAGCCCTTCGTAGCGGCCCGCGACGAGCAACAAGCCCGGCGCAGCCGCGAGCTCGCGCGCGAACGCCTGATCGAAAACGCGACCCTGCGCCGTCAGAACGATCTCCCGCGTGCCGGCGGGTAGCCGCGCTCGGAGTTCGCGCACCGCGTCCCGCAGCGGCTCGTACTTCAGCACCATGCCCGGTCCGCCGCCGTACGGGCGATCGTCGACCGTCCGGTGCCGGTCCGTCGCGAACTCGCGCGGCGACACGTGCTCGAGCGACAACAAGCCGCGTTCGCGCGCCCGCCCGACGACTCCAACGCGTGTCACGGGATCGACGAGCTCCGGGAACAGGGCCACGACACCGATCCGGTACATCTCTCGCCCAACCTCAAAACTCGGGCGACCAATCCGCGACGATCACACGCGCGTCGAGATCCACGGATCGGATCACCGCACCGGGCACGAACGGAATCAATCGCTCCGGCTGGCCCGCGAGCACGAGAACGTCGTGTCCGCCCGTCGCGACGAGGTGGTCCACGGCGCCGAGCCGGGCCCCGCCCGGCGTCACGACCGTAAGACCCTCGAGGTCCGTCCAGTAGTACTCGCCCGGCTCGCACTTCGGGAGCGCCGTGCGCTCGACCACGATCTCCGCGCCGACCAGCGCGCGCGCGTGGTCGCGATCGTCGACGCCGCGCAGCTTCGCGACCACGCGCGCGCCCTGCGCGCGGCCGTCCTCGATCTCGACCGTCCGTTCTTCGCCGCGCTGGCGCACCGTCCAGACGCCGAACCCGACGATGTTCGCGCGCGGCTCGCAATACGAGTGAACCTTGACCCAACCGCGCACGCCGAACACGCCGCTGATGCGGCCGAGCGTGACGAGCTTGCGGGTGTTCGCGCTCACTGCGTGGTCGCAGAGCGCGCGCGTTCAGGCCGCGGCGGCGGCGCCCTTGTTCTGCTTGAGCAGGTCGGCCACGCGCTCGGATTGCTGCGCGCCCTGGCCCATCCAATAGTCGACGCGACCCTGGTCGACGCGGAAGCGCTGCTCGCCGCCGGTCGCGATCGGGTTGAAGAAGCCGACTCTCTCGATGTAGCGCCCGTTGCGCGCGCTGCGCCGATCCGTGACGACGATGTGATAGAACGGCCGCTTGACCGTGCCGCCGCGCGCAAGACGAATTTTGACCATAGCGTGTCGAAACCTGCCGTAGCTCGATTGGTTGCGCGCGGGCCGTCCCGACCACGCGCGGAAAAGGCGGCATTCTACTGATTTGCCGAGGCCGGCGTAACCCCCCGGAAAACCTTGGGATCAGCGCCGACCGCGTAGGGGCGGACCGCCTCCTCGGCGCATCGCGCCCAGCAGCTTCTGCATCCCGCCGGCCTTGGCCATCTGCTTCATCGTCTTGGCGAGGTTCTTGTGCTGCTTCAGCAGCCGGCTCACGTCTTGGACCGGCAGGCCAGCCCCGGCCGCGATCCGCCGCTTGCGCGACCCGTCGATGATGGCCGGGAAACGGCGCTCGCGGGGCGTCATGGAGTCGATGATGCCGATCTGGCGCCGGAACTGCTTCGGGTCGAAGTTCGCGGCCGCGAGCTGCTCGGGCTTCACGCCCGGTAGCTTGTCGAGGAGCTGGTCGAAGCCACCGAGGCTCGCGATCTGCCGGAGCTGGTCGCGGAAGTCCTCGAGTGTGATCTCCCGACCTTGCTTCACCTTGTTCGCGACGCGCTCCATCTCCTCGTGGTCGAGCTGACGCTGGACCTGCTCGACGAGACCGACGACGTCGCCCATGCCGAGGATCCGCGCCGCGAAGCGCGCCGGCACGAACGGCTCGAGCGCGTCGACCTTCTCGCCGGTGCCGACGAGCTTGATCGGCAAGCCCGTGACCTCGCGCACGGACAGCGCGACACCGCCGCGTGCGTCGCCGTCGGTTTTCGTGAGGATCACGCCCGTGAGCGGCAGCGCCTCGTGGAACGCGCGCGCCGAGTTGACGGCATCCTGTCCAGCCATCGAGTCGACGACGAACAAAGTCTCGGCCGGGCTCAAGAGAGCGTGCAGCGCGCGCGCCTCGGCCATCATCTCGCCGTCGACGTGCAGCCGTCCGGCCGTGTCGACGATGAGCCAGCGTTGGCCGCCGCGGCGCGCGCTCGCGAGTGCTTGCTCCGCGATCGCGGCGGGCGAGCCTTCTTCGGTCGCGAAGTAGCCCGCGCCGATGTCGCGCGCGAGCTTCTCGAGCTGCGCGCGAGCCGCGGGGCGGTAGACGTCGGTGCTGGCAAGCAGCACGGCGCCGCCGTGCTGCTCGAGCAGGCTGCGCGCGAGCTTCGCGGCCGTCGTCGTCTTGCCCGCGCCTTGCAGGCCCACGAGCATGATCACGGCGGGGCGCCCGTGCGGCGCGATCGGGCTCGCGTCGCCGCCGAGCACGGCCACGAGCTCGTCGTGAACGATCTTCGTGAAGGTTTGGCCCGGATTGAGGCTGCGCGCAACCTCCTCGCCGAGCGCGCGCTCGCGCACGCGATCGACGAGCGTCTTCGCGACCGGCAGCGCGACGTCGGCCTCGAGCAGCGCCATGCGGATCGTGCGCACGGTCTCGCGCACGTTCTCTTCCGTGATTCGGCCGCGCCCGGTCACGCGCTGCAGCGCCGCCGTGAGGCGCGCGGTCAGTTGGTCGAACATGAGCGAAAGTCTCTCCGCGAAGTGCGCGAGAGCCTAGCACGGCGCCCACGACACGCAGCGCCGCGCGCGTGGCCACGCCGGCGGCGCGCTTTCTTGACACTCGTTTTGGCGTTCGGCCAATCTAGCCGAAGCCGCCTCGGGAGGAGTCGAGCTCGTTGATTGACGAAGCCCCAGTGGGCGTGCTGCTTGGGATCGTGGTCGTGCTGATCGTGCTGTCGGCGTTCTTCTCGGCCACGGAGACCGCGCTCATGAGCCTCAACCGCTACCGGTTGAGACATCAGGCACGCGCGGGCAACCGCGCGGCGCGCGTCGCCGAGCGCCTGCTGCAACGGCCGGACCGGCTGATCGGCGTGATCCTGCTCGGCAACACGGGCACGAACATCGCCGCGGCCGCGGTGGTCACGATCATCGCGCTGCGCGTGGGTGGCGAGCGCGCGATCTTCGCGAGCGCGCTCGCGCTCACCGTCGTCGTGCTGATCTTTGCCGAGGTCGCGCCGAAAACGCTGGCCGCGCTCAATCCGCCTCGCTACGCGCTGCCGTCCGCGGCCATCTACTACGTCCTGCTGAAGATCGTCTACCCGGTGGTCTGGATCCTCAACCTGGTCACGAACGGGTTGCTGCGGCTGCTCGGTGTTCGGCCGGACCTCATCGCCTCCCACTCGCTGAGCACGGACGAGCTCCGCACGATCGTCGCCGAGGCGGGCGTGATGGTCCCGCGGCGCCACCAGCGGATGCTGCTCAGCATCCTCGACCTCGATGCGATCCACGTCGACGACGTGATGGTGCCGCGCCAGGAGGTCATCGGCCTCGACCTCGACCGCGACTGGCAAGACAACCTCGCGATTATCCAAGAAAGCCAGCACGATCGCCTGCCCGTCTATCGCGGCGACGTCGACAACATCGTCGGCGTCGCGCGCGTCCGCGACCTGCTGCCCGAGCTCGTGCGCGGCGAGCTCACGCAGGCGATCCTGCTCGAACGGATCCGCGAGCCGTATTTCGTTCCCGAGGGCACGCCGCTGAACAAGCAGCTGCTGAATTTCCAGCAGCATCGTCGCCGCTCGGCATTCGTCGTCGACGAGTACGGCGACGTGCAGGGGCTCATCACGACGCAGGACATCCTGCGCGAGATCGTCGGCGAGCTCGCAACGGCCGTCGACATCGGCGTCACGAAGGAGAGCGATCAGAGTTACGTCGTCGACGCGAGCGCGAACGTGCGCCAGCTGAACCGCGTGATGAGCTGGAACCTGCCGACGGACGGCCCGAAGACGCTGAACGGGTTGATCGTCGAGCAGCTCGAGACGATTCCGGAGACCGGCACGCGCGTCACCGTCGCCGACTACCCGATCGAGATCCTCGACGCGAACGAGCACGGCATCAGAACCGTGCGCGTGTTCCCGCCCGGCTCGCTCACGCCGTCGAAGGCGGCCGCCTAGACCGAAGCGGCGCTCAGGCGCGCAGGACCGCGAGCGCGTCGCCGACGCGATCGACCGGCACGATGTCGATGTCGAGCGCGCGCCGCGGAACGTTCGCGCGCGGCACGAGCGCTCGCTTGAAGCCATGCTTCTGCGCCTCGACGAGCCGCTCCTCGCCGAACGGCACGGGCCGCACCTCGCCCGTGAGGCCGACCTCGCCGAACACGGCGAGCTCCTGCGGCACCGGCTGCTCCCGCAGGCTCGAGACGACCGCGAGTGCGACCGCGAGATCGGCGGCTGTCTCCTCGATTCGCAATCCGCCGACGATGTTCGCGAACACGTCGCACTGGCCGAGCGCGACGCCGCAGTGCCGGTGCAGCACTGCGAGCAACAGGCCCATGCGTTGCGCGTCGAAGCCCTGTGCGAGCCGCCGCGGACTCTGCGCCGCGCTCGGATCGACGAGCGCCTGCACCTCGACGAGCACGGGCCGCGTGCTCTCGCGGGTCACGAGCGTAACGCTGCCGGCCACAGGCTCTCCGTGGCGCGCGAGGAAGATCGCGGACGGGTTCTTGACCTCGCGGAAGCCGTCCTCGGCCATCACGAAGAAGCCCATCTCGTTGGCGGCGCCGAAGCGGTTCTTCGCGGCGCGCACGATCCGGAAGCGGCTACCAATGTCGCTCTCGAAATACAACACGGTGTCGACCATGTGCTCGAGCACTCGCGGCCCCGCGAGCGTGCCCTCTTTCGTCACGTGGCCGACGAGCAACGTCGCGACGTCGCGCTCCTTCGCGAAACGCACGAGCTGGGCCGCGCATTCGCGCACTTGGCTCACGGAGCCCGGCGCGGATTGCAGGTCCTCGCTGAACAACGTCTGGATCGAGTCGATCGCAAGCACGCCGAGCCCGCGATTCGCGCCGATGCCGGTCAACACCCGCTCGACGCACGTCTCCGCGAGCATGTCGAGCGGCGCTGCACCGACGCCGAGGCGGCTCGCGCGCAGCGCGATCTGATCGAGCGATTCCTCGCCCGTCACGTAACACGCCGGCACGCGCACCGCGAGATTCGCGAGCGCGCGCAGCAACAACGTCGACTTGCCGATGCCCGGATCGCCGCCGAGCAGCACGACGCCACCCGGCACCAGCCCGCCGCCGAGCACGCGATCGAACTCGCCGAGTCCCGTCGAGACGCGACTGACACGCGTCGCGTCGAGCCCATCGAGACGCGTGAGCGCGATCTCGCTCGTCGCGGCGGACGCGCGCGCGAGCTCGCGGGACGGTGCGCGTGCCTCGGTCAAGCTGTTCCAGGCCCCGCAGTCCGGACACTGACCCTGCCATTTCGGCTGTTGCGCGCCGCAGCTATCGCAGACGAACACGACCTTGGGTCTAGGCATCGGCCGAGAATAGCCGAATTGGTTCGCACTCGGCGCCCTCAATAACGGCGCGAAACGACCGACTTTCCTCGCGTCGCGGGCGGGCGAAAGCGTGCCTGGATCACAGGGGTCGACTAGGCCTGCGTGCGATACTCCTCGGCCGCCGAGGGCGGGCTAACCATGGACGGCGTTCGTAACTTTCGCGACAGTTTTCTGGAAGCCACGGCGCTCGGCCTGCTGGCTACCGCGACCCTTTTCGTGCCGCCGTTGCAGATCGCGAACCGGCTCGACCGCTGGCTGTTCGACCTGTGGTCGCAACTCGCTCCGCCGGCAGCCCCTTCCAGCATCGTGCTCGTCCGACTCGACGACCCGGACGGCCTGAGCGAGGTCGCTTCACTCGCGCGCGCCGAGCACGCGCGCCTCGTCGTCGCGACGCAGTCGCGCGGACTCGCCGCGCAGGACGATGCATTCGTGCTCGGGCCCATCGAAGTGCCGCGCGGCGAGCCGCGGCTGCAACGGCCGGGTTGGAACGACGGCGGCCACCTGCTCTTCGAGGCCGACCTCGACGGCGTCGTGCGTTGGGATCGATCGTTCGTCGAAGACGGCGCGCAAGTTCCGTCGCTCGCGCGGCGAGCAGCCCGGCAAATCGCGAACGACTCGGCCAGCGCCCTTTCTGGCGTGCGGGCTACCACCGAGCGTTATGCACCGCGCTGGCTGCGCTTCTTTTCACCGACGTTCACCGAGATCGAGGCACGCGATCTGCGGGCCGACTCCACTTTGCTACGCGACAAGATCGCTGTCGTCGGCGGGACTGATCAGGCTGAGCTCACGCCGCTCGGCCCGATGCCTACCTACATGCTCGTCGCGCAAGCGCTCGCCGGCTACTTGCAGAACGAGAGCGTCGCGGCGGACTGGAGAGGCAACGCTGCGGCTTGGGCGAGCGCAGCGCTGCTGATCGCGCTGCTCGGAGTGTCGGCGACTCGGTCGCGCGCCCTCGCGTTCGTGGCGTCGTTCGCCGCCGCGCTCGTGATCCTCGCGCTCGGCACGGCCGTTTTTCGCGCGGGGCTCTGGCTGCCCGTCACCGGACCCATCGCATGGCTCGCGATCGTCGGCGGCGTGCTCGCCGCGCGCGCGCCGCAGACGGCCGCGCCGAACCTGGACCAAGAGGTCGTCAACGCGCGCCGGGCGGTGGCGAGCGGCGAGCTCGTCGAGGCCTGGACTAGATACCGCCAGATTTCGCCGACGTCGGCGCTATTGCCAGAGATCTACGACCTCGCCTGCGAGCTCGACTCCGGCGGCAGGGATCGCTACGCGGCAGACCTGTTTCATCGGATCGCGCAAGTTGACGGCCGGTTCCGCGACGTTGCGCGTCGCCTCGTCCGCAGCACGCATACGCACGGCGCGCCGACGCTCGATCGTGAAGAGATGCCCTCGACGATGGGGCGTTACGAGCTGCTGGAACCGATCGGCCGCGGTGCGATGGGTTTCGTCTATCTCGGCCGCGACCCGAAGATCAATCGCATCGTCGCCATCAAGGCCGTGGACCTCGCTTCGGAGGTCGAGCCCAACGAGCTCGACGAAGCGCGTAAAGGTTTTCTGCGCGAGGCCGAGATCGCGGGGCGGCTCAGCCATCCGAACATCGTCACGATTTTCGATGTCGGCGAGACGGAAGGGATCGCATACATCGCGATGGAGTATTTGAAGGGCCGCCACTTGAGCGAGTTCGCAGCCCCAAGCCGTTTGCTGCCGCCTGCGGTCGTGCTCGAGCTGCTGAGTCGGACGGCCGACGCGCTCGACTACGCGCATGCTCAAAACATCGTCCACAGGGATATCAAGCCCGCCAATATTATGTATGATTCGGTCTCGGACGGGCTGAAGATCACGGACTTCGGTATTGCACGCCTGATCGACGTGGGCCGAACGCGAACGGGGATCGTGTTGGGGACTCCAGCGTTCATGTCGCCGGAGCAGCTCGAAGGGAAAAACGTGAACGGCCACACTGACTTATTCGCGCTGGGTGTTAGCCTGTATCAGTTGCTGACCGGCCAGCTACCCTTCCGCGGAGCGTCAATGACCAAGCTCATGTTCGTGATCGCGAACGAACCGCACCAGTCTGTCACCGCGGTTCGTGCAGACCTGCCGGAGCATATGAACGCGATCGTCGACCGCGCATTGGCGAAAGACCCGGCCCAGCGCTTCCAGTCCGGTGCCGAGATGGCGGCGGCGATGCGAAGCGCGGCGCAAGCGGCTTGAGTCCAGGTGTGCCGGTCAACACTCGCGCCGCATGAGTCTCAAAGGCAAATTCGCCCACGTGGAAGTCACGGACGTCGGCAAGGTCAGGGACCACAACGAGGACGCGATCGGGACTCAGCCCGACATCGGTCTTTGGGTGCTCGCCGACGGCATGGGCGGCTACAACGCCGGTGAGGTCGCGAGCGGCATCGCCGTCAAGACGATCATCGATCTCGTCACCGAGGCGTGCAAGCGCCCCGAGAAGCGCAACGAGATCGAAGCGAGCACGGGCTACATGCGCCAGACGATCGTCCTGCGCGACGCGATTCATCGCGCGAACAAAGTCATCAACCAGACCGCGCAGTCGCAGCCTCAGTGCGAAGGGATGGGCACGACTTTGGTGGCCATCCTGTTCTACGACGACCGCGTCTCGATCGCGCACGTCGGGGACTCGCGCGTCTATCGGCTGCGCGGCAACCGCTTCGAGCAGATCACGATGGACCACTCGCTGCTCCAGGAGCTCGTCGACCGCGGCTTCTACTCGCAAGAAGAGGCGCAGCGCTCGACGAACCGCAACTACGTGACGCGCGCGCTCGGAGTCGAGGCGAACGTCGATGTCGAAGTTCAGGAAGTCGAGGTGCAGAAGGGCGACTACTTCCTGATGTGCTCGGATGGGCTTCCCGACATGGTCGAGGACGAGGACATCCACCTCACGATCAGCACGTTCAACAATGACGTCAAGACGATCGGCGAGCAGCTCATCAAGCTCACCAACGACAACGGTGGGCGAGACAACGTATCGGTAATTCTTGTTCGAATAGCGGACGCTTTCCCGGCCGAAGTCGGCATACTCGGGAAGTTCCGCAGCTTGTTCGCATAGGCGCTCGACGAGTCGAGAGACGGCAGCTCCGCAATTGGGACGATAACCATGGCACGTTTGATTCTCAGCTTGGACGGTCAGACCTTGGCGGAATACAACATGACCAAAGAGCGCTACACCGTTGGCCGGCTGCCGGACAACGACATCCGCATCGACAACGCCGCGGTGAGCGGTCACCACTCGTTGATCATCAACATTTTGAACGACTCGTTCCTCGAGGACTTGAACAGCACGAACGGGACGTACGTCAACGGCAAGCTGATCAAGAAGCACGCGCTGCAGCACGGCGACGTGATCACGGTCGGCCATCACCAGCTGCGCTACGTCGACGATCAGGCGCAGCAGGCGCCCGAGGACGAGTTCGAGAAGACGATGGTGATCCAGCCGAGCGCGCAGATGGAGAAGCAGGTCGCGCAGGCGGCGCGCGCAGCCGAAGCTGCGGCCGTGAAGGACGCCGCCCCGAAGCGTGCGACCGCGAGCATCGAGCCGCCGAAGCCTCGCAAGCCGTTCGCGCCGACCTCAACTCAGGAGGTCGACGAGGACGCGGCGCCGGTGCTGCCGCACGCGAAGCTACAGGTCTTGTCCGGAACGTTCGCGGGCCGCGAGCTCGAGCTCAACAAGGCGCTCACGACGCTCGGCCGCCCGGGCGTGCAGGTCGCCGCGATCACGCGCCGCGCCGAGGGCTACTACATCGTGCACGTCGAGAGCGGCAAGACGGAAGGCTTCCCGCTCGTGAACGGCATGGCGATCGGCCCGCAGGCGCGCAAGCTCCAGGACAACGACGTGATCCAGCTCGCGGGCGTGAAGATGGGGTTCTTCGTGATCTGAGCCGCGGGCCTCAGCGCCGAGCCGGGGCCGCGACGCAGCGCAGGACGAAGGTCAACCGCGCCGCCGCCGGCGCGGCGCGCGTCAGAACACGCCCTCGCCGTACGCCTCGTCGACGAGGTTCTCGAACCGCGTGAACTCGCCGAGGAACGTGAGGCGAAACTCGCCAACCGGGCCGTTCCGTTGCTTGCCGATGATGATGTCCGCGATGCCCTTGCGCGGCGTGTCGCGATCGTAGACTTCCTCGCGATAGATGAAGACGATCAGGTCCGCGTCCTGCTCGAGCGCGCCCGACTCGCGCAAGTCCGACATCACGGGCTTCTTGTCGTTGCGCTGCTCGACGCTGCGATTGAGCTGGGACAGTGCGACCACCGGCACGTCGAGCTCCTTGGCGAGAGCTTTGAGCGAGCGCGATATCTCCGACAGCTCCGTCGCGCGGTTCTCGACGGTCCCGGACACCTGCATGAGCTGCAAGTAGTCGACGACGATCAAGCCGAGCCCGTGCTCGCGCTTGAGCCGGCGCGCGCGCGAGCGGACCTCGGTCGGGGTCAGAGCGCCGCCGTCGTCGATGAAGATCGGCGCGCTCGACATCATCGACACGGCCGAGTGCACGCGCGGCCAGTCCTCTTCCGAAAGCTTGCCGTTGCGCAGCCGCGTCTGGCTCACGCGGCCGACGGAGCTCAGCATGCGAAAGCTCAGCTGCTCGGCCGACATTTCCATGCTGAAGATGCCTGCCGGGACCTGGGCGCCGATCGCCGCGTTCTCCGCGATGTTGATCGCGAGCGTCGTGTTGTGCACGACGACATCTTCCGCGACGAAGTTGTGGTGCTCCGGGACCGTCAAGTCGTAAACCTGGCGCTCGCCGATGGGTTCGATCGCGACGATTCGATCCCAGTAGATGTCGCTGGTGGCGAGATTCCGTAGCTCGTTGTCGTCGAGCACGTCCGCGATCCTGTATAGACGCGGCCGACTCAATCCGCGAGTACCCACGTGCAGGTTCGTTCCTCTACCTTGCCCCAGCCCGCGAGCAATCTCGGCCCAGGTGCGCGCGCCCTTCTTGGCCTCGATCAACGCCCAGACCTCGACCGGAATGACGTCGGCATTGACCTTCGGCCGCTTGGATTGGCTCACGGCCAGGGCCTCCGCGGCCGCTCGCTCCTTGCCGAAAATACCGATCTCCTCGACGAAGCGAGTGATGTCCTCTTGGCGCAGCACGCGCAATTCGTATGCGGGGCGTCTCGTGCCACGGTATAGCATTTGGCGGAAGCGCAACTTGGCGACGATGCCGAAGCGCAGCAACAAGTGTTGGACGTCGCGGGCGAGTCGCTCGCTCACGGTCGAGTACGAAATCCCGACCTGATCTTCGTTCTGAATGTAGATGCTTCCGTCGCACGCGAACGCCCGATTCAGAAAAAGTGCGATCTGCCGGCGCGGTAGCTCGAAGATCATGTCCGGGACGCGTTTGTCGTGCGCCGACTTGCCCCAGAGGCGGAGCGTGTCGAGCCAGGTCGCGACAGGATTCTTCGCGTTCTTGTGTATCGATGCTCCACCCGCCGGCGTTCGCGGATCGAAGCCGACGCTACTCAGGCGCATGACCAGCGCGGCGCTCGGCGCCGAAACGTGCGTCACCCATGCGTGAACGACGCTGACGGTGACGCCGACCGCGTCGGCGAGCGCCGTGAGCGACCAACCGCGAGCGCGGAGAAACTCGCGCAACCGGCTCGCGAACGCGCTGCGCGCGGAACGAATCGCGGTGAAGTCGCGAACGACGCAGATGGTCGGCGTACGGCCGTGACCGCTTTCCGTTCGGCAACGCATGCCGGCGAAGTGGCGCACAGCGGCGGCGAAGTCGTCTCGTATGCGTTCATCCTCGTTCGTGAACTTGGGCACGCTGCTCGTGAGCCCGCCGTCCGTCAGGAGGTACGCGACGAGCTTGACGAGCGAATCGGCCAGCGGTCGATTTCCGAAGAACGGCAGCGCGCGCGGCACGCCGATATGCGTGTTCGTTCGTAAGTCAGCAAGCCGTTGCCAACCGCCGAGCGTGAGGAACGGATGGGCAGCCGTTACCTGAATCCGCCGCCCGAGCGCCGTCCTTACCTCGTAGACAGGCTTGACGCCGTCGTCCACGAACGCCGTTGCCGTCGCGGCTTGCAGGCGCCCGCGACTGTCGAGGGACGCGACTTGTCCATTCCGTCCGAGCACGCGGGAATCAATCGTCTGAAGCGCGCCGGAAACGGGGTCGAGCACGCGGCTGCCCGACACGATGCACTTACCCATCGACGGTCTCCCCGCGATGATGATGAGCTCGCCGCGCTGCAGACCAGCGGTCATCTTGTCCATCTCGGTGAAGCCGGTCGACACGCCCGTGATGTCGCTCGCGCTGTGGCTCAGCGTGTCGAGACGATCGATCGTCTTCGGCAAGATCTCCTTGAGCGATGTGAAGCCCGGGCCGCGCCGCCCGCCCTCGGCGATCTCGAACACGCGCTGCTCGGCGCGATCGACGATCTCCTCGACCGTAAGGCCCTGAGTCGAGTGCGCGCTCGCCGCGATGTCGCCGCCGATCTCGATGAGGTGCCGCAGCATCGCGCGGTCGCGCACGATCCGCGCGTACGCACGGATGTTCGCGGCGCTCGGCGTGTCCTCGACCAGGCGCGCGAGGTAAGCGAGGCCGCCGGCCGCCTCGAGCTGAGCCGTGCGTTGCAGGTGCTCGCCAACCGTGACCGCGTCGGGCGGCTGGCTGCGCTCGACGAGATCGGCGATCGCGCTGAAAATCAGCCGGTGATCCGCGCGATAGAAATCGTCGACGCGCACGACGTCCGCGACCTGATCCCAGGCGCGTTGATCGAGCATGAGCCCGCCGAGGAGGGACTGCTCGGCCTCGACGGAGTGCGGCGGCAGCCGGATCTTGTCCGCGGCCGCGAGGGAGGGTCTCGGCGTTGTCGCTGGTTCGGCCATTCCTCGTTGCTCGGCCGAGATCGAAAACGCGGCCGGCTACTTGGCCGCTTCGGTTTCTTCGGCCTCGACGATGACCGTGAGCTCGACGTTGACGTCCGTGTGCAAGTGCAGCTCGACCTTGTGCTCGCCGACGACGCGGAGCGGTCCCTCGTGCATGCGCACCTCGCTACGCTCGACCGGCGCGAGCTTGCTCGCGGCCTCGGCGATGTCGACCGTGCCGATCGAGCCAAACAGCTTGCCCTCGGAGCCGGCCTGCGCCTTGATCTTGAGCACCTGGCCCTGGAGCTTCTTCGCACGCGCCTGCGCCGCCTCGAGCTCGGTCGTGGCCTTCGCCTCGAGCTCCGCACGCCGCGTCTCGAACTTCTCGATGTTCGCGGGCGTCGCGAGCGTCGCCTTGCCTTGCGGAATCAAGAAATTCCTCGCAAAGCCCGACTTCACCTTCACGCGATCGCCGATACCACCGACGTTATTGACCTTTTCGAGCAGAATCACTTCCATCTGAGTACTCTCACTTCATGCCTGCGAACGCAGCAACGAGCGCAGGTCGAACCAATTGTCCACGACGCCGACGACGCCGAGCGGCACCGCCACGAGCACGTTCACGGCGGGCAATAGCAGCAGCACGTACAGCGGCGCCACGAGCCCCGGCGGCCAGCGTTTCGCGTGTGCCCACGCGTGCACGACCGCGACGCCTTGCAACAAGAACCCGAGCCCCGCCAAAGGCAGCAGATTCTGAACCAGCTCGACTCCGGACACCAGGCCGAGCACGATCACGAGCGTCGCAATCGCACCGAGCACGTGGCCGAGCGCGAGGTTCCTGAACTCTTGCCCGAACCCCCGCTGACGCGCCGCGAGTAGCGACCACCAATACCCGAGCAGCAGCGTGCCGACGAGCTGCGAGAACACGGCCATCGCGAACGCGAGCGCTGCCCCGCGCTCCTCGACGAACGCCACTTCGGCCGGCGGCATGTCGTTCGCCTGCAGCAGCGCGACCAGGTCCCGCAGCGTCGGCTCGAACAGCACGCGCGTGTCGAAACCGAGCAAGCCGACCGCCGTGGCCACGACCATCCCGACTAGCACTGCCGTCTGGTACGCGAGCACCAGGTTGCCCGCGCGGCGGATGAGTAACCCGATCCCGAGTCCCGAGATCACGCAGATCGCGCCGATCGCCGCGAAGATGCTCGTGTCCGCGCCCGCGAGCGTCGCGATCGCGAGCAGGCCCGCGAGCGTCCCGAGGGCGCAGATCACTCCGCCGGCAAAGTCGCGCCGCACCGTCTCGACCGCGATCAGCGCGGACGCGATCGGCGCGAGCAGCGGGGCCGCGACGACCGCGAGGACGATCGGCCGCACACGCTGTGCGAACACCCAGTCGACGAACGCCTTCACGACCTCGCGCCTCGAACCAAAACCTGCACCGCGCGCAGGCGACGAAACCTCGGCTCAGTGCTGATCCGTGTACGGGAGCAGCGCGAGATAGCGCGCGCGCTTGATCGCGGTCGCGAGCTGGCGCTGATACGGCGCGCGAGTTCCCGTGATTCGGCTCGGCACGATCTTGCCGGTCTCACTGACGTATGCCTTGAGCGTCGCGAGATCCTTGTAGTCGATCTCCTTGACGCCTTCGGCTGTAAAGCGGCAGAACTTCTTGCGGCGGAAGTAGCGGGCCATCCTAGTGTCTCCCTGTCCGTTCGCTCGTCTCGATCGCGCGCCTCAGCGCGCGGGCTCCCAGTCGCGCTCGCCGCGGTCGCGGCGCGGGCGCTCGGCCGGCGGGTCGTAGTCGCCCTCGGGC
>Ga0307497_10000039_pt1 | contig 24818 bp, 20 predicted proteins | sample 10_S_MG_FD_201366 | JGI IMG/M metagenome (GOLD analysis project Ga0307497, IMG submission 201366) | Soil microbial communities from Populus trichocarpa stands in riparian zone in the Pacific Northwest, United States - 10_S | ecosystem: Environmental > Terrestrial > Soil > Riparian zone > Trees...
AGGCGCGCGCGACAGCGGCCAGCGCTTCTCCGCCAGGTCCTGCGCGGTGAGCTGGGTACCGGTGCACACGAAGCCCTTGTCGTCGAGGCAGACGCAGCCCTGCAGCCAGCCGGTATTGGGCAGCGCGCCGGTCATCAGGAACACGTGGCCGATGTCGCGGGTCTGCGCGCCGTCGGGACCGCGCCAGGTGACGCGCTCCAAGCGTCCGTTGCCTTCGAGCGCGGTGAGTTGCGTGCGCGCACGCAGCGTAATGTTGCGGCTGCCCTGGATGCGCCGGATCAGGTAGTCCGACATGCTGTCGGCGAGTCCCTCCCCGCGCACCATGATGTGCACGTGGCGGCAGCCACCGGCGAGGAACACCGCCGCCTGCCCGGCCGAATTGCCGCCGCCGACGATGATGATCTCTTCGTCGCGGCAGAGCTTCGCCTCCAGGTGGGTGGCGGCGTAGTACACGCCGGCGCCGGTGAAACTGCGCAGGTTCTCCAGATCCAGCTCGCGATATTGCGCCCCGGTGGCGATGACCACGCTGCGCGCGCGCACGGTACGGCCGTCGGCAAGCTCGATGGCGTACGGTCGCTGTTCGCAGCGCAACCGCGCCGCGTCGGTCGCGACCATGACGGTGGCGCCAAACTTCTGCGCCTGCACGAAGGCGCGGCCGGCCAGCGCCTGGCCCGAGATGCCGGTCGGAAAGCCGAGGTAGTTCTCGATCTTCGAGCTGGTGCCGGCCTGGCCGCCGAAGGCGAGCGATTCGACCACCAGCACGCACAGGCCCTCGGACGCGGCGTAGGTCGCGGCCGACAGGCCGGACGGCCCGGCGCCGACCACCAGCACGTCGTAGACAACGGACAGATCGAGCGCCGGGTTCATCCGCAGGTATTCGGCGATCGCGCGCACGCTCGGGTTGCGGAACACCTTGCCGCAGTGGCCGATGACCACCGGCAGCTCGTCGCGCGCCACGCGGAAGCGCTCGAGCAGCGCCTCGACCCCGGGATCGCTTTCCAGCTCGACGCTGACATGCGGGTGCGCATTGCGCGTAAGGAACTCGCGCAGCCTGAGCGTCGCCGGCGAGCGGCGCGAGCCGAGCAGCGTGACCTCAGCGTGCTCGGAGGCGATCAACCCCATGCGCCGCAGGATGAACGCGCGCATCATGATCTCGGACAGCTCGGCATCGGTCTGCACCAGGTCGCGCAGGCGTTCGCCTTCGATCGCGAGCACCTCTCCGCTGTCGTGCGCACGGATGCGCGTGAAGCCCGCGACGCCGCGCAGGGTGGCGAGCTCGCCGGTGAAGTCGCCGCGCTCCAGCAGCGTGACGCGTTCCGCGTCGTGCTCCACTTCCAGCTGGCCGTCGAGCACGACCAGCAGGCGCTGCTGGCGTTCGCCGGGCTCGACCAACACCTCGCCGGCGCGCGTCGCGCTGCGCGTGCCGATCGCTTCCAGCCGAGCGATCTGCGCCGGCGCGAGCTTGGGGAACATCTGCTCGCGGCGCCGCTCGTAGATCTCGTTCATTTACGCAGCGACGCTTCCACGCGATCGAATAGACGCTGCATGCCGAACGACACGTCCTCGATCGCACCGTTGACGAAAAAGCCGGGTGTGCCGCGCACCCCGCTCGCCCGGCCGCTCTCCATGTGCTCACGCACGCGCTGCAGGTAGTACTGCTCTTTCATCTCGATGTCGTAGCGCGCCAGGTCGAGCTCGAGCCGCTCCGCATAGTGACGCAGCTGCGGCGGCTTGAGGTGCGCCTGATTCTCGAACAGCAGGTCGTGCATCGGCCAGAACTTCCCTTGCCCACCGGCGGCTTCGGCCGCGAGCGCGGCATGCAGCGCGTGGGGATGCACCTCTTCGAGCGGGAAATTCCGCCACACGAAGCGCACCCGGCCATTGAAGTGCTGGAGCAGCAGCTTCACCGCGGGCGCGGCCTGCTTGCAGTTCGGACACTCGAAGTCGCCGTACTCGACCACCGTGACCTCGGCGTGCGACGGTCCGAGCAAGTGGTCGGCGCCGCCGACCGGCAGCGACAGCTCGAAAGGATGGCTCATGCCCTCCCCTTATACGCCGTCGCGGTCACAGGAGCGTGTCGACCGAACCGCCGACCGGTCAGGGCAGCATGGCCCGCCGCAAAGCCGCACGCGCCAGCAGCCGCGTCGAATCGAGCGTCGGCAGCGGCGAGTTGGCGTCGTTCATGAGAAGCGGGATCTCGGTGCAGCCGAGCACCACCGCGTCGCAGCCTGCGCGCTTCATTTTTTCCATGACTTTCTGAAAGTAACCGATTGCCGCGGGCTTGAAAGCGCCAGTCACCAGCTCGTCCATGATGATGCGGTTGATCTCCTCGCGCTCGGCGGGCTGCGGACGCACCAGATCCTTCGCGTACACCGGCCCTTCCATCAGCCACTTCGTGCCGGTGAGACCGACGCGCCGGTAGCCGCGCGCCTTCGCCTCGTCGGCGACGACCTCCGCGATATGCAACCACGGCCGCGGCGAGCGTGGCACCACGTATGGCAGGGCCTGGTGAATGGTGTTGTCCGGGCAGATCAGGAAATCGCAACCCATCCTTTCCAGCCTGAGCGCCGAATCGAGCATCACTTCGCCCACGCCTTGCCAGTCTCCTTTGTAGATCAGGTCCATGGTGTCGGCGAGCGATGGCGTATGCATCGACACCTCGGGGTGCGCATGGGCGCGACCGAGCAGCTGCGCGCCCTCGGTGCAGATGGTGCGGTAGCAGAGCGCCGCGCCTTCGGCGGAGCAGGCGGCGATTCCGATGTGCTGCGCCAACGGATTCAGCGCACCGGTGCGGCGACGGGCACCGCGCGCAGCCGCCGCACCTGCAGCGTGGCGCCCACCAGGAACAGCAGGAAGAAGAAGCCGATGATCGGCTGCGCCTTCGGATCGGCGGGATCGGCGAGGTAGGGCGCGCCGGCGGGCAGCCGGGTCAAGGTCTCGACGGTTCCCGGGATGAAGTGGACGAAGAACGCGAACGAGTAGCCGACCGTGGCGACGTAGCGCGACAGGCCACCGAAGGCCACGGCGCGCTCCGCGACCAGCGCCACGCCCAGCACCACCAGGGTAAGGATCGCCACGACGTGCGGATTGCCGAAACCGCCATGCTGGAAGATGCCGAGGCCGCTCAGGCAGGACAGGATGGTCCCGCCGATGAACACCTGCCCGGCAACACCGCGGCTGTCGATCGCCTTGTTGCGCCACAGCGCCACGATCCCGGCCAGAAGCGCCATCAGGCTGATGGCGGTGTGCAGCGTGCCGAGCGGCGTGAGTCCGAGCATTTCATCCTCCCGATTGAGATGCCGCCATTATTGCGCGTCGGCAGGCCATTACGGCTGTAATCGTCCACCCCGGACCGGTAACGGTTGCGGTGCGGCGCGCGACCATCCTGCATGCCTCCACAGGAGGTTGCACATGAAGCGCATTCAAATCGTCGCCGCCACCATCGCCGCCCTCGCCGTGTTCTCCGGCGGAGCGTTCTATCTCGTCTCGTCGAACGCCGAGACCAAGCCCGCCGCGGGAATGGCCAAAGGCGCGCCTCAGGCGCTGCCGGTGCCGGTCGCGGTGATCGAGCAGCATGAGGTGACGACCTGGGACGAGTTCTCCGGCCGCCTCGAGGCGGTCGAGCGCGTCGACGTGCGCTCGCGCGTCGCCGGCCAGGTCAAGTCCATTCACTTCACCGAAGGCGCAATGGTGAAGAGCGGCGACCTGCTGGTCAGGATCGATCCGGATCCGTATGCCGCGGAGGTCGACCGCGCGCAGGCGCAGGTCGTGGCCGCGCAGGCGCGGCTCAGCTATGCGAAAAGCGAGAACGTGCGCGCGCAGCGGCTTTGGGAAGAAAGCGCGATCGCGCGCCGCGAGCTCGATGAGCGCGTCAACGCCGAGCAGGAGGCGGACGCGAACTTGCGCGCCGCGCAAGCGGCATTGCAATCATCGAAATTGAACCTGCAATACACCCAGGTGCGAGCCCCTGTGTCGGGCCGCGTCGGCAGGCTGGAGGTCACGGTGGGCAACCTGGTCGCCGCTGGACCAGGCGCACCAGTTCTTACGACCTTGGTCTCAGTGAACCCCATGTACGCGAGCTTCGACGCGGACGAACATGTGGTCCTACGGGTTCTTCATGAGGGTGGCAAGGCGGTGCCGGTAGAGGCGGAAACCGTCACCAACGGCGGCCGCCAGCTGAAGGGCCGGCTGCAGCTCATCGACAACCAGGTGAACACGAAGAGCGGCACGGTGCGCGTGCGCGCGGTGTTCGACAACAGGGACGGCAGCCTGATCCCCGGCCAGTTCGTGAAGCTGCGCATGGGCAAGGCCAAGACGGAGAGCGCGCTGCTGGTGAGCGAGCGCGCGATCGGCACCGACCAGGACAAGCGCTTCGTGATCGTGGTCGGCCCGGACGACAAGGCGATCTGGCGCCAGGTCACGCTCGGCGGCAGCGCCAACGGCCAGCGCATCGTCACCGCGGGACTCGAGCCGGGCGAGCGCATCGTGGTCAACGGCCTGCAGCGCGTGCGGCCCGGGGCAGTACTCGCGCCCCAGCCGGATTCGCCGGCTGGCGCCCCCGGGGAGGCCAAGTGAACTTCTCGAAGTTCTTCATCGACCGGCCGATCTTCGCCGGCGTGCTTTCGGTTCTCATCCTGCTGGGCGGCCTGATCTCGCTCAACCTGCTGCCGATCTCCGAGTATCCCGAGGTGGTGCCGCCGTCGGTGGTGGTGACCGCCAACTATCCCGGCGCGAGCCCGAAGGTGATCGCCGAGACGGTCGCCACGCCGCTGGAAGAGTCGATCAACGGCGTCGAGAACATGCTCTATATGAGCAGCCAGGCGACCACCGACGGCCGCATGACGCTCACCGTGACCTTCGCCCTGGGCACCAATCCTGACCTCGCGGCGCAGCTGGTGCAGAACCGTGTGCAGCAGGCCGAGCCGCGCCTGCCCGAGGAAGTGCGGCGGCTGGGCGTGACCACGGTGAAGAGCGCGGTCGACTTCACCATGGTGGTGCACCTGGTCTCGCCGAGCGAGCGCTACGACGTCAACTACCTGCGCAACTACGCTCTGCTCAACGTCAAGGACCGCCTGGCGCGCGTGCAAGGCGTAGGCCAGGTGCTGATGTGGGGCGGCGGCGAGTACGCGATGCGCGTGTGGCTCGACCCGAGCAAGGTCGCCGAGCGCAACCTGTCGGCGGGCGACGTGGTGAGCGCCATCCGCCAGCAGAACGTGCAGGCTGCCGCAGGGATGATCGGCGCATCTCCCTCTTCCGACAAGATCGATTTGCAGCTGTCCGTGAACGCGCAGGGGCGTTTGCAGACCGTCGAGGAGTTCGGCGACATCATCGTCAAGAGCGAAGGCAGCGCGGTGACGCGCCTGCGCGACGTGGCGCGCATCGAGCTCGGCGCCAACACCTACGCGCTGCGCTCGCTGCTCGACAACAAGCCGGCGGTGGCGATCGGCATCTTCGCCGCGCCTGGCGCCAACGCGCTGCAGATCTCGGACAACGCGCGCAAGACGATGGCCGAGATCCAGAAGACCATGCCCGAGGGCGTCGAGTACGACATCGTCTACGATCCGACGCAGTTCGTGCGCGCCTCGATCAAGGCGGTGGTGCACACGCTGCTCGAGGCCACCCTGCTCGTGGTGCTGGTGGTAATCCTGTTCCTGCAGACCTGGCGCGCCTCGATCATCCCGCTGGTGGCGGTGCCGGTGTCGATCGTGGGCACCTTCGCCCTTTTGTACCTGCTGGGTTTTTCGATCAATGCGTTGAGTCTGTTCGGCCTGGTGCTGGCGATCGGCATCGTGGTGGACGACGCGATCGTGGTGGTGGAGAACGTCGAGCGCAACATCGAGGAAGGCCGCACGCCGCTCGAAGCGACCTACCAGGCGATGCGCGAGGTGACCAACCCGATCATCGCGATCGCGCTGGTGCTGGTGGCGGTGTTCGTGCCGCTCGCCTTCATCAGCGGGCTGTCGGGCCAGTTCTACCGTCAGTTCGCGATGACCATCGCCATCTCGACGGTGATCTCCGCGATCAACTCGCTCACCCTTTCGCCGGCCCTCGCGGCGCTGCTGCTGAGGAAAAAGGAGGGCAAGCCGAACGCGTTCTTCCGCGGCTTCAACCGCGTGTTCGGTCTTGCAAGCCGGAAATATGCCGGGAGCGTCGGCGGCGTGCTGTCGCGCAAGGCGCTGATGACGGGCGTGTATGTCGTCCTGCTGCTGGTGACGGGAGTCCTCTTCAGAGCCGTCCCGGACGGCTTCGTGCCCGCGCAGGACAAGCAGTACCTGATCGGCTTCGCGCAGCTGCCCGACGGCGCGTCGCTCGACCGCACCGAAGACGTGATGCGCCGCATGGGCGACATCATGCTGAAGCAGCCCGGCGTCGACCACGCGGTCGGCTTCCCGGGCCTGTCGATCAACGGCTTCACCACCAGCTCGAACGCCGGAATTGTTTTCGCAACCTTGAAATCATTTGACGACCGAAAAGACCCGAGCCTCTCCGCGGGCGCGATCGCCGGCAGCCTCAATAAGCAGTTCGCCGGCATCCAGGACGCCTTCATCGTCATCTTCCCGCCGCCGCCGGTGAACGGCCTCGGCCAGACCGGCGGCTTCAAGCTGTACCTGGAAGACCGCGCCTCGCTCGGCTACGGCGCGCTCGACGCAGCCACCAAGGCGTTCATGGCGAAGGCCTGGCAGGCGCCCGAGCTGGCCGGCATGTTCTCGACCTACCAGGTGAACGTGCCGCAGCTCTACGCGGATGTCGATCGCACCAAGGCGCGCCAGCTCGGCGTGCCGGTGACCGAGGTGTTCGACACCATGCAGATCTACCTCGGCAGCCTGTACGTGAACGACTTCAACAAGTTCGGGCGTACTTACTCGGTGCGCGTGCAGGCTGACGCGCCCTATCGCGCCCGCGCCGAAGACATCGGGCAGCTCAAGGTGCGCTCGAATTCGGGCGAGATGGTGCCGCTCTCCGCGCTGATGAACGTACGCAACGCCGCGGGCGCCGAGCGCGCCATGCGCTACAACGGCTTCCTCGCTGCCGACATCAACGGCCGCAACGCCCCGGGCTTCTCGTCGGGCCAGGCGCAGGACGCGATCGAGCGCATCGCCGCCGAGACCCTGCCGCCGGGCATCGGCTATGACTGGACCGAGATCACCTACCAGGAGATCCTGGCCGGCAACTCGGCAGTCTGGGTCTACCCGCTCGCCATCTTCCTGGTGTTCCTGGTGCTCGCGGCGCTGTACGAGAGCCTGGCATTGCCGATCGCCATCATCCTGATCGTGCCGCTGTCGCTCGGCGCCGCGCTCACCGGCGTGTGGCTCACGCACGGCGACAACAACATCTTCACGCAGATCGGCTTCATGGTGCTGGTGGGGTTGGCGGCGAAAAACGCGATCCTGATCGTCGAGTTCGCGCGCGAGCTGGAGCTGGCCGGCAACACGCCGGTGCAGGCCGCCATCGAGGCGAGCCGGCTGCGGCTGCGGCCGATCATCATGACCTCGATCGCCTTCATCATGGGCGTGCTGCCGCTCGCCTACTCGACCGGCGCCGGCGCCGAGATGCGCCAGGCGATGGGCATCGCGGTGTTCGCCGGCATGATCGGCGTCACCGCCTTCGGCATCTTCCTCACGCCCGTGTTCTATGTGCTGCTGCGCAAGCTGAGCGGCAACAAGCCGTTGCGCCACCACGGCGAATCGACCGTCGGCGGCGCGTCGATCGAAGCCCTGCCGGCCGCACCGATCAAGAAGGATCTAGCGTGAAACAACATTCGATCGTCCTGTTGTCGCTGCTCCTCGCGGCCTGCGCCACTTCGCTGCCGGAAATCACGCCGGAAAAGCTGCCGGAGCCGCCACCCGCGGAATTCAAGGGCAAATTCACGCTCGCCGAGCCCGCAGAAGCGCAGCCGCGCGGGGAGTGGTGGAAGGCGTTCAACGACCCGATCCTGGACCAGCTGGTCGAGCGCGCCAACCAGGGCAACGGCAGCGTGCGCGTCGCCGCGGCCCGCCTCGCGCAGGCGCGCGCTCTGGTGCGCGCGACCGACGCTGATCGCTCGCCGCAGGTGGGCCTCGGCGCGAGCGCACAGCGAGCGCAGGGCATCATCGGCGGCGACGCAGGCCCGGCGCGCAACCTGTTCACCGCTGGCGCCAGCTTCTCCTACGAGGTGGATGTCTTCGGCCGGCTGTCGCATGCCACGCAGGCGGCGAAGCTCGACGCGCAGGCACAGGAAGGGCTGCTGCAGAGCGCACGGCTGTTAGTACAGGCGAGTGTTGCCCAGACCTATCTTGCCCTGCGGGCCCTCGACGCCGAGCGGGCGCTAGTGCAAACCACGCTCGTGACCTACCGCGAAACCCTCGCGCTCACCGAGCGCCGCTGGCGTGCGGGCGACGTCGCCGAGCTCGACGTCGCGCGCGCGAGCACGGAAGTATCCGCGACCGAATCGGAGTACCTGGCCCTCGACCGCCGCCGCGCCGAGCTCGAGAGCGCGCTCGCCGTGCTGCTGGGCGAGACGCCGACCAGGTTCGCGCTGCAGGACGCGGAATGGCGCACCGCGCTGCCCACCATTCCGGCGGGCGTGCCGAGCACCGTGCTCACGCGCCGGCCGGACGTATCGGCGGCGCAGTACACCATGCTCGCGGCGCAGTCGCGCGTCGGCGTCGCCAAGGCGGCGTGGTTCCCGAACGTGGCGCTTACCGGCTTCGGCGGCTACGCCTCCACCGACATCGACGACCTCTTGCAGTGGTCTTCGCGCGCCTGGCTGATCGGCGCGCTGGTCTCGCTGCCGCTGATCGACGGCGGGCGGCGCAAGGCCGGCATCGAGAGCACCAGCGCCCAGCTCGACGGCGCGGTGGCGCAGTACCGCGATCAGGTGCTGGTCGCATTCAAGGACGTCGAGGACCAGCTCGCCGCGCTACGCCTGCTCTCCCAGCAGGCCGAGGCACAGGCGCGCGCGGTTTCGTCGGCGAGCCGCACCACGTCGCTCTCCGGCGCGCGCTACCGCGCGGGCTACGTCAGCCAGCTCGAGCTGCTCGACGCGCAGAGGAGCGAGCTGCGCAACCGGCGCCAGGAGCTGCAGGTGCGCTCGGATCGCTTCCAGAGCACGGTAGCGCTGGTGCGCGCCCTCGGCGGCGGCTGGGAATGACCGGAAATTTTCAGCTGCAACAAATCGGCGCGCGCCGGGAAACAATCTTGTGACGGCACGCCGGCAATCTGCGATGCATGAAACGTTTGATTGCAGCGCTGCTGCTGGCGCTACCTCTGGTCTGTAACGCAGCGGACTCGCAGTGGGTCGGCATACTCGGCCATGGCGCGGACGCGGCCGATACCGACATCGTGCGCCTTGGCTACCGCTTCGCGCTGCCGGAAAAGGACGCCTGGTGGATGCCGACGCACGTGCAGCTTGGCGGGAGCGTGTGGCGCGTGCCGGATCTCGGGGGCACCACGCGGCGCTTCGACCTGAACGCGACCTCGATCTGGCGCTCGGAGAAGCGCTGGGGCTACCTGGAAGGCGGCATCGGCGCGTACCTGCTGTCGCACACGATCAACAACCCGGACACGAGCATGCCGTCGTCGTTCGAGTTCGGCTCGCACCTCGGCTTCGGCTTTCGCCTGGCGAGGGATCACACGCTGGGAATCGGGCTGCAGCACCTGTCCAACGCCGGCCTCAAGCAGCCGAACGGCGGCATCAACCTCCTGCTGGTTCAGTACACGATCACGCCGCGTTAGTGGTCGCGGCGCGAGTCGCGGTTCCAGTACATGCGCTTGCGGCCGTCGAGGTTGTCGTGCACCACCTTGCCGTTCACCACGGTCAGCACCGAGGTGATGTCCTTGATCTCCTCGTCGCTCACCTTGCGCGCGTCGAAGTAGTCGTCGGAGAGCACGATCAGATCGCCGAAGCTGCCTTCTTCGATGGTGCCGATCTTGCCGTCGGCGTGCAGGAACCAGTCGTTGGCCGCGGTATAGAGGCGCAGGATCTCGTTGCGGGTGGTGAGCTGCCCGGCGTTGATCAGGTCGCCGCGCGCGTTCCGGCCGGTGACCCCGTAGTACATGCCGAGCCACGGGTTCATCGGCGAGATCTGCATGCCGTCGGAGCTCATGCCGGAGCGGATGCCGCTGTCGATGATCAGGCGGAACGGCGGGCCGTTGCCGGCCGCGGTGCCCGAGATGTAGCGCCAGCCGCCAACCAGGCTGATGCCGCCGCCGAGGCCCTTGAGCCGGTTCAGGTACTCGGTGTCGATGAAGGGCACGTGCGCCAGCACCCAGCGCAGGTTGGTGATGCCGTCGGCAAGGCCCGGCATGGTGCGCACTTCGTCGTGCACGCCCTGCCAGCCGTCGATGATGATCTTCCAGTCCGGAATACCACCGATCGGGAAGCCGAGCGAGTGGTTTTCGTTGCGCCAGCGCGCCTGGGCGACCAGCTTGGTGCCGTTGCGCCAGAACTGGCTGCCCGGGACGAAGGGACTGCCGGCGGTGAACTCGCCGATGCCCACCACGCGCACCATGTCGTCGCCGAAGTCGTTCCACGCGTTGAGCAGCCGGGCCTTCAGGTCGGGCGTGTCGAGCTTCTCTTCCATGTGCAGGAAGTTGATCCAGATGCGGTTGAAGACCTTGCCCTCGTGATACAGCGCGCGCAGCGAATCGTGGGCGCGGTACTGGTCGAAGTTGGCGAGCGCATCCACGTCGTTGTTGCTGTCGATCGGGCGGCCGGAGTAGGTGAATCCGCCCTGGTCGAGGTGCGTGGTGACGCCGACTTCGGCGGCGTAGGTCATCGCGTAGCCGAGGCCGCGCTTCTGCTCGTCGAAGCTCTGCAGCGCGCGCAGCGCGTTGAGCGCGCGGGTCGACTGGCCGCCGCTCGGGATGTTGCCGTTCGCGTCGACCGGGATGGTCGGGCTGATCGCGGAAAAGAACGCGCGGCCGAGCGAGTTGGTCACCGTCGGCCCATTGAAGCCCTGCATCACCAGCACCGGATGGTTGGGCGTGACCGCGTCGAGCTCCGCGAGCGTGGGCATGCGCGGCGCGGCGGGCGGCGGCGTGAACTGGCTGACGTTGAAGCCGCCGAGCGCGGTGAGCCATTGCCCCGCCGGGATCTCGCGCGCCCGGGCGGCAAAGGTCGCCTGCACCTCGGCGATCGAGCGCGCGTTCTCGAGGCGCGTGTCGTGGCCCGGCCGCAGGCCGAGCAGCACGACGTGGTTGTGGTTGTCGATGATGCCCGGCACCGCGGTTCGCCCGCGCAGGTTGATCTCGCGCGTGCAGTCGTCGCCGCCGTGCCGGCCCTCGTTACCGACCGCGTCGAAGCGGCCGTTGCGGATGAGGACCGAGGACACTACGCGGTCGTTCGCATCCATGGTGTGGATCCGGCCGTTGACCAGGCGCAGCGCCTCGCCCTGTGGGCAGCGCTCGTCGCGGTCGTTGCCCTGGGCGAAGAGCGGGCTCGCGGCGAGCGCAGCGGCCAGCGCGAGCCCGGCGACCTTGGTCTTGGACATTGTTGCCTCCTTCACGGCGCCGCCGGATTGCACTTGCCGCCGTCGCCCGGCTGATTGCAGACGTCGCTGTTGATGGCCTGGTCCACCAGGACCTTCCAGTCGTTCGGGAAGCCCGTGGGCACCGTGCCCGGACATTTCGCCAGCGAGCCGTCCTGCGCGGCTTCCGGGCCCGCCAGCAGGTAGCCCTTGCAGGCGGCGTTATCGGCGGCCTTCTTCACAGCGGCGACGTAGCCGGCGTGCGTGCCGTAGCGCTCCTCGAGCGACAAGCGCGTATCGCCGGCGGCCAGGCGCTGAGCCTTGGTCTTGAAGAACGGCACCATGCCGCCGACGTAGTTGCATACCTGTCCGGCGTGGAACGGACGCCCGTCGTACTTCGCCCCGTCGCCGGGTCCCGCGGTGATGTTCCAGCCGAGGTAGGTCCCTAGCGGCGCATCGTTCTGCACCGTGGGCACGCCGCCGAGCTCGTTGCCGTCGCGGTCCACGCGCGGCACCCGCATCTCGATGACGTGGCGGATCGGCGGCGGCGCGTTGCTCGGCACGCCGTTCGCCTCGCTGTGGTCGTAGAACGGCCCCCAGTCGTAGTCGAACACCGGGAACACGAAGTTCTGCGGCAGGAAGATCGAGTCCGGAATGCCGGGCACGCCGCTCGGGAATCCCATCGCTTCCTTGGTCGGCTCGACCAGCAGCGGCGTCCACTGCTTGTGGTGGCCATGACCATCATGATGATCATCATCGTCATCGCGACCGTGCTGGCTGATCGCGTCCTCCAACGGCCCGAGCGTCGGCCACTGGCTTTGGGGGGGCGGGGTGCCATGCATCACCCAATCGCGCAGCGCGACGCGCATGCGGTTGACGAGCCCGGTCGCCGGCACCGGGTTCGCGCGCAGCGTGCCGCGGCCCCAGTTGTTGCCCGGGCAGCTCGCGCCGGTGTCGGCCGGGTTCTCCGTCGTCGCGCCGTTGCCGCCACCGTGGGTTGAGCTCGGCAGGTAGTAGCGCCGCACGTTGCCGGGCAGCGGGATGTCCCGCTTTGCATCGGTGCCCACCCACGAGGTCGTCATCTTGAGCGCGAATACCTCGGCGCCGCCGAAGGTCTCGACGATTTTCGGGCAGGTGTCGGTGCGCTTGCAGCGATCCAGGATGCCGCGCGCCGGAAGGTGCCGCACGTGGTCCTGGTAGCGGCTCCACCATTGCGGGCCTTCGCTGCCCATCTGGTAGAGCTCGAGCACGCCGTCGGGCTGCCCCCAGCGCGAGTTGTTCGCCACGCGCCGCCCGGCGATCAGCGGCCAGGCGCCTTCATGCACGATGCGCCCCGACTCGTCCTCGTTCATGCCGAGGAAGATGAAGTGGCGCGTGAAGTTGCCCGACTGCGACGAGCCGCGGACGATCGACCACTTGATCCCGCCGGCGAGCGATTGCAGCTCGGGCGGCAGCTTCGACGCGGGCGCATAGCGGAAGAACGAGCCCAGGTCGCGGAATGCCGCGGTGCCGACGCCGAGCGCGTACGGGTCCTTCACGGTGTAGACCAGCTGATAGAGCTTGGTCTCGTCGAACCCGTCCTTCATGCAGACCTGTACCGGCAATGTGCTCACCGGCGCCGGCGTGGCGAACGTGCCGCCGCCGCAGAACTTCCAGTCGCTGTTCGGCACCGTTCCGGCCTCGGTGAACCGGCCGTTGATGGTTTCGTTGCTGCGGATCGTGAGCACCGCACCGGTGTTGTCGGTGGTGCTCACCGGGAAATACGGGATCGGGTTGCCCATCACGTTGAGCGGCGCCGCGTTCAGCCCGCTGCGGTTGATGATGCGGCCGAAGATCCTGCCGGTCGTGCCAGTGATCACCGGCGTCGCGACCCATTCGTTGGTGCTCGGCGGGACCGGCGTCTCGCTCCAGGCGGTGGCGGGCACCGCGGTCGCGCCGGCGTTGTCGCCCTGCCACGCGCTCGACAGGCCCACGTCGCCCTGCGTGCGCAGGTCGCTCGAGATGGTGATGCGGCCGCCGCGGTTGGGCACGTCGTGCCACATCAGGCCGCTCGACTTCGTCATGTCGATCGGCTTGACGATGAGGAAGCTCGCGACGTACTCGACTTTGCCGTCCTTGTTGCGTTTCGCCTTCTGCAAGTCGGTGATTTCCTCGTTTTGCGAGTCGTGCGGGTCGAGTTCGCCGAATGCGCGCCCGGTGATCGTCTCGTACTGGCCGGCGGCGCCGAAGCTCGGGCACACCGGCGGCGTGCCGGTGCAGAACGCCGGCGAGACGCGCTGGTCGACGACGATCTTGGTCACGCGCGCTTCGGCGCCGCAGGTCCAGGCGACCGCGAGCGCGGCTGCGATGGTGAGATGGCGGTTCATGGTCTGTCTCCCGTAAAGTTCAATCGTCGTCGTGATGATGCTGATGCTTGCCGTGGTGCTTCGCCTCGCACGCGGGCAGCGTGCTCGCCGTCGGCACCGCCTCGCCGGGCTCCAGTGGCACGCCGCGGTTCACGCCGGCCTGGATCAGCCGCGCTTCCTCGCTCAGCGCGTCCTCACAGAGCAGCAGCCGGTCCTCGACCATGTCGTTCAGCGCCGAGCGCACCTTGCCGTGGTACGCGGCGAAGGTCGAATAGCGAGCCGCGACCGACGGGCGCGGGTCGGATCCGCGCTGCGCTTCCGTGCCCGCGAACGGGACGAACTGGCCGGACGCCTCGCAGCCGTCGTTCGCCTGCGCGCCGCGGCGCAGCGCCCAGCCGGTGTAGGTGGCCAGCGGCACCGTGACGTCGGCGAGCCGCACGCCGGCGATGTCGTTACCGTCGCTGTCGGTCTTCGGAATGAAGCTTGGATAGATCGGCCCGTTCGCGGGATTGTCCTGGTACGTCGTCACCGGCGAGCTCGGCAGCGTGGCGCCCGGGATCGGCACGATCACCGGCGGGTTGATGGTCGCGATGCCGGTGTCATAGAAGTTCGGGCCGTAGTTGAAGTGGTAGCGCGTGGTCTTGAGGCCGGTATAGGTGACGAGCGGCCCGACGTCCGCGAACGCGCTCGGAATGCCGCTCGGGAAGCCCATCCCCGCCTGCGGCAGCGGCGGCACCAGCGTGCCGTCCCTCAGCTTCGGCACGCGGCTGCGCGGCGGCTCCTTGCCCTTGCTCGCCCACTCGTCGAGCGCGACGAACAGCGCGCGCTGCACCGGCGCCGAGTTGAGCGGATTGTCGGCCTGCTGGCACACGCCGCGTCCCGGCAGCGTGCCGGGACCCGCCGGGCTTGCGGCGGTGCCGTGCCGCATGCTCGACATGAAATAGTTGCGCGCATAGGGCGAGTCGGGCAGATCGCGCGAGCCGTCCGGCGTGGTGTGCAGCAACGACGCCGATTTCACCCAGTACTCGTTCGCCGAGTAGATCTCCATGCCGAGCGGGCAGGTGTCGGTCTTCTCGCAACTCGCGTAGCGGCTGTCGATGTCGCGCGTGATCGGATCGAACGTCCGAACGTTGGCGAACGGGAACCGCCCCTCGATATAGAGATGATTCTGCCGGTTGCGCTCGGTGCGGCCGGTCTGGGCGAAGCGGTAGTTCATGTTGATGCCGTTGCCCGCCGCGATCCACTGCATGTGGCCGTCGAACGCCTTCTTGCCGCGCTCGGTCTCGTTGAAGCCGAGATGGCGGAAGTCGTTCAGCATGCGCCCGGGCTGGGACGAGATCTCGGTGTAGACCCGCTTGATGAATCCGGCGAGCGGGTTGCGGTTGCCGTAGTCGTCGCGATTGTCGTAGCGCAGGAACTCCATCCAGTCGCGCACCGCGGCGAAGCCCAGGCCCAGCACCTTCGGATCCCTGGCGGTGTACGCGAACTCGTAGATGTCGTTGGCCACGAAGTTGCCGCCGACCAGGCTGATCGCGGTGCCGTCGGCGTTGTAGCTCCACCCGCTCGGCGGAACGACCTGCGGCACATCGTCGAGGTGCACGCGGTGCGTCAGCGTCGCGCTGCTCTTGTCCAGGCTCGCCGCCGGATAGGTGAGCGCGACCGAGGACGTGGTGCTGTTGCCGACCACGATGTACTCGTAGGAGGGGCCGGTGATGGTGCCGGTCGGATTGGACGCGGTCGGACGGAGCCGTGCGACCGGAAAGTTGGCCGACGCGTTGAGCGTGTCGAGCGTGCCGAGGTCCTCCCAGCCGCTCCAGATGATGGCGTAGCCCCGCGGCATGAGGAACGCGTTCCCGAGCACCGCCGGGTCGGTGATCGAGCCGGGGTCGTCGCCGCCGCCGGAGACGCGGCCGAGCGCGCTCCAGGTCTTGCCGCCGCGGTTCGGCGGCTCGTACATCGCCCGGCGGTTGCCTTTCCCGGGGTCGACGGGCTTGAGGATGTAGAAGTTGAACGCATACTCGACGTTGCCGCGCGCGTTGCGCGGCGCGTACTCGAGGTCCACGATCACACGATTCTGGCGATCGTGCGGATTGACCTCGCCGTACGCCTTGCCGATCAGCTTCTCGTACTGCCCCACGTCGGGCCACGAGTAGCCGCCGAAGGTGGGCGACTCGACGGTGGTGATCTCGATCCTGGTGATGCGCGCCTCGGCGAGCGGCGCGGCAAGAACAAACGACAATAAGCCGAAGCCCGCGGCGCGGGCGGCGCTGGTGAGCATGATTCCCTCCTCCTCTTACTGCAGGGGATCGTATCCCGCTGTCCGTAACGGATTAATGAAGGAGGGGCATCAACTCACAAGCACAGCGAATGGATCGACCGACGCGGTCAGGCGGCCTGCGCGGTGGCGCGCGGTCCCTGGTCGCTGATGTGCGTGAGGTAGCCGCGCAGGAATTCGCCGAAGTCCTGCGCGCGCGGCGAGAGCGGCCGCGAGCGGCTCGTCACCCAGCAGAAATGCGTCCATACCACCGGGTCGGCGATCGCGTGCATCGTCACGTTGCGCTTGCCGCACGAGGGCGCGGCCGAAGTCGGCACCACGGCAGCGCCAACCCCGCTCTCGACCATGGCGATCTGCGTCTCGAGATAGTTGCAGGTCGCCTCGACCGGTTCGAAGCGCCCGGCGCGCACCAGCTGCTCGTCGACCAGCTGCTGGACCGGATAGCCGCGCGGCAGCCCGATCAGGCGCAGGCGGGCGATGTCCGCCCAGCGCAGCTCGAGCGGCAGCTCGCTTCCCATGTCCGCCGGGCAGACCAGCATCAGCGCGAAGCGCGCAATCGGGTTCCACTGCGTGCCGGGAGGATCTTCGGGAGCGCCGGTGAGCACCGCGACATCGATTTGCCCCGCTTGCAGCATCTCGACCAGGCGCGTGCGCTCGGCGTCGGCCACCTGGATCTGCAACTTCGTGTCGAGCGTCGTGTAGACGCGGATCGCCTGCGGCAGGATCTCGGCCGCCGGAAACGGCGCCGCGCCGATCATCAGGCAATCACCCGCGGCGGCCGCCGAGCGGCTCATGCTCGCCGCCGCCGCCTCGAGCTCGCGCAGGCTGCGGTCGGCGACCGGCAGGAACTGCGAGCCGAACTCGGTGAGCGACACCTTGCGCGTGGTGCGCTCGAACAAGCGTACGCCGAGCTGGGTCTCGAGCTCCCGCACCAGGACGCTCATTCCGGACTGGGTGATGAACAGGTGCTCGGCCGCGCGCGAAAAGCTCTGGTGCCTGGCCGTCAGCACGAAAGCCTTCAACTGCCGCGAGGTGATATTCATGAGGAACGGCGATGAATGGATAAATCCTACTCCCCACCGTCGCGCCCGGCGAGCCCTCCCGCGATTTGCTGCTACGCAATAATCAGTAAACGGTCTCTACCGGCACACCGAAGAGGTAGCCGGCGCCGCGCTCGGTCTTGATGTAGCGCGGCTGCGCGGGGTCTTTCTCGATCTTGCGGCGCAGGCGCATGATCTGCACGTCGACCGAGCGGTTGTAGACCTCGTCGTTGTGCAGGCGCGAGAGGTCGAGCAGCTGGTCGCGCGAAAGGATGCGCTGCGGCGCGCCGAGCATCACCACCAGCAGGCTGAACTCGCCGTTGCTGAGCGGCACGTTGCGGCCCTCGACGCCGGTCAGGCGCCGCGTGTTCAGGTTGAGCTCCCAGCCGTCGAAGCGGAAGGCGCGGATGCCTTCTGGCCTGCCCTGGCGCACTTCGGCGCGCCGCCGGCGCAGCACGGTGCGGATGCGCGCAAGCAACTCGCGCGGGCTGAACGGCTTGGTGAGGTAGTCGTCGGCGCCGAGCTCGAGCCCCATCACGCGGTCGGCCTCGTCGATGCGGCCGGTGAGCATGATGATCGGGATGGTGGACTCGTCGCGCAGCTGGCGCGCGAGCGCCATGCCGTCCTCGGACTTGAGGCGCAGGTCGAGCACCACCAGGTCCACCACCTGCTCGGTGAGGATCTTGCGCATCGAATCGCCGTCGGGAACTGCGCTCACGCGCAGCTCGTTCTGGCCGAGGTAGTCGACGATCAGCTGCCGGATGGTGGCGTCGTCGTCCACCGCAAGGACGTGCGGCTGGGCCGCCTGGATAGGTGCCTGGATTTGCGCGCTCATGGTCGCCTGGCTGTACACGACCGGGGCAGTGTAGGGGAACGCCCGGCAGGGCCGTTACAGGTGTAACTTGCCCCAGTGGTGGCTGTAAATTACACGCAATTGTCATCCTGTGGAATAGCGTCTTGAACGACAAAACGCCCAACGGCCGCGAGATCCTCGTCATCGACGACGACCCGTTGATGCGCGACCTGATCACGGACTGGCTGGAAGGCGCGGGCTACCACGTGCTGAAGGCAACCGACTGCAGCGCCGCGTGCACCGCGCTCGAGCGCCACCCGGCCTTGGTGGTGAGCGATATGTGGATGCCCGGGCCGTGCGGCGCCGACGCGATCCGCTGGATGCGCCAGAAGCATCCGGCGCTGCAATTGATCGCGGTGTCCGGCCATTTCGGCTCCGGCCAGGGCACCACCCCGCAGGACGCCATGAACGCCGGCGCGGCGCGCGCGCTCGCCAAACCGGTCAAGCGTGCCGAGCTGCTCGGCGCCGTCGCGGAATTGATTGGTCCTCCTAAGAAGTAGGCTTTCCCGCATTCCGCTTGGGCGCGCTCTGATCGCGCTCGGCCTGATCCTCGTCGGCATCAACATCTGCGCCGCGATCTGGGACGTGCGCAAGGCGCACGACCGCACCGAAATCCGCGCCAAGCGCGACTTCTCCAACATGACGCGGCTGCTCGCCGAGCAGACCGCCGCATCGCTCGACTCGGTCGACCTCATCCTGCGCGCGCTGCAAGGCAAGGGCGCCGACGAAGCGGTGGCGATGGCGCCGAAGCTGCGCGACGAGCTCGACCGCATCCCGCACATCGCCGCGCTCAGCGTGCTCAATGCGCAAGGCCAGCTGGTGCTGCTCTCCAGCCAGATCCCGGCGTTCGATCCCGAAGTCGCCGAGCGCCCTTATTTCGTCGCGCACCGCGACGGCAAGCCCGACCTGATGCACCTGAGCGACCCCTATCGCGTCGGCCCCGGCGGGCAATGGCGCGTCATGCTCTCGCGGCGGCTGAGCGGCCCCGACGGCGCGTTCGCCGGCGTGGTGGGGGCGGCGATCGACCTCGACGTGTTCGACCGGCTCTACAAGGCGATCGACCTGGGCGACGGCGGTTTCATCACGCTGCTGTCGAGCAAGGGCACGCTGATCACGCGCGTGCCCGACCCGGGGAATGCGCGCGGCCGCAAGTTTCCGGGCGGGCAGATCATGAGCGGCATCGACCGCGAAGGGCATTTCGCCGGCTGGGTGCACAGCCCGATCACCGACGATCGAGCGCTGCTCGCCACCTCCGCGGTGCGGGGCTTTCCGCTGCTCGTGGCAAGCGGGGCGAACGAAGCCGCGGTGCTCGCGCCGTGGCGCGACGAGGCTTGGCTGGTGTTCGACCGCACGCTGCTCACGTCGGCGGCGATGCTCGGCCTGATCGCGCTCGCGGCATGGGGCCTGGCGCGGCGCGAGCGCGCGCTCAGCCGCAGCTGGAAGCGCTACCAGGCGATGATCGAGCACAGCGCCGACGCGCTGATCCTGTCGCGGCCCACCGCCGGCGGCATCCTGTACGCCAGCCCGGCGATGGAGCGGGTGCTCGGCTTCAACCTGGAGGACCTGCGCGGGCGCGAGGTGATGGAGTTCATCCATCCCGAGTTCCGCGAGATGGCGCTGCAGCTGCGCGACGAGCTGTTGCGCGTGCCGGGCAAGGTGTCGGTCGACGAATGCAAGGTCTCGCACAAGGACGGCTCGTGGCGCTGGATCGAGCTCACGCGCAAGAACCTGCTGCACGAGCCGAGCGTGCGCGCGGTGGTGTTCAACTTCCGCGACATCACCGAGCGAAAACAGGCCGAAGCCGAGAGAAGCCGGCTGGAGCAGCGCCTGCGCCAGGCGGAGAAGATGGAAGCGGTCGGGCGCCTCGCCGGCGGCATCGCGCACGACTTCAACAACATCCTCGGCGGCATCCTCGGCTACGCCGAGATGCTGGCGGAGAAGGCGCCGCCGGGCTCGCCGCTCAAGCGCTACGCCGACAACGTGCTGAGCGGCGCGACGCGCGCGAGCGGCCTGGTCGAGCAGATCCTGTCCTACAGCCGCAGCCAGCGCGGCAAGCGCGCGCCGGTGGACCTCGGGCACGTGGTGGCGGAGACGCTCGAGCTGGTGCGCGGCTCGCTCGCCGCCGGCATCCGGCTCGAGAGCGAGTTCTCCGGCGGCGCGTTCTACGTGGTGGGCGACCCGACGCAGCTCCACCAGGTGACGATGAACCTCTGCACCAACGCCTGCCACGCGATGCCCGCAGGCGGCACGCTGCGCGTGAAGCTCGAAGCCGCCAGGATCACCGCCGATCGCCAGTTCGCGCACACCGTGCTGCATGCGGGGGAGTACGCGTGCCTGACGGTGGAGGACACCGGCACCGGCATGGACCCGGCCACGCTCGCGCGCATCTTCGAGCCGTTCTTCACCACCAAGGAAGTGGGTAAGGGCACCGGCCTCGGCCTCGCGCTGGTCTACGGCATCGTCACCGACTCCGCCGGCGCGATCGACGTAGTGAGCACCCCGGGCCGCGGCAGCTGCTTCGCCATCTACCTGCCGCGCGTGGAAGAGGTGGAAATGAGGCCGGCCGGCGACGACGCCGCTTCGCCGCTGGCGCGCGGCCACGGCGAGCGCGTGCTGGTGGTCGACGACGAGGAAGCGCTGGTCGCGGTGACTTCCGAAGTGCTCAAGCACATGGGCTACGAGCCGGTCGGCTGCGCCGACGGCGCCGCGGCGCTCGCCGCGTTCGACAGCGGGCATATCGATGCGGTGATCGCCGACGAGGTGATGCCGGGCTTGAGCGGCACCCAGCTTGCCATCGCCCTGCGCCGCAAGCGCGCGGACCTGCCGATCGTGCTGGTGAGCGGCTATACCGGCCCGATCCTCACCGAGCGCGCGCTCGGCGCCGGCGTGACCGAGATCCTGAAGAAGCCGGTGCAGTCGCGCGAGATCGCCCGCGCGCTCGCCCGCGTCTTGCATTCCGCGCGCGCATCCACGACCTGAGAATTTTCCGTTTGAGCGATCCCCGCGGGCCGCGCAAGATGGCCCGATGCAATGGCTTATCCGGCTTTTCAAGACGTGGCAAGCGGCCCGTGCCCGCAATCAGCTTCACGAGCTGAGCGACCGCACGCTGAAGGACATCGGCATCAACCGCGCGCAGATCAACTCGTTATTCCGTTAGGCGCATTGCAGCCGTAATCACGCTGCCCGCCCCGGTAACGCCGCAGCAATGCCCGGCGGCCAAAGTAAAGCCTGACCGGACTTCACCACAAGGAACCCGAATGAAACGCATCATTCTCGTGCTCGCCGTGGCGAGCGCCGCGCTGGCCGGCTGTGCCCAGCTCAGGGAAGCCTTCAGCGGCGGCGCTGACGCCGGCGCGACCGGCACCGAGCAGGAGCGCAGCCCGTTTCCGAAGTCCATGAACCTGGGATGAGCTCGAGAGCGTTCCTTCTCGCCGCGGCGCTACTGGTCGCCGGCTGCCAGGCGCCGGACCCGGGCACCCCCGGCACCGTGCTCAGCGTCCAGGAACAGAAGCCGGCCCTGACTGAGGACCTGCTGCGCTTCGACGACGACAACCTGCGGGTGCCGGAAGTGGCCTGGAAGATCGAGGTCGAGCTCGACGACGGCTCGCAAGTGATCGCGATCCGCACCGGCGCGCGGCGCTACATGCCCGGCGAGCGCGTGCGCGTGGTGATCGACGCCGACGGCGCGTTACTGTTGTAACAACTGGAAACCTGCGCGCAATACGCGAGATACATGCCTCACTGATACTGGCTCCACGTCAAAACGACGCCGACCTCCCGGCCGCTGGGGTAAAAGCCCCAGATCAGGGTCCCCCTCCTCCCTCCTCCCCCCTTGAGGGACCCTGATGGCCCGGGAGGTTTTTTTTTGGATAATCGCCGCATGCGCCGGCGAGCCCCGAGACGTGAGGACCTTGGCCTGACCCCGGCGGAGTTCGCCGTGCTCAGGCGCCTCGACACCCCGCAGAAGATCCAGGCGTTCTGCTACGGCCTGGGGCAGAACTTCGAGCTCGACGGCGATACCTGCCGCCCGGTGCGCGGGGTGCTGCAGACGCGCACCGCGCACTGCATCGAAGGCGCCATGCTCGCGGCCTGCGCGCTGTGGGTGCACGGCGAGCCGCCGCTGCTGCTCGACATGCGCGCGGTGCGCGACTTCGACCACGTGGTGGCGCTGTTCCGCCGCCATGGCCGCTGGGGTGCGATCTCCAAGACCAACGGCATCGGCCTGCGCTCGCGCGACCCGGTGTACGGCAGCCTGCGCGAGCTCGCCATGTCCTACTTCCACGAGTACACCAACCGCCGCGATCACAAGACGCTGCGCGAGTACTCGGTTCCCTTCGACCTGCGGCGCATCGAGCCCGAGGTCTGGATCAGCGGCACGAAGAACGCCTGGGCGGTGGCCGAGGCGCTGGACGAGATCCGCCACTTCAAGCTGGTGCAAGGCCGACACCTGCGCGCGGTCACGCGACGCGATCCGTTCGAGCGCGAGGCGGGCAGCCTGCTGCAGTACCGCCGGCCGCGCGCGCTGCTGGCGAAGCTTGCCCGGCTGAAGAAGAAGCGCCGCAAGGCGCCCTGAGACTTACTTCTCCTCGACCTTGCCGATCTTCTCCAGCGCCACTTTCAGGCGCGCGGCGTCCTTCTCCCAGTAGGTGCGGAAGGCGGGCGCGTCGAGGTAGTTCACCGGCGTCTGCACCTTCTCCATCGCGCCTTTGAATTCGGGCGAGGTGGCGGCCTCGCGCACCGCGGCGCGCAGCCGGTCGAGCACCGGGGTCGGAATCGCGGCGGGCGCGAACACACCCGACCAGATGTAGAACTCGGCGTCGTAGCCGAGCTCCTTGAAGGTCGGCACGTCGGGCATCAGCGGCAGGCGCTCGGTGCTCCAGCTCGCGAGCGCGCGCATCTTTCCCGCCTTGATCTGGCCGACCGCGGGCGCGGGGCCCGAGGCGAGCGCGTGCACCTGGCCGCCGAGCAGCGCGGTGAGCGCCGGACCGCCGCCCTGGTAGGGCACGTGGAACAGCTTGATGCCGGCGGCGTTGGCGAAGATCTCCATCGACACGTGCAGCGTGCCGTACACGCCCGAGGAGGAGTAGTTGATCTTGTCCGGATAGGCCTTGGCCGACTCGACGAACTCCTTCAAGTTCTTCCACGGACTGTCGGCCGACACCACCAGCACCGTCGGATCGGCGGTGATCAGCGCGATCGGCGCGAAATCCTTCATCTCGTACGACGGCGCCTTGCCGTTGATGCGGTCGGAGACCGGAAAGATCGAGATCGACGACAGCGCCATCAGGATGGTGTAGCCGTCGGGCGCGGCCTTGGCGACCGACGCCATGCCCACCGCGCCGCCGGCGCCGGTGCGGTTCACCACCACGATCGGCTGCTTGAGCGTCTTCTCCATCTGCGCGGCGAGCGGCCGGCCGACGATGTCGGCGACGCCGCCGGGCGGGAACGGCACCACCATGGTGATCGGCTTCGAGGGATACGAATCCTGCGCCAGGGCACTGGCTGCCGTGAACAGCAGCACGGCCCCGATGGAAATAGGTCTCATGGCTTTTTCCTCCTGCGGGCGAACTTACACGATGTTACAGATGTTGCACTTTATCGGTTCACTTGGCGGCCGCTGGCGCGTGAAATGACCACGCACTTAAACGAAGGAGGTTGCCATGTTGAAAAAACTGATCCTCGCCGCCACCGGCCTCGCGCTCACCGCCCCGGCATTTGCCGGTGATCACGGGCATCGCGGCTACGGTTACGGTCACGACCGCCGCGTCGTGGTCCAGGAACGCTATGTGGTCCAGCGGCCGGTCGTAGTGCATCAGTACTATCGCCCGGCGCCGCACCCCGTATATGTGGTGCAGCCGGCGCCCGTGTACCACCACTCCAATGCCGGCCCTGCGCTGGTGGTCGGCGCGATCCTCGGCGCCGCCATCGTGCACAGCGTGATCGCCAGCGGCTACTGATCGAACTCCGCTTTGAAGCCGGGGGGCGGCGAGTAGGCGAAACTCCCGCGCCGAATCACCGCCTCCCGGCCGCCGTGCGCGGCGACGAGCTCTGCTTGTCGCCGCTTTGCTTTCCGGTCGACTTCTTCCGGGTTCAGCATCGCCCGCAGCTTCGCGTGGCATTCTTTTCTGGTTTTCTCATGTTTTGGATCCGTGCCGAGGTCATGCAGCTCCTCAGGATCCTTTTCCAGGTCGAACAGCTCCGGCCGGTCCGGGTAGTGCACGAAGTAAACGTACTTCCACTTGCCGTTGCGGATCATGAACTCGCCCGCGCGCGAGGACGAGGCGTGGTATTCCGAGAGCACGGTTCTCTCGGGCGTCTTGTTCAACAAGGAAAATCCTGAAGCGCCCGGCGCGTCGACGCCCATGCACTGCATGACGGTCGGATAGACGTCGACGTGGCTCACCGGCTCGCCGCGCACGCCAGCGGGAATGTCGGGCCCGGCCACGATCATCGGCACTTTCGCGGCCTCTTCGTACAGCACCTGCTTGCCCCACAGGCCGCGCGCGCCCATGTTGTCGCCGTGGTCGGACGTGTAAAGCACTCTAGTCGTCGAAGAAAGGCCGCAGTCGTCCAACGTCTCCATTAAATGCCCGATGTTTTCATCGAGCGAAGAGATCAGCCCGAAATAACCGGCGCGCGCGCGCTTCACCGCCGCCTCGTCGGCGAAGTACTTGTCGTAGCCGGTGTTGTCGTCCTGGTCGCGCACGTAGGGATGCACGTTCTTGTCGCGGTACAGCTTCGGCATCGGGATCTTGTCGAACGGGTACTTGTAGTACCAGTGCGGCGGCGCGGTGAGCGGGAAGTGCGGCGCGACGAACGATACGAACATCACCCAGGGCTTGTTCTTGTGCTTCGGCG
>Ga0307497_10000040_pt1 | contig 24620 bp, 14 predicted proteins | sample 10_S_MG_FD_201366 | JGI IMG/M metagenome (GOLD analysis project Ga0307497, IMG submission 201366) | Soil microbial communities from Populus trichocarpa stands in riparian zone in the Pacific Northwest, United States - 10_S | ecosystem: Environmental > Terrestrial > Soil > Riparian zone > Trees...
CGGTCGCGATCACGGTCACCGCGGTCAACGACGGCCCGGTGAACACAGTGCCGGGCGCGCAGACGGTCAATGAGGACGCCGCGCTTTCGATCGGCGGTGTCAGCGTCAACGACGTCGATGGCAACCTTTCGACGACGCGCCTGACGGTGACCAACGGCACGGTGACGGTCAGCCTGGCCGGTGGCGCCACGATCAGCGCGGGCGCCAACGGCAGCGCGACGCTCACGCTGTCCGGCACGCAGGCACAGATCAACGCCGCACTTGCCTCGATCGGCTACCAGGGCAACGCCAACTTCAACGGCGCGGATAGCCTGACGGTGCTGTCGACCGATAGCAACGGCGCCACCGATTCCGACAGCGTCGCGATCACCGTCAATTCGGTGAACGACGGGCCGGTCAACAGCGTGCCGGCCGCGCAGACGGTGAACGAAGACACCGCGTTGTCGATCGGCGGCATCTCGGTCAACGACGTCGACGGCAACCTCTCCAGCACGCAGCTCACGGTCGCCAATGGCAGCCTGAACGTCAGCCTGGCGGGTGGAGCGACCCTCAGCGCCGGCGCCAATGGCTCCTCGACCCTCACGCTGGCGGGCACCCAGGCCCAGATCAACGCGGCGCTCGCTTCGATCAGCTACCAGGGCAACGCCGACTTCAACGGCGCCGACACGCTGACGGTGCTGTCGACCGACGCCAATGGCGCGACCGACTCCGACACGGTTGCCATCACCGTGACCGCGGTGAACGACGGGCCGATGAATACGGTTCCGGCAGCGCAGAGCGTGAACGAGGACACGGTCCTTGCGATCGCCGGCGTGAACGTCAATGACGTCGACGGAAACCTGTCGAGCACTCAGATCAACGTGACGAACGGCACGCTCAACGTCAGCCTTGCCGGCGGTGCGACGATCAGCGCCGGTGCCAACGGCTCGTCGACCCTCACCCTGTCGGGTACCCAGGCGCAGATCAACGCCGCGCTCGCTTCGATCAGCTACCAGGGCAACGCCGACTTCAACGGCGCGGACACGCTCACGGTGCTGTCGACCGACGGCAACGGGGCGACCGATTCCGACAGCGTCGCGATCACCGTCAGCCCGGTGAACGACGGGCCGGTGAACACCGTGCCGGGCGCGCAGAGCGTCAACGAAGACACTTCCCTCTCGATCGCCGGTGTCAGCGTCAACGACGTGGACGGCAACCTCTCCACCACGCAGCTCAGCGTCAGCAGCGGCGCGCTGAACGTGAGCCTGGCGGGCGGGGCGACGATCAGCGCGGGCGCGAATGGCAGCTCGACGCTGACGCTGTCGGGCACGCAGGCGCAGATCAACGCCGCGCTGGCGAGCCTCTCCTATCAGGGGAATGCGGACTTCAATGGCGCCGACACGCTCACCGTGCTGTCGACCGACGCCAATGGCGCGACCGATTCCGATGCGGTAGCGATCACGGTCACCTCGGTGAACGACGGTCCGCTCAACACGGTTCCGGGCGCGCAGACCGCCGACGAAGACACTTCGCTCTCGATCGGCGGGATCTCGGTCAACGATGTCGATGGCAACCTCTCGACGACGCAGCTCAGCGTCACCAACGGCACGCTCAATGTCAGCCTGGCCGGCGGCGCGACCCTCAGCGCCGGCGCCAATGGCTCTTCGACGCTGACGCTCTCGGGCACCCAGGCGCAGATCAATGCTGCGCTCGCCAGCCTCAGCTACCAGGGCAGCCTCGACTTCGCCGGCTCCGACACGCTGACGGTGCTGTCGACCGACGCGAACGGTGCCACCGACTCGGACGCGGTCGCCATCACCGTCAACGCGGTGGGCGACGGTCCGCAGAACGTCGTGCCGGGCGCGCAAGCGGTGAACGAGGACACGGCGCTCGCGATCGGCGGCATCTCGGTCAACGACGCCGACGGCAATCTCTCGACCACCCAGCTGACGGTCACCAACGGCGCGCTGAACGTGAGCCTGGCGGGCGGGGCGACGATCAGTGTCGGCGCGAATGGCAGCTCGACCCTGACACTGTCGGGCACGCAAGCGCAGATCAACGCCGCTCTCGCGAGCCTCTCCTACCAGGGCAACGCGGACTTCAACGGCGCCGATACGCTGACCGTGCTCTCGACCGACGCGAACGGCGCGACGGACGCCGACGCGGTCGCCATCACCGTCAGCTCGGTGAACGACGGCCCGGTGAACACGGTGCCGGGCGCGCAGACGGTGAACGAAGACACGTCGCTTTCGATCGGCGGCATCTCGGTGAACGACGTCGACGGCAACCTGTCCACGGCGCAGCTCAGCGTGACCAACGGCGCGCTGAACGTGAGCCTGGCAGGCGGGGCGACGATCAGCGCGGGCGCGAACGGCAGCTCGACGCTGACGCTCTCCGGCACGCAGGCGCAGATCAATGCGGCGCTCGCTTCGATCAGCTACCAGGGCAACGCCGACTTCAACGGCTCGGACACCCTCACGGTACTGTCGACCGACGCCAACGGCGCGACCGACTCCGATGCCGTGGCGATCACGGTCACCTCGGTCAACGACGGGCCGGTGAATACCGTGCCCGCGGCGCAGACGGTGAACGAAGACACCGCGCTCTCCATCGGCGGCCTCTCCGTCAACGACGTCGACGGCAACCTGGCCACGACGCAACTCTCCGTCACCAACGGTGCGCTGAACGTCAGCCTCGCTGGCGGGGCGACGATCAGCGCGGGCGCGAACGGCAGCTCGACGCTGACGCTCTCGGGCACGCAGGCGCAGATCAACGCGGCCCTGGCGAGCCTCTCCTACCAGGGGAATGCGGACCTCAACGGCGCCGACACCCTTACGGTGCTCTCGACCGACGCCAACGGCGCGACCGACTCCGACGCGGTGGCCATCACGGTCACCTCGGTGAACGACGGTCCGGTGAACACGGTACCCGGCGCGCAGACGGTCAACGAGGACAGCGTGCTGTCGATCGGCGGCGTCAGCGTCAACGACGTCGACGGCAACCTCGCGACCACGCAACTCTCCGTCACCAACGGCGCACTGAACGTCAGCCTCGCCGGCGGCGCGACCATCAGCGCGGGCGCCAACGGCGGCTCGACGTTGACGCTCGCCGGCACCCAGGCCCAGATCAACGCTGCGCTCGCCTCGATCAGCTACCAGGGCAACGCCAATTTCAACGGCGCCGAGACCCTGACGGTGCTGTCGACCGATACCAACGGCGTGACGGATTCCGTGGCGCTGTCGATCACCGTCAGCTCGGTCAACGACGGGCCGGTGAACACCGTGCCGGGTGCGCAGACGGTGAACGAAGACACCGCGCTGCCGATCGGCGGCCTCTCGGTCAACGACGTCGACGGCAACCTGGCCACCACGCGCCTGACGGTTTCCGGCGGAACGGTGACGGTAAGCCTTGCCGGCGGCGCGACGATCAGCGCGGGCGCGAACGGCAGCTCGACGCTGACGCTCTCCGGAACACAGGCGCAGATCAACGCCGCGCTGGCGAGCCTCTCCTATCAGGGCAGCGCGAACTTCAATGGCGCCGACACGCTGACGGTCCTGTCCACCGACGCGAACGGTGCGACCGACTCGGACGCGGTCGCGATCACGGTCACCTCGGTGAACGACGGGCCGGTCAACACGGTGCCCGCCGCGCAGACGGTCAACGAGGACAGCGTGCTGTCGATCGGCGGCGTCTCGGTCAACGACGTCGACGGCAACCTCGCGACCACGCAGCTCAGCGTCACCAACGGTGCGCTGAACGTGAGCCTGGCGGGCGGCGCGACGATCAGCGCGGGCGCGAACGGCAGCGCCACGCTCACGCTGTCAGGCACGCAAGCGCAGATCAACGCGGCGCTCGCTTCGATCAGCTACCAGGGCAACCCAAATTTCAACGGCGCCGAGACCCTGACGGTGCTGTCGACCGATACCAACGGCGTGACGGATTCCGTGGCGCTGTCGATCACGGTCAGCTCGGTCAACGACGTCCCGGTCAACACCGTGCCGGGCGCGCAGGCCGTGAACGAGGACACGTCGCTGTCGATCGCCGGCATCTCGGTCAACGACGTCGACGGCAACCTGTCGAGCACACGCCTGACGGTCACCAACGGCACGCTCAACGTGAGCCTGGCCGGCGGCGCGAGCATCATGGCGGGCGCGAACGGCAGCTCGAGCCTTGCGCTCTGGGGCACCCAGGCACAGATCAACGCCGCGCTCGCCACGCTCTCGTACCAGGGCAACGCGGACTTCAGCGGTTCGGACACCCTGACCGTGGTCTCGACCGACGCCAACGGCGCGATCGATTCCGACGCGGTCGCCATCACCGTGACTGCGGTGAACGATGCGCCGGCGGTGACCAGCGCAACCAGCGGGACGTTTGCGGAAAACACGGCCGGCGCGGTGTACGCGGCGACGCGCACGGACGCCGATGCCGGCGACACCGTGACCTGGACCCTCACCGGCCCGGATGCGGCGCTGTTCACCATCGACCCGATGACGGGCGTGGTGACGCTGAACGCGGCGCAGAGCTTCGCGTCGCCGGCGGACGCGAACGGCGACGGGATCTACGACATCACGGTGCGCGCCACCGACGGCGGCGGCCAATTCGATCAGCGCAACGTGCAGCTCACGCTGACCCCGGTGCCCGCCACGCCGACGGCGGACGTTGCCCAGCCGCAACTCCCCAGCATCGGCACTGCGCCCTCGACGCCGCTGTCCGCGGCTCCGGCGGCGCCGCAACTGACGCCGGCGCTGCCGCCGATCGCGCCGCAGTTCGCCGACCCGACCCTCGGGCTGCCGGTGGATGGCGGCGTGGCGGCCGCGAATCTCGCCGGTACGCCGGGTGCGGCTCCCATCGGGGCGCCTTCGCGCGAGCCGAGCATCCTGGACCTGAACGCGCTGCCGCCCACCGGGGCGGGCGAGCCTTCGACCTTCAATCTGACGCGTCTGTCGCAGGAGCAGGCCCTTGCGCACCTGCGCGTGGACCAGATCCTGGCGACGGAAACCGGCGGGCACCGCCTGTTCGTCTACCACGGCGTGCCGGACATGCGCCTGCTGACCGACGGCCTGACCATGCTGCGCGTGCCGACCGACGCCTTCGCGCACACCGATCCGTCGGCCGTCGTGCAGCTCGAGGCGCGCCTCGCCAACGGCAGCCCGCTGCCGGGGTGGCTGCGCTTCGACGGCCTGCGCGGCGTCTTCAGCGGTACCCCGCCGCAGGGAATCGAGGAGACCCTCGAGGTCGAGGTCGTGGCGCGGGACACCGAAGGGCGCGAAGCGCGCACCCAGTTCACGCTCGAAATCGACGCCATGCGCCTGCGGCCGGCTGCCGCCGACCTTGCGCTCGGCATGGACGTCGACAAGGTGGAGGCCGAAAGGGCCCGCCTGGAGGCGTCCCGGCAGGCCGGCGAGGGCAGGACAGGCGGCAAAGCCGTGACCGCGAAGGCCGGGGTCCGGCCCGGAAAGCCCGGGGCGGCCTCCTTCAGCGACCAGGTCAGCGCTGCCAAGACCCAGCGGGACCCCCTCCTGGACCGCATTGCATCCCCTGACAAAGCCAAAACACCAGCTAACCGCTGAAATCTGCAGGTCGGCTATGATGCGTCCTTAGGGGGTACAAGGGCGCGGTAAAACAAAGGCATGCGTTCCTTAGTTCAACAAAAACCGGAATTCTCCGGCGGGGTGCTCGTCGCTCTGCTGTCGGCGTTTCTCGCCGGCTGCGCGGTGACCACGCCGCCGCTCGATCCTGCGGAGCGCGAGCGCCTCGGGCTGGATGCGCGCGAGCAGCTGTTCGCCGGGCAGGAGGCCTTTGCCCGTCCGCTGACGCTGGAGGACGCGACTGCACGCGCGATCAAGTACCAGGCTGAGCACCGGCAGCGGCGCATGGAAGAGGCGGCCGCAGCGGCCCAGCTCGACGTCGCCCAGTTCGACCTGCTGCCGCGCTTCATGGCGAACGCCGGGTACAGCACGCGCAACAACGAAGCCTTCGGCTTCGGCGTAACCCCGGACGGGACCCTCACCACCACGCCGAGCGCGGCGCAGGAAAAGACCCTGCGCACCGGCAGCGTCGGCGTCGCCTGGAACCTGCTCGATTTCGGCGTCAGCTATTTCCGCGCCAAGCAGCTCTCCGACCAGAAGCTGATCGCGGAGGAGCGCCGGCGCAAGGCGGTGCAGACGCTGGTGCACGATGTGCGCATCGCCTGGTGGCGCGCCGAGGCCGCGCAGCGCCTGCTGCCCGAGGCCGACCGCCTGCTGGGCGAAATCGACCAGGCGATCGAGAAGACCCGGCTGGTCGAGCAGAGCCGCCTGCTGCCGCCAGTGCAGACCGCGACCCTGCGCCGCGCGCTGCTCGACCTGGCGCAGCAGATCGCGCTGCGCCGCCAGGAGCTCGCGCAGGCCAAGGTCGAGCTCGCCGCGCTGATCAATTCGCCGCCGGGCGTCGAGCTGCGCGTGGCTTCGCCGGAGAGCGAGGCGCGCGACGTGCCGGACCTGACCACGGACATCGAGAAGCTGGAAGCGCTCGCGCTCAGCCAGCGGCCGGAGATGGCGGAAGAGGGCTACCGCGCGCGCATCTCGGCCGACGAAGCGCGCAAGGCGATGGTCGGCATCCTGCCCAACGTCAGCCTGAACGCGATGGGCAATTACGACAGCAACCGGTTCCTGGTGAACAACAACTGGTATTCGCTCGGCCTCAACGTCGCGTTCAACCTCACCAAGGTGTTCTCGATCCCGGCGATGAACCGCTCGGAAGAGGCGCAGAAGCGCGCCGACGACGCGCGCCGCCAGGCGATGGCGATGGCGGTGCTCGCCCAGACGCGCATCGCGGCGGTGCGTTACTCGCTGGTGGCGGACGAATTCATGGTCTGGGACGAGGCGGCGCGCGACGACGACCTGATCGTGCAGCACCTCGCGTCGAGCGAATCCGCCGGCATCGACAACGAGCTGGAAGTCGTACGCGCGCGTGCGCGCGCCATGGCGAGCCACATCAACCGTGACCTGGCCTACGCCAACGTGCAGGCCGTGATCGCCCGCCTCTACAACTCGATCGGCTACGACATCGTGCCGCGCGAGGACGAGGAGCGCCCGCTCGCCGAGCTGGCGAACGCGGTGCAGGTGCGCTACGCCGAGTACGAGCGCTCGAGCTTCTCGCCGCGCGCTGAGCTGGAGCGGCCGGTGGTCGCGATCGGGGAAATCTCCGGGGTGCGGCCGCGCATCGCCAAGCTGGTGGGCGACGGTGCGAATCGCGTGCTCGCGGGCGGGCACATGAAGTCGGCCGGCGGCGGCGCCGATCTGCTGCTGGACATGCGACTGCAGGTGGAGCGCGTGCAGGAAGGCCGTCGTACCGTGCGCATCGAGGTTGGCGCGCGCCGCACCGGCGCCTTCAGCGCGCCGGCGCTGCGCGAGTTCAGGACCACGCTGAGCGACCCGGTCGACGACGAGCAATGGCGCACCCTCGGCGAAGGCGCGGCCTACCGCGTGGCCGCCGACCTCGCCAACACCCGGATCACGCGCCCGGCGTTGCGCATCGAGCCTGCGCTCGGCCTGCAGAAAGCCGCTTCGCCGGCCGCGCCGGCCGCACCCACCGAGCCGCTCGACCTGCGGCTCGAGCAGCGGATCGCCCCGCGATGAACATGAGCCGTCTTTTTGGTTTCATGGTTGTGTTGACGGCAGGGAGCGCGCTCGCGCAGGCGCCGAAACCGATCACCCCCGAACCCGCACCCGCGAAGCCGCCGGCGCTGGCGCAGCCCGAAAAGCCGGCCGCCAGCGCCCCTGAAATCGCCGCGCTGATTCTCGCGGGCGAAGAGGGCACGCTCTCCAGCCAGATGGCGGGCCGCATCAGCTCGATCAAGGTCGGCCTTGGCGACGGCTTCAAGAAAGGCTCAGCGCTGATCGAGTTCGACTGCTCCGAGCAGCGCGCGCAGCTGCAGGCGGCGGACGCCGAATATCGCGGCGCGCGCGAAACCCACCTGGCGCGGCTGCGCCTGCAGGCGCTCGGCGCCGCGGGCGAGCTCGACGTGACGCTGGCCGCCGCGGGGGCGGAGCGCGCGCGCAGCCAGGTCGACTTCCGCCGCGCGCAGATGGCCTATTGCCGGGTGAAGGCGCCGTTCGGCGGCAACGTCGCGCGGCTGCGCGTGAAAGCGTCGGAAAGCGTGCCCGCCGGGCAGCCGCTGATCGACGTGGTCAACACCAACATCCTCAAGGCGCAGATCTTCGTGCCGGCGGCGTGGACCGCCTGGCTGCGCCCGGGCGCGCCGCTCACCATCCACGTCAAGGAAATCGGCCAGAGCTTCGACGCGCGCATCGCCAAGCTGAATTCGCGCATCGACGGCGTCAGCCAGCAGCTCGAGGTCGAGGCCCGCATCGACAAGGGCGCGGGCAGCCTGCTGCCCGGCATGGTCGGCACCGCCGTGTTCCCGCAGCGCAAGCCCTAGATCTCTGAAATGAGCGAAAGCCCCAACCCCGCTCTGGCGCTTCTCGAGTTCGAGCGGCGCATCCAGTCGGCCACCTCGAACCGCGAGGTCGCCTTCCGCGCGGTGAACGACGCCTCGCAGGTGCTCGACTTCGACCAGGCGGTCCTGTGGCGCGTCGATATATTCGGGCGGCCGCTGATCGCGGTCGCCTCCGGCCTGGCCGATGTGTCGGCCGACAGCCCGTTCCAGCAATGGCTGGTGCGCCTGGTGCAGTCGATCACGCCCGCCGACTTCGACCAGGCGCGCGCCTGGACCATCGGCGAGCTGCCCGAAGCAGTGGTCACCGACGGCGCGGAGTGGTGCCCGGCGCACCTGCTGCACTGCCCGCTGCGCGGCCCGACCGGCACGCCGCTCGGCGGCATGCTGCTGCTGCGCGGCACCGCATTCACCGAGCCCGAGCTGGCGCGCGCCGACTGGGTCGCGCGCTCTGCCGGCTACGGCCTGTGGGCCTGGCGCAGCGACCGCCACGGCTTCAAGCGCTTTCTCAAGAGCCGCGCCACCTGGCGCAACCTGGCGATCGCCGGCGTGATCGTCGCGCTCGCCGGCCTGATCCCGGTGCGCCTGAGCGCGCTCGCGCCGGCCGAGATCACGCCGCTCAGCCCGATCCCGATCACCTCGCCGCTCGACGGGGTGGTGCGCGAGATCGTGGTCAAGCCCAACCAGATCGTGAAGGCGGACGAGGTCCTGGTGGTGCTCGATGACACCGCGCTGCGCAGCCGCCTCGAGCTCGCCTCGCGCTCGCTCGACATCGCGCGCGCCGACCTGCAGCGCGCCACCTTCAAGTCGTTCACCGACGAGGCCAGCCGCTTCGAGCTGCAGGTGCTGAACGCGCGCGTGCAGGAGAAGGTGGCCGAGCTCGCCTTCCTCGGCGAGCTGCTCGCCAAGTCCAAGCTCACCGCGCCGTACGGCGGGGTGGCGATCTTCTCCAGCCCCGAGGACTGGCGCGGCCGCCCGGTGCAGGTGGGCGAGCGCGTAATGGTGATCGCCGATCCCTCGCTGATCGACGTCACCATCTACCTGCCGCCCGACGACGCGGTCGAGCTGGAAGCGGGCGCGCAGGTGAACCTGCTGCTGCACGTCGATCCGCTGACGCCGCTCGAGGCGAAAATCCAGCGCTCGAGCTACGAGGCCACGCTCGCCCCCGACGGCACGCTCGCCTACGTGATCCGCGCCCAGCTCACGCCCGGCCAGGGCCTGCCGCGCATCGGCCTGCGCGGCACCGCGAAGATCTACGCCGGCCAAGTGACGCTCGCTTACTACCTGCTGCGCAAGCCGCTCGCGTTCCTGCGTCGCTCGATCGGCATCTGAAAGCTTTTTTCAATCACATCCTGATTGTTGTCCTGCTCGCGGCCGCGGGCGCGGTGGCGTTCGGCCAGCCGCGTACCGAGCGGGGCTACACCACCTCGGTGTCGCCGCGCCTGGTCGAGGTCTACAGCCGGCGCTTCGGGCCTGAAGCGCGCGCGCGGCTCGAAGCCTGGAAGCGCGACGCCGCCGAGCGCAAGCGCGCGCCGGGCGTCGAGGGCGCGCTGTTGCTCGACGTGAACCGCCTGCTGAACCGGGTGCCGTTCGTCGACGACGCCGTGCACTGGGGCGAGGAAGACTACTGGGCCACGCCGGCGGAATCGATCGGCAGCAACGGCGCCGACTGCGAAGACTTCTCCATCGCCAAGTATTTCCTGCTGAAGGAGCTCGGCGTGCCGATCGCGCGGCTGCGCCTCACGTACGTCAAGTCGCTCAAGCTCAACCAGCCGCACATGGTGCTCGCCTACTACGCGAGCCCGAACGCCGAGCCGCTGGTGCTCGACAACCTCGAGGACACGGTGCGCCCGGCGTCGCAGCGCAGGGACCTGCTGCCGGTCTACAGCTTCAACGACGAGGAGGTGTGGGTCGAGATGCGCGGGCGCGTCGGCTCGCCGCAGCAGCTGCGCAACTGGCGCGCGCTGATGGAGCGGCTCGACTGGGAGCGGCGCACGTGACCGTCGGCCGGCTGCTCGCCGCGGCGATCTCGGCCGTTTTCCTGTTCGCCCTGGTCGGCGTGGAGGCGATCATCCTGCGCAGCGCCCAGGGCCATCTGCAGCGCCAGCTCGAGTCGCTGTCGCAGGACGCGGCCACCTCGCTCGGCCTGTCGCTCGGCGTGCTGCTGCGCGGCGGCGACCCGGCGCTGGCCGAGACCGTGATCAACCCGGCGTTCGACCGCGGCCACTACGAGCGCATCGAATACATCTCGGCGAGCGGCGAGCGCATCGTCAGCCGCAACCTGCCGGGGCGCGAGGGCGACTATCCGGCGTGGTTCGCGAGCACCTTCCGCCTGCATGCGCCGACCGCGGAGTCGTTCGTCAGCGCCGGCTGGCAACAGGCCGGGCGCGTGCGCGTCACCGTGCATCCGCGCTTCGCCTATGAGCAGCTCTGGGGCACGGCGCGCGATACCGTGATCCTGCTGGTGCTGATCTATGCCGCCGCGCTGCTCGTGCTGCGGCTAGTACTGCGCAGCGTGCTGCATCCCCTGAAGGCGGTGGAGCAGGCGGCGCAGGCGATTTCGGCGCGGCGCTTCGTCACCCTGCGCCTGCGGCCGCGCACACGCGAGCTGGCGCGCGTGGTCGAGGCCATGAACTCGCTGTCGCTCAAGGTGAGCGAAGCGCTCGACGCGGAAGCGCGCCGCGCCGAGCGCCTGCAGCTCGCCGCCTATCAGGATCCGGTCACCGGGCTGCCCAACGCGCTCGGGTTTACGGCGCGCTTCGAGACGCGCTACGAAGGCGAGGACGAGGCCTTCGGCGGTGTGCTGGCGCTGGTCGACCTGGCCGACCTCGGCGGGATCAACCGCGAAATCGGCACCGAGCGCTGCGACGAGTTGCTGCGCACGCTGCTGCACGAGATGGACGGCACCGCGGTGCAGGCGGGTGGCTCGGCCGCCCGCTGGGGAGGTGCGGTGACGCTGCTCGCGCTGCCGCAACTGCGCGCCGGGACAGCGCGCGAAGCGCTCGGCGCGCTGCGCGGGAGAATCCAGGCCATCCTCGGCGAGGCCGGCCTGCCGGGGCACGGCCGCGTGTACTGCGGCGGTGCCGAGGCTGCGGGCGAGCGGCCCACGTTGCAGGCCCTCGTGCGGGGCGCGCAGGACGCCCTGCGCCAGGCGCGCGAAACCGCGCAAAGCGTAGTGGTCCTCGAGGCCCAGCAGGCGGCCGATGCGGCCCCGGACGATCGTCCTCAAGTGGTCCGCGCCGCGCTCGCCGAGCGGCGTTTGCGCCTCGCCGGTCAGACCGCCTACCGCATGAGCGACCACCGCGCGCTGCACACCGAGGTGCTGGCGCGGCTGGACGATGCCGCGGGGCACGAGCTGGCCGCCGCGCGCTTCATCCCGTTCATCATCACCCAGGGCCTTGCCGAAGACCTCGACCGCGCGGTGATCGAGAAGGTGATGAGCGAGGCGCGCCGCGGCGAGGGGCGCATCAGCATCAACGTGTCTGCGCGTTCGACGGAGCTGCCCGGATTCATTGCCTGGATCGCGCAGCAGCTGGCGCGCGATCGGGCGCTCGCGGCACGCCTCTCGTTCGAGATCCCGGAGCACGGCGTGGTGCGCAACGTCGCGGCCGCGGTGGAATTCGCCGAGGCCGTCGGCCGGGCGGGCGCCGCATTCGCCATTGACCACTTCGGCGTGCACCGCGACTGCCTGGCGCTGCTGCAGCGCCTGAATCCGGCGTACGTCAAGCTCGCGGGCGCGCAGGTGCGGCGCGCCATCACCGACGCCGGCGCCCATTACTTCGTCGAATCGCTGGTGCGCACCGCGCGGCAGCTCGACATCCCGGTGTTCGCGCTCCACATCGAGGACGAGGCCACGTTCCAGGCCATCGCCTCGATCGGCTTCTCCGGCTACCAGGGCAACCTCGGCGGCGGCGCGATGCCCTGGCCGGGGCGATAGAGGGGCGCCAGGTTCCGCGCGAAAGGCGCGGCGCGACCGCCTGCCGCGAAAGACCGCTTGTCCGCGCGCCGCGCGCCGCGCTAGATTGACCCTCGCATGTCGCCCTTCGAGCTGGCCGCGCCGAGTTCCATTGCCGAAGCGATCGCGCTGCTCGAGGAAGAGGGCGCGCGGCCGCTGTCGGGCGGTACCGCGCTCATGCTGATGATGAAGGCCGGCGTCCTGCGGCCGCCACGACTGGTTTCGCTGCGCAACCTCGGGCTGGGAAAGATCGAAACCGGCGGCAGCCTGCGAATCGGCGCGATGACTACGCTCTCGGCTCTCGAGCGCTCGCCGGAGGTTCGCAACGGCTGGCCCGTGATCGTGCGCACTCTGCGCAGGCTTTCCAACGTGCGGGTGCGCAACGTCGCCACGGTCGGTGGCGCGCTGGCGCATGCCGATCCCCATATGGACCTGCCGCCCCTCCTGAGCGCGCTCGGCGCGCGCGTGAAGCTGGTCGGGAAGGGGGGCGAACGCACCATTCCGGTGGAAGCGCTGTATGCCGGATATCTGGAGACCACGCTGCGGAATGAGCTCATCACCCATGTCGAGATCCCGCCGCTCGGGAAGCGCGGCGCGGCGTACCTCAAATGCACCACGCGCTCGGCCGACGACTGGCCCGCAGTGGGCGTGGCAGTGGTGCTGGGTGACGACACGCGCATTTTCGTTTCCGCGGCCACCGACCGGCCGACGCGCATCGCCGGCGAGGCGGCGATCGCCGGGCTGAAGATCGAGGGCGACCTGCACGGCTCGGCCGAGTACAAGAAGCATCTGGTGCGGGTCTATCTACGCCGGGCGATCGATGAAGCGCGCAACGCAGTCCACTGAGACGCCGCAGGTCGGGCGCTCGGTGCCGCGGCTCGAGTCGTGGCTCAAGGTCAGCGGCCGCGCCGAGTACGTGCACAACCTGCGCCTGCCGGGGATGCTCTACGGCAAGATCTTCCGCAGCAGCGTCGCGCACGGGCGCATCAAGCGCCTCGATGTCGCGGCGGCGCAGGCGCTCGCCGGGGTTTATCGCGTCGTCACGTCCAAAGAAGTGCGCGAGGTCATCCCCGATCCCTATTACGGCCCCGCGTTCCACGACCAGCCGATTCTCGCCATCGACAAGGTGCGCTACGTCGGCGAGCCGGTGGCGGTGGTGCTCGCGTCCGATCCGCACGTGGCGGAGGAGGCGGTGCATCTCATCACCGCCGAATACGAGGAGCTGCCCGCGGTGTACGACGAAGTGGAGGCGGTGACCTCCAAGGCCATCGTGCATGAGGTCCTCAGGCCGGCCGGCACCTTCCCCGATCTCAAGCACCTCAAGGATCGCAAGAACACCAACGTTGCCCTGGAATTTCGTTTGCGCCGGGGGAATCCGGAAAAAGCGTTCCAGGATGCGCATCGGGTGTTCGAGCACCGCTTCAGCACGCAGCAGGTGATGCATACGCCGCTCGAGCCGCTGGTGTCGGTGGCGGAGTCGACCGAAAGCTCGCTTACGATCCACACCGCCTCGCAGAGCCCGTCGTTCGTGCGCATCGAGATCGCGCGGCTGCTCGGCTGGCCGGAGAACAAGGTGCGCGTGCGCGTGCCGTTCCTCGGCGGCGGCTTCGGCGCCAAGCTGTACATCAAGCTGGAAGCGCTCGTCAGTGTGTTGTCGTTGATTACCAAGAAACCGGTAAAAATCTCGCTCACGATGGAAGAGCAGTTCTTCACCATCACCAAGCACGCCAGCACATTCCGCATCAAGAGCGGCGTGTCGAAGGACGGCAAGATCACCGCGCGGGAATGCGAGGTATGGTGGAACGGCGGCGCCTATGCCGACATCGGCCCGCGCGTGACCCAGAAGTCGGGCTTCACCGCGCCCGGCCCGTACGACATCGAGCACGTCGCTGTGGATTCGTACGCGCTCTACACCAACCTGCCGCCCGCCGGCGCGCTGCGCGGTTTCGGCATTCCACAGCTGGTCTGGGCGTACGAGGGCCACACCGACCTGATGGCGCGCGAGCTCGGCATCGATCCGATCGAATTCCGGCGCAGGAACCTGCTGCGCGAGGGCCGGCCCCAGGCGACCGGGACGGTGATGAAGGACGCGGCCTTGGAAAAGGTGCTCGAACGTCTCGAGACCCTCATGGACTGGAGGACGCCCCTGAATCGAGGGACCGGGACGGTAAAGAAGGGGCGCGGGATTGCCATCGGCTTCAAAGCCTGCGTTTCGCCGACGACCTCCCTTGCCGCCGTGAACGTCAACGCCGACGGAAGCTGCATCGTCTATTGCAGCACCGCGGACATGGGGCAGGGCTCCGACACCGCGATGGCGCAGATCGCCGGCGAGGTGCTGCACATGGCGGCCGAGGCGATTACCGTGGTGCACTCGGACACCGACGTCACGCCCTACGACATGGCGACGCTCGGCTCGCGCTCGCTGTTCCACATGGGTAATGCGGTAAAGCTCGCCGCCGAGGACGCCCTGAACAAATTGAACGTCCTCAGAAAAGAACTGGGCCTTCCCGCCGATTGCCCGATCCCGGACATTTTCAAAAAGAAGTACGGCATGCAGGCGGGCAACGTGTCCGGCACCGGCAGCTACATCCCGAGCTACAAGTCGCCCGACGCGAACGGGCTGACCGACAACGCGACCCCGTTCTGGATGGTGGGCGCGAGCGGCGTCGAGCTCGAGGTCGACACCGAGACCGGCAAGGTGGGCCTGACGCGGCTGGTCAATGTCGCCGACGTCGGCACGCCGATCAATCCGAAGATCGTCGAGACCCAGATCTCCGGCGCCGCGATCATGCAGCTCGGCTTCACGCTGCATGAAAAGATGGTGTTCGACTCGCAAGGGCAGCTGCGCAACGCGTCGTTCGCCGAGTACAAGATTCCCGGCATGCTCGACCTGCCGGCGAGCATGGTGAACGAGGCGGTGGTGGCCGAGCAGAAGAGCGGCCCCTTCGGCGGCAAGGGCGTGGGAGAGAGCGGCACCTTCGGCGTCTCGCCCGCGATCGCCAACGCGATCCACGATGCGGTCGGAGTGCGGCTGACTTCGCTGCCTTTGAATCCCGAAAGCATCTGGGAGAAGCTGAAGTGAGGCGCGAGGTTCAATTCCAGCTGAATGGGCGCGACGTGTCGGCGCAGGTCGCTCCGCACGAGAGCCTGGTCGAAGTGCTGCGGGAGAGCTTCGGCCTCTACGGCGCGCGCGAGAGCTGCGGCCAGGGGATGTGCGGCTGCTGCACGCTGGTGGTGAACGGCACCGCGGTCTCGGGCTGCCTCTATCTCGCCACCCTCGCCGAAGGCGCCCGTGTGGACACCATTGAGGGCGGAACCGAGCTGGATGCCGTTCAGCAGGCCTTCATCGAGTCCGGCGCCTTCCAGTGCGGTTTCTGCACGCCCGGCTTCATCCTGATGACGCGCCAGCTGCTCGACGAGCAGCCCGATCCGGACGACGAAGCCATCAAGCATTACCTGTCGGGCAACCTGTGCCGTTGCGCGGCCTATCCCGAGATCATTGAAGCGGTTAAGCTCGCCGCGAGAAAGAGGAGGAAGGCATGAGGATTTTTCTAGCAGTTCTGCTCTTTGTGGCCTCACTGGCCCAGGCGCAGGAATATCCCAACAAACCTATTCGCATGCTGGTGCCGTTCGCGCCCGGCGGTGCGGTCGACACCACGGCGCGCGTGCTGGCGCAGGCGATGGAGCAGCGCGCGAAGTGGCATTTCGTGATCGAGAATCGTCCCGGCGGCAACGGCTTCATCGCCACCACTGCGGTGGCCAAGAGCGCGCCCGACGGCTACACCCTGCTCATGGCGCACACCGGCGAGTTCGCGGTGAACCCGGCGCTGTTCAACGACGTGCCCTACGAGCTCGAGCGCGACTTCGTCGCCATCACCATGGTGAGCGACTCGCCGATGCTCTATCTCGCCACGGCGAACGCGCCGTTCAACACTTTCCAGGAGCTGGTGGCGCAGGCGAAAGCCAAGCCCGGCGCGATCAGCTTCAGCTCGGCCGGCAACGGCAGCATCAATCACCTTGCCGGCGAATGGCTGGCGCAGGCGGCCGGCATCCAGCTGTTGCATGTACCGTACAAGGGCGGCGCACCAGCGGCAGCCGCGGTCGCGGCGGGCGACGTACAGTTCGGCGTGATGGCCGCGCCGGGCGCGATGCCGCACATCAAGTCGGGGCGCGGCAAAGTGATCGGCATCACCACCGCGAAGAAGTCGCCGCTCGACCCGTCGTGGGCCACGCCGCGCGACGCGGGAATTCCGGACCTCGACGCGTCGATCTGGGTCGGCCTGTTCGCGCCGAAGGGTACGCCGCAGGCGGTGGTCGACCGGATCAATAAGGAAGTGCGCGAAACCCTCGCGCTGCCGGACGTGCAGAAGAAATTCATCGAGAGCGCCGGCGGCGAGGCGATCGGCATGACGCAGGCCGAGTTCCTGGCGCGCATCAAGGCCGACGCCGAGCGCTACAAGCGGGTGGTGCAGAAGGCCGGCGTCAAGCCAGGTTAAGGCGTCGCGTCAGGCAGCAGTCGCGTGGGCCGATTCGGGCGACGACGGTTTCTGATCGCGACAGGCGCGCTGTTCGCCGCGCCGCGCGTCGTCGAAGCGCAGCAAGCAAGGAAGATCTATCGCATCGGCTACATCATCACCACTTCACCTGTCGCACAGGTTCGGAACGATCCAGCTCATCCCTGGACGAGCTTTGTCCGGGAGATGCGTAACCGGGGCTACGTCGAGGGAGAGAATCTCATTCTGGAGCTTCGATCGCTCGAGGGAAGGCTTGAACGGGCTTCGGAGGCCGCGGCCGACATGATTCGGCTGAAGGTCGACGTGATCCTGGCGACCCAGAACTCGGTAATACGGGACGCAAAGCGGGTCACCACGGCGATACCGATCGTCATGCTCGGCACTGACGGACCAGTTGAAGAGGGCCTGGTGACGAGTCTGGCGCGGCCGGGGGGAAACGTGACCGGCCTTTCAGCCGACCCCGGTCGGGAGATATACCGCAAGCGGCTGGAGCTTCTGAAGGCAGCGGTTCCAGGAGTCTCAAGAGTCGCCTTCATCGGAAGCGACAAGGACTGGAAAGGGGAGCAGGGTCAGGGCGCCAGGGCCGCCGCGCAACAGCTAGGACTAGCCATGCTGCTAGCTGAATCCGTCGCTAACGACTACGCCGCAGCCTTTGCCGTTGTTGCGAACGAACGCGCGAACGGAATCTTCGTGGCATCGGGCTCGCAGAACTACGTCTACCGCAGGCTCGTTGCCGAGTTCGCGTCCAAGATGCGATTGCCGGCGATTTATCCTTCGGTTGAGTCCGTCGAGGCCGGAGGGCTCATGGCGTACGGAGTAGATATTCGCGACGATTTTCGACGCGCTGCCATTTATGTCGACAGGATTCTGAAGGGCGCGACACCAAGCGAGCTGCCAATCGAGCGCCCCAGCAAGTTCGAGCTGGTGCTCAATCTCAAAGCCGCGAAGGCTCTCGGCCTCACGTTCCCACAGTCGGTTCTGCTGCGCGCCGACCGGGTGATCGAGTGAATGTGCGGAATTTAGGTTCGCCGAATTCCTGGCACGGGGTTTGCGTAACTCCCGTGCGTGCAACCTCGACTTAGAAGCGGGAACCGCGAACATCCGGTCGTTGCCTGGGTGGCAATCGCCGCGATTCTCCTCTCATGCGCGGCGATTTTCGCCGTGCATCTCGAGGTCAAAGGGTTCGATCTCGCGGGCGCCGAGCCGCCCTCCAGCAGTGCAGACGCGCCGCTTCATGCATCATTGCAGGGCTTCGCGACCGGCTTCGCCACCGGGTTCTCCCAATAGAGTAGATCGGGGTGTCCCCCGATCTAACCTTCGAAGAACGTCTTGACCTTGTCGAACCAGCCCTTGGCGCGCGGGTTGTGGCGCGCGCTGTCCTGGGAGCTGATGGATTCGAACTCGCGCAGCAGCTGACGCTGGCGCTCGGTCAGGCTGACCGGCGTCTCGACCACTACGTGGCAGAAGAGCTCGCCGGGCTCGTGGCTGCGCACGCCCTTGATGCCCTTGCCCTTCAGGCGGAAGGTTTTGCCGCTCTGCGTTTCCGCGGGCACGCGGATCTTGGCCGAGCCGTCGAGCGTCGGGATGGTCACGTCGCCGCCGAGCGCGGCGGTGGTGATGGAGACCGGCATCTCGCAGTGCAGGTCGTCGTGGTCGCGCTGGAACACCGGGTGCGGCTTGACGTGCACCTGCACGTAGAGGTCTCCTGACGGGCCGCCGTTCACGCCGGGCTCGCCCTCGCCCGACAGGCGCACGCGGTCGCCTTCGTCGACGCCGGCCGGAATCTTCACCGCCAGCGTCTTCTGCAGCTTGATGCGCCCGGTGCCGGAGCACGTGGCGCACGGGGTGGGGATGATGCTGCCGCTGCCGTGGCAGCGCGGGCAGGTCTGCGCGATCGAGAACGGGCCCTGCGACACGCGCACCTGGCCGGCGCCGCGGCAGGCGGGGCAGGTGGCCGGCTGGGTGCCGGGCTTGGCGCCGCTGCCCTTGCAGGTTTCGCACGCGGCGAGCGCCGGGATGCGGATCTTGGTCTCGAAGCCGTGCGCCGCCTGCTCGAGCGTGAGCTCGAGGTTGTAGCGCAGGTCGGCGCCGCGGAACACGGTGCTGCGCCCGCCGCGATTGCCGCCGAAGATGTCGCTGAAGATGTCGCTGAAGATGTCGCCGAAGCCGGCGCCGCCCGCACCGGGGCCGGCCTGCGGATTCACCCCGGCGTGGCCGAACTGGTCGTAGGCGGCGCGCTTCTGCGGCTCGCACAGCACTTCGTAGGCTTCCTTCGCCTCCTTGAACTGCTCCTCCGCTTTCGGGTTGTCCGGATTGCGGTCCGGATGCCACTTCATGGCGAGGCGCCGATACGCCTTCTTCAGGTCGTCATCGGTCGCGTCCTTGTTGACCCCCAGGACTTCGTAGTAATCCCGCTTCGCCAAAATCAGCTACCGGTCTTCTTGTCTTTCACCTCGGTGAACTCGGCGTCGACCACGTTCTCGTCCTTCTTGCCGGGTTGCTCCTGGCCGGGCTGGCCCTGCTGCGAAGCGCCGGCCTGCGCCTGGGCTTTTGCCTGCTCTTCGGCGTACATCTTCTGGCCGAGGGTCTGCGCCGCCTGCGCCAGCGCCTGGCCCTTGGCCTCGATCTCGGCCTTGTCCTCGGACTTGAGCACGCCTTCGGCATCCTTGATCGCGGCCTCGATCTTTTCCTTCTCGCCGGCGTCGAGCTTGTCGCCGTAGTCCTTGAGCGACTTGCGCACCGAGTGCACCAGCGCCTCGGTCGAGTTGCGCGCGTTCACCAGCTCGAGGGTCTTGCGGTCTTCCTCGGCGTGCGCTTCCGCGTCCTTCACCATGCGCTGGATCTCGGCCTCGTTCAGGCCCGAGCTCGCCTGGATCTTGATCTTGTTCTCCTTGCCGGTCGCCTTGTCCTTGGCGCCGACGTGCAGGATGCCGTTCGCGTCGATGTCGAACGTGACCTCGATCTGCGGCATGCCGCGCGGCGCGGGCGGGATGTCGGTGAGGTTGAACTGGCCGAGCGACTTGTTGCCCGTCGCCAGGTCGCGCTCGCCCTGCAGCACGTGGATCGTCACCGCGTTCTGGTTGTCGTCCGCGGTCGAGAACACCTGCTGAGCTTTCGTCGGGATGGTGGTGTTCTTCTGGATCAGCTTGGTCATCACCCCGCCGAGAGTCTCGATGCCGAGCGAAAGCGGCGTGACGTCGAGCAGCAGCACGTCCTTGACGTCGCCCTTCAATACGCCGGCCTGGATCGCGGCGCCCACCGCGACCGCCTCGTCCGGGTTGACGTCCTTGCGCGGCTCCTTGCCGAAGAACTCGCGCACCTTGTCGACCACCTTCGGCATGCGCGTCTGGCCGCCGACCAGGATCACGTCCTGGATGTCCTTCACGCTGACCCCCGCGTCCTTGATGGCGATGCGGCAGGGCTCGATCGTCTTCTCGATCAGGTCGTCGACCAGCGACTCGAACTTGGCGCGGGTCAGCTTCATGTTCAGGTGCTTCGGCCCGCTCTGGTCGGCGGTGATGTAGGGCAGGTTGATCTCGGTCTGTTGCGACGAGGAGAGCTCGATCTTCGCCTTCTCGGCGGTCTCCTTCAGCCGCTGCAGCGCGAGCACGTCCTTCGACAGGTCGACGCCCTGGTCCTTCTTGAACTCGCCGACGATGTAGTCGATCAGGCGCTGGTCGAAGTCCTCGCCGCCGAGGAAGGTGTCGCCGTTGGTGGAGAGCACCTCGAACTGCTTCTCGCCCTCGACGTCGGCGATCTCGATGATCGAGATGTCGAAGGTGCCGCCGCCCAGGTCGTACACCGCGATCTTCTGGTCCTTCTTGGCGATCTTGTCCTCGCCGAAGGCGAGCGCCGCGGCGGTGGGCTCGTTGATGATGCGCTTCACCTCGAGACCGGCGATGCGGCCGGCGTCCTTGGTGGCCTGGCGCTGCGAGTCGTTGAAGTAGGCCGGAACGGTGATCACCGCTTCCGTGACTTCCTCGCCGAGGTAGTCCTCGGCGGTCTTCTTCATCTTGCGCAGGATCTCGGCCGAGACCTGCTGCGGGGCGATCTTCTTGCCGCGCACCTCGACCCAGGCGTCGCCGTTGTCGGCGCGCGCGATCTTGTAGGGCATCAGCTTGATGTCCTTCTGCGTTTCCTTCTCGTCGAACTTGCGCCCGATCAGCCGCTTCACCGCGTAGATGGTGTTCTTGGCGTTGGTGACCGCCTGGCGCTTGGCCGCCGCGCCGACCAGCACCTCGCCGTCGTCGGTATAGGCCACGACCGACGGGGTGGTGCGGGTGCCTTCCGAGTTCTCGATCACCTTGGGCTTGCCGCCCTCCATGATCGCGACGCAGCTGTTCGTGGTACCGAGGTCGATGCCGATGATTTTTGCCATAGGGGGCCTTAGTCGTTCAAGTCTTTGTCGGATATGGGGTCTGGGGCGGCTTTTGCAACCGTGACCAGCGCCGGGCGCAGCACGCGGTCATGCAGGGCGTAGCCCTTCTGCATGACCGCGACGATGGTGTTGGGATCGCGCATTTCACCCGGCGCTGCCTCGACCGCGGCCATGGCCTGGTGGCGATGGGGATCGAAGCGCTCGCCGGGCTTGGGGTCGATCGGCCGGATGCTCGACTTCTCGAGTGCCGAGCCGAGCTGCTTGAGGGTGAGCTCGACGCCGCTGATGTCGCCGGTCTTGAGCGCGGCCTCGAGGCTGTCCATCACCGGCAGCAGGCCCTCGGCGAACTGCTCCAGGGCGTACTTGCGGGAGGCGGCGGCCTCGGTCTGGGCGCGCTTGCGGGCGTTCTCGGCGTCGGCCACTGCGCGCATCATGGTGTCGCGCTGCTGCTCGATCTTGGCCTGTGCTTCGGCCAATAGCTCTTCCAGCGATTTCTGCGGCTGAACGGTTCCTTCCTGCATCTTGTCCTAATGGGGTTGGGACGACGGCTTTCAAGCCGGGGTTCGCTAGATTAAAGGCATTGATTTTATGAATAAACCAGTGAAATACACGCTGCTTGGCCTAGCCGGGCTGCTGGTTCTCGTCATCGCCGCGGTGGCGATTTTCGCCGCGACCTTCGACCCGAACCGCTACAAGGGCGAGATCGAGCGCCTGGCCAAGGAAAAGACCGGGCGCACGCTCAGCATCAAGGGCGACATCAAGATGGCGTTCTGGCCCAGCCTGGGCGCCGACGTCGCCGGGGTGAGCCTGACGGAAAAGGGCTCGGACGAGGCCTTCGCCGCCTTCGATTCGGTGCACGCCTCGGTCAAGCTGATGCCGCTGCTGCACGGCCAGTACCAGGTCGACGCGGTCAAGCTCACGGGCGCGAAGGCGCGCATCGTCAAGCTCAAGAACGGCAAGTTCAACTTCTCGGACCTCGCCGAAGGCTCGGCCGAAAAGCCGGCCGAGACCAAGAAAGCCCCTGAGCCATCGACCGGCAAGCCGGTGGAGTTCGACATCTCGAGCGTCAGCATCGAGAAGGCGGCAATCACCTACATCGACCAGCTCGCGGGCCAGGAATACGCGATCGAGGATTTCCACCTGAAGACCGGCCGCATCGCGCAGGACGCCGAGGGCAAGCTCGAGCTCGGCATGGTGGCGAAGCGCAAGGCGCCGGCGCTGACGGTCAAGCTTTCGGCGGACGGCAAGTACCAGTTCAAGGGCGGCGTGCTGAGCGGCGACGTCACCGCCAAGCTCGACGATTCCACCATCAAGGCGAAATTCACCGCCGCCGAGCCCTACGACTTCGAGGCCAGCATCGACAAGATCAACCTCGACCGCTACCTCGGCGAGCCGGCGCCGGCACAGGCCGCGGCCAAGCCCGCGCCGCAGGAAAAGCCGCAGCCGGGCGCCAAGCAGGAAGACGCGCCGGTCGACCTCTCCGGCCTCAAGGGCCTGAACGCGCGCGGCAAGCTGTCGATCGGCGAGCTGCAGGTGCGCGGACTGAAAGTCGCGGAGCTGAACGCGCAACTGAACGCGAAGGACGGGCACGTCTCGGTCGCGCCGCATTCGGCCAAGCTCTACGAGGGCACGGTCACGGGCGAAGCCAGCGCGGACGCCAACCGCAACGCCATCACGCTCAAGGAGCAGCTCAAGGGCATCGCCGTCGGGCCGCTGCTGCGCGACGTGGCGCAGCGCGATCAGCTCGAAGGCAAGGGCGACATCACGCTCGACGTCACCGCCGCGGGCAAGACGGTGAACGAGATGAAGCGCGCGCTGGGGGGCAGCGCGAAGGTGCACCTGGCCGACGGCGCGATCAAGGGCATCAACCTGGCCGAGATCATCGAGAAGGGCCGCAGCCTGCTGGGCCGCTCCGGCTCGAATTCGGCGGCCGCCGGCGAGAGCGCCAACGACAAGTCGCGCCGCACCGACTTCAGCGAGTTTTCCGCCAGCTTCCAGATCAAGAACGGCGTGGCGCACAACGAGGACCTCGACGTCAAAGCGCCGCTGTTCCGCCTCGGCGGCGCGGGCGACATCAACATCGGCGCCTCGAGCCTCGACTACACGGCCAAGGCCGCGGTGGTGGCCACCAGCAAGGGGCAGGGCGGCGCCGAGCGCGACAACCTTGCCGGCCTCACCGTGCCGGTGCACCTCAGCGGGCCGCTCGACGACCTGAAGTACCAGGTCGATTACCGGGCCATGGCGGGCAACGCCCTCAAGTCGGAAACCGGGCAGAAACTGAAGGAACGCCTGGGTCAAGAGCTCAAGGACGACAAAATCAAAGATAAGTTAAAAGGATTGTTAGGGCGGTAAAAGGATTGTCAGAACGGTAGGGGTTACCCCGGCCACGGCTCAGGAAGTCCCCGAGTGCGGGGCCGGGGGCGCGCTCGTATGCTGGGCGCGCAATGCTGAACCTCCTGCGCTATTCGCAGCTCCTTGCGCTGGCGGTGCTCCTCGCAGTCGTCGTCGCGCTGTCGCTGCTCTACCGCGGCCTGGTGTTCGATGCCATGGTCGAAGCCGAGACCCACGCCAGCGTCGCCCTCACCAAGACCTTCGCCAACGCGATCTGGCCCGCGCACGCCTCGTTCGTGAAGCGTGCCGCTACCTTCGAGCGCCAGACGCTGGCCGGGCGGGCCGAGATCGCCGCGCTCGATCGCGAGCTGCGCCAGCTGTCCGCCGGCTTGTCGGTGGTGAAGGTCAAGATCTACGACCTGAACGGCCTGACGGTGTACTCGAGCGACGCGAGCCAGATCGGCGAAAACAAGCTGGCCAACCCGGGCTACCTGCGCGCGCGCGACGGCTATCCCGCGAGCAATCTGACCTACCGCGAGCGGATGGATGCCTGGGAGGGCGAGCTTGCCGAGCGCCATATCCTGGCAACTTATGCCCCGGTGCACGGTTACGATGCCGCGCCGGTCGAGGCGGTGCTCGAGGTCTACAGCGACGTCACCGACCTGGTGGCGCGCATGCAGCGCAGCCAGTGGACCATCCTCGCCGCCGTGCTGGGCGCGATGGCGCTGGTCTACCTGGTGATTCAGCTCATCCTGGTGCGCTACAAGCGCCTGCTGCGAGAGCAGGAAGCGGCGCGCGTCGCGCAGGAGGAGCGCATTCGCCACCAGGCGTACCACGACTCGCTCACCGGCCTGCCCAATCGCGCGCGCTTCGGCGAGCAACTCGAGGAGGCGGTGCGTCGCGCCAAGCGCACCGGCGCGCCGCTCGCGCTGCTGTTCCTCGACCTCGATCTGTTCAAGCGCGTGAACGACACGCTGGGCCACGACGCCGGCGACGCGCTGCTGCGCCTCGCCGCCGAGCGCATCC
>Ga0307497_10000041_pt1 | contig 24432 bp, 20 predicted proteins | sample 10_S_MG_FD_201366 | JGI IMG/M metagenome (GOLD analysis project Ga0307497, IMG submission 201366) | Soil microbial communities from Populus trichocarpa stands in riparian zone in the Pacific Northwest, United States - 10_S | ecosystem: Environmental > Terrestrial > Soil > Riparian zone > Trees...
AACGATGTACGGGTCCTCGCAGAAGCTTTTGGCTCTTTCTACAAAACAAAAAACCAGCAGCTTCTGGAGTCGTACTCCGCCACTGCACTCAGGCGAGTCTGGCGCGCGGAGCACTTCTCGTGCTGGATGACCTCGATGCTCCACCGCTTCCACGACGACACCCCGTTCCAGCATCGCATCCAGCTCGCGGAGCTCGACTACGTGGTGAGCTCGAACGCCAAGGCGCTCACCCTGGCGGAAAACTACGTCGGCTAGGCGGCCTGCAGCTTGGCCACGGCCACGGCGAGCCACTTCACGCCGGTCGAGCCGAAGTTGACCTGAACCCGGGCGTCGCTACCCTGGCCTTCGGCGTCGATGATTACGCCGTTGCCGAACTTGGGATGGGTGACGTTCTGCCCGATTCTGAAGCCGCCGACATCGCGTGGAGGTTTGGCCAAAGTGGTCCTTGTTTGACGGGAAAAATCCGGAGCGAACGCCTTCTGCTTCGAAAACCTCGGCGTCAGCCACTTCAACAGCTGTTGCGGGATCTCTTCGAGGAAGCGCGACGGGATGTTGTAGCGCGTCTGGCCGTGCAGCATGCGCGTCTGCGCATGGGAGAGGTACAGGCGATTGCGTGCGCGCGTGATCGCAACGTAGGCGAGGCGGCGCTCCTCTTCCAGCCCGTCGCGTTCCATCACGCTCTGCTCGTGCGGGAACAGGCCTTCCTCGAGGCCGGACATGAACACCGCGTCGAACTCGAGCCCTTTGGCCGAGTGCACGGTCATCATCTGCAACGCTTCCTGCCCTTCGCCTGCCTGGTGCTCGCCGGCTTCCAGCGCGGCGTGCGTGAGGAAGGCGGTCAGCGGATCGACCGCTTCGCCAGACTCGCTCACGCGCTCCTCCTCGGTGAACGCGGCCGCGGCCGTAATCAGCTCGGCCAGGTTCTCGATGCGGTCGGCGCCTTCGCGCTCGGTCTTGTAGTGCTCGATCAGGCCGCTCTTGGCGATCACCACCTCGACCATCTCGCTCAGCGGCAATCCCTGGGTCTCCGCCCTCAGATCGTCGATCAGCTTCTTGAACAGCGTGGCTTTCGAGCCGTCAGCCACCTTCATGAGGGCGACATTCGCTTGCTTCGCGGCGTCCTGCAGCTGCTCGATGGTGCGCGCGCCGATACCGCGCGGCGGGAAGTTCGCCACGCGCAGGAACGAGTTGTCGTCTTCGGGCGTGGCGATCAGGCGCAGGTAGGCGAGCGCGTGCTTGATCTCGGCGCGCTCGAAGAAGCGCAGCCCGCCGTAGACCCGGTAAGGAATGCCCTGCGAGAACAGCGCATGCTCGACCACGCGCGACTGCGCGTTCGAGCGGTAGAGCACCGCGACCTGCGAAAGGCGCGTGCCCTCGCGCGCCAGCGCCTGCACCTCGCCCACCAGCCAGCGCGCCTCGTCGTTGTCGGACTCGCCTTCGAATACGCGCACCGGCTCGCCCTTGCCGGCCGCAGTCCACAGGTTCTTGCCCAGCCGATTGCGGTTGTTGGCGATGAGCGCGTTGGCCGCGTCGAGGATGTTGCCGTGCGAGCGGTAGTTCTGCTCCAGGCGGATGACGTGCTTCACCTTGAACTCGCGCTCGAAGTCCGCCATGTTGCCAACGTGCGCGCCGCGGAACGCGTAGATCGACTGGTCGTCGTCGCCGACCGCGAAGTACTTCGCATCCTGCGAGCGGAACAGCTTCAGCCAGCGATACTGCAGGCGGTTGGTGTCCTGGAACTCGTCGATCAGTACGTAGCGGAAGCGGCGCGCGTAGTGCTCGCGGAGAATCTCGTTTCTCGCCAGCAGCTCATAGGAGCGAAGCAGGAGCTCCGAAAAATCCACTACACCTTCGCGCTGACATTGCTCGTCGTACGCCGAGTAGAGCTCGGCGAAACGCCGGGTGTTGTCGTCGGCGAGCGGCACGTCGCGCCCGCGCACGCCCTCTTCCTTCTGGCCGTTGATGAAGTACTGCACCTCGCGCGGCGGAAAACGCTCCTCGTCGACGTTCATGCCCTTCAGCAAGCGCTTGATGGCGGCGAGCTGGTCCTGCGAGTCGAGGATCTGGAACGCGCGCGGCAGGCCGGCTTCCTGCGCGTGCGCGCGCAGCATGCGGTTGCACAGGCCGTGGAAGGTGCCGACCCACATGCCGCGCGGGTTCACGGTCATCATCGCGCCGACGCGGGTCAGCATCTCGCGCGCGGCCTTGTTGGTGAAGGTGACCGCGAGGATTCCCGCCGGAGTGACGCGCCCGCCCTTCACCAGCCAGGCAATGCGTGTGGTAAGCACGCGCGTCTTGCCGCTGCCTGCGCCGGCGAGAATCAGCGCATGCTCATCCGGCAGGGTAACTGCGGCGAGCTGTTCCGGGTTGAGGTGTTCGAGGTGGAGCGACAAGCTCCGCCATTTTACCCGGCTACTTTCGGCTCTTTCACTCCAAATTTTCCTTTGAGCCGGTCGGCGAGGACCTGCGCCTCTTCGCGCGACGGCAGCTGCCGAATGCGCACGGTATAAGTCACCTTGCCGCCTTCCTTGCGCTGCGCGACCTGCGCCGGATAGCCCGCTTCCTGCAGCTGACGGCTGATCGAACCGGCGCCGCTCTGGCTGTCGAGCGTGGCGAGCTCGACCATGTACTTGCCGCCGCGGCGCGCCGCGCCCTTGCCGGTTTCGATCTCGGTTTCCTTGCCCCATTCCGCGAGCTGCTTCGGATCGACCAGGCCGACCGGTTGCGTCTTGCCCTTGTCGCGCTGGTAGAACTGCAGCGGCTTGTCCATGCGCACCGGCTTCTCGCCCTCGGCGCCGACGTCGATCGCGCCTTCGATCAGGCACACGACCTGGCGGTCGCCGCGCGCGCGGCCCCAGAGATCCGTGCCGCGGATGCCGGCCGTCACCTGCGACACGCGCACGCTGACCTCGCGCTTCTTGCCCTTGCCGACCAGCTCGGTGGTGAAGCGGAACGCGCCCTCGAGCACCTGCAGCGTGGCCTTGAACAGGTCCTTGCCGGGCTGCATCTCGGCGAACACCAGCCGGCCGTTCTCGCCCAGCTTCACCACGCTTCCTTCGGAGAGCTTCACCTGCACGCGCGCGCCGCTGCCGGAGAAGACGCGGTCGCCTGCGCGCAGCTCCATGCCCGGTGCGAGCGGCACGCGCTTGCCGTCGCGCTCGAGCCACGCCGGCATCTGCACGCCGTCCACCACCGCGCCCGACTGCTGCGCCGACGCCGGCAGCGCGGCGAGCGCGAGGAGAAAAGCCAGCAACAGCGTCTTCATCGAAGCCTCCGTTTCTTGCTGCTCTTATACGGGATCGCACCTCGTATTGGATGCGATAATCCGCGCCTTCGCCAACTAATTCACATGAACGAAGTCTACGACGCAGCTGCAGTGGAACGCGACGCGCAGGCGTTCTGGGAAAAGAAGAATTCGTTCCGCTCGGTGGAAGACCGAGCCAAGCGGAAGTTCTACTGCCTGTCCATGTTTCCGTACCCCTCGGGGAAGCTGCACATGGGCCACGTGCGCAACTACACGATCGGCGACGTGCTCACGCGCTACCACCGCATGCGCGGCTTCAACGTGCTGCAGCCGATGGGCTGGGACGCGTTCGGCCTGCCGGCGGAAAACGCGGCGATGGCGAACCGCGTGCCGCCGGCGAAGTGGACCTACGACAACATCGCGTACATGAAGTCGCAGCTGCAGAGCCTCGGCTTCGCGCTCGACTGGACGCGCGAAGTCGCCACCTGCAAGCCCGACTACTACAAGTGGAACCAGTGGCTGTTCACGCGCCTGTTCAAGAAAGGCCTCGCCTACAAGAAAACCGGCGTGGTGAACTGGGATCCGGTCGACCAGACCGTGCTCGCCAACGAGCAGGTGATCGAGGGCAAAGGTTGGCGCACCGGCGCGGTGGTGGAGAAGCGCGAGATCCCGATGTACTTCCTGCGCATCACCGCTTATGCCGAAGAGCTGCTTGCGGCGCTCGACAAGCTGCCCGGCTGGCCCGAGCAGGTGAAGCTGATGCAGAAGAACTGGATCGGCCGCTCCGAGGGCGTGCGCATCGGTTTTCCCTATCAGCTGGAAAACCAGGACCGCGTGCTGTGGGTCTTCACCACGCGCGCCGACACGCTGATGGGCGCGACGTTCATGGCGGTGGCTGCGGAGCACCCGATTGCCGTTTTTGCTGCCAAAAAAGACAAGAACATTGCCGCCTTCGTCGAGGAGTGCAAGCGCGGCCCGGCGATGGAAGCCGAGCTCGCGCAGATCGAGAAGAAGGGCATGCCGACCGGCATGTTCGTCAACCATCCGATCTCCGGTGAAAAGCTGCCGGTGTGGGTGGGCAATTACGTGCTGATGGGCTACGGCGAAGGCGCGGTGATGGGCGTGCCTGCTCACGACGAGCGCGACTTCGAGTTCGCGCTCAAGTACAAGCTGCCGATCAAGCCGGTGATCCGTCATCCGCTCGGCGACAGCGTGCCCGCGCCATGGAAGCCGGAGTACGCGGAGTACGGCGTGTGCATCAACTCCGGCAAGTACGACGGCCTGGACTATCAGAAAGCCGTGGATGCGATCGCGGCCGACCTGGCGAAGAAGAAGCTGGGGGAAAAACAAGTGCAGTGGCGCCTGCGCGACTGGGGCATCTCGCGCCAGCGCTACTGGGGCACGCCGATCCCGATCGTCCACTGCCCGTCGTGCGGCGACGTGCCGGTGCCGGACGACCAGCTGCCGGTGAAGCTGCCGGAGAGCGTGGTGCCCGACGGCACCGGCAACCCGCTCAACAAGCTGCCGTCGTTCACCGACACCCAGTGCCCGTCGTGCGGCAAGCCGGCGAAGCGCGAGACCGACACCATGGACACGTTCGTCGACTCGTCCTGGTACTTCGTGCGCTTCTGCTGCCCGGGCCTGGACAAGGCGATGGCGGACGAGCGCGCCAACTACTGGATGGCGGTCGACCAGTACATCGGCGGCATCGAGCACGCCATCCTGCACCTGCTCTATTCGCGCTTCTTCCAGCGCGCGATGCAGGAAGAGACCGGCCTGATGCGCGGCGTGGACGAGCCGTTCACCAACCTGCTGACGCAGGGCATGGTGCTCGCCGAGTCGTACTACACCGACGCCGGCGGGCGGCGCGAATGGGTGAATCCTGCCGAGGTTTCGGTAGAAAAGGATTCGAAAGGAAAAATCATCTCCGCGCGCCGCACCAAGGACGGTGCCGCGGTGGTGTACGACGGCATCGGCACCATGTCGAAGTCCAAGAACAACGGCGTCGATCCGCAGGCCCTGATCGAGAAGTACGGCGCCGACACCGCGCGCTTCTACACCATCTTCGCCTCGCCGCCCACCAACACGCTCGAATGGAGCGACGAAAGCGTCGAGGGGTCCTCGCGTTTTCTCAAGCGCGTGTGGACCTTCGCGTTCCGCTTCTCGAAAGCCGCCAAGAGCGAAGACGCCGATCGCAAGATCCGATACCGGATCCATGCCGAGCTGAAGCAGGCGAACTACGATATCCAGAAGCATCAGTTCAATACGGTTGCCTCCGCGTGCATGAAGATTCTCAATGCGCTGGAAGAGATTGCGGAGTGGAACGCGACCACCGAGGAAGGTCTGTCGATCCTGCTGCGGCTGCTCTCGCCCATCGCGCCGCATGTCGCGCACCACCTGTGGCGCGAGCTCAAATTCGGCGAGGACATCATGACGGCGCCGTGGCCCGAGCCCGACCCGGCGGCGCTCGAGCAGGACGAGATCGAGCTGGTGGTGCAGGTGAACGGCAAGCTGCGCGGCTCGATCGTGGTGCCGAAGCAGGCCGACAAGGCGACGATCGAGAGCCTGGCGCGCTCGAACGCGAACGTGCAGCGCTTCGTCGCCGGCCAGACGGTGAAGAAGGTGGTCGTGGTTCCGGGCCGACTGGTCAACCTTGTCGTCTAGGACCGTTTTCGCCGTCGCGCTGCTGCTGACGCTCGCCGCGTGCGGCTTCAAGCTGCGCGGCACGGCGCAGGTGCCCTTCGAGACCCTGTACCTGCCGGGCGCGACCGGCGGCATCGCGCTCGACCTGAAGCGCAACATCCAGATCGGTACCAACGCGAAGGTGGTCGACGATGCTGCCAAGGCCGAGGCGGTGCTGCAGTTCACCGAGGAAGCACGGCAGAAGGAAGTGCTCTCGCTCACCGGCACCGGCAAGGTGCGCGAGTTCCAGCTGCGCTATCGCGTCGGCTTCCGCGTGCACGACGGCAAGGGCGGCGAGTACGTGCCGCAGAGCACGATCCAGCTCACGCGCGACGTGACCTTCAACGACACCGAGATCCTCGCCAAGGAGCAGGAGGAGCAGCTCCTGTTCCGCGACATGCAGAGCGACATGGTGCAGCAGATCCTGCGCCGCCTGGCGGCGGCGAAGAAACCGACGCCCAAGTAATGCAGATCAAGTCCGAGCAGCTTGCGTCCCAGCTCGAAAAGACGCTCAAGCCGGTCTATGCGATCCACGGCGACGAAGCGCTGCTCGTGCTGGAAGCCGCCGACGCGGTGCGCGCCGCCGCGCGCAAGCATGGCTTCGACCAGCGCGAGGTCTACGAGCCCTCCGGGCGCTCGTTCGACTGGAGCGAGCTCGCGCATGCCGGCGCGAGCATGTCGCTCTTCGGCGGCAAGAAGGTCGTCGAGCTGCGCCTCACCAGCGGCAAGCCGAGCGCGCAGGCATCCGAGGCGATCGTCGCGTGGTGCGAGCGCCCGAGTCCCGAGGCGCTGCTGCTCGTCACCATGCCGCGCCCGGAAGGCGGCGGCTGGTGGGAGGCGCCGTGGTTCGTCGCGCTCAGCAAGGCCGGCATGGTCGTGGAAGTGCAGCAGGTCGCGCGCAGCGCGCTGCCCGGCTGGCTGCAGAAGCGGCTCGCCGCGCAAAAGCAGAGCGCGCCGCGCGAGGTGCTCGACTATCTCGCCGACCGCGTCGAGGGCAACCTGCTCGCCGCGCACCAGGAGCTGCAGAAGCTCGCGCTGCTCGCGCCCGAAGGCGAGCTCGGCTTCGACACGGTGCGCGAGGCGGTGGCCGACGTGGCGCGCTTCGACACCAACGTCGCGGCCGAGGCGCTGCTCAAGGGCGACACCGAGCGCTACCTGCGCGTGCTCGAAGGGCTGCGCGGCGAAGGTGAGGCGCCGCCTTTCCTTCTGTTCACGCTGTCGAGCGCGCTGTTCGCGCTCGCCGCGCCTGGCGGCTGGGTCAGCAAGGCGCTGCAGCGCGTGCTCTCCGAGGCGAAGCGCTACCCGGCGCCCGCCCTTGCGCGCGCCATCGCGCATGCCGCCGAGATCGATCGCACCATCAAGGGCGTCGGCAGCGGCGAGCCCTGGGAAGAATTCGCCAAGCTCGGGCTCGAGCTGCACGCCGCGGCCCGCGCGGCCTAGCCATTAGAATTGCTTCCCATGCAGGTCAAGACGTATATGCGTGAACTGGGCCGGCAGGCGCGCGTGGCCGCGCGCGCGCTCGCGCGCGCAGACACCGCGGCGAAAGACCGCGCGCTCGCGGCCATGGCGGGCGAGATCCGCTCGCACCTGAAGCAGATCCTGGTCGCGAATGCCAAGGACGTGAAGCAGGCGAAGAAGGCCGGCCGCAATGCGGCTTTCGTCGACCGGCTCACGCTGACCGAAGAGAGCGTGGAGCAGATGGCCGAGGGCGTCGAGCAGGTCGCGGCGCTCGCCGACCCGGTGGGCGCGATCTCCGAGCGCGTGCGCCGGCCGACCGGCATCGAGGTGGCGCGCATGCGCGTGCCGCTCGGCGTGATCGGCATCATCTACGAGTCGCGCCCCAACGTGACCGCAGACGCCGCGGCGCTGTGCCTGAAATCCGGCAACGCCTGCATCCTGCGCGGCGGCTCGGAAGCGCTGGCTTCGAACGGCGTGATCGCCAAGTGCGTGCAGGCTGGATTGAAGGCCGCGGGACTGCCGCAATCCGCGGTGCAGCTCATCGCCACCCCCGACCGTGCCGCGGTGGGCGAGCTCATCACCATGCGCGACTACGTGGACATCATCGTGCCGCGCGGCGGCAAGGACCTGATCGAGCGCCTGGCGCGGGAGTCGCGCATCCCGATGATCAAGCACCTCGACGGCGTGTGCCATGTCTACATCGACGACAGCGCCGACCCGGAAATGGCGGTGCGCATCGCCGACAACGCGAAGACGCAGCGCTACGGCACCTGCAACACCATGGAAACGCTACTGGTGGCGAAGTCGATTGCAGGCAAGGTCTTGCCCGGAATTGCTTCAATATATGAGCGCAAAGGCGTCGAGGTGCGCGGGGATCCCGCCTCCCTGAAGTATTTCAAGGGCAAGAAAGCGCGCGAGAAAGACTACTACACCGAATGGCTCGCGCCGGTGGTGTCGGTGCGCGTGGTGAAGGGGCTGGACGAGGCGATCGAGCACATTGCCAAGTACGGCTCGCAGCACACCGACGCCATCGTCGCCCAGGACAAGGCGCGCGCCGAGCGCTTCCTGCGCGAGGTCGACTCGAGCTCGGTGATGTGGAACGCTTCCACTCGATTCGCCGATGGCTATGAATACGGCCTCGGCGCGGAAATCGGCATCTCGACCGACAAGCTGCACGCGCGCGGGCCGGTGGGCCTGGAAGGCCTCACCACCCAGAAATACGTGGTTCTGGGCCACGGCGAGATCCGCGCCTGAGCATTGGCATTCTCGGCGGCACCTTCGACCCGGTGCACAACGCCCATCTGGCGATGGCGCAGGCCGCGCTCGACGAGTTGCGCCTCGAAAAGCTGCTCTTCATGCCGACCGGCTCTCCGCGTTACCGCACGCCCGCGGTGGCAAGCGGCGAGCACCGCGTCGCCATGCTGCGCCTTGCGACCGAAGGTGAGCGCCGCTACGAGATCGACCCGCGCGAGCTCGCGCCGGGCGCTTCCGGCTATACCTTCGACACGCTGCGCGAGCTGCGCCTCGAGCTCGGCCGTGCAACGGAGCTGTGGCTGCTGATGGGCGCCGACCAGTACGGCAAGCTCGACTCCTGGTACCGCCCGCAGGACGTGAAGAAGCTCGCGCGGATCGCGGTCTTTGCGCGGCCCGGAGTTGCTCTTTCAGAGCGAGTCCACTTGGTGCCGATGGAGCCCATGCCGATTTCGGCGAGCGAGATCCGCGCGCGCGTCGGCCGCGGCGAGGACATCTCGGCGCTGGTGCCGCCGGCAGTGGCGAACCATATCGCGCGCCACGGGCTCTACGCCTGATGGATATCCTCACCAAGCAGCGCGTGGTGGTCGAGGCGCTCGAGGACGTGAAGGGCTACGACATCCAGGTGTTCAATACCGGGCGCCTGCCCTCGATGTTCGAGCGCGTGGTGATCGCGAGCGGCACTTCGAATACCCAGGTGAGGGCGCTCGCCGACCGCGTGCAGGAGCGCATCCGCGAGCAGGGCTCGCGCGTCTACGGCGTGGAGGGTGAGTCGAGCGGCGAGTGGGTGCTGGTCGACCTCGGCGACGTGGTGGTGCACATCATGCATCCCACGGTGCGCGAGTTCTACAACCTGGAGGAGATCTGGGGCGGCAAGCCGGTGCGGATGAAAGCGGAAGCCAAACCCGCAAGAAAGAAAACCGCCAAAAAGAAGCCCAAAGCGCGTGCCAAGGCTCCACGTCGTCGCGCTAAGCGGTAGGCTGCCCGATTGGGCGGAGCAGGCCTGCGCCGAATACGCGAAGCGCATGCCGAAAGGCTACGAAGTCGAGCGCTCGGCGGTGAAGCGCCTGGCGTTGCCGAAGAATTCTCATGTGATCGCGCTGGATGAACGGGGAAAAGACCTGACCACCAAGCAATTTGCCGGGCTGCTGCAGCGCGAGGCGGTGTTCGTCATCGGCGGCCCCGACGGGCTGGACGAGCAGGTCAAGCGCGAGGCCGCGCTGCTGCTGCGGCTCTCGTCGCTCACCCTGCCGCACGCGCTCGCCCAGGTCGTCCTGCTCGAGCAGATCTATCGCGCCGCGACAATGCTCACCGGGCATCCTTATCATCGCGCATGAGCACCATGATCGCGATCCCCGAGCGCGGCATCTACCTGGCCTCCCGCAGCCCCAGGCGGCGGGAGCTGCTGTCGCAGATCGGCGTGCGCTATCACCTGCTGCTGTTCCGCGAGCGCGTGGGCGAAAAGCCCGACGTCGACGAGAGCGTGCTCGACGGCGAAGCGCCGGCGGCGTACGTCGAGCGCATGGCGCGCGCCAAGGCCGACACCGGCTGGCGCCGCATGCTGCAGCGGAACCTGCCGCCCGCGCCGGTGCTGGCCGCCGACACCACGGTGGCGCTGGAGGGCCGCATCTACGGCAAGCCCGAGAACCGCGCCGAGGCGGAGGAGATCCTCGCCGCGCTCGCCGGCAAGCGCCATGAGGTGCTCACCGCGGTCGCGCTCAAGAACCAGGACTGGATCGAGGTCGCGCTCTCCACTTCCGAGGTGCAGCTGAAAGCGCTGTCGCGCGACGACATCGCGCAATACGTGGCGAGCGGCGAAGGCGACGACAAGGCCGGCGCCTACGGCATCCAGGGGCGCGCGGCGCGCTTCGTGGTCGAGATCCGCGGCAGCTATTCCGGCATCATGGGGCTGCCGCTGTACGAGACCGGCCAGCTGATCGACCGCCTGCCGTACCGGAGTCGATGAGCGAAGAAGTGCTGATCAACGTCACGCCGCAGGAAACGCGCGTGGCGATCACCGGCGCGGGCGTGGTGCAGGAGCTGCTGGTCGAGCGCGCCGCGAGCCGCGGCCTGGTCGGCAACATCTACGTCGGGCGCGTGGCGCGCGTGCTGCCCGGCATGCAGTCGGCGTTCGTCGAGATCGGCCTGGCGCGCGCCGCTTTCCTGCACGTCGGCGACATCCGCAGCCACGGCGAGCAGCCGATCGAAAAGATCCTCGCCGAAGGCCAGCCGGTCCTCGCGCAGGTGCTGAAGGACCCGATCGGCACCAAGGGCGCGCGCCTCTCGACGCAGGTCTCGATCGCCGGCCGCCTGCTGGTCTACCTGCCCGACGACCCGCACATCGGCATCTCGCAGAAAATCGGGGATGAAAGCGGGCGCGCCGCGCTGCGCGAGCGCCTGCGCGAGCTGCTGCCGGCCGACGAGAAAGGCGGCTTCATCGTGCGCACCTTGGCCGAGACCGCGAGCGAAGACGAGCTGCGCGCCGACATCGCCTACCTGCGCCAGCTCTGGAGCGCGATCCTCGATCGCTGCGGCGGACGAAATGCGGGCGCCACGCCGCCGCTGCTCGTTTACCAGGACCTGTCGCTCGCGCAGCGCGTGCTGCGCGACATGGTGTCCCCCGGCACCGCGCGCGTGATGATCGATTCGCGCGAGAACCACCAGAAGCTGGCGGCGTTCGCCGAGAAGTACATGCCGCAGGTGCGCGACCGGCTCGAGCACTACACCGGCGAGCGGCCGCTGTTCGACCTGTACAACGTCGAGACCGAGATCGAGAAAGCGCTCTCGCGCCGCGTCGAGCTCAAGTCGGGCGGCACGCTGGTGATCGACCAGACCGAGGCCATGACCACCATCGACGTCAACACCAGCGGTTTCGTCGGCAGCCGCAACTTCGACGACACGGTGTTCAAGACCAACCTCGAGGCGGCGCAGGCGATCGTGCGCCAGCTGCGGCTGCGCAACCTCGGCGGCATCATCATCATCGATTTCATCGACATGGAAAGCGTCGAGCACCGGAATGCCGTGCTCGACGAGCTGCGCCGCGGGCTCGCGCGCGACCGCACGCGCGTCACGCTGAACGGCTTCACCGCGCTCGGCCTGGTCGAGATGACGCGCAAGCGCACGCGCGAGTCGCTCGCCCACGTGCTGTGCGAGCCCTGCCCGACTTGCGCCGGCCGCGGCGAGATACGCACCGCGCACACCGTGTGCTACGACATCCTGCGCGAGATCCTGCGCGAGGCGCGCGCCTTCAACGCCCGCGAGTACCGCGTGATCGCCGCGCAGCCGGTGATCGATCTGCTGCTCGAGGACGAATCGAGCTCGCTTGCCATGCTGTCCGATTTCATCGGCAAGCCGATCTCGGTGCAGGTGGAAAGCGGCTACAGCCAGGAGCAATTCGACATCGTGCTGATGTAACATCTTGCGCCACAGGAGGAGGACCCCCATGACCAAGCTGCTCGTCGCCATCGCCGCGCTGGCGCTCGCCGCCTGCGCCACCGCGCCGGACCCGCAATCGCCCAAAGTGAAAATCACGCCGCTCGGCAGCCATGACGGCGAGTTCTGCCCGCTCGACCGCGCGCTCATCTTCGAAGACCCGGACGGCACGCGCATCCTTTATGACGCCGGCCGCACGGTACGCGGCCCGAACGACCCGCGCCTCGGCAAGATCGACGCCATCCTTCTGAGCCACGTGCACGGCGACCACCTCGGCGACCTGATCCAGCCTTCCGCCAATGCGGGCACCTGCCCCAAGCCGGATTTCTCGGTCAACGTGACGCCCAACTCCAACATGGTGAACATCGCGCTCGGCAAGCAGGCGCCGATGATCGTCGGCGGCGAGATGCAGTCGTTCCTCTCCGCCAAGGTCAGCTCGCTCGGCGGCGACCCGGGCAAGCTGGTGCGTCTGGTGCGCAACGGCGCGCAGACCATGGTGGGCAAGGTGATGGTCGCCGGCGTGCCCGCGGTGCACTCGAACGGCCTGCCGGCCGCTTTTCTTCCGCCCGAGCAAGCCAAGCTCTACGCCGGCGGCCTGACCGCCTACGTCGGCGAGCCCGGCGGCTTCGTGCTGCGCTTCTCGAACGGCCTCACCGCCTATCTCTCGGGCGACACCGGCATCACCGCCGAGCAGGATCTTGTGGTGCGCGGGCATTACAAGGCGAACCTGGTGGTGATGAACATCGGCGGCTACCCGTTCACCACCGGCCCGGACGAAGCCGCGTACGTCGTCAACCAGCTCGTGCGCCCGGCCGCGGTCATTGCTTCGCATGCGAACGAGCCGGCGACGGTGAACGGCCAGCTCTCGCCGACCAGCCGCACCGCGGCGTTCCAGAAGGCTGCGAAGATGCCGGTGTACGTGCCGCTCAGCGGCAAGACCATGGAGTTCGACGGCAGCGGACGCTGCAGCGCCGGTTGCTGAACGAACTCTGCTTCAAGCCGGCGCGGACGCTTGCGCGCCTGATTCGCGCGCGCAAGCTTTCCGCGACCGAGGTGGTGCGGGCGTTCATCGCTCAGATCGAGCGCGTGAATCCGCAGGTGAATGCGATCGTGACTTTCCTGCCCGAGCAGGCCCTCCAGCAGGCAAAAGCATTCGATCGCAAACCCACCAAGTTGCCCTTCGGCGGTCTGCCGATCGCGATCAAGGACGTGATCATGACGAAGGGGGTGCGCACCACGTGGGGCTCGCTGGTGCACAAGGATCACGTGCCGACCGAGGACCACATCATGGCCGAGCGCCTGAAGGCGGCGGGCGCGATCCTCATCGGCAAGACCAACACGCCCGAGTTCGGCGCCGGCTCGCAGACCTTCAACAAGGTATTCGGCGCGACGCGCAATCCCTACGACTTGTCCAAGACCTGCGGCGGCTCTTCCGGGGGCGCGGGCGTAGCGGTGGCTTGCGGCATGCTGCCGTTCGCCGATGGCGGCGACTTCGCCGCGTCGCTGCGCAACCCGGGAAACTACTGCAACGTGATCGGCTTCCGTCCCTCGACCGGGCGCGTACCGGCCTATCCGCATCCGTATCCGTGGAGCAACCTGAGCGAGCTCGGGCCGATGGCGCGCACGGTGTCCGACGCGGCGTTTCTGCTCTCGGTCCAGGCCGGCCCCGATCGGCGCGCGCCCACCTCGATCAGCGAACCTGGCTCGATTTTCCTGAAACCACTAAAGAAGACCTTCAGAAAAACCAGGATCGCCTGGAGTCGCGACCTGGGCGGCTTACCGGTGGAATCCTCGGTCACAAAGGTGCTGGAGCCGCACCGGAAAACATTCAAGGAACTCGGTTGCGTCGTCGAAGACGCCGAGCCCGATTTCACCGGCGCGACCGAAGCCTTCGAATCGCTGCGCGCCCTCACCTGGCTGCATCGCGGCGGCGCGCTGCTGAAGGAGCACCGCGACAAGCTCAAGGACACGGTGATCTGGAACACCGAGGAAGGCTTCAAGCGCAGCGCGGCCGACATCGCCAAGGCCGAGAGCCTGCGCACCGCCATGTACCACCGCATGCGCGTGTTCCTCGAGAAGTACGATTTCTTCGTCTGTCCGGTGAACCAGCTGCCGCCCTTCCCGGTCGACCAGGACTATCCGACCGAGATCGCCGGCGTGAGGATGACCAACTATCTCGACTGGATGAAGAGCTGCTACTACATCACGCTCACCACGCATCCGGCGATCTCGGTGCCGGCGGGATTCACCGACGACGGCCTGCCGGTCGGCATCCAGATCGTCGGCCGCTACCGCGACGACTTCGGCCTGCTGCAGTTCGCCCACGCCTTCGAGCAGGCCACCGAGGTCTGGAAGCGACGGCCCGCGATCGCGCAATAGCATGGCACTCGGCATCGCCGCGCTGAGCACGGCGGATCATCCGCGCTGGCTCGAGCTCTCGCGGGGCTACAAAGCCTTCTACAAGACCCGGGTCACCGAAGCGGAATACACGCGCGCGTGGGAGCGCCTGCTCGCCCACGACCGCGTCTGGGGTCTGGGTGCGCACCTCGACGGCAAACTGGTCGGTATTACGCATTACCTTTTCCACACCGGCACCTGGAACAACGAGGTCTGCTACCTGCAGGACCTGTTCGTCGATTCCGAGGTGCGCGGCCGCGGCGTGGCCCGCGCGCTGATCGAAGCCGTGGCGAAGGCGGCGCTCGCGCGGGGGGCGGAGAAACTCTACTGGCTGACCCAAGATCACAATACGACGGCGCGCGCGCTCTACGACAAGATTGCCAAGTACCACCACTTCATCCGTTATGACCACCCGCTGTAGCTGGCCCGCCAGCGAGCTGGACATCGCCTACCACGACAAGGAATGGGGCGTGCCGGTGCACGAAGACCGTGTGCTGTTCGAGTTCATCACGCTGGAAGGAGCTCAGGCCGGACTGAGCTGGGCGACGATTCTGAACAAGCGCGAGAACTACCGCCGCGCCTTCGCAGGCTTCGATCCCAGGAAGGTCGCGCGTTTCACTTCGGTGCACAAGAAAAAGCTGATGCACAACGAAGGCATCGTGAGGAACCGGCTCAAGATCGAGAGCACGGTCAGCAACGCGCAGGCGTTCCTCGCGGTGCAGAAGGAGTTCGGCTCGTTCGACCGCTACATCTGGCAGTTCGTCGGCGGCAAGCCGATCCAGAACAAACGCAAGGGCAAAGACATCCCGGCGCGCACCGCGCAATCGGACGCGATGAGCAAGGACTTGCAGAAGCGCGGCTTCCGCTTCGTCGGCTCGACCATCTGCTACGCCTTCATGCAGGCCACCGGCATGGTCAACGACCATCTCACCCGCTGCTTTCGCCATCGCCAGCTGCGAATGGAATAATCCGCGGCCTCGGCCCGTATCCCACGTATTCCACATGCTGGCCTGGTTCAAGAAGAACGGCGTGGCCTATGCCAGAAAGGGCGCCTCAGGCGCCCTTCTCGTTTCGGAGTTTCGATGATCACCGTCCACCACCTGAACAACTCCCGCTCGCAGCGCATCCTGTGGCTGCTCGAGGAGCTCGGCCTCGCCTATGAGATCAAGCGCTACCAGCGCAACGCACAGACCATGCTCGCGCCGCCGGAGCTGCGCGCGGTGCATCCGCTGGGCAAGTCGCCGGTCATCACGGACGGGGATCTGACCCTGGCCGAATCCGGCGCGATTGTGGAGTACCTCGCCGACCGCTACGGCGCGGGCAAGCTCGCGCCGGCATTCGGTTCGGCGGAGCGCGTGCGCTATCTGTACTGGCTGCACTTCGCCGAAGGCACGGCGCAGCCGCCGTCGCTGCTGAAGCTGCTGTTCGAACGCATCAAGTCCAAGTCGCCGCTGCTGGTGCGGCCGATCGCGCGCGCCATCGCCGACCGGGCGCTCGCGTCCTATGTCCTGCCCAACATCCAGCGCAACCTGGATTTCATGGAGAGCGAGCTCGGAAAGCACGAGTGGTTCGCCGGCGCGCAGTTCAGCGCCGCCGATATCCAGATGAGCTTTCCGGTCGAGGCCTACCGCGCGCGCGGCGGGCTGGATGAAAAACGCCCGCGATTGATGCGCTTTCTGGAGAAAATCCATTCCCGCCCGGCGTACCGGAGCGCGGTCGAGCGCGGCGGCGAATACGCGCTGATGCGCTGACGGCGCCTGCGCCGAAATCAGAAGTAAATCTGCAGGTAGAGCCCGGCCGAGCCGAAGCTGTGGCCGGCCTGGCGCTCGCGTCGCAGATCGAGGCGAAGCGCCACGTCGCGCGCGAGCGTCAGGCGCTGCTCCATCACCACCGTGCCGGGGTCGGTGCGCTCGCCCAGGAACGAGCCGATCTGCTGGGCGTAGACGTGTACCCGCCACGAGCGTGCGGGACCGACCACCGTGCCGAGCCGCGCGCCGGCGCCGAGGGTGTAGCCTTTTTCGAAATCGGAATCCGCGCGGACCGCGCCCTCGAGGCTCGCATAGACCAGCACCCTGCGCATAGCGGTCCACGCGCCGCCGATACCGCCTTCCGCTCCCGCGGCGAGCGGCTCGGCGCCGCTTTTCGTGAACGTGCGTTGCCAGCCGGCGGCCAGCCGCCAGGAGTGCGGCTGGAAGAATTCGTCGCGCGGCAAGAGCGATGAGACCGCGAACGGGACGAAACTTTCGATGCGCACGTCGTCGCCTTCATACGCGCGCGCTCTGACATGGAAGAACTCGACCTGCGCGCCGCCGACGTAGCCGGAATCGTCGTCCAGCAGGTCGTGGTAGGTCGGCCGCAGCCCGAGCTCGACGAACCCCCTGTGGTCGCGTTGCCCGGCGCCGGCGGCGAGCCGGCTGGTGCGGTGACCCTGGTCGGGCCGAGCGCCCGGCGCCACCGGCGGCGTTTGCCCAGGCGCGTCGATGTCATTCCGCGCAACGAGGAGCGCGTGCGCAATCGCGCTGCCGTCCGCCACGTCGGTATCGCCCGCCGTACGCCTGCGGCTCAGATAGTCGTATCCGGTCTCCACCACCGCAGCGGCACGCTCGGCCGGCAGGGCGCGCAACGCGGGATCCGCGGGGGACAGCGTTCCGAGCGCCAGGTCCCGCGCCATGGTTCGCTCTTGCGGCCGCAGTCGAGCGAGACGCTCGGCCATGATGGTGGAGCTCGACGGACGATAGACGATCTTGCGCACCAGCCCGGCGCGCTCGGTCAGGGCGCGCACGCTGTCGACCGGCAGCGCCCACAGCGGGAACTGCGAGGTCAGCTCGAGCTCCGGGCGCGCGACCTGCAGCAGGCCGAGCAGGTGATAGGCGCAGTTCTCGTCGAAGAAGAAATAGTCGAAGTAAGCCGGCAGCAGCTCCCAGGCGTGGGCCAGCACCCGCTCGATCTCCTCGCCGTTCAGATCGAGCGCATATTCCCAGAGGTCGCGGTGCTCGAGATCGCTGTACTCGCGCACCTTGAGGTAATACGGCAGCACCGTGAACACGCCGCGATACGCGCCGAACAGTCCCTTGAGCGCGTAAAGCAATCCGTTGGTTTCGTCGGTGCCGGCGGCGAAGCTGATGGTGTAGGCGAGGAGCCGGGTGCGCTCGTCCTGGTCCGCGGCGTCCACGCGCAGCAGCGTGTGCCCGTACATCGACCCGGGGTTATGGACGTAGGCCGAGGCGAACACCAGCGTGAGCTGGCTCGCGTCGATTGCGGCGCGCCATTCCCGGTAGCGCCGGCAATCGCGGCGCTCGAGGCGCCGCGCGTCGAATCCGAGCTCGGCGTCCAGCCATGCGCGGCGCGCAGGGAACCGGCATTGGGGATGATCGTCTGGCGCGGACGCTTCGGCGAAGAAGCTGCGCAGTGTGGCTTCGAGCTCTGCCCGCGGATCCTGTTTGCCTCCTGGCGCGGTGAAGAACGACGGGCTGTCGACCTGGCTGTGCATTCCCGGCGCGACCGGGTTGCGCACGTAATGCACGAGCTTGCGCCATTCGGCGCGTTCCGCCAGCCGCAGCTGATTCGCTCGCTCGACCAGTTCGTCGGCATAGTCGCCGGCGAGCGCGTGCAGCGGCGAAAGCAGCGCCGCCGCCAAAAGCCAAAAAAAACCCCGTGGCACACGCCACGGGGCTTTACGGTATTGCGGCTGCAGCGGGTCTCTGTTTAGAGCGCAGCCGAGTAGCGGGCGAGCTGCGCGTCCGCGCTCAGCACGTTACGCAGCACCGACAGGATGTCTTCGGTGACCGCCTCGCTGGTCGGGAAGATGCGCTGCATGTTGTCGCGCGTCACGCGGTTGAAGGCGGCGCGGTCCGCGGCCTCCACACCGAGCAGATGCGCGAGCGAATCGAGCGCCTCGCCGCCGCCGACCGACATGTCGCGCGCCAGGCGCTCCTTGTTGCCGTCGATGAACATCGAGGTCTTCCAGGTCGAGCGCACGGTGCCGTCCTGCGTGCAACCCGAGGTGCCGGAGGTCACCCCGAAGGTCTGATTGAAGAAGGTGCCGTTGGTGATGCCCGCGAGACCCTGCGGCACGACGCCGGACTGGCCATCGAAAAGCTTGGAGCCCCAGCCACAGCTGCCGACGTTGTTGACCTGCGCGAGTGCGGCCGCCGGCAGCAGAAACAGCGCGGCGGTAGCGATTGTTGCGAATCTCTTCATGACAACCTCCCTTGGAAAACGTTTGTTCGTGGGGAACAGCCAACTCATTCTTGGCGCGCACTCCGGTGCTGTCAAGCGCTGCCGGAGTGCGCATTTGTTGGCGCTTTGCGTTCAGCGCAAGTTGCGCGGCGACAGGTCCAGCTCGACGCCGAAACCGAGATCCAGGATTTCGGCGGCCTGCTGCGGCGCTGCCGGCAGGATGTTCCTCCCGCGCCGCTCCTCATTGCCGATCGAGAAAGCCACGTTCTCGCTCTCCAGCGCCGCGCTTGCCGACGCGTTCGCGGAGGTCTCCGGCGGCAGGATGTGGCTCGGATCGAAGCTGACGGACAGCGGAACCACCTGTCCGCCGTTCACCGCAATGAGGCCGCTGCCGGCGTTCGTGACCTCGCCGAAGTTGCCGTTCAAGCTGCCACCCGGCGCGTCGAGCACCACGTGCGGCGCCGAGCCGGTGATGATGGGCGCTTCGCCGGCACCGATGATCACCACCGTCGGCGACTCAATGTTGGCAACTACCGTGCCGGCGGTCTCGATCGTGATGGCGCCCGACGAAATGATGTTGGTCATGAGGACGTCGCCGCCGCTCTGGATGTCCACCGGTCCTTCGCTCACGGTGCTGCCGGTGATATCGCCGCCGGCGCTGATCGAGCCGGTGTCGCCGCCGATCGAGCGCAGCGTGCTTACGCTCAAGGAAACGGTGCCCGCTGCGTCGATCTCGTAGCCCGAGACCCACAGGGTGGCGGCGAGGCTGAAATTGTTGCCCGTGACGTCGAGGTGGCCGAGCGGATTGGCCGAGCTGCCGCCGGAAACCAGGTGTACATCTCCGGCGCCGGCCGACAGGTTCAGCGCACGCGGCGTGGTGCCGGCGTTCTGGATGTCGCCGTTGAAGACGATGTTGGCGCCGGTCGTGGTGAGCGACGTGTCGCTCAGCAGCACTACCGGCGCGTTGAATACGAATCCACCGGAGCCGTTTGCCGTCGCGCTGCCGCCGATTCCCGTGCCGGCGGTGTTGACCGCGAGGCTGTTCAGCGTCACCCCGGTGAACGTCAGGTTGCGCGCGCCGTTGACGACCACGCTTTCCGCGTAGGTCCCGGCGCCGACATTGACTGCGGCGCCAGAAGAAGCCTGGTTGACCGCCTGCATGATCGACATGCCCGAGCCGACATAGAAGTCCTGGGTACGCGCGGTGCCGTTCCAGCCCTGGACATAGCTCGAGAGGGGCGCGGCTCCGCTGACGGCAAAGCCAAGCGCGTTACCGAGCTGGTATTGCAGCCAGGTGAACTGGTCATTGGACGAGTTGCGCACCGCGTACTGGAATCCCTCCAGGTGGTTGGTGCCGAAGTTGAGGCTCGCCGATTCGTCCTGCAGGTACAGCGGATTCACCTCGTTCAAGGTGTTGTTTGCCTGGACGGTGACGTTGTCGACCTGCTGGTCGAAGAAGCGGTTGGTCTGGAACAGCGCAACGCCGCCCCAGGCGTTGCCTGCGGTCGTGGAATTGCTGATCGTGACGTTAGCGCTGTCCGTGATTTGAATTCCGGCGCCGGCGGTGTTGTTTCCCTGAGCAGTGAAGTGGTCAATCGTCGCGCCGACTACGCCGTTCAGGTCGAGCTCGGCGCGCCCCGCGCCGCGGCTGGTGACGTGCGCGATCGCGAAGTTGTGCAGGCGCGCCGATGCGCCCGAGCCGCCGGGCTGCACCTTGATGCCGTAGGAGGTGCCGACATTGGCCTGCGGGCCATAGAGCGTGAAGTTGCTGAGCGATACGTCGTCCGCGGTGACCAGCATGCCGTAGCCCGACACGGTGCGCGCGTCGATGATGGTCTGCGCCTCGCCCGCACCGATAAGCGTGATGCTCTTGTTGAGGTTCAGCGTCGAGGATTGCGCGTAGCTACCGCTGGTCACATTGACTGTGCCGCCGGTGGCGACCGCGTTGATCGCGGGCTGAATGGTGCTGAAGCCGCTCCATCCGGACACGCCGCGGGCGCTGCCGAGATCGAGGATGTCGCCCGGCTGTGCGCCGGCGAAGCCGGCGTACACGTACGCGTTGCTAGGCGTGCTCCAGGCCGCATATTCGAGCAACGGCCCCTGACCGGCGTATCCGCCGTTGAAGAACGCGACTGCGTTGCGCGTGTTGCCGCTCACGCCAGCCAGGTGCATGGCCGCCAGCGTCGCGGGGTCGTTGGTCCAGACGCCGAACTCGTTCCCGCCGACGACGTTGTCGGCGGCGAAGCTCATGCCGCCGGTGCCGACGTAGGGATTGGAATTGAAGAACAGAATGCCGGCGGCGAAATCGTCGGGGTCGGTGCCGGGGCCGGTGTAGACGTTGCCGCTCACGTTGTTTGCGCTCAGCGTGGCGCTCGCGCCGCGGCTCACCTGGATACCGTTCTGTGCGAGTGCGACGGTCGGGCCCTCGCCGAGGATGGTGTTGCCGGTAATCGTCGCCTGCGATCCCGGACCATCCACCACGATGCCGCCCTTCTGGTATCCGCGGATCTCGTTATTCGTAATCGTTGCCATGCCGCTGGTGCCGAAGAGCGCGCGGCCGACGAAGATGCCGATGCCGCGCTGATTGCCGCTGAGCGACGCGCTCTCGCGGATGTCGAGCACCTTGTTGTCGTGGATATTCGCGTGCGCGCCGCCGCGCACGAAGATTCCGGCGGTGATCTCGGGCACCGGACCGCGGAAGGTGAATCCGCTGACCTCGGCGTTGGTGCCGGCGCCGTCGATGGTCAGAATGCTGCGCGCCCCGTCCGCGTCCGCGGCCAGCGAGCTGGGCGCGACCATGACCTGGTTGGCGCCGGCGCCGTGCAACGTGAGGCTCTTGCTGATCTTCAGCTGCTCGGCATAGGTCCCGCCATCGACGTTGACCGTAGCGCCGGTGGCGGCGATGTCGATGCCGTCCTGGATGTGCCCGCAGTGGCAAACGTCGACCACGCGCGAGGTCCCGGTGACGACCGGGGCGTCCAGATCGCTCATCAGCGCGACGTGCCCGCCATGCACCTCGATGCGGTTCGCCTGCTGGATGCCCGACAGGTTGATCGCCCCCGACACCACGTTCGCAGCGTCGAGCGCCGAAAACACGATCGCGCCGCCCGGCGCGCTCAAGCTGCCGGTGTTGGCGATCGAGCCGCCCGCCACGCCCTGGTTGACCGCGATTTCGTACAGGCCGCCGTTGAACGAGACGGTTGCCGCCTGCGCGCTCGCCAGCAGGATGCGGCCGCTCGAGGCCACGATGTGCCCGGAATTCGACAACGAGGGCGCGACGAACGCCGCGAGACCCGCGCCGGTGATGGTGATGTTCCCCTGGTTGGAAATCGAGCCGCCGGCCGCGCCGGTGATGGCGACCGGCGCGGTGGCGCTCGCCATGAACTGCGTGTCGTTGATGTTGCCGGTGGAAGCGATCAGGCCCGCGACGTTGACGATTGCACTGGCGCCGAACATCACGCCATTCGGATTCAGCAGCATGACGTGGCCGTTTGCGCTCAGCGTGCCGTCGATCGCGCTCGCGCCGCCGCCCAGGCCGACGCGATTGACCGCGATCGAACTCGATCCCGGCTGGATGAACTGAACCGAGGCGCCGTTTCCGATATTGAACGTGGTCCAGTCGATGATCACGCGCTGGCTGGTCGTCACCGTCATCGCACTGCCGGTTGTGTTGACCGCGGCGGTGCCGTTATTGGTTGCCACCGAACTACCCGTGGGTAGCGCCTGCGCGCTCGCGGTATCGGCGAACGCAGCGGCAACGGCCAAAAACATGAGTTTGGCTTTCACAGGCACCTCACTCGTTCAATAAGAAGCGTAGTCAAAATCGCACCATGAGAGATCCGAGGATGCGCACGTCGTTGCCCTTGCCCTCGGGTACGTAACTCGCGACCGGTCGCGTCAGCGGCCATGCAGCCTCCAGCGTCGCGGCGATGTTGCCGGCAAGGCTGAGCCGCGTGCCGAACCCGGCCGAGGCGAGGCTGCGCTCCTGCTTCACCCCGGCCGCCTCGATCTCGTCGTGCACCTGACCGACGTCGTAGAAGGCATAGATCTGGTAGAGCCGCAGCCATCCGCTGGCCCGTTGAAGATAGGCAGGTTCCACGCGAAATGCGATCGCGCGGTCACCGACCAGCTCGGCCGGCTCGTAGGCGCGGCCGTAGCGGCGGCCGCCGAGCGCGTACTGCTCGGTGGAGAGCAGCGGCTCGTCGGTCCACTGCGCGGCAAAGCCGAGCGTGACGCCGAAATTCGCGCCGAACGGCTGGAAGCGCTCGTAGTCGATGACGATCTTGTGGGTGGTGGCGTCGGCGCCGGCCCGGCTTTTCAGCGGGTCTTCCTGTTTCGTGCCGCCTACGCCCTGCGACAGCTCCACATCCAGCGCGCTGCTGCCGTCGAAGCGGTCGAGCCCGAGCCAGGTCAGGCCCAGGCGCAGCGCCTGCACCCGGTCCTCGATCACGCGTACGCCGAGCACGTCGCTATCGGTGTTGCGCGCATCGAACACCGCCCGCCCGAGCACGCTGCCGTTGCGCGTGCGCCAGAGCGGATATCCGGCCGACACGATGTAGGTCTCGGCGCGGCCCCGAACCTCGAACGGTTCGAGCACGAATCCGGGACGGGTACTCGCCTGCGATGCACTCAACAGCAATCGCAGTCCTTCCGCGCTCAGCACGTTGCTGTAGGCGATCTGGCCGTAATTGAGCTCGTTGTTCCCCGTGGTGGTGCCGGAGAAGCGCAGCTGGTCGTTGCCGATCAGGCGGTTGGCGGCGACCGAGGCATTCAGCTGTCCGGGCCCCAGGTATTTCGAGCCGTAGTTGTCGAGCGAGAGGTAGCCTTCAGCCCGCTTCAGCGACGCGACCAGGGTCAGGTCGGCGGCGCCCGTGGTCTGCGAAGGGGTGAGCACGCTGCGCAGCTGCACGCCGGCCAGGTCGTTCGCGATCAGGAGGTAGCGCTCGAGCACGCTGCTGTGCAGCGGCCGAGAAGCCTTGATGCGCTCGCCGAGCGCCACCAGCGTCGGGCGCACGTTCTCGTGGCCCTCGACGTACACGTTGGCGATGTAGCCCTCGATCGCGCGCAACGTGAGGCGCCCGCCGGTGAGCGACTGCGGCGGAACGATGACCTGCGACAGCAGATAGCCTTCGTTGCGGTAGAGGACGGTGAGCTTGTTCGCCAGCTCGAAGATCTCGGCGCCGGTGATCTCGCGCCCGAGATAGTGCGCCGCCTCGGCGTTCAGGCGCTCGACCGGAATCGCGCTGGCGCCTTCGACGCGGACTTCGTTCAGCGTGACCTTCACGCCCTTGAGCGCTTCGGGCACGGCCGCGGGCGCCGGCCGGGGGATCTGCGGCGCGTCGGGCCGGCCGGGCGCCGGGCGTTGCGGCGAGGTGCGCTCTTCGATGCGCGACGGATCGGCGGGCGAAGGCAGGGGCGCCTGGGCGAGCGCGGACACCGTCGCGACGCCGGCGACGGCCGCAAGAATCCCCCGTACAAGACTGCCCAACTCTCCCCCTACGCTTCGAGTGTGCTTTTTAGCCGGTTTTGGCCGCCCGCACGCTATCCTTGCGTCCGATTCGATGCCCAAAAGAAAAGGCCACCTGACGGTGGCCTTTCCCAGGTGGGACGAACTCTTCTAGTCCGCGTACTGGCCCGCCTTCTTGATGAGCGGCGCCCACTTCTCGATTTCCGCCTTCAGGTGGGCCTGCAGTGCGGCGGGGGTCTGCTTGTCCGCCGGAAAGCTCACCGCGCCGAGATCTGTGAAGCGCTGGTTGACGGTCGGATCCTTCATCGCTTCCTGCAGCGAC
>Ga0307497_10000042_pt1 | contig 24105 bp, 24 predicted proteins | sample 10_S_MG_FD_201366 | JGI IMG/M metagenome (GOLD analysis project Ga0307497, IMG submission 201366) | Soil microbial communities from Populus trichocarpa stands in riparian zone in the Pacific Northwest, United States - 10_S | ecosystem: Environmental > Terrestrial > Soil > Riparian zone > Trees...
GCCGCACAGGCGACAACATTACGTTGAACATGCCGGGCAACATCACGTTCAAGACCGATAGCGCGGATTTGAACGCGAGCTTCTTCCAGGTGCTGAACTCCGTCGGCAAGGTCGTGAACGAGTTCGAGCAAACGGTGATCGAGGTCGCGGGGCATACGGACAGCACGGGCAGCGAGCAGTACAACCAGCAGCTGTCGCAGCGCCGGGCCGACGCGGTCGCGGCCTACCTCAAGACCCGGAGCGTGCGCTCGGATCGGATCATCACGGTGGGTGCGGGCGAGAGCCACCCCGTCGGGTCGAACGAGACGCCGGACGGGCGGCAGCGCAATCGGCGCGTCGAGCTCACGCTCGTGCCGCTGACGGTCAAGTCGTAGGGATCGGGACCCTGAAACGAGGAGGGCGCGCCGCTCGCGCGGCGCGCCCTCCCTTTTTTGGTCAGCCGGTCTGCGGCGAACGCAGGGCTCAGGGCGCCGTCATCCGCACCTTGAGCTTCTTGATCGCGTTCGCTTCGATCTGACGAATCCGCTCGGCCGAGACGTCGTACTCCGCCGCGAGCTCGTGCAGCGTCGCCTTGTCGTCGGTGAGCCAACGGCGCGCGAGGATGTCGCGGCTCCGCTGGTCGAGCTTCGCGAGCGCGGCGCCGAGGCGATCGTGCGCGTCGGAGGCGAAGTCCTCGCGCTCGACGGCCTTCGCCGGGTCGCTGTTCGGGCTCGGCAGATACGCGGACGGCGCGTAGTCCTCGTCGTCCGTGGGATCGGGGTCGAACGAGACGTCGTAGCTGCTCAAGCGCCGCTCCATCTCGTTGACCTCGCGCGCGCTGACGCCGAGATCTTTCGCGACGGCTTCCGTCTCTGCCCGGTTCAACCAACCGAGATGTTTCTTCGCCTTGCGGAGATTGAAGAACAGCTTCCGCTGCGCCTTCGTGGTCGCGACCTTGACGAGCCGCCAATTGCGGAGCACGTATTCGTGGATCTCGGCCCGGATCCAGTGGACCGCGAACGACACGAGCCGCACGCCGACGTTCGGGTCGAACCGCTTCACGGCCTTCATCAAGCCGACGTTGCCCTCTTGGATCAGGTCGCCGAGCTGCAGGCCGTAGCCCGCGTAGCCGCGCGCGACGTGCACGACGAAGCGCAGGTGAGCGAGCACGAGGCTGCGCGCCGCGTCGAGGTCGTTCGTGTCGCGAAACTTGACCGCGAGGTCGTGCTCCTCCTCGGCGGTGAGCATCGGAATCGTGTTGGCGGCGTGGATGTAATGGTCAAGGCTGCCGAGCCGGGCCGAGAGCAGAAGCTCGGGCTGACGAGGGGCCAATGCAGTCGTGGTCATATCCGTACCTCCCAAGGAACGCGCGATGTTAGCACTCGGGTCATTAGAGTGCTAACAGGGCGGTTCGTTCCCTCGGCGCCCAGGCTGGAACCCGCGCCGGCTCTAGGTCCGGACGCCTCGGCGAGGGGTTGTCATCCAGCCCGCGGTCTCGCGCTCGGGTCGCTCGGCGAGCGGCTAACGGGGCTCCACGGCCCGCAGGTGGCGGGCCGTCGCGAGGATCGCACCGGCCCAGCCGAGTGCCGCCCCGGCCGCGAGCAGGACGCCCGTCTCCCGCAGCGAGAGCCCGGCCAGCGCGAACCGGCTGTCGTAGAGCGACGCGAGCGCCCGGACGGGCGGGCCGAGCGCCGCGAGCGTCCCGAAGATCAGAGCCCAGGCGAGCACGGCCCCCGCGAGCCCGTAGCAGACGCCGAGATAAAGGAACGGGCGGCGGATGAAACCGTCCGTGCCGCCGACGAGCTTCGTGATCTCGATCTCCGCGCTGCGGCTCTGGATCTCGAGCCGGATCGTATTGCCGACCACGATCGCGACCGCGATCGCGAGCAGCGCGGTCGCGAGATCCACGATCCGGCGCGCGAGCGCGAGCATCGCGCGCAGCCGCGCGACCCACTGCGTGTCGAGCTGGACGAGGTCGGTCTCGGGCAGCTTGCGCAGCGCGGCCGCGACGCCTTCCACGTCGCCCGCCGCGCCGCTCGCGGGCCGCACGACGAGCGTGTCGGGCAGCGGGTTGCCCTCGAGCGCGTCGAGCGCGGCGCCGAAACCCGAGCGCGTGCGAAATTCCTCGAGCGCGGCCGCGCGGTCGATGAACTGTACGCCCGCGACGTCGGCGCGCGCCGCGACCTCGCGCGAGAGGGCGCGTGCGCGCTCCGTCGGCACGTCTCGTTTGAAGTAGACGGTGAAGTCGGCCGCGCTCTGCCAGCCGCCGCTCAAGCTCGCGAGGTTGTTCACGAGCACGCGGAGCCCGGCCGGCAGCGCGATTGCGATCGCGATCACGAGCACGGTCAGCAGCGTCGCGACCGGCTGCCGGCCGAGACGGCGCACGGCGTCGACGAGGTTCTGCCGGTGCAGGTCTAGATAGCGGCGCATTCGCGGCTTCGTCAGTGCGCGCCGGCGCCGTCGGACTCGATCCGCCCAGCGACGAGTCGCAACCTTCGGTGCGGCATGTGCTCGATGAGCTCGAGGTCGTGCGTCGCGATCAGCAGCGTCACACCGACCTCGTTGAAGCGCGCGAACAGCTGCATGATCTCGGCGGAAAGGGCGGGGTCGAGATTGCCGGTCGGCTCGTCGGCGATCAGCACGTCGGGCCGCGGCGCGAGCGCGCGCGCGATCCCGACGCGCTGCTGCTCGCCGGTCGAGAGCGTGATCGGGGGGCTAGCCTCGCGGCCGAGCAGGCCGACCTGATCGAGCGCCGCGCGCACGCGCTTCTCGATCTCGCGTCGGCCCGCGCCCGCGATCACGAGCGGCAGCGCGACGTTGTCGAACACGCTGCGGTCGTAGAGCAGCTTGTGATCCTGGAAGACGACGCCGAGCCGCTGCCGGAAGCCCGGAATCCGGCGGCGCGGGATCCGCGCGGTGTTCTGGTCGTTCACGAGCACCGTGCCGCGCGTGGGCCGCTCGATGAGCGCGATCAAGCGCAGCACCGTGCTCTTGCCCGCGCCCGACGGGCCCGTGAGGAACGCGAGCTCGCCGCGCTCGAGGCTGAACGTCACGCCCGCGAGCGCGTCGCGGCCGCCCGGGTAGCGCTTGTGCACGTTCTCGAAGCGGATCAAGCGGCGCGTTCCCCGATCAAAGCGCGGACGAACTCGCGCGCGCGGAACTCCTCGAGGTCGTCGACGCCCTCGCCGAGCGCGACGAACCGAATCGGCACGCCGAGCTCGCGCGCGATCGCGAGCAGGATCCCGCCTTTCGCGGTGCCGTCGAGCTTCGTGATCGCGAGGCCGGTTACCCCAAGCCGCTCGTGGAACTTGAGCGCCTGCGCGAGGGCGTTCTGGCCCTGGCTCGCATCGAGCACGAGCAGCGTCTCGTGCGGCGCGCTCGCGTCGAAGCGCTTGATCACGCGCTTTATCTTTTCGAGCTCGTCCATGAGGCCGGACGCGGTGTGCAGCCGGCCCGCGGTATCCGCGAGCACGACGTCGACGTCGCGCGCGCGCGCGGCGAGCAGCGCGTCGTGGACGACGGCCGCGGGGTCCGCGCCCGGGGCCTGTGCGATCACGGGCACGCTCGCGCGCCGGCCCCACTCTTGGAGCTGCTCGACCGCGGCCGCGCGGAACGTATCCGCCGCGGCGAGAAGCACCGACCGGCCCTCGGCCTCGAGCCTGTGCGCGAGCTTGCCGACCGTCGTCGTCTTGCCGGTGCCGTTCACGCCGAGCACGAGGATCACGAACGGCTTGTGCCCGCTGATCGCGAGCGGCGCCTCGACCTTCGTCAGCAGTTCGAGCGCGGTCTGGCTCAGCGTCTCGGCGGCGGTTTGCTTCGCGGAGCGCCGGTGCTCGCGGCGCATCTCGGCGATCAGCCACTCGGTCGCCTCGACGCCGACGTCCGCCGTCAGGAGCCGCGTCTCGAGCTCCTCGATCGTCGCCTCGTCGAGCGGCTTCTGGCCGAGCCCGAGCAAGTCCGACGCGAGCCATGTCGTGCCGCGATTGAGGCGAGCCTTGAGCTTCGCGAACAAGCCCGCGCTCTTCTCCGTCTTGGAGTCTGCGGCCACGGCGGAGACGCTCCTTGAAAAACCTGCGTTTGAAATCGTTCTGTTAGTGTTGCGCACATGTCCAGGCGCAGCAACGCCCGACGCGCTCCGCCGGGCAGCGTTCGGATCATCGCCGGCGAGTGGCGCGGGCGACGTTTGGCCGTAACGCCGAACACGGGCGTGCGCCCGACTCCCGACCGCGTGCGCGAGACCGTGTTCAACTGGCTGCAGACGGACATCGCGGGCGCTCGCGTGCTCGATCTCTACGCGGGCACGGGCGCGCTCGGCTTCGAGTCGCTGTCGCGCGGCGCCGCCGAAGCGTGGTTCGTCGAGCAGGATGCGGCGCTCGTCGCGGCGCTTGGGCTCCAGGCCGAGACGTTCGGCGCGCGGCCGCGGATCCTGCGCCAGGACGCCGCGTCGCTCCTGCGCGGCAGCGCGCCGCAGCGCTTCGACGTCGTGTTCCTCGACCCGCCGTACACGCTCGCCGTCGAGCCGCTGCTCGAGCTTCTGCCGCCGTGGCTCGCCGAGCGCGGTGTGGTCTACGTCGAGCGGCCCCTGGTGCCCGGCCTCCCGGAGCGGCCCGGCGCCGAATGGGTCAAGCGCAGTCACGCGGGCTCGATCGAGTACGGATTGCTGCGCTTCGCGGTCTGACGCGCCGCGGGGCTACAATGCGCGCTCCAGAAAATCAGCCCGAGCTCAGCCAGTGAAAATCGGCGCCATGTATCCCGGCACCTTCGATCCGATCACTCGCGGCCACGAGGAGATGGTGCGCCGTTGCGTGCGGCTGTTCGATCGCGTCGTCGTCGCGGTCGCGGCGAGCCCGAAGAAGGCGCCGCTGTTCTCGCTCGAGGAGCGGGTCGAGCTCGCGCGGGACGTGCTCGGCGATCTGCCGGAGGTCTCGGTCACGGGCTACGCGGGCTTGACCGTCGACTTCGCGCGCGAGAACGGGTTGAAAGCGATCATCCGCGGGCTGCGCGCGGTATCGGATTTCGAGTACGAGTTCCAGCTCGCGACGATGAACCGGCATCTCACCGAAGGCGTCGAGACGATCTTCCTGACTCCGGCCGAGCAGCACACCTTCATTTCGTCGAGCCTCGTGCGCGAGATCGCCGAGTTCGGCGGCGACGTCGCCGCGTTCGTGCATCCGCACGTCGCGGATCGGCTCAAAGTGCGATTCGCGAAAACCCGCCGATGAGCGCGCGTCTCGTTCTCCTTGGCGGACTGACGTTCCGCGCGCTCGGGCGCGCGGCGCCGCGTTCGGCGCTCGCGCTCGCCGCGGCGTTCCTGTGCGTCGCGACTCAGGCCCAGGTTCCGGCGCCCGTCCGCGCGAATAGCGAGATGATCGTGACCGCGAACCGCTACGCGTCCGAGGCGGGGCTCAAGATCTTGCGCGAGGGCGGCGGCGCGATCGACGCCGCGATCACGGTCCAGCTCGTGCTCTCGCTCGTCGAGCCGCAGTCCTCAGGCGTAGGCGGCGGCGCGTTCATGCTGTTCTTCGACGTGCCCAGGAACGGCGGCAAGCCCGTGATCACGGCCTACGAGGGCCGCGAGACGGCGCCCGCGGCCGCCACGCCGGACATGTTCCTCGGCGAGAACGGCCGCGCGGCGACGTTCGCGAACGTGGGTGTCGGCGGGCTCGCGGTCGGCGTGCCGGGTGTGATGCGGATGCTCGAGACCGCGCATCGCGAGCACGGCCGGCTGCCGTGGGCGAAGCTGTTCGAGCCCGCGATCGAGCTCGCGGACCAAGGTTTCCCGGTCTCGACGCGCCTGCACGCGCTGCTCGACGGGTACAAGCGCTTCGCGCGCGGCGACGAGTTCCGCCGCCACTTCTACGACGAGAACGGCGAGCCGCGCCCGGTCGGCTACAAGCTCAAGAACCCGGACTACGCGGCGACGCTGCGCCTGCTCGCCGCGAAAGGCGCCGAGCCGATGTACTCGGGCCAGCTCGCGGCCGAGATCGTGCGCGCGGTGCAGAAGAACTCCGTCCGCGCGGGCCGGCTCACGCTCGACGATCTCAAGGCCTATCGCGCGCACGAGTCGGAGCCGCTGTGCACGCCGTATCGCACTTTCCGGATCTGCGGGCCGCAGCTGCCGTCCTCGGGTGGCGTCACGACGCAGCAGATCCTAACGATGCTCGGCCGCTTCGATCTCGGCGAACTGCGCGACGACCGCGTCACGTCGATGCATCTGATCGCCGACGCGAGCCGGCTCGCGTTCGCTGACCGAAACCTCTATCTCGGTGATCCCGACTTCGTGCGCGCGCCGGTCGCGGGGCTGCTCGATCCGCGCTATCTCGACGCGCGCGCGGCGGCGATCGACGTGAAGCGCGCGTTGCCGGCCGTGACGGCGGGCAAGCCGAGCGGCGCGGCCGCGTGGAACTTCGCGCCGGGGACCGCGGACGAGCGCCCGTCGACGAGCCACTTCTCGATCGTCGACGCGGGCGGCGACGCGGTCGCGATGACGACGAGCGTGCAGGGCGCGTTCGGGAGTCAGCTCATGGCCGGCGGGTTCATTCTCAACAACCAGCTGACCGACTTCGACTACGAGCCCGAGAGCGGCGGGAAACCGGTCGCGAACCGAATCGAGGGTGGCAAGCGGCCGCTGAGCAGCATGGCGCCGACGCTCGTGATCGACGACCGCGATCGCCTGCGGCTCGTCGTCGGCTCGCCGGGCGGCGAGCAGATCATCGGTTTCGTGGTGCAGGCGATCGTCGGCGTCGTCGACTGGCGGCTCGACGTGCAGCAGGCCGTCGCCGCGCCGCACTTCCTCGCGCAGGAAGGGCCGGTGCTGCTCGAGCAGGGAACGGCGCTCGCGTCGGACGCGGCCGCGCTCACGGCGCTCGGCCACACGACCGCGCTCCGAACGCTGAACAGCGGGCTGCACGCGATCGCGATCGACTACGGCGACAAACGGCAGCTCACGGGCGGAGTCGATCCGCGCCGCGAGGGCGTCGCGCTCGGCGACTAGCGCTGGCAGCGCGCGCAGAAGTAGGTCGCGCGCTGGCCGACGACTCGCTCGCGGATCGGCGCGCCGCAGCGCCGACACGGCTCGCCCGCGCGCTCGTACACGTTCAGCGACTGACGGAAGTACCCCGGGTTGCCGTCGCCGTCGACGTAGTTGCGCAGCGTCGTGCCACCTTCCTCGAGCGCGTCCAATAACACCGCGCGGATCGATTCGACGAGCGGGGAGAATCTCGCGCGTGCGATGCGACCGGCCGCACGAAGCGGGTGTATCCCGGCACGGAACAGCGCCTCGTTCGCGTAGATGTTGCCGACACCGACGACGATACGGCCGTTCATCAAGTGCGGCTTGATCGCTACGCGCCGGCCGCGGCACGCGGCGGCGAGGTAATCAGCGCTGAAGTCGTCGGACAGCGGCTCCGGGCCGAGCGGCTTCAGGAGCGGGTGCGAGTCGGGCCGGTTCGTGAGCAGCCAGCTACCGAAGCGCCGCGGATCGTTGAAGCGCAGGCAGCCGCCGCCCGCGAAGCGCACGTCTACGTGGTCGTGCGGCCCGTGCGCGGGCGGATCGCTGATATAGCGGAGACTTCCGGACATTCCGAGATGCACGAGCAGCGTGCCGGCCTCGGTGCCGAACAGGAGGTACTTGCCACGCCGCTCGAGAGCGTCGATCCGTTGCCCCGCGAGCTTGCTCGCGAGGCTCTTCGCGACCGGCCAGCGCAGGCGCGGCTCGCGCACCTCGACCGCCGCGATCGAGCGGCCTACGACGTGGGGCGCCAGGCCGCGGCGCGTTGTTTCGACCTCGGGCAGCTCGGGCATCGCGGGAGCTTACGCCCGTGCGCGGCCGAGTTGCCACGCGTCCGCGTCCCGACAAAACGTGAGAATTGCGGGCTGTGCACACTTGGTGGGGGTTCCTTCGATCGGCTATATTGACGCGCCATTCGGCGGTCGGCGCGCCATTCGCGTCGAACGTGCCACGAGGAACTGACCACAGTGGACTTTCTCTACGCGAACCTCTACGGCTTGGCGGACCTGAGCATCTCCGGCTACGTCGTCGTCACGTTGCTCTGGCTGCACTCGATCATGATGTCCGTGACGCTGTACTTTCACCGCGATCAGGCGCACCGCTCGGTCGATCTGCATCCCGCCGTGCGGCACTTCTGCCGCTTCTGGCTCTGGATGAACACCGGCGCGTCGACGCGCGAGTGGGTCGCGGTGCACCGCAAGCATCACGCGAACTGCGAGCAGGAGGGCGACCCGCACAGCCCGCGGCTCTACGGCTTGAAGAAGGTGTTGCTCGAGGGGGCCGAGCTCTATCGCGCCTCGGCGCGCGATCCCGAGACGGTCGAGAAGTACTCGAAGGGTTGCCCGAACGACTGGCTCGAGCGGAACGTGTACCAACACGCCCACGGCAGCTACCTCGGGCCCTGGCTGCTGCTCGCGATCGACCTCGTCCTGTTCGGTGCGCCCGGGATCATCATGCTCGCGCTGCAGCTCTCGAACATGCCGATCCTCGCGGCCGGTGTGATCAACGGCCTCTGCCATGCGAAGGGCTACCGCAACTTCGAGACCGACGACGACTCGACGAACCTCTGGCCGCTCGGCGTGCTCATCGCGGGCGAGGAGCTGCACAACAACCACCACGCGTTTCCGACCTCGGCGCGCTTCTCGATGCGGCGTCACGAGGTCGACATGGGCTGGCTGCACTTGAAGGTGCTCGAGCTCTTCGGGCTCGCGGAGATTCGCCGCATCGCGCCGTCCCCGGAGCTCGAGAGATCGGCGAGCTCGGGTCCCGAGCTCGACGCGCTGCGCGCGATCATCGTGAACCGCATGCACGTGCTGCGGCATTACACGAACAACGTCTCGTTGCCCGTGCTGCGGCGCGAGCTCGAGAGCCTCGGCGACAATGCGAACTCGCTGCTGCGGGCGGCGCGCAAGGCGCTGATCCGGCACCCGCAGATGCTCGACGAGCGCTCGCGCAAGCGGCTCGCCGAGCTCGCCGCGAGGCATCCGCATTTCGAGACGGTGCTCCGGTTCCGCAACGAGCTCAGGAACCTCTGGGAAGGCGCGCACACGAGCAACGAGCGGCTGCTCGCGGAGTTTCGCGAGTGGTGCGCGCGCGCCGAGCAGAGCGGAATTCAGGGACTGCAGGACTTCGTGGCGTACTTGAAGAGGTTCCGCGCGCTGCGCGAGACCGCGTTCGGCATTCGCTAGCCGCCGAGCCGCGGCGCTTCGCGGCGTAGACGAAAAACCCGCCGGTCGGCGGGTTTTTCGTTTCAGATCACTTGATCTTGGTTTCTTTGTAGATCACGTGTTTGCGGACACGCGGATCGTATTTCGTGACTTCCATCTTCTCGGGATGGAGCCGGCGGTTTTTCGTGGTCGTGTAGTAGTGGCCCGTTCCGGCCGACGACATCAGGCGAATTTTCTCGCGCATCGTGGTGGGTTCCGTCCGCTAAGGCCTAGATCTTCGTGCCTTCGGCGCGGAGATTGTTGATGACCTGCTCGATGCCGAGCTTGTCGATGATCCGAAGGCCCTGCCGCGAGACACGCAGGCGCACCCAGCGCTTCTCGCCCTCGAGCCAGAAACGCTGCCTGTGCAGGTTCGGCAAGAACCGGCGCTTCGTCTTGTTGTTCGCGTGGGAAACCTTGTTGCCGGTCAGCGGGCGTTTGCCCGTGACGTCGCAGACTCTGGACATGGCGGGGTACTCGGGAGCCTTCGGAAGGGCGGGGACTATACCGGTTCCCGGCGGGCCTCGGCAAGGTCACGGGGCCCCTGAATCGGGCCCGGACCGGAGGCGGCCGAGCTCGCCGGCCGCGGCCTAGAGCCAGCCCCGCTCCGCGAGCGAGACATGGCCGCCGCGGCTCACGACGACGTGGTCGAGCAGCCGAATCTCGACGAGCGCCAGCGCTTTCGCGAGCTTCAGCGTGATGCTGCGATCGGCCTCGCTCGGCTCGGAGACGCCCGACGGGTGGTTGTGGCCGACGATCACGGCCGACGCATTGTGCGCGAGCGCGCGCTTGACCACCTCGCGCGGATACACCGTCGCGCCGTCGATCGTGCCGCGGAACAGCTCCTCGTAGCGAATCAGGCGGTGGCGCGTGTCGAGGAACAGGCAGCAGAACACCTCGTGCGGCAGATCGAGCAGCCGCGCCTTGAAGAAGCGCGCCGCGTCGACGGGGGCTTGCAGCGAGCTGCGCGGGTCCTGCGGCGCCTCGAGGTAGCGGCGGCCGAGCTCGAGTGCGGCCGCGAGCCGTGCCGCTCGGGCCGGCCCCAGGCCGCGCGCTCGCGCGAGCTCGCCCGCGCTCGCGCCGAGCAGCGTCGCGAGCCCACCCGAGTCCTCGAGCAGCCGGCGCGCGAGCTCGGCTGCGTTCTCGCCGCGCACCCCGGTGCCGAGCAGCACGGCGAGCAGCTCGCCGTCGGACAGCGACGCGGGGCCGGACTTGAGCAGCCGCTCGCGCGGCCGCTCGGAGCGCGGCCATTGGCTCAGGCTCATGTCGGCCATCCTCGGCCGCGGGGCCGCGCCGCGCATGCCCGATTAGTCCCCAAGGACATAAGAAAAGGTCGATTAGCCAGTGGAAAGCCGCGAGTCACCGAGCGTAAGCTCCGTCGCCTTGGAGACTCCCCCGATGCCCGCTAACGAACGAGGCAATCCCACGCGCGTGCTGCTCGGCGTGACGGGCGGAATCGCGGCGTACAAGAGCCCGGAGCTCGTGCGGCGCCTCATCGAGCACGGTTGCGAAGTGCAGGTCGTGATGACCGCGGGGGCGCAGCGCTTCGTCACGCCGCTCACGTTCGAAGCCGTCTCGGGCCGGCGCGTCCGCGACGACCTCTGGGACCCTTCCGCCGAGGCGTCGATGGGCCACATCGAGCTCGCGCGCTGGGCCGACGTCGTCGTAGTCGCGCCCGCGACCGCACATTTCATGGCCGAGCTCGCGGCGGGTCTCGCCGGCGACCTGCTCACGACTCTATGCCTCGCAACCACCGCGCCGATCGTGCTCGCGCCCGCGATGAACCAGGCGATGTGGGCGAACCCCGCCGTCCAGGCGAACCGGGCGTCGCTCGAGTCGCGCGGCGTCCGGTTGCTCGGTCCGGCCGAGGGCGACCAGGCGTGCGGGGAGGTCGGCGCGGGCCGGATGGTCGAACCGCTCGAGATCGCGGCCGCGCTGCTCGAGACGCCGGGCCCACTGCGACTCCAGTCGCTCGCGGGCTTGAAGGTGCTGATCACCGCGGGTCCCACGCGCGAGCCGATCGACCCTGTCCGCTACATCACGAATCGGAGCTCCGGGAAGATGGGCTATGCGCTCGCGGCCGCCGCGCGCGAGGCCGGAGCGGAAGTCGTGCTCGTGAGCGGCCCCGTCGCGCTGCCCGCGCCGGCCGGCGTCCGCCGCATCGACGTCGAGACCGCGGACGAGCTGTTCGCCAGGGTCCACGCGGAAATCGCCGGGGTCGACATCTTCGTCGGCTGCGCGGCCGTGTCCGACTATCGGCCGCAGAAGACTGCGCCGCACAAGATCAAGCGCAGCGCCGAGGAGCTCGAGCTCGCTCTCGTGCGCTCGCCGGATACGCTCGCGAGCGTCGCGAAGCTGCCGACCCCGCCGTTCACGGTGGGGTTCGCGGCCGAGACGCAGGACGTCGCGCGCTACGCGCGCGAGAAGCTCGAGAAGAAGCGCATCGACATGATCGCGGCGAATCAAGTCGGGCGAGACTGCGGCTTCGATCGCGAGACGAACGCGCTCACGGTGTTCTGGCCCGGCGGCGAGCTCGCGCTCGGCGAAGGCAGCAAGCCCGTGCTCGCGCGCCGGCTCGTCGACCTCATCGCCGAGCGCTATCGCGCCGGTCGCCGCGGCGCACAGCCGACGTCCCGCGCCGGTTGACCCGCACGACGCTCCAGTAGAACCAAAAGGACCTTCGTTGAGCGATCCGCGCCCGCGAGCCGTCGAGCTCAAGATCCTGAATCCGCGCGTCGGCCGAGACCTGCCGCTGCCCGCGCGCGCGACGGCGGGCTCCGCGGGCCTCGATCTGCGCGCGTGCATCGAGCAGCCGCTCGAGCTTCAACCCGGCGCGGCCGAGCTGATCCCGACTGGGATCGCGATTCACCTCGCCGACGCAGGGCTCGCCGCGTTGATCGTGCCGCGCTCGGGTTTAGGACACCGGCACGGGATCGTGCTCGGCAACCTCGTCGGGCTCATCGACTCGGACTATCAGGGCGAGATCCTGATCTCGTGCTGGAATCGCGGCAGCAAGGCGTTTCGGATCGAACCCGGCGAGCGGATCGCGCAGCTCGTCGTCGTGCCGGTCGTGCCGGTCGAGTTCGAGGTCGTGGAGAGCTTCGCCGAGAGCCGCCGCGGGAGCGGCGGGTTCGGCCACACGGGCCGCGGCTGAGTCAGCCGCCCTTGAGCTCTTTGAAACGGCGGATGTCGCGGTCGAACGAGTCGCGCAGATTTTCCTGGTCCGTGCGCGTGTGCGCCAGCGTCTGCTCGTAGAGGTTGATCGACTTCGCGGTGCGCGAGAGGTCGAGCGCGAGATTCTCCGGGATCTGCGGCGCGCCTTCGCGCGTCGTGTACGGCTTGTAGCCGCCCGCCTCCTCTTGCAGCCCGACGAGGCGCTTGCGGAGGTTCGCGAGGTAGAGCTCGGTCACCTTGATCTGCGACTCGAGCAACTCGAGCCGGCGATTGCGCAGGTCCTCGATATCCCCGACCGAGAGATAGGTCTCGAGGAGCATCTTGTCGCGCTTTCCGGCTTCCTCGCGCTTGATCTTCTCTTGCGCCGCCTCGTCCGCTTGGCGCTTCATCTCGGCGCGCCGCTCTGGCGTGATCTCGCCTTCCTCGAAGCCGACGCCGACGCCCTGGTTGTTGAGCACTTTGCGGTCGTTCTTCGCGTACTCGGGCGGGACGCTGTCGCCGTAGTGGACGACGCCCTTGTCGTCCGTCCACTTGTAGAGCTTGCTCGTGGACTTCGGCTGCTGCGCGCCGCCGAGAGACGGCAGCGCGATCGCGGCGACCGCAAGCCAGACGAGGGGGCGACGTGGGCTCAAATTATGTCAACCGCCGTGCTCTAGAAGGCTTAGATATACCAAATTTCACCGCCGACGAAGGTCCCCCGCACCGATTTTTGCAACGTACCTCTCATTACGCGATACGCGCGGGTGCTCCTACGGCTCGAGCTGGACACCGTAACGGTTGCGGTACGCGCGCACCGCGGGCAGATGAGCCGCGAAGTCCTTGTCCTCTTCGAGATGATCGATCAAGTCCGTCAACGAGACGATGCTGCGGATCGGGACGCCGAGCTCCGTTTCGAGCTGCTTGACGGCCGAGACCCGGCTCTTCGGGCCGACCTCCTCGCGATCGAGAGCCACGAGAACCCCGGCCGGCGTCGCCCCGGCCGAGCGGATCAGCTCGAGCACCTCGCGGATGGCGGTGCCGGCCGTGATCACGTCGTCGAGGATCAGCACACGGCCCGTAAGCGGTGCGCCGATGAGGTTCCCGCCCTCGCCGTGGTCCTTCGCCTCTTTGCGGTTGAACGCGAACGGGTAGTCGTCGTCGTGGTGCTCGGCGAGCGCCGCGGACGCGAGCACGACGAGCGGAATGCCCTTGTAGGCGGGGCCGAACAGCATGTCGAACTCGAGGTCGAGGCTCGCGATCGCGGAGGCGTAACAGCGGCCGAGCTTCGCGGCCGCATAGCCGCTGTTGAACAAGCCGGCGTTGAAGAAGTACGGGCTCACGCGCCCGGACTTCAGTGTGAATTCGCCGAACCGCAGCACGCCGAGCTCGAGCGCCAGTTCCAGGAACTCTGTCTTGTACGCTTTCATTGGAATCGGGTCCGGAACGGTTTCGGTATCATACCGCGCTTCATTTCCGACCGGCCCGATTTTCTCCGTGCGAGTCGTCAGCTTCAACGCGAACGGTTTACGCAGCGCGGCGCGCAAAGGCTTCTTCCGCTGGTTCGCGCGCCAGCGCGCGGACGTGCTCTGCGTGCAAGAGATCCGCGCGCGGGAGGACGAGCTCGACGACCGCCTCTATCGGGCGCGGGGCTTCCATCGCGTGGTGCACGGCGCGCAGAGACGCGGCTACAGCGGCGTGGCGATCTACTCGCGCCGCGAGCCGACCGCGGTCCTCCGCGCGCTCGGCGCGCCCGAGTTCGACGCCGAGGGGCGCTATCTCGAGGCGCACTTCGGCTCCGTCGCGGTCGTGAGCGCCTATTTCCCGAGCGGCTCGGCGGGCCCGGCGCGCCAGCAGGCGAAGTTTCGGTTCCTCGCGGCGTTCGACAGGCGCCTCGACGCGCTCCGCGAGCAGCACCTGCCGTACATCTTTTGCGGCGACTTCAACATGGCGCACCGCGAGATCGATCTCACGAACTGGCGGCGCCTCAAGGACTACCCCGGCTTCACGCCGCCCGAGCGCGCGTGGCTCGACGGTCTGTTCGGCGGCCGCGGCTTCGTCGACGCGTTTCGCAGCGTGAACCAGGAGGCCGGTCAGTACACCTGGTGGTCGAACCGCGGTCGCGCGTGGGAAAAGAACGTCGGTTGGCGCATCGACTACCAGGTCGCGAGCCCGGCGCTGCGTGCAGCCGTGCGCGGCGCAATGATCTACACGCGGCGGCGGTTCTCCGATCACGCGCCGCTCACGATCGACTACGACTGGGAGTTGTAGACGGCTGCGCTCAGCTCGCGTCCGCTGTCGCCGAGTGGCTGGCCGGGACGGAGCTCGCGGGCGGCTCGCCGAACCACTGCCTAACGAGCGGGAGCAGCAGAAGCCCAGGGATCGCAAGTAGAGCGCAAACGAGGAAGAACTGCGGCCAGCCCAAGTGCGCCGCCATGAAACCGCTCGGCGCAGACAGCAGCGACCGCGGCACGGTGGCGAGCGTCGACAGCAGCGCGAATTGCGTCGCGGTGAACTGCTTGTTCGTCAGCGCTGCCATGAAGGCGAGCAACGCGGCCGTGCCCATGCCGATGGCGAGATTCTCGAAGCCTATGACGGCCGACAGCCACGCCCTGTCGTGCCCCGCGAGCGCGAGAAACACGAAGCAGCCCGTCGACAGGCCTTGCAGGACGCCGATGATCAGCATCGCGCGATAGAGCCCGACCTTCAGCGTGAACACGCCGCCGGCGAATACGCCCAATAGCAGCGCGCCGGTGCCGAAGATCTTCGCGATCGAGCCGATCTCCGTGTTCGAAAAGCCGAGCTGCAGGTAGAACGGGATCGACATGTGGCTCGCGATGTTGTCGCCGAGTTTGTAGATCACGATGAACACGAGCACGAGCAGGGCCTTCATCGCATCGTTCCGACGCGAGAAGAATTCCGTGAATGGCCCGAGGAACGATTGGGCGAGCGTCTGCGGCCCACTCGATCCCGTGCTTGGCTCCGGAGCGCACAGCGTCACGATCACGCAAGCCGCCATGACGCCGGCCATGACGAAGTACACGGCCGAAAAACCGATGATGTCTGCGAGAATCAACCCGCCGGCCGACGCGAACAGCATCCCGATCCTGTAGCCGTAGGTATAGAAGGACGCGGCGACCCCCTGCTCGGCATCCGCGAGCGACTCGCGCCGGTAGGCGTCGATGACGATGTCCTGCGTGGCGGAGAAAAACGTCACGAGATAGCCCGCGATCACGATGCCCCAGATGTTGCTCGCGGGATTCTGGAGCCCGAGCAGAGCGATGCTAGCCGCGAGCGCGAGCTGCGTGAGCAACAGCCAGCCGCGGCGCCGTCCCAAGGCCAGCGGCCTGTACCGGTCAACGAGTGGCGCCCAGAGGAACTTGATGCTGTACGGGAACCCGATCAGCCCGAGTAAGCCGATGGTCGTGAGATTCACCCCCTGCTGCGTGAGCCACGCCTGCAGGACCGTCAGGGTCAGGAGCAGCGGGAGCCCGCCTGCGAATCCCATGAGCGCCGCCAACGCGAGCCGGCCGCTGATGAGCACCTTCCACGTCAAGGTTTGGTTGGTCGACATGCCCTTCGGTAGTAGAGGTCGACGACCTCGTGTCCAAGCCGCCTGCCGCGGCGTTCGAACTTCGTCGGCGGACGGAAGGCGGCCGGATTGTGGCACATCTCTTCCGGAGCGGCCGGAACGAAGTCCGCGTTGTGCGCGACCACGGAGCGAGCGTGCTCGGCGTAGTCGGCCCAATCGGTCGCCACGTGCAGCAAGCCGCCCTCCGCGAGGATTCGCGCAATCTCGGCGACGAACGCCGGTTGCACGAGCCGCCGCTTGTGATGGCGCTTCTTCGGCCACGGGTCGGGGAAGAACAAGTTCACGGTGTCGAACGAGGCGTCGCCGAGCTGTTCTCGGGTCACGTCCGCGGCGTCGCGCGCGATCACACGGACGTTCGTGAGGCCGGTCTTCTCGATCAGCAACAGCAAGTGACCGATTCCGGGCTCGTGCACCTCGACGCCAAGGTAATCGATCTGCGGGTAGTTGGCCGCGCAGGTCACGACGGCTTCGCCGTCGCCGAAGCCAATGTCGAGCACGCGCTCGGCGCGGCGCCCGAACAGCGCATCGAGATCGAGCGGGACTCGCGCGTCAGCCGGCACAGCGTAGCGCGGCAGGAGTTGCTCGAGCGCGCGCCGCTGCGCCGCGGTCAAACGACCCGGACGACGGACGAAGCTCCGTACTTTGCGCAGGTGAACCGCGGGAATCGCGGGAGTGTCCGTCATGGGCGGGTCATCTTATGGCGCGCCCGGCCGGCGATCGAGTAGAGTTTGGGCGCTGCGATGCGGGTGTAGTTCAATGGTAGAACCTCAGCTTCCCAAGCTGATGGCGTGGGTTCGATTCCCATCACCCGCTCCAAATCCCTCGCGGCGCTGCCATCGGGCAATCATTTCTGCATCTGCAAATATTTCCGCCGTTAAGGGCTTCCCCGATGGCGAGTCTGTGCATCATGAAACATACTCGCTCGCATCTCTTTAGGCGTCAGCGTGTTACGAATCGCTCGACAGGGGATCAACCTGGTCGCCGCCGCTCAAAACGACCGCATCCGCAGCGGGTCTCAAGCACCCGCCACAACTTCGTCCGAACCTGCATTGAGCGTCCAAAGCTTCGCGCTCAAGCCGTTGCCGCTGGTCGCAAATGTTCTGGATGGAGTGCGTTCACTGATCGGCGTGCGTGACGCCGTCGGTCGCTATCTGCTCGTGAACTCCGCGATGGCGGAGTTCCATGGCGTGGCCGCGGCCGCGTTCATCGGCAGGACGCCCGCGGAGGTCGGTCTGCCGGAATACGCGTTTCGGCCGCTGGCCGGGAGCCCGGCGGAGGAGCCCGCGATCGCGCGCGACGTCCCGATGCTCGACGCGATCGGACACGTGCGTCTGTTCGACGTCGTGTCGCGGAGCCTCCCGCTCGCGAGCCCGGCGGGCGGCTCGCTCGTGCTCGACGTCGCGACCGAGACTCTCGCGGCCGCACCGGAGCGCGCGGGTTCGTCTCCGCGTGCTGCCGGCGCAGACGTCGACTCGCGGCTCGACCTCGTGCTGCGCAACGGCAATCTCGCGTTGATCGACTGGGACATCGCGACCGACCGCATCGCCGCGAGCCCGCAGCTCGCGGAGCTGCTCGGAGTCGAGATCGGCGCCGTGCCCACGAGCGCGGCGGAGCTCGCGCGCCACGAGCACCCACGCGACCGCGCTCGCTTGCAGAGCGAGCTCGCCGCACATCTCGAACGCAGGAGCGACGAGTACTACTGCGAGTATCGGCTCAGGACCGCGAGCGGCCGGATCCGCTGGGTCGTCGCGAGCGGCCGAGTCATCGCGCGTGCGCACGACGGCCGCGCGCTGAAGTACCGCGGCACGCTGCAGGACGTGACCGAATCGATCGAGACGGAGCAGGAGCTGCAGCGCCAGCTCGCCCGGTCGAGAGACTCGGTGCGAGTCGCAGAGAACCTCGCGCGCGAGGTTCGCCGGCTCGAGACGGAGATCCGCGAGGTTAGCCAGCGCGAGCACGAGCGGATCGGCCACGACCTGCACGATGGCCTCGGCCAGGAGCTCACGGGCGTTTCGTTGCTGCTCAAGACGCTCGAGGACGCGATCGCGCGCGACGCGCCGCAGCTCGCGACGCGCGTGCACTCGCTGCGCGACATGGTCGAGCAGAGCATCGCGACCGCGCGCGCGCTCGCGCTGGGCCTGTCGCCCTTGCATCTGGATCGCGACGGGTTAACGGGGGCGCTCGAGCAGCTCTGCAGGAGCAGCGAGGCGCTGTACGGAATCCCCGTGAAGTTCGCGAGCCGGCCGAGCAACGGGCTGCACGCGCTCACGGCCGCGGCGGACCTTTACAGAATCACGCAGGAGGCGATTCGCAACGCGGCGCGCCACTCGGGCGCCCATGAGGTCCGGGTGATCCTAACCTCCGGCGAGCGCATGCTATCTCTCGTGGTGGAGGACGACGGACATGGGATATTGCCGGGCGCAGAGACTCGCGGCGGCATGGGCCTGAAGATAATGCGCTATCGAGCAACTATCATTGGCGCTTCGCTCGAGATCGGCGCAAGGGAACAAGGCGGAACAGTCGTGCGGTGCGTGCTGCGCCAGACCGCAGCGACCGATACATCAGGAGAAAAAAGTGACTGAGTTTACCGGCAGACAACGTAACGTCTTCGTGGTCGACGATCACCCGATCGTCCGCCAAGGCCTCGTCCAGCTGATCGAGCAAGAGCCCGATCTCAAGGTCTGCGGCGAGGCGGCCGACGTGAAAGAGGCGCGAGTGAGCTTGAGCAAGATCCTGCCCGACATCGTGATCCTCGACCTTTCGCTGCGCGACAGCGACGGCCTCGAGCTCGTGAAGGACATCCGCAGCAAGTACCACCAGCTGCCCGTCCTGGTCCTGTCGATGCACGACGAGAGCATCTACGCCGAGAGGCTGCTCAGCGCGGGCGCGAACGGCTACATCATGAAGCAGGCGGCTGCGGATCAGCTGCTCGTCGCCGTGCGCCGCGTGCTCGCGGGCGGCATCTACGTGAGCGAGCGCGTCGGCGCGAGCATGATCGAGCGCTTCGCCGTCTCGGGCCGCGTGCAGAGCGCGAACCCGATCGACCGCCTGAGCAACCGCGAGGTTCAAGTGCTGAACCTGATCGGCCGCGGCAAGACGACGCGCGAGATCGCCGGCAACTTGAACCTGAGCGTGAAGACCGTCGAGTCGCATCGCCAGCGCATCAAGAAGAAGCTGAATCTGCACACCGCGCCGCAGCTCGTGCAGTTCGCGGTCAACTGGTACTCCGGTCACCACTGAGCGGCGCCGAGCGCGTCTCCACCCGTCGCAAGTCCGGCCCGCCCCCGACCGGGAGCGGGCCGCCGCGCTCAGTTTTTGACATAACTCGGATCCGCGACGCGGATCTAGAAAAGTGAGCAGCGGTCGATAGATGCGCTAACGATGGCGACGGCACGCTACGTAATGCGGGATGTGGGGTGCTGGACCTCACGAGACGACCTTTCGCGGGACGTGCCGGAAGCATGAGTGACAACGTCAATCGCCTCCTCGTAGTGGACGACGAGCCTGGTATCGTCGAGCTCATTACGGCGGCGGCGCACAAGTTCGACTACACGGTCGCGAGCGCCGGCACCGCGGCCGACTTCCTGAGGCTCGTCGACTCGTTCAGGCCGAGCCTGATCGTCATGGATCTGCATTTGCCGGACGGCGACGGCGTCGAGCTGCTCCGCATGCTCGTCGCGCGGGGTTTCAAGGCGCCGATCATGCTCATGAGCGGCGTCGACGAGCGCGTGCTCACGGCGGCCTACGAGCTCGGCATGGCGCAAGGCCTCACGATGTACGGCGCGCTCGCGAAGCCCGTCCATCTGCCCGATCTCGAGATGAAGCTCGCGGCCGCCCAGACGGCGGACCACGCGCTCGAAGTGGCCGACCTGCGGCGCGGGATCGCGGCCGGTGAGATCGTGCCGTACTACCAGCCGAAGGCGAGTCTCACGGAGCGCGGCTGGATCATCGACGGCGTCGAGGCGCTCGCGCGCTGGCAGCATCCGCGCCTGGGCGTCGTGATGCCGGACGAGTTCGTGCCGCTGGCCGAGCGCTCGGGCGCGATCGGCGACCTCACGAACAGCGTGCTCGCCGCGGCGCTGAAGCAGATGCGCGCGTGGAACGACGAGGACTTGAAGCTCACGTGCTCCGTCAACTTGCCGCCGACGCTCGTGACCGATCTGAACTTTCCGGACCGGCTCGCCGCGCTGCTGAGCCAGCAGAAGCTCGACGGCAGCCAGCTCGCGCTCGAGATCACCGAGACGGCGACGATGCAGAACCCGACGACGACGATGGACATCCTCACGCGGCTGCGCGTGAAGCGGATCGGCCTCTCGCTCGACGACTTCGGGACGGGCTACTCCTCGCTGACGCAGCTCTACCAGATGCCCTTCAACGAGATGAAGATCGACAAGAGCCTCGTGCTCAACGTCCCGCACAGCCGCGAGGCGAACACGATGGTCGGCTCATTGATAGAGCTCGGTCACAACCTCGGCCTAAAGATTTGTGCCGAAGGTGTCGAGAATAGGGCCGCGCTCGACATGCTCGCGATCCTGCGCTGCGACCGCTGCCAAGGCTTTTTCATCAGCCGCGCGGTGCCGGCCCACGACATACCGAGCCTCGTGAGTCATTGGAACCGCGAAAGCCCAGCGGCGTCGTTCACGGCGCTGCCGCGCGCGGTCGTCTGAGCCGAGGAGCCGAAGTGAACGAGAACCGCCTGATGGTCATGGACGATGATCCAGACGTCGGCACGTTCTTCGGCCAGGTCGGCGAGGACCTGGGGTTCGACACGCGGGTCGTGACCGACCCGGCCCAATTCGGCCAGACCATGCTCGAATTCTCGCCGACCGTGCTGCTGCTCGATCTGCAGATGCCGGGCCGCGACGGCATCGAGCTGCTGCGCGAGCTATCGACGCTAGACCGCCATCCGAAAGTGCTGATCGCGAGCGGCCTCGACAGCCGCGTGCTCACGACTGCGTCGGAGCTCGGGATCTCGATGGGTGTCGACGTCGCGGGCGCGTTCTGCAAGCCGATCGCGCTCGACGAGCTCGAGGTTCTGCTGATCCGCTTGAAGTCGCAGAAGAAGGTCGTGACCGCGAGCCACCTGCGCCAGGCGATCGAGAATCATCAGCTCGTCGTGCACTACCTGCCGAAGGCGACGTTCAAGAGCCCCGGGCGCTGGATCATCGAGGGCGCCGAGGCGCTCGTGCGCTGGGAGCATCCGGAGTACGGGCTGCTGTATCCGCGCGACTTCATCGGCATCGCCGAGGAGAGCGGGCTGATCACGGAGGTCACGGACTTCGTGTTCCGCGCGTCGATGGAGCAGGCGCGCGTCTGGTTCGCGAACGGCCTCTACATGGAGCTCGGCGTGAACCTGTCCGCGCAGTTCCTGGGCGACCTGGGCTTCCCGGACCGGCTGCTCACGTTGATCCGCGAGAACAACCTCGATCCGTCCATGGTCACGATCGAACTCATGGAGACGGCGGCGATGAAGGATCCGGCCGTCGCGCTCGACATCCTCGCGCGGCTGCGCGTGAAGAACATCAACCTCTGCCTCGACGACTTCGGCACCGGCGCCTCGTCGCTCACGCATCTCTACCGGATGCCGTTCAGCGAGGTGAAGCTCGACAACCAGTTCACGAACGACATGCGCCTGCGCGAGGACGCGCGCGCGCTCGTCGAGGGCCTGATCTACCTCGCGCACAAGCTCAAGATGCGCGCGTGCGCCGAGGGCGTCGAGGACGAGGGCACGCTGCGTCTGCTCGAGACGATGCACTGCGACAGGGTGCAGGGCCACCTGATCGGGGCCGCCGTCCGGGCGAAGGACCTCGAGGCCGTCGTCGAGAACTGGAACAGCCGTTTCCAGACCGGCAAGACGAAGGCCGCCGGCTAGCCTGAATTTCCGGTTCTCTCCCCGCTTGCGCGGCGCTACGATGGCCTCCGGCCCACTCGGAGGACACGCGCATGAAGAAGATCCTCAAAGTCGTCGCGATCGTCGCCGGTGCCTTGCTCCTGATCCTGGTTGCGGTGCTCGCGGCAGTCGGGTTCCTGTTCAACCCGAACGACTACAAAGGCCAGATCGCCGCCGCCGTCGCGAAGTCGACCGGCCGCACGCTCACGCTCGACGGCAACCTGGCCCTGTCGGTGTTTCCCACCGTCCGGATCGAGGTCGGCTCCTCCACGCTCAGCAACGCGCAAGGGTTTGGACCCGCGCCGATGGCGAAGATCGGCAGCGCCGAGCTCAGCGTGGCCCTGTTGTCGCTGCTCACGGGGCGCATCGAGATCGCAAAGGCGCGGCTCGCGGACCTCGAGCTCAACCTCGCGCGCGACGCGCGCGGCCGCAACAACTGGCAGGACCTCGGCGGCGCGGGCGCCGCGCCCCCGGCCGCGGGCGCGACGCCGGCCGCGAGCGGCAGCTCGAGCCTCGATCTCGGCATCGATCAGATCGAGATCAGCGACGCGCGCGTGACCTGGAGCGACGCGTCGACCGGCAGCAAGTGGGAGCTCACGAGCTTCGGGCTCGACGCGAAGGGCTTCGGCGTCGGCAAGAAGTTTCCGCTCGACCTGCGCTTCGTGCTCGCGGGCGCCGACGTCACGGTCAAGGTCGCGGCGAGCACGGACGCGACGATCACGCTCGCATCGAACGAGTACCGGCTCGACAAGCTCTCGACCAAGATCTCGGGCAGCGGTAAGGATTGGCCCGGCGGGGAGGGCGAGGCGACTCTGAAGATCGACTCGCTCGCCGCGAACCTCGCGAACGAATCGCTCGATCTCAGCGGGCTCTCGCTGACGATGCTCGGCGTGACGACCGCGGGCTCGCTCAAGGGTACGAAGCTCATGAGCAACCTCGCGCTCTCGGGCGCCGTCGACATTCAGCAGTTCAATCCGCAGGACGTGCTCGGGGCGCTCAAGGTCAAGGTCGAGACGGCGGACTCGAAGGTGCTGCGCAGCGCGAGCGCGAAGGCAAACTTCCGTTACGACTCGACACAGACCGGGCTGCGCGACATGCAGCTGAAGCTCGACGACTCGACCCTCACGGGCCGCGTCGGGCTCGAGGGCAAGAAGCTCGCGTACGACCTCGCGGTCGACGACATCAACATCGACCGCTACCTGCCGCCGTCGGGCAAGTCCGACGCGCCAGCGAACGAGGGCTCGCTCGACGCGGTCGATCTGCCACTCGACGCGCTCCGGTCGCTCGAAGCCGACGGCACGCTCAAGTTTGGCAAAGCGAAGTTCAGCGGCCTCACGCTCACGGCTGTCACGTTCGCGCTCACCGCCGCGAACGGCGTGCTGAAGCTCACGCCGACCGCGTCGCTGTACGGCGGCAAGTACGGCGGCGACATCGGCGTCAACGTCGGCAAGACCGACGCGAAGATGACACTCGCGCAGCGCGTCGAGGCGGCCGACCTCGCGCCGCTCGGCAAGGATCTGCTAGGCGCGCAGTACTTCACGGGCATCGGCGACGTGAAGCTCGACCTCGTCGCGAGCGGCTCGAACCTGGGCCAGATGCGCCGCGGACTCGACGGCAACGTGTCGTTCGCGCTGAAGAACGGCTCGCTCGAGGGCGTCGACCTCTGGTACGAGCTGCGGCGCGTGCGCGCCGTGATCGACAAGGCCGCGGCGCCGCCTCGGCCGCCGGGTGCGCGCCGGACGACGTTCTCGTCGCTCGCCGCGACCGGCGACGTGAAGGACGCGCTGCTCACGAACAAGGATCTCAAGGGCGTGCTCGACTTCATGACGGTCACAGGCACGGGCACCATCAACTTGCTCGACCAGAAGATCGACCTCGATCTCAAGGCGACGATGGTCGACGGCCCGACGCTGCAGTCGGATCCGCTGATGGCGAAGTACGCGGGCCAGTCGCTGCCGCTGCACGCGACCGGCACGATGTCGGAGCCGAGCGTGATGCCCGACGTCGGCGCGATCGCGAAGGCGAAGGCGCAGGGCGAGGTCAACAAGGCCGTCGACGAGCAGAAGCAGAAGACCCAGGATAAGCTGCAGAACAAGCTCAAGGGCCTGCTGAACCGGTGACCACCGCTCGACTCTCCGCGCCGCGCGCGGCGCGCGCGCGCGACCGCGCGCCCGGCACGGGCGCTCCGATCGCACCGCGGCTGCTCGCGTGGTTCGACGTGCACGGCCGGCACGACCTGCCGTGGCAGCTCGAGCGCACGCCGTACACCGTCTGGGTG
>Ga0307497_10000043_pt1 | contig 23539 bp, 16 predicted proteins | sample 10_S_MG_FD_201366 | JGI IMG/M metagenome (GOLD analysis project Ga0307497, IMG submission 201366) | Soil microbial communities from Populus trichocarpa stands in riparian zone in the Pacific Northwest, United States - 10_S | ecosystem: Environmental > Terrestrial > Soil > Riparian zone > Trees...
ACGATGTGATTGATGCCGGTGCGGGAGAGGACGTCGTCTTTGGCGGCGCGGGCGACGACATCATCACGGGCGGGTCCGGTGACGACATCCTGGCAGGGGACGATGGCTTCGGCCGGGCGACCACCGGCAATGACGTCATCGACGGTGGCGAGGGAAACGATTTCATCGCCGGGAACGCAGGCGACGATGTTCTTCTGGGCGGCAACGGCGATGACACGCTTACGGGCAATGAAGGCGCAGACGTCTTGATCGGCGGTGCCGGCCGGGACGGGCTGATCGGTGGCGCCGGGCGCGATACGTATGTCTTCAATCGCGGCGACGGCGCGGAGGAAATCTTCGACCTCGACGATCAGCTGCGAGATGCCGCCGGCAATCCGATCGCGCCCAGCGCTGATCGCAGCGTCATCGTCTTCGGCGAAGGCGTGGCGCGGAGCGACGTCAAATTCCGGCCGGGGTCGCTTCTCATCGACCTGGGCCAGGGCGACTTGATCCACCTAACGACGTTGTTCACCGGGGATCCCTCGACGGACGTCGCCATCGACCGGCTCGAGTTCGCCGATGGCAGCGTGATGATGCACTCGGAAATCCTCGCGCAAGGCTTCGAGATCGAGGGCACGGACGCGGGAGAGACCATCTTCGGCACAGCGGTGAGCGACCGCATCGACACGAGGAAGGGCAACGACCTCGGCATCGGTAACGCCGGCGCCGATACATACGCATTCAATCTCGGCGACGGACAGGACACGCTCGAGGAAACGACGGGCGGGAACGTGGTGCGCTTCGGGGCGGAGATTGCCTCAACGGATCTTGTAGTGGGCCTGCATTTCGGGTTCGACGGGCGCGGCGACTTTGGCGAATTTCTGCGGGTAACCTATAAGGTATATCCGGCCGGGGGCGGGCGCTTCGATCCGCCGCCCCCACCGTCCGATGAACTTTTCCTGCGCGGTGGATTGCAGGGCGACTTCGCGCGCTACGAGTTCGCCGACGGCACCTCGCTTACGCACGCGCAGTTGATGCAGCGCTCTGGATCCGTGAGCGTCACCGGCACGGACGCGGACGAAAGCATGGCGGGATCGAACTTCGCCGATACGCTCCTCGGTGCTGGCGGAGACGACGCGCTCTTCGGCCAGAACGGCAACGACCGGCTCTTCGGCGGCGACGGCGACGACACGCTCGACGGCCAGGATGGCGATGACAGCGTGTCCGGCGAAGCCGGCGACGATGTCCTCGATGGCGGCGCCGGCAACGACCAGCTCGCGGGTGACGGAGGCTTCGACCTGCTTTCGGGTGGCGCGGGAGGCGATCAGCTCTTCGGTGGAGAGGATGACGACCTACTCGACGGCGGCGAGGGCGAAGACGTCCTCTTCGGCGGGGCGGGCGCCGACGAGCTGAACGGCAGCGCCGGGGCCGACGTCCTTAACGGCGACGAAGGCGACGACCGGCTCGCTGGCGACGCCGGGGACGACCTGCTGCAGGGCGGCGCGGGGAACGACACGTACACCGTCAGCGCCGGCGATGGCATCGACATTATCCGCGATGCCGAAGGCGCCAATCGCGTGCTGTTCGGCGACGGCGGAGGGACGCTCGACATCGGCGATGGCGTGCTCGGCCGCGTGGCGGAGTTCGAGTTCACAGACGGCAATGTCGTCGATTGGCCGCAACTGCTCGCCGGTGCTCCGGCGCTCGTGGTCCGCGGCACGGAAGCGGCCGAGACGCTCTACGGTTCCAACAACGGGGACGAGCTGCTCGGCGCAGGCGGCGCGGACACGTTGAACGGCGAGGGAGGCGACGATTTCCTCTCCGGCGGCGCTGGCGCGGATGTCCTGCGCGGAGGCGCGGGCAACGACACCCTCTCGGGTAATGCCGGCGACGATCTGCTCGTCGGCGGCACGGGAACCGACACTTACCGGCTTGGATTTTCGGCTGGGCACGACACCGTGGAAGAGGTGGTGGGCGAATCCAGCATCCTCGAGCTCGAGCCGGGTCTGTTCCCGGCGGATCTTTCGGCGCAGCGCGGCGGGGACGATCTCGTCCTGCGGCGCCGGGGGACCGAAGAAGGCGTCACGCTCAAGGGCTACTACGTGCAGCCGCATGCCTGGACGCTGAAGGATGGGCAGGGCGGGACGCAGGACCTCGCCGAATTTCTCGCCGGCGCGCCCGGCAACAGCGCGGGCCACGCCGAGCGCCTGCGCGCGCTCGCGATCGGCCAGTTCACCAAGCAGCTCGTGGATCGCCGCTACGGTCTGCGCGCGGACGGAAAGTTTCACTTGGAGACCACCGAGACGGACGTGGCCTTCACGCAAACGATTCATCGCACTACCGACTACACGATTGCTTCCAGATTGGACGACCTTTCGGAGAATCTTGTTGCGGGCGGCAACTACGAGAGCACGCTCGCCTCCCGCACCGAAACCCTCACCGAGGTCGTGGTGCGCGCGGCCAGCCCACAATATCGCCATGGCGCACCCCGGTCCGGCAGCTCTCCGCAGACCACGCCGACCTATTACGGCTCCGGGGTCGGCTACAGCGGCTACCAGATACCGGAGGGAAGCACCACCGTCCAGGTGACGGACGCGCAGGGCAATTACAAGGGGACCTGGGTGTACCCGGAAGGCACCGCCGCGCCGGGCGAGGCACCCGCCGCGGGATCGCTAGGCGTCACCACGGTGACGTTCGTCACCGTCCGCGAGGAATACGCCGAGCACCTGCAGCTCGACGAGCTGATGGCGGGCGACGGCGCGAACACCATCACCGTGTCCGGCAACGCGATCGTCGATGGCGGCGGTGGCGATGATTTGATACTTAGCGAATTCGCCACCTCAAATTTCGAGGGCAGCCGCAGCGACGCCGAGTCGCGCTCAGACGGCTTGTTCGGAAACCAATTCCTGCTGGGGTCCGAGTTCCTGTTTGGTGGCAACGGCGCCGACACGATCTATGGCAGCAGGTCGCCCGACGTGCTGGCGGGCGGCGAGGGTCACGACCGACTGTTCGGGGAAGGCGGAGCCGACGTGTACTACATCGACCCGAGCGAGGCCGGCATCGACCTCATTCAGGACGAAGGCGGGGTCGCACTGTTCTACGGCGGACGGGTTGAAGGTTCGCTTTCGGGCACCCAGCCAGGCACGCCGTACGCAAATGATTTCGCAGCTTGGGAGCCTGCCTATGGCACGTCCCGCATCAACCCGGACGTGGTGCGCTTCGCACCGGGCATCCAGGCGCAGGACCTGAGCTTCTCTTGGGGGGAGATGCAATTCCTCGGGTTCAAGCATCCGACGCTCAATATTCGCTGGGCGGCCGACAAGGGCGTCGACATCGTTATTCCGCGCGCGGACGATACTGTCGGCAGCGGCATCGAAATCTTCGAGTTCGACGATGGCACGCGCCTCACGATGCGCGAGATGATCGCGCGCGCCCCGGCACAGGATTATCGGTACCTCGACGTTTCGCTCGGCGATGGTGACGATATCTTCGCCGGCCGCACCACAGACGAAACGGTGCACGGCGGCGGGGGCAACGACACGCTGCTGGGCGTCGGCGACATGGATCCGCTGTACGAGTATTGGGGGCACTTCACGCGCTCGACACGGTCGGGCGACGACACTTTTTATGGCGAAGCCGGTGACGACGTGCTCGACGGCGGTGACGGCCTGGATCTCTTGTATGGAGGCGAAGGCGCGGACGCGTTGACCGATGTCAATGGCGCGCTGCTAGATGGGGGCACCGGCGACGACAGCATCCTGCTGCAAGGCGGCCAAGGGTTCGCCGCGGGCGGTATGGGAAACGATGCCGTCGAGCTCTCGCCCACGAGCGTCGCGGTTTACGCGTTCAACCGTGGCCACGGTGCCGACGTTCTGAAGCTCGGTAACGTCACGACGATTTCGCTCGGCGGCGGAATTACCTCGGCCGATGTCCAGGTCTCCTCCTCGGGCGACGACCTCATGCTCGAGTTCGGATCAGGAGACTCGATCCACCTGATCGGTGCGCCGGAGAATCTCCGGCTGCAATTCGTCGGTCCGGAAGTGCGGCTGCAGGACCTCGCAGGAACGGAGCTGTTCGTGTCGTCGACAAGCGCGGTGGGCGGACAGCTCGCCTACGACTACGCGACTTTCGGCTCGACCGACCTGATGAGCGCTGCCGAGGCGCGCGAAGTCCTGCAGCGCGGGATGCTTGATCCGCTTGCGTTCGCGCAGCGGGTTGTCGGCACGATCGGCGACGACGCGTTGTTCGGGGGCAGTGGCGACGATGTGTTCCATCCAGGCGGGGGCACCGACAGCATCAGCGACGCGGGAGGCGTGGACACGCTCATGTTCAGCGCTGGAGTGTCGGCGGGGGAGCTGTCGCTCGGCCTCGGGTCGCTTCTCATCCGCACCGGCAGCGATGTGACCCATTTGGAGAACTTCGATCCGCAGGATCCCTTCGGCGCGCACGACATCGAACAGTTTCGCTTCGCCGACGGTACCCAGCTCTCCTACGCGCAGTTGATCTCCCGCGGTTTCGAGCTGATAGGGAGCGACGCCGGCGAAACCATCGACGGCACTGCCACCACGGATCGCATCGACGGCCGCGGTGGCGATGATTTGTTAGCTGGCGGTTTCGGCAGCGACACGTATTACTTCGGCCCGGGCTCCGGCAACGACCGCATCGTCGAGGCCTTCTCGCTGGCCGACACCGACGTGCTGCGCGTAGCGGCCGCGCCGGGTGCGGTCGAAGTTACCCGCTCGGGCGATGACCTTGTGCTTGCCTTGACGCAGGGCGGAGAGCGAGTAGCGGTCCGCTGGTTCTCCGATCCGACAGCGCGGATCGAGTCGGTGCAGTTTTCCGATGGTACCGCCTGGGATGGCGCGACGTTCGAAGCGCGGTCGGGCGGCGCGAACACGCCGCCGGTGGTGGCGAATCCGGTCGCGGACCGGACCACGAGCGAGGACCAACCCTTTACGTTCGAGGTTCCGGAGCAGACGTTCGCCGATCCCGGCGATGCGCTCACGCTTTCGGCCGAGCTCGATGACGACTCGCCGCTGCCGGCGTGGCTCGCTTTCGACGCCGGGTCGCGGACATTCTCGGGCACGCCGCGCAACGCCGATGTCGGCATGGTGCAGATCAATCTGATTGCCACCGATGCGACGGGCGAAAGCGCGGTGGATTCCTTCCGCCTGCAGGTGACCAACATCAACGACGCGCCCTTCGTTACCGGCGCTATTACCGATATCTCAGTGGTGGAGGGTCAGGAGGTGCAGTACACGGTCCCCGCCAGTCTGTTCGCCGACGAGGACGCGGACGACATGCTCGCCTACGGCATGAGGCTCGCCGGCGGCGGCGGGCTTCCAGGGTGGCTTGCCTTCAATTCGGTTACCCGCACGCTTTCGGGTACGACGCCGATGGGTCAGGCGGGCGTGGTGCGCCTGGCGGCGACCGCGGCGGACGCGGATTCCGTGGAGGCAGCGCTCGAGTTCAACCTTGCCTATGGCGCGCTTCCGCCACAGGACATCGTCGGCACCTCGCACGACGACGTGCTCTACGGGGGCTCCGGCGACGACACGATCGTCGGCCGCACCGGCAGCGACTACGCCAACGGTGGGCAAGGCGATGATTTGGTCCGCGGCGGAAACGGCAGCGACATCCTGCAAGGCTCCGGTGGCGATGACGTGGTGCGCGGCGGGAACGGTCGCGACCTGCTCGACGGTGGCGGCGGCGCCGATGAGGTGCGCGGCGGCGCGGACTCCGACTTCCTCGCCGGCGGCATGGGCGACGACGTGCTATGGACGGGGGGCGGCAGCGACGTGATCGCCTTCAACCGCGGCTACGGCCGCGATCTCGTGCATTCCGACCATGCCCAGAACAACACCATTTCTCTGGGAGGCGGCATCCGATACGACGACGTGTCGCTGCGGAAGACGGGTCACGATCTCGTCGTCGACCTTGGCGCCGGCGATGCGATCACGCTAAAGGGATGGTACGGTGCTTCCGGCCGTGACAGCGTCGGGCGGCTGCAGTTCATCGGCGAGCCTTCGGACACCTCGCTGGTGAGCACCTTCGACTTTCTGGGCATCGTTACCGCTTTCGATACGGCGCGCTCCGCCCACCCCGGCCTGACTGCCTGGAGCATCTCGCAGGCGCTGACGCAGTTCCACCTAGCATCCAGTGACACGCAGGCGCTCGGCGGCGATCTCGCGAGCTACTATGCGCAGATGGGTGCGTTCGCGGGCCTCGGTCTGGCGGCTGCACAGGGCGCGCTCGCCGCCGCGAGCTTCGGCCAGCAGGCGCAGGCGCTGCGGCCGCTGGCCGGGCTCCAGGAAGGGCTGGTGCGGCTCGGCGAATGACGCGCATCCTCGTCGCGCAGGAGCTGGGTGGCAACTGGGGCCATCGCGTACGCGCTCGTCGCGTTACTGGCGCGCTGCGCGCGGCGGGCCTAGGGGTGGTCGTGGAGACCGGAGAAGTTCGGCCCCCGGTGCAAACCGCAGCGCGCGCGCCAGTCAGCTTCGCCGACATCCTCGACGCGCAGGGTTTCGCCCACGTGAATTCGCTGCGCGAGCGCGCAGCCTGGTGGATCCGCCGCTTCCGGGACGCGCGCCCGGACGCGCTGCTAACGGAGTACGCTCCCAGCGCGCTGTTCGCCGCGCGGCTCGCCGGCATTCCCGCGCTCGCGCTTGCGACCGGGTTCACATCACCGGCGCGAGCGTCGCCGCTCTTGCCGTTTCGCCCCGCTGGCATCGCGGAGCTCGCGCGCCTGCGTGTTCTGGAGGCCCGCATGCTTGAGGCGATGAACGCCGTCTTGCGTGACGGCGCTGCGACGCCGCTTGACCGCGTGGCGGATCTCTTCGACCGCCGCCGCGTACTGCTCGCGACCTTCCCGGAGCTCGATCACTACGGGGCGCGGCGCGGCGCGCGTTACATCGGCCCGATCTTCGAGGACGCGCGAGGCTTGCAGTCTGCCTGGCCCGACGGCGAGGGGCCTCGAGTATTCGCCTACCTGCGCCCGGCGCCCGGAGTCCAAGGTCTACTCGAAGCCCTGGACCGACGTGCGGCTCGGGTGCTCGGCGTGATTCCGGGAGGACCGGTCGGGTTCAACCGCAACCCGGTGGCTCTCGGCAGACTCGATCCGCCGCCGCAGCTCGCCGTCACCTACTGCGGTCACGGCACGACTGCGGCGCTGCTGCTGCGCGGGGTGCCCCTTGTGATGATGCCGAACTATGTAGAACAGCTGCTCCTTGCGCGCCGGGTGGCGCAACTCGGCGCCGGAGTCGTTCTCGCGCCGGGCGCGTCTGCTGCTGAAATGGACCGCGCGATCGACGCGGTGCAGAACCCATCGTACACGAGCGCCGCGAAACGCTTCTCGACCCGATATGCGAAATACACGCCAGATCGCGCGCTAAGGGCGGTGGTCTCCGCGTTGACCGTGAATCGGGTACGCCAAGCTGCCTGAGCGAATTTCCCCGAGCTGATCAGGCTAGAGCGCGATCTGACCATCATGCCGGCGAGCAGGCGGCGGCATGTCTACGATGAAGCCTCCGATGGTCAGCGTTCATGATGCGATGATCGGACAGCGCTAATCGAAAGTGTGGCTCCCCGACCAGGGCTCGAACCTGGGACCTGCGGATTAACAGTCCGTCGCTCTACCAACTGAGCTATCGGGGATTCGCTAGCAGAAACAGAATTATAGCCTCCGGTTTCCGGTCGCTGATTTTAAGCGCTAGATCTGCAGCTCGGTCAGCAGCTCCTGCTCGAGCTGCAGCACTTTCTTCGGATTCGCCAGCGTTTCCCCCGACACCAGGAACACGTCCTCGGCGCGGTCGCCGAGGGTGTTGATGCGTGCCGTCGCCAGGCTTATGTTGTAGCGCGCCAACGCGCGCGCCACGCCGTAGAGCAGGCCGGGCCGGTCGGAGGCGACGATCGAGAGCGAATGGTAGGCGCCGCGCTCGTCGGGCCGGATGTTGACCGCGGGCGAGATCGGGAAGTGGCGCACGCGGCGCGACAGGCGGCCGCCGCGCGGCGGGCCGAGCGGCGCGTCGGAGACGAGCTCCGCCGGCAGCTCGGCCTCGATCATGGCGATGCGGTCCTGGTAGTGCGCGTCGCGCCCCTGGCCCATCAGGATGAAGGTGTCGAGCGCGTAGCCGTTGCGCGTGGTGTGCACCTTGGCCTCGGCGATGTTGAAGCCGGCGCGCTCGAAGTAGCCGCAGATGCGCGCGAACAGGGCTTCGCGGTCGCGCGTGTAGATCATCACCTGCAGCCCTTCGCCGAAGGGGGCGAGGCGCGCCTTGACCACCGGCTTGTCGGTGTCGACGCGGTAGTGCAGGTTGCGCGTCTGCCACGCGATCTCCTGCGGGTCGTGGCGCAGGAAATAGGCGGTATCGAGATTGCCCCAGAGCTTGTCCTTGACGCCGTCGGACAGCGCGTAGAGCCGCAGCAGGCGCGCCGCCTCGGCCTGCTTCTCGGCCAGCGCCGCGTCGCGCGCGAGCGGCACGCCGGTGAGCGTGCGCAGGGTGGCGCGGAACAGATCCTCGAGCAGCTTGCCCTTCCAGGCGTTCCACACCTTCGGGCTGGTGCCGCGCACGTCGGCCACGGTGAAAAGATACAGCGCGACCAGGCGGCGCTCGCTGCCGACCATTTCGGCGAACTTCTGCACCACCTCCGGGTCGTAGACGTCCTGCTTTTGCGCCACATGGGACATGGCGAGGTGACGCACCACCAGAAATTCCACCAGCTCGCCGTCTTCCTTCGACAGGCCGTGGCTTTTCGAAAACCGGCGCACGTCCGCCGCGCCCAGGGTCGAATGATCGCCGCCGCGTCCCTTGGCGATGTCGTGGTACAGCGCGGCGATGTACAGCAGCCAGTGGTGCTCGAAGCCGTTCATCAGCTCGCTCGCCAGCGGAAACTCGTGCGCGAACTCGGGCATGGTGAAGCGCCGCAGGTTGCGCAGCACCATCAGGATGTGCTGGTCCACGGTGTAGACATGGAACAGGTCGTGCTGCATCTGGCCGACGATCTTGCCGAACTCGGGCAGGTAGCGGCCGAGGATGCCGTACTGGTTCATGCGGCGGAACTCGTGCACGATGCCGCGCGGCTGCTGCAGGATGTGCAGGAAGAGCAGCTTCGCAGTTGGATCTTTCCTGAATTTTCCATTCACCAGCAGCCTCGCGCGCCAGAGCGCCCGCAACGTGCGCGCGGTCATGCCGCGCAGCTCCGGGTGCTGCATCATCAGCAGGAAGCACTCGAGGATGGCGCTCGGCTGCTTCGCGAACGTGCCCTCCTGCCTGATGTGCAGCAGCTCGCTGCGCACCTCGAAGCGCTCGTTCAGGCTGCGCGGCGCGGTGTCCGGCCGCGGCGCGAGCCGCGCCTCCAGGTTCTGCAGCAGGATGGTGTTGAGCTGCGTCACTACCTTCGCGGTCTGGTAGTAGCGCTGCATCATCGTCTCGCTCCCGCGGCGCGAAGGGGTGTCCTTGTGGCCGAGCTGCCCGGCAAGTGCGCTCTGCAGGTCGAACACCAGCCGGTCCTCGCGCCGTCCGGCGAGGTAGTGCAGGCGGATACGCAGGTCCTGCAGGTGGCTTTCGAGCTGCGCCAGCTGGCGAGCTTCGCCGCGCTCGATCAGGCCGTGGGCGACCAGGTCGGCCCAGCGGCGTCCCATGCCACTGGCGCGCGCGATCCATTGAATCACCTGCAGGTCGCGCAGCCCGCCGGGCGCCTCCTTCAGGTTGGGCTCGAGCGAATAAGGGGTGTCCTGGTGCTTGGCGTGGCGCTGCTCCTGCTCGAGCTTCTTCGCCTTGAAGAACGTGGCCGGGTCCAGGTTCTTTTGAAGTTCAGTCACTAATCTCTTGAACAGCGCGCGGCTGCCGGTGAGATGGCGCGCTTCCAGCAAGGTGGTGCGGATGGTGATGTCGCCGGCCGCGGCCTCGATGCAGCCTTCGACCGTGCGAACGCTGTGGCCGATTTCCAGTCCGATGTCCCAGAAGCGGCCGATCAGCCGCTCCAGCGCTTCACGCTCGGCCTCGCTCGGCTCCTTTGGAAGCAACACCAGCAGGTCGATGTCGGAGGCCGGGTAGAGCTCGCCGCGGCCATAGCCGCCGGTCGCAACCAGCGCCGCGTCGCGCACCGGCGCGATCTCGCTCCAGACCGCGCCGACCGTGCGGTCGATGAGCTGCGCGTGCCGGGTGAGGAGATCGCGCGGGTTCGGCCGGCGGAGGTAGGACTCGCGCAGCGCCTGCCGGGCGGCAGCCACCTCGCCGCGCAGGTCCGCAGTCATGGAGGCGGCTGCACACCCGCGGATTTTGTCAGGACCTCGAAGCCGGAATCGGTCACCGCGACGGTGTGCTCCCACTGCGCCGACAGGCTGTGGTCCTTGGTGACGATGGTCCAGCCGTCGGCCAGCTCGCGGATACCTGGCTTACCCGCGTTGATCATGGGCTCGATGGTGAAGGTCATGCCCGGCTCGAGCTGCAGCCCGGCGCCGGCCTTGCCGTAGTGCAGGACCTGGGGCTCCTCGTGGAACTTGCGGCCGATGCCGTGGCCGCAGAACTCGCGCACCACCGAGAAGCCGCTCTTTTCGGCGTGCGCCTGGATCGCCGCGCCGACGTCGCCCAGGCGCGCACCGGGCCGCACCTGGCGGATCCCGAGCCACATGCACTCGAAAGTGACGTCCACCAGGCGCTTCGCCTGGATGCTCGGCTCGCCCACATAGAACATGCGGCTGCAATCGCCGTGGTAGCCGTCCTTGATCACAGTGACGTCCACGTTGAGGATGTCGGCCGCCTTGAGCACGCGTTCGCCCGGCACCCCGTGGCACACCTGATGGTTGACCGAGGTGCAGATCGACTTGGGGAACGGGCGGTAGCCGGGCGGGGCGTAGTTGAGCGGCGCCGGCACCGTGCCCTGCACCTTGACCATGTAGTCGTGGCACAGGTCATTCAGCTTCCCGGTGGTGACACCGGGCCGAACGTGCGGAGCGATGAAATCGAGGACCTCGGAAGCAAGGCGCCCGGCGATCCGCATGCGCTCCATGTCTTCCGGGCTCTTCAGGACTACGGCCATTCGTCTGATTATGCTAGAATTTTGGGCTGACTTTGCGAATTGCAAGGTGCGATTTGTAAAGGCAAATCTTCCCGCGCTTCCTACCAGGGTCCCTGAAAAGGGCGTGAACGCGCGGCAGACCCAACCCTAAGGAGAGTAAAGAGTGTCGGTCACTATGCGTCAAATGCTGGAAGCCGGGGTCCATTTCGGACATCAGACCCGGTACTGGAATCCGAAGATGGCGCCGTACATTTTCGGCCATCGCAACAAGATTCACATCATCAACCTGGAAAAGACCCTGACGCTGTACCAGGACGCGCTCAAGTTCGCGCGCACCCTGGCGGCGAACCGGCAGAGCATCCTGTTCGTCGGCACCAAGCGCCAGGCGCGCGAGATCGTGCGCGAGGAAGCGATGCGCTGCCAGATGCCCTTCGTCGACCACCGCTGGCTCGGCGGCATGCTCACGAACTTCAAGACCGTGAAGCAGTCCATCAAGCGGCTGAAGGAAATGGAGACGATGCAGCAGGACGGCAGCTTCGAGCGCATCTCCAAGAAGGAGGCGCTGGGCCTCACGCGCGAGATGGCCAAGCTGCAGCGCTCGCTCGGCGGCATCAAGGAGCTCACCGCGCTGCCCGACGCGCTGTTCATCATCGACGTCGGCTACCAGAAGGGCGCGGTGCAGGAGGCGAACAAGCTCGGCGTGCCGGTGGTCGGCGTGGTCGACACCAACCACAACCCCGAGGGCATCCAGTACGTGATCCCGGGCAACGACGACTCGAGCCGCGCCATCCGCCTCTACGCGCGCGGCATGGCCGACGCCGTGCTGGAAGGCCGCAGCCAGTCGCTGGAAGAAGTGGTCGCCGCCTCGCGCGATGAGTTCGTCGAGGTAGAAGAAGGCGAGGAGTCCCAATAGCATCCGGCCTGATACCGACAAAAAGGGGCCCAGTGCCCCTTTTTTTCAACCTAAGGAGTTGCAAGGAATGGCAGAGATCAGTGCAAGCCTGGTGAAAGAGCTGCGCGAACTGACCGGGCTCGGAATGATGGAATGCAAGAAGGCGCTGACCGAAGCGGGCGGCGACCTCAAGAAGGCCGAGGAACTGCTGCGCATCAGGAGCGGCGCCAAGGCCAGCAAGGCCGCGGCGCGCGTGGCGGCTGAAGGCGTCATCGGCTCGTTCGTTTCCGGTGATGCGAAGGTCGGCGCGCTGGTCGAGCTCAACTGCGAGACCGACTTCGTCGCCAAGAACGACGACTTCGTCGCCTTCGCGCGCTCGCTCGCCGAGACCGTCGCGAAGCGCGAGCCGGGCGCTGCGGAAGAAGACCAGCGCCAGAAACTGGTGCAGAAGCTCGGCGAGAACATCACCATCCGCCGCTTCAAGCGGCTGCAGGCGAAGAGCAAACTCGTGCTCTACGTGCATGCCGGATCGAAAATCGGCGTGCTGGTCGACTTCGAGGGCCCGGACGATGTGGGCAAGGACGTGGCGATGCACATCGCGTTCGCCAAGCCGGCCTACCTGAGCAAGACGGATGTTCCGCAGGAGATCGTGCAGGAGGAGCGGCGGATCCAGGAGGCGCGCGCCAAGGAATCGAACAAGCCGGCCGAGATCGCGGCCAAGATGGTCGAGGGCTCGCTCAACAAGTTCATCGGCGAGAGGACGCTCGGCGGCCAGCCGTTCATCAAGGACGACAAGCAGACGGTCGACAAGATGCTCGCGGCCAAGAAGGCCAGGGTCAACGCCTTTGCGTTCTTCGTGGTGGGCGAGGGCATCGAGAAGAAGTCGACCGATTTCGCGGCCGAGGTCATGGCGCAGGCCGGAAAGGCGCATTGACTCCGAAATACAAACGAGTCCTGCTGAAGCTCTCAGGCGAAGCGCTGATGGGCGAGGACCCATTTGGCCTCAACCGCCTGACCATCGAGTCGATCGTCAACGAGATCGCGCAGGTCTCGCGCATGGGGGTCGAGCTCGGCGTGGTGATCGGCGGCGGAAACATCTTCCGCGGCCTGGCGCCGGGCGCGCAGGGCATGGACCGGGCCACTGCCGACTACATGGGGATGCTCGCCACCGTGATGAACGCGCTCGCGTTGTCTGACGCCATGCGTCAGGCAGGAATCGCCAGCCGGGTGCAATCGGCGCTCAACATCGAGCAGGTCGTCGAACCCTACATTCGTGGCAAGGCGATCCGCTACCTGGAAGAAGGCAAAGTGGTGATTTTTGCCGCCGGCACCGGAAATCCTTTCTTCACCACCGATACTGCCGCGGCATTGCGCGGCAGCGAGATGGGCGCTGAGATCGTGCTCAAGGGCACGAAGGTCGACGGAGTCTATACGGCGGATCCGAAGCGCGATCCGCGCGCCGAGCGTTATGTGAAGATCAGCTTCGACGAAGCCATCGCCCGCAACCTGAAGGTGATGGACGCCACCGCGCTGACGCTGTGCAGAGATCAGCAGTTGCCGATCGCGGTGTTCAGCATCTTCAAGCCCGGCGCCCTGGGCCGCGTGGTGGCGGGCGAGGACGAAGGCACGTTGGTTCACGTATGATGGCGGGGAGGTCGCCATGGTGATCGCAGATCTCAAAAAGACCACGGATCAAAAGATGGACAAGAGCGTCCAGGCCTTCAAGGCGGACCTCGGCAAGGTGCGCACGGGACGCGCGCATACCGGCCTGCTCGATCACGTCAAGGTCGACTACTACGGCACGCCGACGCCCATTACCCAGGTCGCGAAGATCGTCCTGATCGACGCGCGCACCATCGGCGTGACGCCGTTCGAAAAGAAACTGATCACCACGGTGGAAAAGTCGATCCGCGAGGCCGAGCTCGGGCTCAACCCGAGCACCAGCGGCGAAACCATTCGCCTGCCGATGCCGGCGTTGACCGAAGAACGCCGCAAGGAGCTGATCAAGGTGGTGAAGCACGACGCCGAGAACGCGCGCGTCGCGGTGCGCAACCTGCGGCGCGACGCCAACCACCAGCTCAAGGAGGCGCTCAAGAAGCACGAGGTGTCCGAGAACGACGAGCGCCGCGCGCAGGACGAAGTGCAGAAGATGACCGACCGGCACATCGCCGCCATCGAGAAGCTCCTGCAGGACAAGGAAAAGGAGCTGATGTCGGTATGAGCGCTCCAGCGAGCTCCACCCAGGAAATCCCCCAGGCCGGCGACATGCCGCGCCATGTCGCGATCATCATGGACGGCAACGGCCGCTGGGCGCAGCGCCGCCGCCTGCCGCGCATCGCCGGGCACCGGCGCGGCGCCGAAGCCGTGCGCGCGACGGTGCGCGCCTGCGCCGAGCGCGGCATCCGGCACCTGACACTGTTCGCCTTCAGCTCGGAGAACTGGCGCCGGCCGGCGGAGGAAGTGGCGCTCCTCCTGCGGCTGTTCAAGAGCGCGCTGCAGAACGAGGTCGACAAGCTGCACGCCAACGGCGTGCGTCTCAGGGTGGTGGGCGACACCCGCCGTTTCGACCCCAAGCTGCGCAAGCTGATCGACAGCGGCGAGGAGCTGACGGCGCATAACAGCTCGCTTACGCTCACCATCGCGGCGAACTATGGCGGGCGCTGGGACCTGCTGCAGGCGATGACGCGCCTCATCAAGGAGCAGCCCGGACTGACGGAAGTCACCGAGGATCATCTCGCGCCGTACCTCGCCATGAGCTACGCGCCGGAGCCCGACCTCTTCATCCGCACCGGCGGCGAGCAGCGCATCAGCAACTTCCTGCTGTGGCAGCTCGCCTACACCGAGCTCTATTTCACCGACTCGCTGTGGCCGGATTTCGACGGCGCCGCGCTCGACCGGGCGATCGCCTCCTACCGCAGCCGCGAGCGCCGCTTCGGCCGCACCAGCGAGCAGCTCGAAGAAACGAAGCGTCCCGAGGTCGCCTGACCGGTTTGTCGCCCGCGCTGGCCGCGCGCATCGGTACCGCGGCGGTGCTCATCGTGCTGCTGCTGGCCGGCCTGTTCCTGCTGCCGCGCCTCGGCGTCGCGCTGCTGATGGCGCTGATCGTCGCGCTCGCCAGCTTCGAATGGGCGCGCCTGTGCGCGCTCGGCGTGATGGAGTCGCGCTGGTACGCCGCGGCGATCGTGATCGGCTTCCTGGTGCTGTTCAGCGTCCAGGTCTGGCAGCCGGCCTTCGCGCTGGCGGCCGTTTTCTGGGTGATCGCGGCGCCGGCGTGGCTCGCGGCCGGACTGAAGCCGCAGCATCGCAGCGCGCTCATCCCGCTCGGCTTCCTGGTGCTGGTTCCCCCGGCGCTCGCGATGGTGGCGCTGGAGCCGCGCGACGCGCTGCTCGTGCTCGCGGTGGCGTGGATCGCGGACACCGCCGCCTATTTCGCCGGCCGGCGCTGGGGACGGCACAAGCTCGCGCCCTCGATCAGCCCGGGCAAGACGTGGGAGGGCGCGCTCGGCGGTCTGATCGGCGCGGCGGCCTACGCTATGATTCTCTCGGGACTTTTGGCAGGAGTGCAGGGGACGCGGATGGCGGCTTTTCTCGGCGCGGCAGCGCTGCTCACGGCGGTCAGCATCGTTGGCGACCTGTTCGAGTCCGCCGTCAAGCGCCAGGCGAGCGTGAAGGACAGCGGCACACTGCTGCCGGGGCACGGCGGGATGCTCGATCGCATCGACAGCGCCACCGCGCTGCTGCCGCTCGGCGCGCTGCTCGTTCCCTGGCTGAAAAGCGCGGCATGAATCTCGCCATCTTCGGCGCCACCGGATCGGTCGGCGCCAGCACGCTCGACGTGGTCGCGCGCCATCCCGGCCGCTACCGCGTATTCGCGCTGACCGCGAACGGCTCGGCCGATGCGCTGCTCGAGCTCTGCCAGCGCTACCGCCCGCGATACGCGGTTCTTTCCGGCGTGACGGAGAACGCCGCACTCGCGAAAAAGTTTTTCGAGACAGGCGCCGAGCTGCGTTTCGGTCCCGCTGCCCTGGAATTCGTCGCCACGCATCCGGAAACCGAAACGGTGATGGCGGCGATCGTCGGCGCCGCCGGGCTGGCCAGCACGCTGGCCGCGCTGCGTGCGGGCAAGCGAGTGCTGCTCGCCAACAAGGAGGCGCTGGTAATGGCCGGGCCGCTGGTCACGGCGGCGGCACGCGCCTCCGGAGCGACCATCCTGCCGGTGGACAGCGAACACAATGCTGTTTTTCAGTGTTTCTCCGAAAACAAATTTGTCCGAAAAATTGTCCTGACGGCCTCCGGCGGTCCGTTCCGCGCCGCGCCGGCGGAAAGCCTGGGCGCGGTGACGCCGGAGCAGGCCTGCGCGCATCCCAACTGGGTGATGGGACGCAAGATCTCGGTGGACTCCGCCACCATGATGAACAAGGGCCTGGAGGTGATCGAGGCGCGCTGGCTGTTCGACGTCGCGCCCGAGCGCATCGAGGTGCTGATCCATCCCCAGAGCATCGTGCACTCGCTGGTCGAGTACCAGGACGGCTCGATGATCGCGCAGCTTTCCAATCCGGACATGCGCGTGCCGATCGCGCATGCGCTGGCCTGGCCGGAGCGCATCGAGTCGGGCGCCAGGTCGCTCGATCTCGCCGCGGTCAGGAGCCTGTCGTTCGAAAAGCCGGATCTGAACCGTTTCCCGTGCCTCGGCCTCGCGTATGAAGCGCTGCGCGCCGGCGGCACCGCGCCCGCGGTGCTGAACGCGGCCAACGAGGTCGCGGTCGAGGCTTTCCTCGATCGACGGCTGGCGTTCACCGGCATCGCCGGCGTGATCTCAAGCACTTTGGATGCAGTCGCCGCGCGCGCGGCAGACGACCTGGAATCCGTCCTGCTGGCGGATCAGGACGCGCGCCGCGCCGCGTCCGCACGAATTCTGGCGCACGCCGCATGAACCTCCTGCATACCCTCATCGCCTTCATCGTGGCGCTCGGCCTGCTCATCGTGGTGCACGAGTACGGCCATTACCTGATCGCGCGGCTGTGCGGCGTCAAGGTGCTGCGCTTCTCGGTGGGGTTTGGCCGTCCTCTGGTGACAAAGACAATAGGAAAAGATCAAACGGAATGGGTGATCGCGGCGATTCCCTTTGGCGGCTACGTCAAGATGCTCGACGAGCGCGAGGGGCCGGTCGAAGCGCACGAACTCGACCGTGCCTTCAACCGCCAGAGCGTCTGGCGCCGGTTTGCGATCGTGGTCGCCGGACCGGTCGCCAATTTCCTGTTCGCGATCGCCGTGTACGCCGGGCTGTTCATGTACGGCCTGCCGGAGGCGCGGCCGGTCCTCGGCAACCCGCCGGAAGGCAGCGTTGCCGCCGCGGCCGGTCTGCATTCCGGCGACACGGTGCGGGCGGTGGGCGGCGAGGCCATTACCACGTGGCAGGAGCTGCGTTGGCGCGTGCTGCAGTCGGCGTTGCAGCGCCAGCCCCTGCGGCTCGAGCTGCTGGACGAGCGCGGCCACCTGCGCGATGCGACGCTCGACCTGCACTCGTTCCCCGCCGACGACGTGGAAGGCGACGCGCTCGAGCGCGTGGGGCTGCGGCTTTACCGTCCGCCACTCGAGCCGGTGATCGGGCAGGTGGTCGCCGGCAGCGCGGCGGAGCGCGGCGGGCTCGCGGCCGGCGATCGCGTGCTGCGCGCCGACGGCAACCCGGTCGAGAGCTGGGACGCGCTGGTCGCGCTGGTGCAGGCGCGCGCCGAGACGCCGCTGCGCCTGACGATCGAGCGCAACGGGGTGCGCCAGGACCTGGAAGTGACGCCGTCGGCGGTCAGCGTGGGCCCGAAGCGCATCGGCCGCATCGGCGCCGCGCCCCAGATCCCGGCGGCGCACGCCGAGCGCATGACGATCCGCGTTCAGCACGGCCTCGGCGAAGCGCTGTGGAAGGGATTCGCCAAGACCGGCGATATCGCCGTCTTCAGCCTCAAGATGCTCGGCAAGATGCTGATGGGCGAGGTGTCGTGGCGCCACCTGTCGGGGCCGGTGACCATCGCCGACTTCGCCGGCCAGTCGGCGCAGATGGGCTGGATCTCGTACGTCACCTTCCTCGCGCTGATCAGCATCAGCCTCGGGGTGCTGAACCTGCTGCCGATCCCGCTGCTCGACGGCGGGCACCTCATGTATTACGCAATCGAAGTGGTGAAGGGCAAGCCGGTCTCCGAGCGTGCGATGGAGCTCGGCCAGCGCGTGGGACTCGCGCTGCTGCTGGTGATGATGGCCTTCGCTTTCTACAACGACCTGAATCGCCTCCTGACCGGCTAGATGCTCCGCAACACCGGCGTGATCGCCGCGGTGCTCGCCTTTTGCCTCGCCGTGGCGGCCGCCGACGCGGCGGCGCAGGAATTCGCCCCGTTCACCGTCCGGGACATCCGCGTCGAGGGGCTGCAGCGCACCGAGCCGGGCACGGTGTTCAGCTACCTGCCGGTGAAGGTGGGCGAGACCATGAACTCCGAGAAGGCGCGCGCCGCGCTGCGCGCCCTGTATGCCACCGGCTTCTTCCAGGACGTGCGCCTGGAGGTGGAAGGGGAGGTGCTGGTCGTGTTCGTGCGCGAGCGCCCGGCGATCGCGCAGATCGACTTCTCCGGCATGAAGGAGTTCGACGCGGAGACGGTGCGCAAGGTGATGCGCGACCTGGGCCTGGCGGAAGGGCGCATCTTCGACCGGGCGGTGCTCGAAAACGCCGAGCAGGAGCTCAAGCGCCAGTACCTGTCGCGCGGCCTGTACGGCGCGCTGGTGCAGACCACGGTCACGCCGCTCGAGCGCAACCGCGTCGGCATCAACATCGCGGTCACCGAGGGCGAGATCGCCAAGATCCGTGGCATCAACATCGTCGGCGCGCAGGCCTTCAAGGAAGACGAGCTCATCAGCCTGTTCGTGCTGCGCACGCCCGGCTGGCTCACCTGGTACACCAAGCACGACACCTACTCGAGGGAAAAGCTGGCCGCCGACCTCGAGACGCTGCGCTCGTTCTACCTGAACCGCGGCTACCTCGACTTCAGCCTCGAGTCGACCCAGGTCTCGATCACGCCGGACCGGCGCGACATCTACATCACGGTGAACATCTCCGAAGGCGAGATCTACACCGTGACGGACGTGACGCTCGCCGGCCAGCTGCTGGTGCCGCGCGAGGAGCTGGAGCCGCTGATCCAGCTCAAGAAGGGAGACACCTTCTCGCGCGAGAAGCTCGCCGCCAGCACCAAGGCGATCTCCGACCGTCTCGGCAACGAGGGCTACGCGTTCGCCAACGCCAACGCCATCCCGAACGTGGACAAGGAGAAGCGCAGCGTCGCGTTCAGCATCGTGGTCGACCCCGGGCGCCGCGTGTACGTGCGGCGCATCGACGTCGCCGGCAACGCCAAGACGCGCGACGAGGTGATCCGGCGCGAGATGCGCCAGCTCGAAGGCGCGTACTACGACGCCTCCAAGATCCAGCTCTCGCGCCGGCGCATCGACCGCACTTCGTTCTTCAGCGAGGTCTCGGTCGAAACCCTGCCGGTGGAGGGCAACCCCGACCAGGTCGACGTGGTGTACTCGGTGAAGGAAAAGCCGACCGGATCGCTGCTGGTCGGGGTCGGCTTCTCCAGCGTGGAGAAGATCGCGCTCTCTGCCTCGGTCACCCAGGCGAACGTGTTCGGCAGCGGCAAGTACATCTCGGCCAACATCAACAGCGGCAGCGTGAACCAGGTCTACTCGCTGTCCTACATGGACCCGTATTACACGATCGACGGCGTGAGCCGCGGCTTCGACGTCTACAAGCGCCGCACCGACGCCTCCAGCCTGGCGGTCGGCCCGTACGTCACCGACTCGATCGGCGGCGGCATCAAGTTCGGCTACCCGGTGTCGGAGCAGGTCTCGGTCGATCTCGGTTTCAACGTGGAGGCGGTCGAGCTCGAGATTTTCGACACCAGCCCGCTGTCGTACATCGGCTTCGTCAATTCCTTCGGCCAGAAGTACACCTACGGCTCCGCCAGCGCCGGCTGGAACCGCGACACGCGCGACAGCCTGATCACCACCACGGCCGGCAGCTACACGCGCGCCTCGACCGAGCTTGCCGGGGGCGACCTGCAGTATTACCGGCTCGGATTGCAGCATCAGTGGTACTACCCGATGACGCGCAACCTCACCTTCCATGCCGGCGGCGAGGTCGGCTACGCCGCCGGCTACGGCGCGAAGCCGCTGCCGTTCTTCAAGAACTTCTTCGGCGGCGGCCCGGGCAGCGTGCGCGGCTATCGCTCGTTCTCGCTCGGCCCGCTGGACGAGCTGGGCAACGCGACCGGCGGCAACCGCAAGTTCGTCGGCACCGCGGAGATCCTGTTCCCGATGCCGGGCGCGGAGCAGGACCGCTCGCTGCGCCTCGCGGCGTTCATCGACGGCGGCCAGGTGTACGCCAACAGGATCGAGTTCGGCGAGATGCGTTACGCGGCCGGCTTCGCGCTGTTCTGGTCCTCGCCGCTCGGGCCGCTGCGACTGTCGTTCGCGCGTCCCCTGAATGACAAGCCCGGGGACCGCAAACAATCGCTACAATTCACGTTCGGAACCGGCTTCTAAGATGAAACTCGCATTCTTGGCTCTCCCGCTGGCCTTCGCCGTCGCTCCCGCGCTGGCGCAGGCGCCGCAACCCGGCGGCGGCAAGTTCGGCTTCGTGCATACCGAGCGCATCCTGCGCGACTCGGTGCCGGCGGTGCGCGCGCAAAAGCAGATCGAGGCGGAATTCCAGAAGCGCGACCGCGAGCTCGCCGGCATCGCCGACCAGCTCAAGCGCATGCAGGAGGACCTGGAGAAGAACGCGATGACGCTGACCGAGACCCAGCGCCGCAACAAGGAGCGCGAGTTCGCCGACCTGAACCGCGAGTTCCAGCGCAAGCAGCGCGAGTTCCGCGAAGACCTGAACCAGCGCCGCAACCAGGAGCTGGCGCGCGTGGTGGAGCAGGCGAATGCCGTGATCCGGCAGATCGCCGAGCAGGAGAAGTTCGACATCATCTTCCAGGAGATGCCGGCCTACGTCAGCCCGCGCATCGACATCACCGACAAGGTGATCAAGGCGCTGGACGGCAAGCCGCCAGCGAAGTGACAAGGGGGCGACCCTATGCCGGGGCCGTTCACGCTGGGTGAGATCGCGTCGCGCCTCGGCGGCCGGGTGGCCGGCGATGCGCAGCTGCTGATCCGCCAGGTCGGCTCGCTCGAGCATGCCGGCCCGGACCAGATCACCTTTCTGAGCGACGGCAGGCACAGCGCGAAGCTCGCCGCCACGCGCGCCGCGGCGATCATCCTCGCGCCGGAGAACGAGAAGCTCACCGCGCGGCCGCGCATCGTGGCCGACAAGCCCTACGCCTATTTCGCCAAGGTCTCGCAACTCTTCAACCGGGCGGTCAGGCAGGAGCCGGGGGTGCACCCCTCGGCCGTGGTTTCCAAAACCGCCTCGCTGGGGAAAGGCGTTTCCATCGGCGCGGGCTGCGTGGTCGGCGACGGCGTCACCATCGGTGACGATTGCTGCCTCTATCCGCGAGTCGTGATCTACCCGAATTGTTCGTTGGGGAAAAGAGTCATCCTGCATTCGGGCGTGGTCATCGGCGCCGACGGCTTCGGCATCGCGCCCGAGGAAGGCCGCTGGGTCAAGATTCCGCAGATCGGCGGGGTACGCATCGGCGACGACGTCGAGATCGGCGCCAACACCACCATCGACCGCGGTGCGCTGGACGACACGGTGATCGAGGAGGGCGTCAAGCTCGACAACCAGATCCAGGTCGCCCACAACGTGCGCATCGGCGCGCACACCGCGATCGCCGCCTGCACCGGGATCGCCGGCAGCGCCGACATCGGCCGGCACTGCATCATCGGCGGCGCGGCCATGATCCACGGCCACATCAAGATCGCCGATCACGTGAAGGTGTCGGCCGGCACCCTGATCTCGCGCTCGCTCACCAAGCCCGGCACCTACACCGGCATCTATCCATTCGACGAGCACCAAGCCTGGAAACGCGGCGCGGTACGGCTGCGCCGACTGGCGAAAGGCAAGAAAGAGGACTGAGATGGATATCTACGAAGTACTCGAGTACCTGCCGCAGCGCTACCCGATCCTGATGATCGACAAGGTCAAGGAATGCGATCCGGGCAAGCGCATCGTCGCGATCAAGAACGTGTCGGCGAACGAGCCGCAGTTCCTCGGCCATTTTCCCGGCCGGCCGATCATGCCGGGCGTGCTGATCCTCGAGGCCATGGCGCAGGCGGCGGGTGTGATGGTGTTCAGCGCGATGGACCGCCCGCAGATGGAGCATTCGCTCTACTACTACGTCGGCATCGACAAGGCGCGCTTCAAGAAGCCGGTGGTGCCGGGCGACGTGCTCGAGCTCGAGGTGAACTTCGAGCGCTCGCTGCGCGGCATCGGCAAGTTCAACTGCGTGGCGCGCGTCGAGGGCCAGACCGTGGCGGAAGCCACCATCATGTGCACGGTGCGGCCGGTCGATCACCGATGATCCATCCCACGGCCATCGTGCACCGTGGTGCGCGGCTCGCCCCGGACGTCGAGGTGGGCCCGTATTCGGTGATCGGCGAGCACGTGGAAGTGGGAGAGGGCAGCTTTATCGGCTCGCATGTGGTGCTCGACGGCCACACGCGCATCGGCCAGCGCAACACCATCTGGCACTTCGTCTCGATCGGCGCGCCGCCGCAGGACAAGAAGTACAAGGGCGAGCCGACCGGGGTGGAGGTCGGGGACCGCAACACCATCCGCGAGTTCTGCACCATCAACCGCGGCACCGTCCAGGATGCGGGCGTCACGCGCATCGGCAACGACAACTGGATCATGGCCTACGTGCACTTCGCGCACGACTGCCAGATCGGCAACAACGCCATCTTCGCCAACCTGGCGCAGATCGCCGGCCACGTCAGCGTCGGCGACTGGGCGATCCTGGGCGGCAACACGCAGGCGCACCAGTTCGTGCAGATCGGCGCGCATTCCTTCACCGGGATGGGCACCTACCTGGCGCAGGACCTGCCGCCGTACGTGACCGCCGCCGGCAACATGGCGCGCCCGTTCGGCATCAACAAGGAAGGCCTCAAGCGGCGCGGCTTCTCGCCCGAGGCGATCGCCGGGCTGAAGCGCGCCTACAAGACGCTCTACCGCAAGGGGCTCACCCTCGAAGCCGCGCTCGCCGAGCTCAAGGCCCAGGCGGCGGCATGCCGCGAAGTGCAGCCGCTCCTGGACTTCATCGCGCGCAGCAAGCGCGGCATCATCCGGTAGTGCCCGCGGACCTCTTACGCATCGCCATGGTGGCCGGCGAGGCGTCCGGCGACCAGATTGCCGCGCCGCTCATCGGCGCGATCAAGGCGCGCCGCAACCCCACGCTGTTCGCCGGCATCGGCGGGCCGCGCATGGAGGCGCACGGATTCCAGTCGCACTTCCCAATGGAGAAGCTCTCGGTGCGCGGCTATGCCGAGGTGCTGTGGCACTACCGCGAGATCCTGTCGATCCGCCGGCGCATCGCGAAAGCACTGCTCGCCGAGCGCCCGGACGTGTTCATCGGGGTCGACGCCTCGGACTTCAATCTCAGTCTCGAGCGCAAGCTGAAGGACGCCGGCATTCCGGCGATCCACTACGTGAGCCCGTCGGTCTGGGCC
>Ga0307497_10000044_pt1 | contig 23457 bp, 22 predicted proteins | sample 10_S_MG_FD_201366 | JGI IMG/M metagenome (GOLD analysis project Ga0307497, IMG submission 201366) | Soil microbial communities from Populus trichocarpa stands in riparian zone in the Pacific Northwest, United States - 10_S | ecosystem: Environmental > Terrestrial > Soil > Riparian zone > Trees...
CCATAAGCCGGTCTTCCTTTCCGTGCGCACTGCGCGGAACCCGGAGTTCTCGGCTCTGGCGCATGTCGTGTTCACCAAGCTGGCGGACGGGCTTGGCGTCCCGATGGACGCGATCAAGAACTACCTAAAGGAGCAGACCGGGCGCTTCGATCTGGTGAAGATGCCGGACGGCAGCTACGTCAGGCTGCGCAAGTCGGTGCGCTTCTCGGCCATGAGCGAGGAACAGTTCCGCGCCTTCTGGAACGAGTGCCTGCCGATCATCTTCGAGAGGCTGCTTGGCCGGGTGAAGTCGAGAGAGTATCAGGACATCGTGGAGTTGCTCGATGGCAAACGTCACCCTCGTTCGTGAGTGTCTCGAAAAGGCGCTCGCCGCGAAGACGATGAACAACGCCCGCTACTTCATCAGCCTCGCCATGAGCCACCTGCCGCCGCCGCTCGACCCGAACATCCAGTACCCCGCCACGGCTGGCGCTCTTGGTGGGCCGTTTCCAGAGGAAGACCCGTGAGGGACAGGCCGACCGACAGGATCGAGGCCGGTCGCCTCGACGGCCAGTTCCACTCACCGAGTGCGGCGCGGTACGGCGCGTTCTCCGTCCTTGGCCCATGCGGTCGCAAGCTGCTGGTGATTGCTGACGATGGTGTCGCGCGGCATGATGCGACCGGGTGGGAGCATGTGTCGGTGTCAATCGCGGGCAAGCATCCGCCGAACTGGCAGGAAATGAACTGGATCAAGGAGCAGTTCTGGCGCGATGACGAAACGGTGCTGCAATTCCACCCGGCCAAATCCGACTACGTCAACATCCACCCGAACTGCCTGCACCTGTGGCGCGTCGTCGCCCTCGATCATCCGCTGCCTGAAAGGCTGCTGGTATGAGAGCCGAATTCACCAAGGCCACGAAACGGGCGATCCACGCCCGCAGCGGGGGCCGCTGCGAGTGCTGGCGCTGCCCCGGCCTCGTGCCGTGCGGGCAGCGCCTCGGCTTTCCGAGGTTCTACGAGCACATCATCCAGTGCGAAATCGGCGGCGATAATTCCATCGAGAACGGGGCGGTGCTAAACCTGACCTGCTGGCGGGCGAAGACTGCCAAGCAAGACCTGCCGGTGATCGCCAAGGTGAAGCGTGTTCGCGACCGTCATTGCGGCATTGTTACACGCAGCCGTCGCATCATGGGCTGGAAGCGGTTCGACGGCACCCCGGTCAGGAGGAAGTAGCATGGCACTCGATCCAATCGTTGAAGGCCGCGCGACCCCGGTCGTGCCTGAGTGGCTGGAGCCATACGTCGAGGTCGCGCCAGCGAAACGCGATGCGCTCTCCACCCCGGAGCAGATACTGTTCGACACCTACTGGCGGCGGGCGACCGGCGAGGTCAAACCTGCGCTGTCGGGGCGCGAACGCGGCAAGCTGCTGTCCTACCTTGAGCGGTGATCCAACAGAGGGGGCTGACATGAAGAACGGCGGGGACGCTCTGCACGAAACGGCTGCGCGTGGGGTCGAGGCAATCCACATGATCGTAGGGCAGCGCGATCAGTTACTCACCGACAGCGAGCGCATGAAGACCGAAATCATGCTGCTGCGGGAGAAGAACACGCAACTCGATGGCCGCCTCTCGCAGGCGGTGGCCGAGCGCGACCACTACATGCGCTTCTGCGTCGAACTGACCACCAACCTCAACAACATCCAGAGCACCATCAACATCGCCATCGACGCCGCCAAGCACGCCAGCTACCGGCCCTCGCCCATATCGTTGCCGCCGAAGGCGGACGCGATGACGCAGGCCGATGCCGAGGCGCTCGAAGGCCTGATCAAGCGCCTGCCCGCGAGTGATGGCGAGCCGAATTAAGGCAGCCCCGAAAATTTATTTTCGCCAATGATTGCGGTGCGGGTTTCCGGCTAACCCATTGACGAATTCCAAAATTCGCTGAAAGCGAAATTCTCTGCCTTATTCGTATGCTAATATACTTCGCTAGGTCGGGAATGGTCCCGACCCGCTGTTTGAAATCGTGAAGGAGGACACATGCAGTTAACGCTGCAAGAGGTCGAACTGCGTTTGAAGCGGTGGCACACCCGGCTCACCAGAGCCAGCAACGAGGTGGCCAAGCTGGAGAAGAAGCGGCGGCGGATGATGTCGATGACGTTGGCCGACCGCCATCGCGAGCACACCAAGGTGCGCCTCGCCAGCGGCGAGGTGGTTGGCGTCAAGACCGACAGCGAGATACCGCTGCCGGAACTGGATGCCTTCTTCCAGCCAGAACCGAAGAAGCCGTTCGACGCCGAAGATGCCTTCAGTATCCCGAAAGAACTGAAGGTCACCACGGATGTCGAAAAGCTGCGAGCCGAACGCCGGAAGGCCGAGGCCGCCGAGCGCAAGAAGATGCCGTTGACGGGTAAGGCCGCCAGCGACTACATCAAGCGCAAGAAGTGACCCCCGTCCTTTGGGCCGCCCTCCGGGGCGGCCTTTTTTATCGGCAGCGCAGGACGTTCTGCTCGTCATACAAGCAGGTGCAGCAGGCTTCCGGCCAGCTTGACCCCAAGGTGGGGAAGCAACACCCGTAGGATCATCAGCAGCGCGATCAGCGCCACGATCACCCAGATGATCTGGATGACCTTCTCAGGCAGCGGCACCCCGATGATGCCAAGCACCCAGATGATCAGGTAGACCACGAGTGCGAGGATGCAGACGTAGATCAGTAGCGTGATGACTGCCTCGATCATTGTTGCCTCCTATTTTGGTTGCGCCAAACACTCCTTCCGAAAGATCGCCGGGATCAGAAAGTTCCCCGTCTTCGGTCCCTTCGGGTCGAAGCCGGGATCGCCGGGTCCGGTGCTCACCGCGATCCGGGGATCGCAAGACGTGCGCCGGATCAGGTCGAACGCGATGGCGGCGGGAGGGATCGCCACCAGCGCAACGTCAGCAGGTTGCTGCACCGGGGCCGATGGTTTGTAGACGCGCACCTTGGTGCGGGCATCGGCGCTCGCCGGGATCAGCAGCAGCGCGATCAGCAGCGCAAAGGCTCTCATGCGATTTCCTCCTTGGTTGGCGGGATGACGATGACCTCGACCTCGTCGTCTGTCTCGATGCCGAGCGCGTCCATCAGCCCCGGCGAAATGTCGGCCACGCGCCCGGTCGAGGATGCCGGTCCCCAATCGGATGGCCGCGCCCAGAACGACCGCGCGGTGGCGGGCGAGCGGACCAAGCAGATCGTGCGCAGCAGGTCTTCCTTGCTGATCTGATCGTAGTCCCACCGCATGGCGATGTAGAATTCGTCCGGGTCGAGGTTGCGACCGAGCGCCTCCGTCGCCCCCTCAAGGAACAGGTCGGGCGCTTGCGACACCTCGAAGATGAAGGCCAAAGGCTCGCCTTCGGACATGCCCTGATCGTCGGGGCCGCCGAAGTGGCTGCATTTCCCGCTGATGATCTTCATCGCGTCCTCGCGCTGTTGCCGTTTCCGTCAGGGAGCAGAAGCTGCCGCGCCGATGTGCGCTGCGTGCGGCAGTCGCGGATGTCCTTCACGAGACTTTCGATCAGTTCAAGCTGCGCCTTGTTGCGCTCGCCAGCGGCAGACGCCACCACGCCGAGCAGGTAGGCCGCAAAGATCAGCGTGGCGCAGATCACCACCAGCAGCGCGAGCACGATGGGCGTGCCCCGCATCGCGTCGATCAGCTTGCCGGATGTCTCGATAGGCATGTTGCCTCACTGGTTGTACTTGATGACGATAAGGCCCTGCCCGCCCGTGCCGGGGGTAGCCCCGCCTGCGCCACCGGCACCGTAAAGGCCGCCGTTGCCGCCGATGGTTCCGTTGCCCCCGCCCCCACCACCGCCCCCGGAGCCGTGCGTGGCATCCCACTCAGTACCGTTGCCGCCGATCCCGCCGTCATTGCCGACAGCGCCACCACCACCGCCGCCGCCGTTGGAGCCGGGGTTCCCCACGCCACCACTGATCGAGCCACCACCTGACCCTGCCGCGTTGTTGCCGCCCGCGCCGCCGTTATTGTTGTTCGAGCCGCTTGGCGTCGTGCCGCCTCCGTTGCCGCCGCCGCCCGCGCCGCCTTGGATGCTGGAGTTGACGGGGGCCGCGCCCGCAGCACCGGCACCGAGCGGACCAGCGCCGCCGCCACCACCGGCTGACGCTCCGCTTGGCGTCCGGCCAGCCGTGCCGCCGTTGAACTTGGTGGTGCCGTTGCCGTTGGCAGCTTGCCCGCCGCTGGCGCTGACGGTGGCAGCCGGTGCCCCCTCCGCGCTCACCGATGCGTTGGCGCGGGAGGTGCCGTTGAACCACGTGTCGCCACCGGGGGCATTGCTGCTTGCGCCGCCGATCCCGACCGAAAGGTTGATGACGGCTCCCGGTGTCAGCGGCAGGTTGACGATCTTGGAGTAGCCGCCACCGCCGCCTGCCCATCCGTTGGTGTACCCCGCCGCCCCGCCAGCGATCACCTCGATGCTGTTGTTGTTGGACGGCCAATCGCTTGGCACGGTCCAAGTGCCAGCGCCGGTCGTCGTGATGAACTGCGTGACGGGCACGGGCGGGTTCGGCAGGTAGGCCGTTGCCGGGGGTGTGAAGGCGGCACCGGCTCCCACCGCCCGCCGCATCACCCTGACCTCGTCAATGTACCCGGCGAAGGCGGAGGCGGTGCCGGTGCCATCGTTGCCGATGTACGGGCGGTTCAGGCCGTAGTTAATGTAGCGGTTGATGTCGGCGTAGGACGTGCCGACCTGCGCCCCGTTCATGAACAGCTTGGTGACGCCAGCAAATCGCTCCAGCCTGATGTGCGTCCAGACGTTGAGCGTCAGCGCCGCGCCCGTGATCTGGGTCGCGCCATTGGTGTGGAATAGGACGACATTGGAGGCGTTGTTGTAGATCGTGATGTAGGGGCCTTCGAAGCCGGGGCGCTGGTCGTAGATGATCCGCTGCGCCGTCGCCGTGGGAAACACTTGCAGGTCGATGGCGAAGTCGCCAAGCCCGAACGCGAAGTTGGCGTCCGCCAGCAGGCTGCGGTAGAGCACGGCGTTGGTCGCGGGCGCAAACCCGGAGGTCGCGCCGAACTTCTTCTGCGTTGCCGAGGTGTTGTAGCCGTTGAGGCTCGCCATCGCCTTCTTGAACGGTGACGCATCTGGGAAGACGGTGCCGCCCGGTGCGCCGTCCATGTGCAGCAGCAGCTTGAGGTCGTAGTCGTCCTCCACGAAGGGCGTGCCTGTGCTGTAGCGGATGATGATGATGCCGGGAGCGCCGTGGCCTCCGGTGCCGGTGCCGCTCAGGCGCTGACCTGCTCCACCGCCACCACCGCCGTACAGTCCGCCGTTGCCGCCCTGCGTGGCGTTCGACACGCCCGTGGCAAAGCCACCACCGCCCCCGCCACCGGAGCCGAGGAAGCCCGCGACGATGTCCACGCCGTTGCCGCCTTGGCCGCCGAGCGCGAAGCTGGTCGCGCCCGCGCCGCCGCCGCCGAGCGTGCCCGGTACGCCGGGAGCGCCGGTCGCACCGACCGCGCCGCCTGTGCCGAGAGAATTGTTGCCGCCATTGGGGATAGCGCCGTTCGCGCCGCCACCATTGCCGCCGCCACCACCACCCGGCGATCCAGCGCCCGCGCCGTTCGCGCCGTTTCCATTGGGTCCGCCCGCGCCGCCCGCGCCCGCGCCGCAGTTGTTAGTGGTGTCAACGCCAGCGCCGCCCGATCCGCCGCCGAACTTGGCGTTGCCGGTGCCGGTGGCGTAGCCGCCAGCGGCAGCAGCGCCGGGCGACACCGCGTTGCGGATCGCGGCGGGCGAACCCTTCGCTCCGCAGGCCTGCCCGCTCGACGGGAAGGCCGCGCTGTTGAACCACGTGTCGCCGCCCGCATTGCCGGTCGTGCTGGTGGAGCCTTGTCCACCCGGCCCGACCCGGTACTGGATCGACGCGCCGGGGGTGAGCGTCAAGTTGACGCTCTTGGAATAGCCGCCACCACCACCGGCAGACTGCCCGTTCACGCCGCCGAGGCCACCTGCGCCGCCGCCGATGCACTCGATGGAATTGTTGCTGTTGCTCCAGTCGGCGGGGACTGTCCACGTGCCAGCACCCGGCTCCGTCAGGATGACGGTGCGCACCTTGGTGCCGCGTCCGAATAGCGGCGACGGGGTAAGTCCCGGCAGCATTTATTTGATGTCCGCAGTAAAGGTGCAGGGGATGAACGCGCCGTCTTGACTGACTGCATATGAAATTGCATCGACCGCGCTAGGCGAGGCGGTCAGCGTCGGCTTCACCCCTCCGGGGAATTTCCACGCCGTTCCCCATGTCGTGATATTGCGCCCGCCCGTGGCGTCCTGCTGGACGTAGATGATGCCCTTCTGCCCCGGCTTGACATTATTTGGGTTCGGCAGACTTCCCGTGGCGCTGTTGATCGTCCACCAGAAGTCGAACGCTGCGCTGAACTCCGGGGTATAGGTCGCGACCGGCCCGACTACGGTCGGCACCGCCGCCGCCCACGCCGCCCCCGGCGTCAGCGTCTTGGTTGGCGCGGAGTTGGCGGCGTATTCCGCTGCGGTCGCGGCTGGCGGGATCAGGGCGGCAACGGCATCGACGTACTGCTTGGTGGCGATGCCGAGCGGGGCGGTCGGGTTGCCGAGGATGCTGATCAATCCGGTCAACCGGCTGATTAACAGCGGGGTGTCGATCAGGGCACCTGCATCGTCGTACCGTTGGATGTAGAAGTTCTGGTTGGCGTCGCCGCCGCCGAAGTTTGCAATCCACAGGTCAAGACCGTTGAATTGCCCGCGCACGAGATTGCCGCTGGCGACCAGCAGCTTGTTGAGCAGGAATTCCGGGGCGCTCTTGACGACCCTCACATTGCCCGTGATGTCGCCGCCCGTTTTCGGGTAGCCGCCGATGTTGGAAAGCGAGAGCGGCTTGTCGAGCACATCCGACAGGTTGGCCGAGCGCAGCATGTCGCCCGCCCCGGTGCCTGCGGGGCCGGGAGGCCCCGGCAAGCCTTGGCTCCCGGTGTCGCCTTGCGGTCCTTGCACGCCTTGGATGCCCTGATCGCCCTTGGCCCCACGGATGTCGGTCGCTTCCGCCTTGGTGCCGACAAAGCTGGTCGGCCCGACATACATGCCGCTCTGCGGCGGCTCGCTGCCTTCCGGTCCCCCGGTCCAGCCGGTGACCTTGAGCACGCGCCGCTCGCCGTCGATCTCGACTGCGAGCAGCGGTATCCACGTTCCCGGCACCGGGTCGGGCGAACCATCGGACGAGCGCAGCGCCCGGTTCATGCCCTCCTTGAGTTGCGCCATCGCGTGCCAGATTTTGTCGTAGGCCCACTCCTGATCGCCCGCGTCCATCGTGGACAAGGTCGTGCCGTCGAGGTCTTGGACGAACTGCACGTCGCGCATGATGACCAGCAACTTGCCGACAGGCGGCGCGACCATCATCGTCACCGTCCCGGCCACCGGGTCTTCGTGCGTGGTGGCGGCTCCGGTCAGTGTGTAATTGAGGTTCTCGATCTGCGGGACTTCGGCGAGGCTCTCGATGTCGGTCAGGATCACCTTCACGTCGAGGTTCGACAGGAAAGCGAAGCCGGTCGAGAACACGGTGGTCGTGCCGTTGCCGGTGTACTCAACTCGCGCGAGGTCTGATGTGACGGTCATTGGTCACCCCTATTGCGACGGGACGGTGAAGCCACCGCCGCCTACGACTGCTGGCCTGCCGCGATGGTCCGGCAGCGGTTCTTGGATCGGTCGGATATTCTCCGTGCGCCGCGCCGTGCGCCGGTCTTCGAGGCCGAGGTCTTGGCGCGGGATCGACAGCTTCTGATGCTCGCGGTGCGCGATGCCCGCCGCAATTTCGGCGTGAAACGCCGGGAAGCGCCACGGGGCCTCCGACATGATCTGGCGCTGCGCTGCCACCCGGTACTCCTGCACCCAATGCTTGATGTAGGCGGCCTTGCCGCTGTCGGTGCCGGTGACATCGGGGCCGCTTTTCTTCTCGTAGATGTACGAGTAGCGCGGATCGCCGCCGCTCACCATGCGGTTGAGGAAGTCTTCCAGCCCGATCTTCTCGCCGGTCACCGGGTTGTGCTGGAGTTCATTGCCAGCCAGCCGCCGATAGTAGTCGAGCACTTCCGGGTGATCGCGGAAGTTGACCTGCACGCCCATGAACGGGGCCTTCCACTCGATGCGCTGGATGCCGGTACGCAGGTTCACCAGTTCGTTGAAGGTGGCGTGGTCGTTTTTCCAGTTGAGCCGGAACGGGATCACCATGTTGTACATCGCGCCGCCGAGGCCCTTCGGCGACGGCTCGATCTGGTGACCGAACACGTCGCGGATCGGGATCATGCGCTCCGACAGCAGCGGCATGTTCTTGTAAAACAGCGCACTCCACCAGCCGTCGATTTCGCGCTGCTGCGGGTCCATCGCCTGCCCGATTGCTCGCGCGGGCGCAACGCCGGGGATCACGTTCATCGAGGACGAGCCGAGGTCGCGCATGAAGGTGCCGAGCGAGGTGTCGCTGCCCTTCTTGTAGGTGTCGAGCGATCCCATCAGCTTCGACATGCCGGTCATGAACGACTGCCCGGTGGTCGAGTAGGCGGCGATGCTGATCGCGGTGTTGAGCCACTCGTCCCAAGTGTCGTAGGCCTCCGGGTGAACGTCCTTCGACTTCATCACCTGATCCATCGTGCCAGCGAAGGCGATCATCGGCGCAAGCTGGCCGAGGCCGCTGATCTGCACCTGCGCCCCGCCCGGACGTTGCAGCGCGAACGGCTTGATGCCCGCGCCTTCGAGGCTTTCCTTCCAGCCCTGATCGTTCGGCAATGGGCCGGTCAGGTTGCCGTTGTGCGCGTAGTCGAGCAGCAGCGCCATCGCCACCGCGCCCGTGGTCATCTTGGCGAGCGCCAGTTCCCGCGCAGCGCCGCCCGCGCCGAAGTCGGTGCGCCAGCGCCCGATGATCGGAGCCATCGGAGAGTGCTCGACCGCGTTGCGCAAGAGGTTCGACGGCGTGCGCACGTAGGGCATCGCCATGTAGATCGGCTGCACGTTGGAACGCAGTTGCAGCAGGCTTGAACCCCACTTCCCCGGCATGTCGTTGAAGGTAGCGTAGTTGGCGTGCGACATCGCCGCCAGCTTAATTTCGTCGCCGGGGTTGGAAATCAGGCTCGCCACCCGGTCGGCGAAGGCATTGCCCTGCAATCCTTCGGCCAGCGCCCTTCGATAGGCCTGCGCTTCGATTTCGCCCCGGTAGGCGATCACCTTGAAGAAGTCGTCGCCAGCGGCAAGGAAGCGACCCGGCATGCGCACGGTGTGGCCGATCATGTCGATGGCCTTGCCCATCGGGGTGGCTGCGAAGGCCTGCGCCTCCACCGCCGACTTGCGCATGGTTTCCGCTACCGCCTTCGAGGTGATGGTCGGCTGCATCGAGCCAGCCATCGTCTGCCCACCGCCGCGCGACAGGTCGGCCTCCATCGGCCCCAGAGACTGCATCGGGAAGAACTGCCGCTCGCCCGTGCTGACCGCCTTGCCAGCGGTGACCCACGCCTCCTTGAACGCGCCAAGCTGGCCGCGCAGGTAGGCTGCGGCCTCACCCGGTGCGACCGAGGCTGCCGGGTCGGTGCCGAGCATCATGGCGTACTTTTCCGCCACCTTGCGGTCCACCGACTGCCACATCGCGTTTGCGGTGTTGCCGACAAGGTTGCGCACCTGCGTGACGGGCCGCCACAGGAAGCCGAGCGCGTAGGCCTCCTTGTAGGCATCCCACGTCCAGCGGCCCCACCCGCGATTGAGCGCGACGTTGAGCGCCCCGGCAGGTGCGCCCTGCGCCTTCAGGTCCACGATCATTGACGAGAGCCGCTTTGCTCCCTCGATACCGCCCGTGCCTTCGAGGAACGACTGCATCATCTGCGCCCGCGCGACCGCACCTTCCTGATGCACCGCACGCAGTGCGCCGAGCGCACGGCCCGCTTCGCCCGACACGCCGAGGAACTGTTCCAGCAGCGCCATGTGCGTGACCATCTGCTCGTTGACGCGGAAGGCGTCGAACGCCTCGCTCGACACCTCAGCCTTGCGGGCCAGATCGAGCAGGCGTGCGTCGGAGGCTTGCAGCAGCTTGCCCGCTGCGATGATCTTCTCAGCCGGAAATGCCTCGCCGATGCCGCGCTTGAGCAGGTCTTCGTGCGTCATGTTGAGGGCTTCGGCCAGTTGCTTCTGTGCCTGAAGGGTGAGCACGTCGCGCTTGGCGGCGCTGATCTGCGTCTTCATCTGCCCCGCGATGTCGCCGATCACACCGGGAAGGTTGCCCTTGTCGATGTTCTCCCACGTCACGTTGACGTTGAGGTCGGACAGCTTGACCGCCTTGGCGCTCTCGATTGCGGCCTTGCCGGTGACCTGTCCCGGTGTGCCGATCTTCGCCGTCGCCACGTCCCACGGCTGCTTCTCCCACGCCGTGTTGAAGTGCCGCTCCAGCGTTGCCTTGTACTGCTCGATTTCAGCGATTTGCGCAGGTGTTGGATCGGTGATGCGCTTGAACTTGTCGTAGATGCCGTGCAGTTGCTCCTGCACCGCGTTGATTTCGCGCGGCACGATCTGGATTTCGGCTGACAGGCCGGGGGCGACCTCGACCTGCGCATGGATGGCGCGGTAGCCGTCCTTCGGGTTGGCGATCTTGTCGTCAACCTCCAGCACCTTGAAGCGGCGGCCAAGGTCGTTGAGCACATCGGCTGCCGTCTGCGGGCTGTCCACCGATACTCGCCCGCCGATATAGTCGCCGATCACTTGGGCTGGCCGACCGGCAGCAATCTTTTCCTCGACCCCGCTGGCCCCCTTGATGCGAACTCCGTTCGGGGCAACGTCAGAAGTCGCTACTTTCGCGCCGGGGTTGGCGCTGGCGACATCGGCCAGAGCCTGCTCGACCTCAGGCTTAACCTGTTCGCTGGCCGCTAAAATTGCTTTGCTATCGCCGCTTGCTTGCTTTATACTTCGGCCTGTAGGTGTATCAATGCCGCCCAACTCAAATTTGCCCGTCAGGGTCGTTGACGGTCCCGTCCGCGTAGACGGGGTCGCCATGCGGCTGGTCGAACTCACCGATGGCTCCGGCAGGGTCGAGAGTTTCGTCAACGGGGCTTGGGTGCCCGGTGGCGGCTCCGTCAAAGACGTGCTGACCGGCACTCCCTTCCCAGAAGGGGAGGCCCCCGACAGCGGCTTGCCAACCGACACAGCGACCGCTGGCGCATCCGGCGCAACGCCTCCCGTCGCCCCCTTAACGAAGTAATCCGCGTGCGCCAGTTGCTCGTCCGGGGCCGCCCCTGCGGGCGAGCCGGGGATCGGCATTTCGGCAGGCGGCGCTCCGCTCGTCATCTTCGCCTTGATGAAGGCGCGGGTGGCCGACAGCCCGCGCACGATGGCTTCCGCAGCCACCCCCGTGACCAGACCCTCCGTTGCCTGCCGCAGCCGGTTGAGCGCCTCGTTGTCGTTCGGGTTGGTGGCGAGGAAGTCGCTGATCGGCCCCTTCAGTTGCGGGTACTTTTCCACAACCATGTTGGTCAGATTTGGCTGGCCGGGATCGGTGCCGAAGAACATCGACACCGCGCCCGCCCCCGGTGCCGCCATGAAGCCGCTGACCCCACCCGTCGCCATCGCCGCCATCGCCGGACGGTAGAGCGTCATGAACTGGCTGATGTTGCGCACCAGCCCGCCCGTCACGCTCTCCGGTTTGCCGCCGATGCCAAGCACCTGCTCCGAGGTGAACTCAGGCGCACCCGGCAGCCCCATCGACTTGCCGATGGCGGTGCGCTCGCCCTCGCGCTGCGTCTTCGTCGCCTTGAGTTCCTCCGTGGTCTGCCCGCTGATCCACGGTGCATTTTCATCGAGCCAGTCGCCGAACGAGCCGACCGCCTGCCCGGTGTGCCGCCATGCGTCGAACCAGCCGCCCACGATCTGTCCCGGCGCTTCCATCACGCCCTTGCCGATGTCGGCTGCTGTCGCGCGGGCCTGCCGTTGCGCAGCCGAGCGTGAAATCTCCCAGAACGATCCGTTGGTCGGCGCAGGCGCATCGGGTGGCGGCGCAGGCGCAGGCTCGTCGGGCGGCGCAGTGCCGCGTGTCTTCATGTCGTCCAGCAGCTTCTGGAACTGCGCCTGATCGGCCCGCTCACGTGCGCTGGCGAGGTAAGTGCCGTCCGTGGTTTCGTTGCCGAGCGGCATCAGATGTTCTCCTGCAAGTCAGTGCGCGTGCGTTGCTGCATCACGTCCTGCGGCTGGATCGCGAGCCGGTCGGGGTTCGTCGTGCCGGTCGGCGGCGGCACCTCGATCTGGTCGCCGCTTGGGCGGCCCATTGGAGGCAGTGGCTGCGGTGCAATGGTCGCTCCCATCTTCTGCGGGGCGAGCGGGTTGGCTGGCGCAGTCTTGGGCGCTGCCGGGTTCGACTGCTGCGCCTTCTTGGCTGCGGTGTCGGCCTTCAGCTTCTGCTCGATCTTGAGCGTCGAGCGCCACTGGTTGAGCAGGTTCTGCTGCTGGTTCATGTCGGCGATGTTGCCGCCCCTGCCTTCCGACATCTTCACCACGTCGCTGTCCAGCTTGGCCTGCGCCCGGTTGATGTCGTCCTCGTTGATGTCGCGGCGGCCCTTGCCGGTCGCGCCGTTGTCGAAGTAGCGCGAGAACACCAGCCGGTCGCGCACCGCGTTCGACTGATCGTCGGCGGCCCGCTTGATGATTTCGTCGCCCTTGGCATCGACCGCAGCGTCGGAGCCGATCACCGGCTTGTTGGCGGGATCGCGCACCCACAGGTCGAACTCGCGCAGCGCGTCGGCCATGCGGTTGCGAGCGTCCATGCCTTCCTCGCCCGCCACGCCGGGGGTCAGCTTCTCGTGGATGTAGGCCCGCACGCGCTCGACCGGGGTCTTGGTTCCGGCGCGGAAGATGTCGCCGTTGCGGCGTGCCCACTCGCCTGCCTGTCCGGCGTCGAGGTTGCGGTTGCGGATGTGCGCCTCCAGCGTCTTGCGGAACTCGTCGGGCGGCTGGTTGCGAACGTCTTCATCGAGCGACATCAGAACGCCAGCGTCCTCGCGCACGGGCGGCTTGTCGCGCAGCGTGTAGGCGGTCTGCAACTGCGTCGGCGACATCCACTTCTTGCTGGCGTCGATCATGTCGGTGGTGACAGCCTTGCCTGCGAAGGCGGCATCCATGATGCCCTTGGTCGCTTCGTCGCCTAGCTTGTGCATGCGCTTCTCGTTGATTTCGTTGATCTTGACCGCCAGCTTGCTGGCTTCCTCGAAATTCTTGACGTGCTGCGTGAAGGCCGCGTCCTGCGGGTTGACGTTGTCGGGCGACAGGTTGCGCAGGTCGGCGGCCATCTGTTCCGGCGTGGTGTCCTCGCCCCACCGCGTATTCGCGTGGTACTTCAGGTTTGCCTCCCGCGCCGCCAGCCGCTTCTCCGCTTCGGTCGCCCCGAAGATCATCGCCAGCGCCTCAGGCGTCAGACTTGGATCGACGCCCGCCGCGCCGTGCGTCTTCACCGACATTTCCTCCTGCGTCAGCGTGGCATCGGCTGTTGTGCGGGCGGTCTTGCGATAGGCTTCGGCCTGCGCCCGCACCGCCTTCATGCGGCTGTCCCAATGTTCCTCGTCCTTCTGGAATTCGTGCGGCGTCTGCCCCAACATCGGGGACGCACCCACCACGCCGGGAGCCTTGAAGCCGCCCGTGCCGCCGAGCGGCTGCTGCCCGGTCACCGGCTGCTGCTCTGTCACCCCCTGCTGCTTGGCCGCAAGTGCGCGGGCTTCCGACTGGTGCAGCCGTTCCGCAAAGTCGTCCGCCGCTGCCGAGTTGTCGAAGATGCCGAGGTGTCTGCCGCTGGCGTTGTACTGCTCGACCGCCGCCCGGTCGGACAGAACGCGGGAGCCGTCATGTGCCACGGTCGGGATCAGCACGGTGCCCTGATCGGTGCCGATGGACATCGAGCGCACCGTGGAAATCGAGCCGTCCGCGTTCTTCACCTGCGGCTGCTTCGACACGTCGATGTTGCCGGGGACGGTGAGGCCCTCGCGCCCGCGCACCACCAGCGACTGCGTCGGCGTGCCGCCCGCGCTCCGCGCAAGCTGGAAATGCGGCATGTCGCTGCCGCCGAGGTGCTCCAGCCCGAACTCCGCTGCGTGCTGGCGCAGCCACTCGCGGGCGGGCGAATAGTTGAGGTCGGCGGCTTCCGCGCCGCCAGCGCGTTGCTCGTGCTCGTGCCGCGACTGCCCCGGCTTGGCCGCCAGCCCTCCGGTGCCAGCCTCGTATTTGGCCCGGTATTTTGCCTGCGTTTCGGTGGTGCGGCCCATTTCGTTGATGGTGATCTTGCTCCCGGTGGCGTCTTCCGCCGCCTTGATGCCAGCCGCCAGCCGCGAGGCGAACACCGGGTTGACCTTGTCAACGTAGAGTTCGGACGGCTTGCCGTCCTTGCCGACCACGGCGCGGGACGTGAAGAAGGCCGGGTCCACCACCGCCGCCGCTGGTCCGCCAGCCTCGCCCGTGACCTTGCTGCTCCACGTCGCCACGAAGGCGCGGCTGGTCACGTTGTTGACATCGTTGCCGAACGCCTTCTTGTCGGCCTGCGACAGGTTGCCCCAGATCGCCGACTTGGCGATTTCGTCGCTCTTGTAGAAGCGCCGCACGTTCTGCCACGCCACCCCGTCAGGGTTCGCCATGTGGGCGGCTGCTCCTGCGTAGCCCTGCTGGTGGATCAGGTACTGTTCGGTCGGCGTCGGATCGCGCCCCATCGCCGTCTTGAAGCGGGCGTTCTCGTCCGCCATCTTCCGCGCCGTCGCGAACACGTTGTCGTTGGCGTCGAAGATGTTGCCACCCGGTCGCCCGTACTTGGTGAACAGGTCGTCGGACAGTTGGGTCGCACCCTTGTTGTTGCCGGTCACCGCGTTGGGGTTGCCGTTGCTCTCGATGCTGATCGTGGCCTTGAGCACGCCGGGATCGACCCCGTTCTTCGCGGCGGCGTCGTCGGCGATCTTGCCGAGCGGGGTCTTGTCGATGTCCGACACCCGCTTCGAGTTGACCCCGCCGAGCGGGGTTTCCGGCAGCGTGGTGACGCCAAGCCCCCGCGCGATGGTGTCCTTGCCCGTCTTCTTGAAGTCGTCCCACTCCTGCAACACCTTCTCGTCCAGCGGGTTCTGGAGGGCGCGGGCCTCGTATCCCTTGTTGATGGCATCGTAGTACTGCCGCCCGTACTTGATCAGCAGGTCGCGCTTGGCGAGGTCGTTGCGGTTTGTCTCAGCCACCAGCGACTTGGTGGTGTCGAGCGCCTGCGGCAGGTTGCCGGGGTTCTGCTGCAACAGCGCCGACTGCTTCTCTGCCGAGCCGTCGATCTGCTTCTCGACGTAGATGTCGTTGGTCTTGACCGCTTCGGCGTCCCACTGGAGGCCCTTGCGGTTGTGATAGTTGTGAACGGTGGCGTCGGCCTGCGGCAGGTTGCGCCCGTAGATCGAGCCGCGCCGCTCGTTCCAGTCGTTGGCGGCGAAGTCGCGCAGCATCTGCGGCTTGGCCGAGGCCTGATCGGCGGGCAGGTCGCGGTCGAGTTTGAGTTCGTACTGGCCGACCGCTGTCTCGTGGTCCGACAGCGCCGACTTCGAGGCGATTGCCCCCTGCTCGTTGGCGTTGGCGGCGAGCGCCTCGCCCATCTGCGAAATGCCCTGCCCGATGGCCTTGCCCGCGAACGCCTGCGCCTCGCCGATCTGCGCCCCGAAGGCGTTCGGCGTTGCGTGCGGGGTGTTGCTGGCACCCGGCAGGTCGCTGACGTTCTGCTCCCAGATCGGAACCTTGACCATCTACCCGAACAGCGACTGACCGCCGCCCCCGACAGACTTGAAGAAGCCACCGGCAGCGCCTGTGATGCCGCCGATGATTGCGCCCTGCGCCTTGATCTTCCCGGCCTTGAGTGCGTTCGATGCTTCCATTTCGTTGAGCACGGCCTGATCCTGCCAGCGTTGGCTCTCGATGCGTCCGGCGTATTGCTGCGCCGCCACGTCGCCCTCGATGCGTCCGGCGCTCTCGCCGAACACCGTGATCGGCGTGCCGCTGCCGACCTCCGCGCCGCCTGAGGCGAAGGCAAGCCTCTGCCGCGCCAGCGCGTATTCTCCCTTGATGGCAACGTCCTGCGACTTCTCGCTGGCCTTGTAGGCTTCCGCCGTGGCGTTGTTGCGGGCCACCTGCGCCTTGTACTGCGCCGCCTGCGCTTCCGCCTGCGCCTGCTGCTGCGCTCCCGCCGCCGAGGCCATCGCGCCGACAATGCTGCCGACCGCCGAGAGCACCGGGCCGATGATCGCAAGCGCAGCTACGCACATGGTTTCACCCCGCGACCCGTTGACCGATGACCAGCGCCGTCAGCGTGAACGGCAGCGGCTCGTCGTGTTCTATCACGATGTAGCGGTCGCGATCCCACTCGCCGTCGAAAGGGAGCACGCGATCCCCTGAGAACATCGGCACCGGGGTCGCCAGCGGCTCGTCCGCCGAACGGTACGGGATCGGGTCCAGCTTGCCGTTCGCCAGTTGCCCTTCGCTGCCGAAGGTGCCGCCGACCGAGTTCTGGAGCCGCGCGATGATTTCGAACACGCGCCCGATCTGCCCTTGCGCGGTGCCGCCCTGTGCGCCTGCCTCGACGTGCAGGGTCTTGATGCGGCTCTTGAAGCGGTAGCCGATCAGCACCTTGGAGGCGGGCACCTGCAATTCGATGATGCCATTGCTCACCGCCAGATCGTACAGCGGCACGCCGTCCGCCAAGACGCTGACCAGTTCGTTGTTGAGGTGCCACAGCCCGCTGATGATGGTGGCGGGCGGCCCATCGTAGAGCAGCGCGTTGTCGAGGAAGAAGGCATCCTCCAGCGGAGCGCCATCGAGCAGCCCCTGCATGCCGACCTCGATGTGGCGCTTCCAGCCGCCATCAATATAGCGTTCCACGATCAGCCAGAGTTCGTCGCCCTCGCCTCCGGGGATCGAGGCGCAGTGCTTGACCGCGCCGTTGCCGCCCACGAAGTGGTGATGCCATCCGACCACCTGCTGGTCGCGCTCGTAGGTCATCGCCGCGATGTGGCCGTCCGTGCGGGCATACCAGATCATCAGGTCGGGCGAGGCGACGTAGGCCCCCTGCACGATGCCGGGGTGCGTGATGTGCTCCGACAGGATGGTGAGGTCGGGCGCGGTGTAGCTGTCGGTCTGGAAGTTGTAGACCAGTTCGCGCAACCGCCGCGACGGGTTGGTGTTCTTGCCCTTGCGCTGCGCGAACAGGATGGCGGGGCCTGCCCGCACCGGCTTCACGTCCGCGATGCCGAATGATGTCTCGCGCGAAATCTTGATGTTGGTCGGGCTGATCGCCTCGTTGGCGTTGGAGGCCGCCACGATGTACTCGCCGGACGTGGCGTTGATCACCAGCCGCTTGGTGGTGGACATGTGCTTGACCGCGTCCACCTGATCGCTCGAAATCGTGTAGTGATAGCTTTCGTCGTCCTTGTCGCCGTCCTTGAACTTCAGGTAGGCGTCGAGCATCGACCCCCACAGTGTCGTGGGCTGGAATTCGGTGTTGGCGGCGACCAGCCTCTGCTCGTGGAAGGTGCCGGTCTTCGGGTAGCCGCGTTCGTCGCTCCACGCGCCCTCCTGCCACTGGTAGGACGAGCGCGTGGCATAGGCGGTATAGGGTGTGCGGTTCTTGACGATTTCGACGTTGGCGTTCTGCGTGTCCACCACGTTGGTGATCTGCACCACGCAGTAGCCTGAGTGCTCGTAGCGCATCTGCGCGATGCCGCCCGTCTTGCCGTAGAACACCTCCACCGTGCCCTTGGTGTGCGTCGGGTACGACGCGGTCGAGGACATTTCCTGCCCGCCGCCGCTCACCACGTAGTAGACGTTGCCCTTGTACTCCCAGAAGCTGCCGTCGCTGACGGTGACCACCGCGCCCGGTGCCCAAGTGGCATAGCCGAAGGTGGAGCCGTTCGCCTTCTCCCAGATGCGGAACAGCGCACCGAGGTGCGAGGCCTTCAGCGTCGGCTTCGAGAACGTCATGATGCCGTTGCCGCTCGCCACGTCGATGCTGACGGTGTTGGCTTCGTCGGTGTTCATGTCGAGGAACGGGCCTTCCTCGACGTTGCCTGTCTCCAGCGTCCAGCTTGAGTGTGTCAGCCGCTTGAGCAGCGCAATCGGCCACTGGTCATTGAACAGGAACAGCGTGTCCGCCGACTGCGTGAAGTTCATCGCCGCGATGTCGGAGGCGGTGAACGCGGTCGCCACCTCGTAGACGTGGTAGGACGTGCCGCCGCCGATGTAGGTCGTGTAGTTGGTGGAGTTGATGCCCGCCAGTTCGAAGGTGGTCGCGGTCTTGTTGGCGACAGTGAACTCGCGGTTGTTGATTTCGACCATGCCGGTGACGCCCGCGATGATGACGTGGTCGCCGTTGACGAGCGTGTGTCCCGCCGCGATGGTGACCGTGGTGGTTGCGCCCTTGCTGATGCCGGTGATGGCGTTGGAGCGGTCGAAGATCAGCCCGCGATCCTTGAAGAAGCGGATGTAGCCGGGACCGAACTCCAGCATGTAGGCCTGTTCGGTCGAGAACACGAACGGCACGAGGATAGCGTCGGGGTTGTTGGCCCTGACGTTCGACACGTTGAGCGTGCCGCCGCGCTTGCGTGCGCCGCCCTGCGGCAGCACCGTCACGTTGGTGAGTTCGCGTGCGCCGTTGGCGTACTTGGCAAGATCAACGCGCCCGTAGACGCGCGGGGAAATCTCTCCCGCCGTGAAGTTGGTGAGGATGGAGTTGACGGTCCCCATGCTCAGACCTCAGACAGCCGCGCCTGCTCCCATGTGCTGATCGGCTGGATGTCGGGCGAGCCATCGAGCGCGTCGGCGTATTTGGCGCTTGCCGCGATTTCCGCGTAGGCCTTCTGGTACATCGTCACATCGTTGGCGCTGTCGGTGAACGGCTTGCACCAGCGCCACGCCAGCCGTGCCGCAATCGTTGACACCAGCCCCGCGTCGAACAGCGCGGCGTCCACGCGAGCCGTGTAGGTCAGCCGGAGGCCCTCGACGTTGCAGTGGATGTGATCGCCATGCACCGCGAAACGCTCGACGTTGCCCGACCCTGCGTGCTCGGAATTGTCACCCTCGACGTAGACGATGCGCACGAAGTCGTCCGGCTTGCGGAACGCCAGCGCGTAGCCGAACAGCGGCGTCTTGGTGGGATCGGAGGCGAGCAGCGCCTGCTTGCGGCAGCAGCGCCACGGATGGTCGCGCAGCACTTCGAGCACGGTCGGCTCATAGGTTGCGAGGAAAAGTCGGCCAGCCTTTGATGTGCTGTCTGCCGTCGCGATCAGGGGCTGGCCTAGGTCGGTGAGAGCGAGGTTGGCGATGCCAAGATCGGTCTGCGGCATTGGTCACCTCGCCCTCGTTTCCGTGTCCGCCAACTGGCGTAGGGGTATCGGTTGCGATCAGCGGTTCACGAAGACCCTGCGATGTACTCGATCTCCCAAGCGACTTTGCCCGCCGCCGTGCCTGCGGTGGTGAGCGTGAAGCCGAGGTCGTACCAGAGGTTCGGATCGGCGGTGAGGCCCGCATCCTGCCATACCTGCTGGCCGATCTTGTCGATGGTGCGCACCGCGAAGGCTGTCTCCAGCCCGGTCGGATGTACGGTCGCCGCATCGAACGCGGTGGCGTAGATGCCAGCCGCGACCGCAGCGCCGCCTTCCGCCGCGATGCGGTAGAGCGTGAGGCCCCACGCGCCAGCGGCGATGGCGTCGTTGAAGATTTTGATGCCGGTGATGCGCCAAGACGAGTGGACGCGGGCGAGCCGCATCACGGAGCCATCGTCGTCGGCGGCGGCAATCGCCGCGTTTCCCACGATGGAGTACTTCTTCGCGCCCGACAGATGCACCGGGTTGAGCGACTGCACAGCGGCGTCCGCGTTCTGCACTGCTGTGGATTTGATATTCACAACGGCCATGAGGCCCTCCTTTGGTTGCGCCGCCCCGGTTGGACCGGCGTCCGGTCAGTTCATAGTGCGGTGACGCAAGTGGACTGTGCTCACGTCACCGCACCGTCGCGTCGTCCGTCCCCTTACGCTCCGGGGCCGCCAGTCGGGTTGCACGTGATGATGCCGACCTTGGCTTCTTCCATGCGGGTCGCCCCGATGATCATCGAGTAGAACACCTGCGTGGCGTAGTTCTTGTCGGCTCGCTCGCTGATGCGGGCCGATGCGTCCTTGCCGATGCCCAATTTGATGCCGCTCTTGACGTAGTACAGGCACTGGTCGTCGGTGCCGGACAGGGTCGTGCGCTGCGTGCGCTTGAACTTGAAGCCCACGAAGGTGTCGATCTTGCCCTCGACCAGCGCCTTCACCGTGTTGTAGTCGGCTGACGTGGTCTTGGTCGAGTTGAGCAGCGACGTGATCTGCCGCGCTGGCAGCACGACAAAGCGTTCCTCGTCGGGGTCCACGTCCTTGCTGTCGAGCATTTCCTTGGCGGCCAGCAGCTTGGCGACGTTCATGCCGTAGTTGCCAGCGGTCGCTGCCGGGTCTTTCACCGTGACCGGGATGGTCATGCTGGTGTCGTAGGCGGTCTGGATCGAGCCATCGACGCCCGTGTAGGCGGTGCCGATTGCGTTGACGATGATGGCATCGTCCATCGCGCGGCCCATCGCCCATGCGGCGGCCTGTGCGTACTGGCTGGCCGGGTCGATCAGCATGCGCACCTTGTCTTCTTGGTCGATCAGGTCCGCCCAATCGTAGTCAACGAGCGACACGCGCCTGCGGGCGTGCGGGGTATCCATGCGAGGCGTGTCGGAGTGGCGTGAGGTGCGAACGCGAGCGGCCACTTGGCCGATCTGTTCGAAGAACGCGGTCTTGCCGACCACGCTCTCCATTTCCACGGTTTCGCGAAGCCGCGATCCCTTCTGTTGAGCGAGGTGCGCGACGTTGCCTTTGTACTGCTCGACAAAGGCGGTGGTGATCTGGATTGACACGGCTGTGCCTCCACAAAAATGGTTGAACGGTTCAACTCAGTTTTGGGAGTGCCGCCGTAAAGGCGATCCCTGCATGCTTGGGAGGTTGCGGATCGCGAGAGGCGAGTGCCCGCAACGCTCCCTTCTATCACGCGGGCTGCGGTTCGACAAACAGCCGATTGTGCAGTTCGGTCAGTTCACGAAGTCGCAGGTCGTGCTCCGGGTGGCTGGCGTCCTTGAGCGCCACATCGTAGGTCGAGCGGAAGGATGCGATGCGGTCCTTGATCGCCTGCGGGTCGCTGTCGGCGGGTGCGCCCGGAGGATGCGGGGATCGCTCGCCGGTCACCGCCGCCTTGGTGGCGTACAGGTACTTCACGAAGGACGGCATCCGCGCGAGGCCTGAGGTGCGGGCGCTCTCCTGAATTTCGGGTGGCATTTCGAGAAAGGCGGCGCGAGCCAGCGCCCGCCTTGCTTCGAATTCGCTGCCCCAATCGCGTTGCAGTTCGGCCTTGCCCTTGACGATGTCATGGCCGACCTGCGTGTTCTGCAAGTCCATCTGGGCTGCGTAGCGGTCGCGGTACTGGTCCACCAGCTTCTGCGCTTGGCGCTGCGACAGGCCGCTCTCGAACGCGGCACCCCGCCACCAGCCCTCCATGTTCTCGTCCCACACCATGCCGTCCGGCAGCTTGTCGGGCTTAACGAAGCTGTAGGCCTGCGGCTCCGGGGGCCTGCCGCCTGCGGTGTAGTAGCGGTCCCACGCCTCCTGATCGTTGGGGTCTTTCGGGATCGGCACCTTCTCCTGCCCCAAGGTGCGCTCAAGGTTGACGTAGGCGCGGGCGAGGCTCTCCGGGGTGGAGTAGCGCGACAGCGACGGGTTCTCGGCCAAGTCCTTCGGCAGAGTGGCGAGGAACGCCTTGGTGGCGTCCGGGGCCAGCTTGTCGGCCACCGCACTAGATGTAGTGGCACTAGATGTAGTGGGTGGCTGGGGTGGTGACCCACTAGATGTAGTAGGTGGGGCGGCTGGCGGGGGTGCAGCGGGGGGCGGCGGTGCGCCACCGGGAGCCGGTGGTTCGGCCAGCAGTCCATCATCCGGGGGCATCGGTGTTCTCCTTCTGTTTCGAATATCGGCGCTTGAGTTCGCGCGAGGCCATCAGCACGTCAGTCTCGCGCGAGGCGACCGCGTGCTCGCGCTGGTCGAGTTCGACCATGCGCTTCTCGATCACGCCCGCAAGGTAATCGAGGTTCGCTGCGCGGGCGAGCAGTTCGGCGGCGTGGCGGTCGAGTTCCCGCACCAGCGGCTCAAGAACTTCCCGTTCCGTCATCCTCGCCCTCCAGTTCAAACTGCGCCAGCATGCCGCTGCGGACCCCCGGTATGTCCTTGGGGGTCATCTGCATGTAGCGCAGGATGTGGAGTACGACTTCGCGCTGCCCTTCGCAATGGGCCATTGTCAACTGCTCACCGCTAAATGTCGTGCCAAGCACGTAGTGCCGCGCGATCAGGTCGTACAGCACGCGCTTGCCTTCCTCCGATCCGAACACCACGCGGTAGTCCATCAGCCGCATGCGGTCGTCGTAGCGGATCGTGCGCTTCTTGGCGTCCGGCATCTAGGCTGCGGCCCGCTGCGCGGCACCGGGCGGCCCGATTGCTGCGGGCAGCGCCTTGCGTGCGCCGCCGACCAGCGAGCCGATGATGTCCTGAATGTTCTGCCCGCCTTGACCCGGAGGCGGACCCATCGGGGCCACGCCCTGCGCCGGACCCGGCAGTTGCGGCACCGGCATCTGCTGCGACATGCCGATGGTTTCCACGCCCTGCTTGCCTGCGGAGGCGAGGCTGTCGATGCCGGACCCGCCCTGCTGGAACGCCTTCGCCAGCATCGGGATGAAGGTCTGCATCATCTTCATCATGTTGGCCTGCTGCGTCTGCTGCTCCTGATGGTCATCCGACTTGAGCAGTGCGTCGTCCACGCCGAACCAGTCGAACAGCGCGGGCGTGATCTTGGCAACGTCAATCGGGCCGAACAGTTGCTGCGCGATTTCCGGCCCCAACTTGGCGAGCGGCTCCAGCGTTGCGATCACCTGCTGGAACCCTTGCGCGATCTGCGACTTCTGGGCGCGAGCGAGCGGCGACGAATACTCGATGCGCATGTCGGCGTTCTGGATTTCCTCAGGCGGCTGCTCGAAAGCGCCCTGCCGGTTCATGATGCCGAACACCCGCTCGACCAGCGGGTTGAGGAACTCGTTCTCAAGGCGTCCAAGCACCGGGCCGAGCAGGCGCATGCGCTCCGTCTGCCGCTGGATAACTTCGGTCGCCGTCATCTTGAAGTCGCCAACGAACTGCACCTGATCCACGAACATGGTGGTGCGGATCGCGTTGTCGAGTTGCTGGATGTACTCTGCGGCGTAAGGGAGCGACGATGACGTGGGCATCTGGCCGATTTCGGCCTTGTTGCGCAGATACGTGAGCGACCCTGCGTACTGGCGAACCGGCCCGATCAGGTTCTCGTGCGGGACCGTGAGCGGCGGATCGACTGCCTTCTCTGCT
>Ga0307497_10000045_pt1 | contig 23103 bp, 22 predicted proteins | sample 10_S_MG_FD_201366 | JGI IMG/M metagenome (GOLD analysis project Ga0307497, IMG submission 201366) | Soil microbial communities from Populus trichocarpa stands in riparian zone in the Pacific Northwest, United States - 10_S | ecosystem: Environmental > Terrestrial > Soil > Riparian zone > Trees...
ACGCGCCGCGGCCGTTCGCGAGCTGGTAGCGGCCGTCCTCGCCGGCCCTACGCCTCGCTATTCGATCGGGATACGCGAACGCGAGCAGCGCGCCGGGCTCGACCGCCGAGTCGCTACCCGAGTCCGCGTGCGCGCCGAGATCGTGGAGGAACGCGCGCTCGAGCCGGCGCACGCGCTCGAGCGCGCCGCGCGCGACGCCACCGTGCCCGCTGCCGCGCGACGCACGATCATCGCGCGCCGCGTCGCCGCGCAGCACGTCCAAGCGGCTCCGAATATCGCTGTCGCGCTCGCCGCCCGCCGCCCGGCCGCGCAGAAGGTCGCGCTCCGAGAGCAGCGCCGCGAGCTTCGCGCCCGCGCGCGGCGCGCCGAGGTCGCGCGCCGCGAGCAGCATTTGCGCAAGGCGCGGATGAAGCCCAAGCGCGTGCAGCGCGCGGCCGTGTGCGGTCACGCGGCCGTCCGCGCCGAGCGCGTCGAGTCGGCGCAGCAGATCGCGTGCCGCGGCGAGCGTCGCGGCCGGCGGCGCGTCGAGCCAATCGAGCGCTTCGACCTCGGTGCCCCAGACGGCGAGCTCGAGCGCGAGCGGCGCGAGATCGGCCGTGACGATCTCGGCCGGCGCCTGCGCGGCGAGCGTGCGCTGCGCGCTCTCGGCCCAGAGCCGGTAGCAAGCTCCGGGCGCGGTCCGGCCCGCGCGGCCCGCGCGCTGCTCGGCCGACGCGCGCGAGATCCGCTGCGTCTCGAGACGGCTCATTCCGCTCGAAGGATCGAACACGTTACGCCGCTCGAGGCCCGAGTCGACAACGACGCGCACGCCGTCGATCGTGAGGCTCGTCTCCGCGATGTTGGTCGCGACGATCACCTTCCGGTGCCCCGCGCGCGCGGGCGCGAGCGCGGCGTCCTGCTCGCCGGGCGACAGCTCGCCGTAGAGCGGCAGCACGTCGACGTCCGGGCCGAGCTCGGCTTCGCGAAGGCGCGAATCCACGCGCCGGATCTCGGCCGCGCCGGGCAGGAAGACGAGCAGATCGCCGGTCGACTCGCGCAACGCGCGCTGCACGACGCGCGCGACGACCGCGTCGAGCGGCTCGGCGCCTCCGGTGCGCGCCGCGGGTAACGTCGGCAAGCCCTTGCCGACGTAGTGCGTCTCGACGGCGTGCACGCGGCTCGCGTGCTCGATCACGGGCGCGCCGCCGAGCAACCGCGCGACGGCTGCGCCGTCGAGCGTTGCCGACATCGCGAGCACGCGCAGCTCGGGCGCCACGTGCCGCTGCGCGTCGAGCGTGAACGCGAGCCCGACGTCGGCGTTCAAGCTCCGCTCGTGAAACTCGTCGAAGATCACCGCCGCGACGCCGCCGAGCGCGGGATCGCCCTGGAGCATCCGGGTGAACACGCCCTCGGTCACGACCTCGAGCCGCGTGCGTGCGCCGACGCGGGTGTCGAGCCGCATGCGATAGCCGACGGTTTCGCCCGGACGTTCGCCGAGCGACTGCGCCATTCGTGCCGCGACGGCGCGCGCGGCGAGGCGCCGGGGCTCGAGCATCACGATCTTCCGCTCGCGAGCCCACGGCTCGTCGAGCAACACGAGCGGGACGACGGTGCTCTTGCCCGCGCCGGGCGGGGCGACGAGCACCGCGCTCCGGCCGCGCGCGAGCGCGGCGCGCAACGGCGGCAAGGCTTCGTCGATCGGCAGGCCTGAGCTCATGAGCGGCGGATCTTACCGCTAGCCGGAGCGCGCGCCCGCTCGCGCGCGGCGGCGTCGCGCGAGCGCGTCCCTCAGCGCGGCAGCCTGCCGGTCTTGAGCCAGCGCGCGCAGTCGGGCGTGAGGCGACGCGCCGCGACCTCGTCGCAGCGCGCGATCTCTTCGGGTGTGAGCACGTCCTTCCAGCGCCCGTTCGTCCCCTTGTGGAAGAAGGTGCCGCCGCCGCCCTGAAAGAACTCGTCCATCATCTCGACTTTCTGCGCTGCGGCGCGCATGTAGTCGAACGAGCACTGCTCGAGGATCCGCGGCCACTGCTCACGGTCGACGTCGATCTCGAGGAAGTGCGCGATGCGCCGGATCTCGAGCTCCATGCCCGCCTTCAGCTTGTTGAAGTGCACGAACAGCACGTTCGGCAGATGCCGGATGTTCCACCACCCTTGCGTGTGCTCCCAGAGGCCGCCGAACTCGAAGCCGGGGAAGTCGTCGAACTCGAGGAAGTGCTGGTAGTACTCCCGCACGTCACACGGCGGCCGCGTGACCTTCGGACCGACGCGGTCCGGCAGGTCGTTGAACATCGCGAGTGCCTTGTCCGTGAACCCGGCCTGGTGGTTGTACGCGCTCCAGACGATGTCGCGCGCATCGCGGCCGATGTATATGTACTTCGCCTTCGGCGAGAAGACGAGCGCGTCGATCGGCAGATGCGTCTTGATGAAGCGGCGGTGGGGCTGGGCCTCGAGCGCGCCGAGCACCTGCTCGAGCGGAAACGGCCGCATGTCGAGCCACGGCGACGCGCCTGCGGCCGAAATCCCTTCCGGCGCGCCGAGCACGAGCTGGCCCACGATCTGCTGAGTCCAGGTCGTGCCGGCCTTGCCGAACGTAACGATCACGATGTCGTCGTCGCGGAACGGGAAGCCGTTCCAACGCGTCGAGTCGACGATCGCGGTGCGAACGTCCCGGGTTTTCTGCGGCCAGCGCGGCTTCTTGCTCGCGCGCGACTGCTTGGTCGCCTTCGCGGCGCCCTTCTTGGTCTTCTTCTTCATGGGCCCTCCCGAGGAGGCGCGGATGATCGCAACGGCCGGCGAGGCGGTCAACGTAAAACGGCGCCAGGCGAGCGGCTCGTTTTCGCCAAAGCTTGTGCGAACACGCCACGACCTGACGATTCCGGTCATCGCCGCGGCCAGCGCAGAGCGCCCGGATGCCGCACCGATCAAGGGCTTCGCCGCCGTGGCACGGGAACTGCAATCGACGACAGCTCGTGAGGGACCGAAATCGCGCGCGGGCTTGCCGCGAAGCGCGTCGGTCGAACGTATATATCCGGGAGGAGACCCGTCATGAGCGCTACATCGTTGAGCATTCGGTCCGAGCGGACGATCCCGCTGATCGCTTACATCCTGCATCTGATCGGCTCGGTTACGGGTCTGATCAGCATCGGCGCGCTGATCTTGAACTACGTCCGCGCGGGTCAATACGCGGAGGCGAGTCATCACCGCTGGATGATTCGCACGTTCTGGTGGGCAGTGGTCTGGCTCGCGATCGGCTGGCTCACGCGCTTCATGATGATCGGTTGGGTGATCTGCTTCGCGGCCTGGGCCTGGTACGTGTACCGCCACATTCGCGGCTTGATCGCGCTCGCCAACGGCGAGTCCATGCCGGCCTGATGCGTGCGCGGCGAGCACGGCGTCGAGACCCGCGCGCGCTCCGTGCGTTGCGCGCGCAACCGGTAAACGTCCCAGCGCATCTGAGTCGTATCGCCGGCATCACGGCCGGGAGAAGCACGATGGCATAGCACGGACCGCGCGGGGGGAGGAGCGCGTTAGAAGGCGACTCGCGACTTTGCGCCGTCGCGCGCGAGATCGTCGAGTCGAGGGCTCACGGCAGTTGTAGACCACGACACGGAGGAGCCCCGTGAAGACCCAGAACACGCTCGTCTCCCTGACCGCGCTGTCCGTCTCCCTGCTCGTCGGCTGCGCGACCGTCGGCCCGCCGACCCAGCGGCACGAGCGCCCCGAGCCGCACCAGTTCACCGGCCGGTTCATGATGTCGCTAGACCCGGCGTACCTCGATCGCTACACGTGCCCTGACGGCCGGCCGCTCATCTGCGTGTGCACGTCGATGCACGTCGGCACCTGCGATTGCTCGTGCTAGCCGCGAGCGGTACGCTCTGCGGCCGCACCGGTCGGACACCGGTGCGCGGCCTCGTTCGACGCCGCAGGGGAGGTCCGCCATGCACGAGAGGACGACGCGTCGAGCTCATCTCGCGGGGCTCGCGAGCGCGGCCGCGACGGCCTTGCTGCCGAGGTTAGCGCAGGCGCAGGCGCGCGACGCTGCGCGCGCGCCTCAGGGTAGCCCGCCGCGCGCGACGACCGGGCCGGCCGCCGGCGTGGACATCCCGCTCGAAGGCATCGGCCGCGGCATCCGGCACATCTCCTATAGCGATCAAGGCGGGCGGCCCGACGGCGTCCAGGTGATGGCGAGCCGCCGCCACCTCTACGTGGGACACATGTTCAGTGACGGCGTCACCGTTCTCGACGCGCGCGATCCGCGCGAGCTCAAGCCGGTGCACTACTTCTCGACTCCGTTCACGCGCACGCATCACCTGCAGACGGCCGGCGATTACCTCGTGCTCGCGAACGGCGCGAATCTTGCGCGCAGCCAGAGCTACGACAACTCACGCGCGTACTTCGAGAACACGCTCGCGGACAGCGTCGCGAAGCGCGAGCCGTTCCGGGCCGGGTTGTCGATCTTCGACATAGACCGCAACCCGGCCGAGCCGCGCGAGATCGCGTTCCTCGAGATGCCGGGCCTCGGCGTGAATCGCCTCTGGTGGGCCGGCGGCCGGTACGCGTACGTGTCGGCGCATTTCGACGGCTTCACGGACCACGTCCTCTGCATCGTCGACTTGAAGGACATCACGAAGCCGACGCTCGTCTCGCGTTGGTGGCTACCGGGAATGAACCGCGCGGGTGCCGAAAAGCCGACGAACCCGCCCGGCAAACGTTACGCGTTGCACCACATGATCGTCGCGGGCAACCGCGGCTACGGCGCGTGGCGGGACGGCGGCTTCACGATTCACGACGTGAGCGACGCGTCGAGCCCGAAGCTGCTCGCACACTTGAACTGGTCGCCGCCGTATCCCGGTGGCACGCACACGCCGCTGCCGCTGCCGGGCCGCAAGCTCGCGGTCGTCGCCGACGAGTCGAACGCGGACTTCTGCGCGAAAGGCACGTTCTACACGTGGCTCGTCGACGTGAGCGCCGACGACAAGCCGGAGCCGATCACGATGCTGCCGACGCCGGCGGACCGCGACTACTGCGCGCTCGGCAATTTCGGCCCGCACAACCTGCACGAGAACCGGCCCGGCAGCTTCGTCAGCGAGGACACCATCTTCGCGACCTATCACGACGCGGGCGTGCGCGTGTTCGACATCCGCGACGCGCACGCGCCGCGCGAGATCGCGTCGTGGATTCCGCCCGTGCCCGCGAAGATGATCGACCCGCGCCCGAACGTCGCGCGCTGCGCGCTCACGTGCGACTGCTACGTCGCGTCCGATGGGCTCATGTACGTGACGGACTGGAACGCGGGAATGCACGTGCTCCAGTACGAGGGTTAAGGGCCGGCGCAGGTAGCGTGCTCCCTCTCGTCGCACATTAGCCTCTGGCGGATCACGCGCAACACTCGCGTCGTATCCGACATGCGATGCCGTTCGAGCCCCAGGAGCAGCGAGGCGGCCCAGATTCTCCGGTCGCGCCGAGCAGCGGCTAGCTCGGCACGCGCAGCGCGCGTCAGAAACACCTGAATGATCCGGCGATCGTCGGGGTTCGTCAGCAGTTCGACGGCCCCGACTCGCTCCGCGCTGCGCGCGATTTGATGGGCTCTTTGCCGCGAGACGCGGAGCAAACGCGCGACGTCTGCGATCGCGCAGCAATACCGTGAACGCTCGATCGCTCGCAGCAACAACCCGATCGGATCGCGCCGAACGAGAGGCACTCCCGCGCTCGATCGCGCACGAGAAATCAGTTCGGCCGCCGCAAGGATCTCGTCGATCAGGTCGAGCTCGCGCTGGCTCGCTTCGTCCCACTTCGACGGCGTAGTCTGGCGAGTGCGATTTTCATCCATGGTCGCGACGCCGCGAGCGAGGGCGTCTCGCCCAGTACTAATGTCTAATGATGTGCTCCCAGCAAACGTCAAGTCGACGGACGAATTCGTCGCAAACGTCAAATTACTTGACGATTTTCGTCAAGGCATTTGACGATCATCGCCAGATCGTCCGCTGACTTGACGATCGACCGGACAGCCACATCGGCAGCGGGTACCGCTGCACGAGGCGTCCTCGCCGGCGCATCCGTCAATCCTGAGGTCGAGGGTTCGATCCCCTTACTGCGCACGGGTAATCAACGAGAGCCTTCGGCTGTCAACTGGCAGGACCTGTGCGATCGTCCGTGTGCGGAACGAGTGGATCCCAAAATACTATCTCCTGACTTTTCCAAAATCAGAAGGTGAGCCGACGCCAGCAGAATCGTCGCTACAGCGCCTTCCAGCGCCGCGACAGCACGAGCTTGAGCTTGCGCTGCTCGTGCTCCGCGAGCGCGCCCGCGCACGCCGCTAGCTCCGCGTCGAACGCGTCGAGCTCCGTTCGCGCCGCCGCCGCGTCGAGCCGCTGCTTCAGATCGTAGAACAATGTCGAGTATTCCCCGCAGAGCTCGCGGATGAACGTGAACGACTTGCGGTGGATCGCGCACGGCCCGTGGGCGCTGATCGCGGCCTGATGCTCGGGCGTGCTGTAGCCTTTGTGCCGCTCGAATCCATACAGCGGGAACGCGAGCGCGAGGTCGTCCATGAGCCGATCGCGATGCGTCTTCGCGATGATCGACGCGGCCGCGATCGAGAAGTCGATGCCGTCGCCCTTGGTGAAGCAGTTCTGCGGCGCGTCGACGCCCGGGATCGTGCGCGCGTCGACGAGCACGTGCTGCGGCCGGATCGGCAGCGCTTCGAGCGCGCGGCGCATCGCGAGCAGGCCGGCGTTGTAGATGTTCACGCTGTCGATGTCGGCGACCTCGGCGACGCCGATGCCGATCGCCGTCGCAACCGCGCGGATTCGCCGCTCGGCTTCGAGCCGCTGCTCGAGGTCGAGGCGCTTCGAGTCGTCGATGCCGTCGATCTCGGTGTGCGGCGGGAAGATCACGGCGGCCGCGATCACGGGGCCCGCGAGCGGGCCCATGCCGACCTCGTCGACGCCCGCGATGTCCTGCACGCCTGCGCGCCAGAGCACGCGCTCGAAATTCAGCATCGCGTCGAGCCTCGTGCGCTCGGACGACTCGCGCTCGTAGCGCTTCTTGAGCGCCTCGTAGAGCTGGCGCACGCCCGAGCGCGGATCGCGCTTGAGCTTGTTCAGCGCCTGCGGCGTGACCGGCGCGTCGGCGCGCGCGTAGCGCTCGCGGATCTCCTCGATCGACAGTCGCGACAGCGTCGACGCCACGCGGCGACGCTCAGCGCTGCGGTGCGACCTGCGGCTGCGGCCGGAGGTAGTAGTTGTACGGCTGGCCGTGCGCGCGCGCGTTGCCCCAGATCACGAGCATCTGCTCGAGCGCGTTCGCGTAGCGCAGCGGCCCGAGATCGACGACCTCGAGGCCCATGCCCTTCACGAGCGCCGCGATGGTCGCCTTCGCCTGTGCGTCGTCGCCGCAGATCGGGATCGTGATCGGGCCGCCCGCGGTCTCGGGCTTCGACATCTGCCCCACGTTCAGCGTGTTGAACGCCTTCACGACCTTCGCCTTCGGCGCGAGCGACTGGATCAGCTCGGCGTTCGACGCGGCGTCCGCCGGCTTGGGGTAGTCGAGGTTGCCGTCCGGATTGCTCCGGTTCACGAGATTCGTCGGGTCGAGGATGATCTTCCCCGACAAGTCGCCGAGCTGCTTCACGACGTCCCCGGCCGCGGTGCCCGGCACCGCGAGCACGACGATGTCGGCGCCCTTCACCGCGTCCTGCTGCGATGCGGCCGTTGCGCCGTGGCCCGTCTTCGCGACGAGGTCCTTGACCTTCTGCTCCGACGGGTTGCGCGAGCCGTAGACGATCGTGTTGCCCTGCGCGGCGAAGCCGGGCCCGAGCGCATTCGCGACGTTGCCCGACCCGATCACGGCGATCTTGGCCGCGAGCGCTGGTGTCAGCGGCAGCGCTGCGAGCAGAAGAGCGGCCACGGAGACTGCGATGGCTCGATCGATGCGCATGACGATTCCCCTTTTCTCTTGTGTCTGGTTGCGCGGACTCGGTGCGGCCCGCGTCGGAGCCGGAATCATAATGCAAAGGCACGCGGCGGCGCAGGCCCGCCGCGGGCAGGTCAGAGCCCGGCGATCTCGCGCGCCTTGCCCGTGAGCTCGAGGATGTGCAGCCCGGTCGACGCGCGGTCGAGGGCGTAGATCAAGCCGCGGTCGTCGAGGTTCACGTTGTTGGTCTGGATCGCGCGCTTGCACTCGCGCTGGCCCGCGATCTCGATGCACGACTCGCTCGTGTTTTTCGTGATCTCGGGGATGAAGCGCGCCACTTCGACCGGCACGAACGGGTTGCGGATGTCGACCACGCGCACGCCCGCGTTGAAGTACGCAAGCACGACGAGCTTCTTGTCGAACTTCGGGTGATACGCGTCCGCGAACGAGTGCAGACCGAAGCGCCCGCCGCGGTGACAGAAGTCGCCGGGCTCCTCGGGCACTTGGAACGTCGAGATCGGCAGCGGGTGGCGCTCGTCGGTGATGTCGAGGATGAACATGACGTCGCGGCTGGTCTGGCAGCGAAACGTCTCGGCTTCCGACGACACGAGCAGGAGATCGCGCGTGCGCTCGTCGCGATCGTCGACGTAGTCCGCTATCGGAACGCCATAGATCGGCTTCGCGGTGTGCACCCCCCAGTAGCGCGGGAAGTCGAGCCGCGCGATCTGCGGGAACGCAAGGTTCGCGGGCGTCGGCGCGAACTTGTCACGCGCTTTCGGGTCGCCGGCAAGGAACTTGGCGGTGTCGAGGATCTGCAGCACGCCCTCGTCACCGCTGTTGTAGCCCAGATACATCCGGTTGGCGACCACGAACGGCTGGTGGAGCCCCGCGACCGCGGGCTCCGGATCGGGACCGGCCGCGTCGGGCTCGTAGCCCTCGAGCGCGAAGTCGCGGATGTGCCTCGGATGCGGCGGGTCGCTCACGTCGTACGCTTGCAGCACGCGCGTGACGCGCCAGCCCGCCGCCGTGCCGTTCATGTACGCGACGCCCGTCGCACAGTCCCACTGGAACTTGTGCGTCTCGCGATTGCCGCGATCGGATTTCGGGCGCGATGAGACGCCGGTCTCGGCGATCGTCGTGACGAACTTCGGCCGCGCCGGGTCGGTCACGTCGAGCACTTCGTAGCTCAGCAGGCCGTTCGTCCGGATCGCGTAGACCTTGGTCGGGTCCACGCCCGGTACCTCGGGGTGGTGCGGCAGCTCGCGACCGTCACACACCTGCACGTGCTGCGTGCCACTCGCGTCGTTGCCCGTCGGCGGCACGTGCGCGAGGTATTTCGGCGCGGCCGGGTTCGTGACGTCGACGATCGAGAGGCCATTCTTCTCGACCTTGCCCGTGAGCGGATTCAGCGCCTCGCCCGCGTGGTGGCCGACGAACAAGATCCGTCGCTCGCCGTACGCGTGCACGATCGGCTGATACGCCGAGCGCGCCTGGAGGTCGTCGTAGCCGACGAGGCGCATGTTCACGACGCTCTCGTCGCGCTGTGCGAGCACGGGCCCGGACGCGAGGGCGACACTTGCCGCGGCGACGGCGAGCTGGATCTTCAGGAACACGACACACCCCCGGGATGGCGCGCAGCGCGCGCTCGCCATCCTAGGACCATTCGCCGCGAGCCGCCAGGCAAGCTCGCGCCGCTCCGCCCTCGGCAACGCTAGGCCGACGGTTTGGCTTGTGCGACGATAGGCCGTCGTCGGTGTCGGGGGACCCGGCAAATGCAAAAGAAGAACTCGCGGCTCGCAGCCGCCTCCGTTGTCGCGCTCGTGCTCACCTTTCTCGATGCCGCGATGCCCGCGCACTCGCATCACTCGTTCGCGGCGCAGTACGACGCGGCGAAGCCGATCACGCTGACCGGCAAAGTCACGAAGGTCGAGTGGACGAACCCGCACGTCTACGTCTACGTCGACGTCCGCGACGACAAGACGGGCGAGGCCGCGAACTGGGCGCTCGAAATCGGCGGCGGTCCGAATTCGCTGATTCGTCAGGGTTGGTCGCGCGACTCGCTGAAAGCCGACGATGTGGTCACGATCCAGGGCAGCCTCGCGAGGGACGGAAGCCGGCTCGCGAGCGCGCAGTCGATCGTGCTCACCGCGACGGGCAAGAAAGTGTTCTCGGCGCCGATCCCCACCGAGACGCCCAATGCGAGCCGTTGACCGGATGGGCACCCGCTCCGGAGTCGGCGTTCTGGCCCTCGCACCACTCGCGGTGCTGATCGTCGCAAGCGCTTTGCCCCACGCCGCGCACGCGCAGTGGTGGGAGAACGTGCCCGGCAAGATCCCGCGCACTGCGAACGGCGAGCCCGATCTCGCGGCGCCCGCGCCGCGCACGAAGGACGGTCACCCGGACCTCTCCGGGATTTGGAACCCGCACTCGAACAAGTACCTCCGCAACATCGCGGCGGACATGAAGCCCGAGGACGTGCCGTTCCAGCCGTGGGCGAAGCAAGTCGCGGCCGAGCGCGCCGACGGCTCGCACTCGCGCGAAGATCCCGACGCGAACTGTTTGCCGCAGGGTGTGCCGCGGATCGGCGCGGCGCCCGCGCCGTGGAAGTTCGTGCAGACCCCGGACCTGATCGTCGTCGTGCACGAGGCGTTCTCGCTCTGGAGGCAGATCTTCCTCGACGGCCGCAAGCTCGCGGCGAACGCGAACCCGAGCTGGCTCGGCTACTCGACGGGCCGTTGGGAAGGCAACACGCTCGTCGTCGACACGCGCGGCTTCAACGGCAAGACCTGGCTCGATCAGGTCGGCAAGCCGACGACCGAGAAGCTGCACGTGACCGAGCGCTACACGCGCAAGGACTTCGGCCACATGGACCTCGAGATCACGATCGATGACCCGGGCGCTTACACGAAGCCGTGGACCGTCAAGCAGGACCTCACGCTGCTGGCCGACACCGAGCTGCTCGAGTTCATCTGCAACGAGAACAACCGCGATCTCGAGCACCTGCCCGGCAAGCCGTTCCAATAGACCACTCATGAGCAGCGGCGCTGAGAGCTCGTGGCGGACTCCCGCCCAGCCAGGCCCCGGTATTAGACTAGCCGGCAGCATTCTGGTGGGCGCGCGGCCGCGGCCGTAGCCCGAGGGGGAGTCCGATGAGAGTCATTCAGCACGCCGCGCTCGCCGCAGCCGCAACCGCTGCCGCCGCGCTCGCGTTCCGCGCGCACGCGCACCATTCGTTCGCGTCGGAGTTCGACTCGAACCTCGAAGGCGCGGTCAAAGGCACCGTCACGCGCGTCTGGTGGCAAAACCCGCACGTCCGCTACGACGTCACGATGAAGATGGCGGACGGCTCGACGCAGGAATGGCAGCTGCTGCCGCCAGGAAACCTGCCGAGCTACCGAACGGAGAACTGGACCGAGCAGACGATCCAGGTCGGCTACTCGGTCAGCGCGACCGGCAACCTCGGCCGCGACGGCGCGAAGAAGCTCTACGCGACCTGCATCAACGTCGAGACCGGCCCCGAGCAGGGCCGCAAGCTCGGCCGTTGCGCGACACCCGGCACCACGACGCAGGTCACCGCAGATCCGAACGTCGACTACACCGTGCACGCGAAGGACTACCCGCTGAACATCACGGGCTACTGGGACAACCGCTACAAGTTCCACGTGACCGTCGACGACTTCGAGCCGAAACCGATGCCGCTCACGGCCGCGGCGAAGAAGATCTACGACGGCCGCAAGTTCGGCGACGATCAGGTGCTCCGCTGCCTCCCGGCCGGGCTGCCGCGGATCTTCGGCTCGCCGTATCCCGTCCAGGTCGTCGACGCGGGCACGCACTATCTGATGGTGTTCATGCAGGACAACACGCCGCGGCGAGTCTGGATGGACGACCGCAGTCCGCCGAAGGAGCAGCCGCCCACGTCGATGGGCTTCTCGAAGGGCCACTGGGAAGACCGCACGCTCGTGATCGAGACGACGATGCTCTCGCCCGGCTGGCTCGACGGCTCGGGCTATCCGATGAGCGGCGGCAACGACACGCGGATCGTGGAGCGATGGAAGGTCGCGGCCGACGGGCTCACGATGGAACGCACGATGACGGTCTACGACAAGCTCTACTCGGCGCCGCTCGTGCGCACGCGCGGCTCGCAGCGCGGCGACGGGGCGATCGGGCTCATCGAGAGCGAGCCGTGCGATGCGACGCCGTTCTACCACGAGCTCCTCCAGAAAGGAGAGCTCGAGCAGCGGCTCAAGTAGCTAGTAGTCGGTGTATTTGCGGGCGGAGCCGCGGACGCGGTCGGCCGGGTACTTTTGCTCGTTGAGCGCGATCTTGTCCTCGGCGGCGCGCAGCAGGTCGATCCCGAGCTTGTCTGCCAGCCGGAGCAGATAGATCAATACGTCGGCGGCTTCGAGCCGCACGCGCTCCTGGCGCTCGGCATCGAGCGCGTGGCTCTGCTCCTCCGTGAGCCACTGGAACTCCTCGACGAGCTCGGCCGCCTCGACCGAAAGCGCCATCGCGAGATTCTTCGGCGAATGAAACTGGTCCCAATCGCGCGCGGCCGCGAATTCCGCGAGGCGCCGCCGCAATTCCGCGAGCCGATCCGCTGACATCGTCGATCCTCCGTCGCACTACGCGCCGACGCGCGCGTTCTGCGTCGAGTATCCCATAGCCGCGCACGCCCTTTATGATCGCGCGATGCGACTCGTCGACGAGCTGCTGCGGTTGTCCGCGACCGATCTCGCGAATCACCTCGGCTGCATCCACCTCACTCAGCTGAACGGCGCCGCGGCGCAAGGCCTTGCGCACCGGCCGCGCTGGGACGATCCGCTCCTGACGTTGCTGGCCGAGCGCGGCCACGAGCACGAGAAGGCGTACCTGGCCCATTTGCGCGCGACGCGCGGCCTCACGATCGTCGAGATCCCGGACGAGCCCGGCGCGAACGGCGCGGCGCGCACTGCGGCCGCGATGCGCGACGGCGCGGACCTGATCTACCAAGCGCCGCTCGGCGACGCGCGCTGGTACGGACGCGCGGACTTCCTGCGCAAGGTCGAGCGGGCGAGCGCGCTCGGCGCTTGGTCGTACGAGGTCACGGACGCGAAGCTCGCGACGGAGACGCGCGCGGGTACGGTGCTGCAGCTGTGCGTCTACTCCGAGCTGCTCGCCGCGATCCAGGGCATCTGGCCCGAGCAGGCGCACGTGGTCGCGCCGCACCACGGCTTCGCTCCGGAACCGTATCGGCTCGCGGACTACGAGGCCTACTACCGGCTCGTGAAACGGCGCCTCGAGGCAGCGCTCGAAGGCCGAGTGCAGACGGCGCCACCCGGCAGCGCCGGCGTGCGGCGTGCGCCGATCGACACCTACCCCGAGCCGGTTCAGCACTGCGAAGTTTGCGCGTGGTGGGCGCGCTGCGACGCGCGGCGGCGCGCGGACGATCATCTCTGCTTCGTCGCGGGCATCAGCAAGACGCAGATCAAGGAGCTGCGGCGGATCGACGTGAGCACGCTCGAGCGGCTCGGCGATCTCGTCGAGGTCCCGAAGCCGAAGCGCGGCTCGCGCGAGGCGCTGATCAAGACGCGCGACCAGGCCGCGATCCAGCTCAAGGCACGCCGCCTGCAGGCGCCGCAGCACGAGATCCTCGTCCCGTTCGGAGCGGAGCACGGCTTCGCGCGGCTGCCGGAACCGAGCCCGCGCGACATCTTCCTCGACCTCGAGGGCGATCGGCTCGCGGCCGACGGCGGCCGCGAATACCTGTTCGGCTATTGGTCCGAGCGCGCGTACGCGGCGCTCTGGGCGACGAACCCCGCCGAGGAAAAGCGCCAGTTCGAGCGGCTCATCGACACGATGCTCGCTGCGTTTCGCGCCGAGCCCGCGATCCACGTCTATCACTTCGGCGCTTACGAGCCCGCCGCGATGAAGCGGCTGTCCGGGCGCTACGCGACACGCGAGACCGAGCTCGACACGTTGCTGCGCGCGGAGGTGTTCGTCGACCTGCACACGATCGTTCGCCACTCGCTCAAGGCGAGCGTCGAGAGCTACTCGATCAAGGAGCTCGAGCAGTTCTACGGGCTGCATCGGGAGCAAGACCTGCACGCCGCGACGCTGAGCCGGCACGCGATCGAATGGGCGATCGAGATGCGCGAGGTGCTGCCGATCGAAGCCGCCCGCGCCGTCGAGCTCTACAACCGCGAAGACTGCGTCTCGGCTCGCGACCTGCGTGACTGGCTCGAAGTGCTGCGCGCCGAAGCGGAGCGCGACCACGGCACCCTGCTGCCGCGGCCCGAGCTCTCGAGCGGCGCCGCGAGCGCGGAGATCGCGGCGACCGCCGAGGAGACGCTGCGCGTGATGAACGACTTGCTCGCCGGCGTGCCGGTCGACGCAACCGAGCGCAACGAGGAGCAGCAGGCGCGCTGGCTCATGGCGCACCTGCTCGAGTGGCATCGACGCGAGGACAAGGCCGCGTGGTGGGAGTACTTCCGGCTCCGCGATCTGCCGCTCGACGGCTACGAGGACGAGCGCTCCGCGCTCGCAGGCTTGAGTTTCGTCGCGACCGTCGGCGGCACGCACACGCGCCCGGTCCAACGCCATTCGTTCCCGGCCCAGGATCACGACGTCCGCAAGGGCGACAAGGCCTGCCTGCCCCTAACCGGCAACGAACTCGGCGAGATCGTCGCGATCGACGTCGCGGCGCACACGATCGACATCCAGCACGGCGGCCGGTACGCGAGCGAGCGCCCGGAGCGCGTGTTCGTGCGCCGCAACGTCACGCCCGGCAAGAAGCCCGAGGTGCTGCTCGAGATCGGCCGCTGGATCGCGGAGCACGGCGTCGATGCGCCGGGCGGCGAGCACCGCGCCGCGCGCGATCTGTTGTTGCGCAGGCGGCCGCGGCTCGTCGCGGGCTCGGTCGGCCTCCGCCGCGCCGACGCGGGTCCCCCGCCCGCGGAACGGGCGGTCGACAACGGCGCGCGCGTGATCGCATTCGGCGCCGCGCGCAGCGCGCGCGAGCAACGGCTGGCCGCGCGGATCGGCGGCGCACGCGGCGACGCGGTCGACGCCGAGGTGCTCGACGCGCGCCGGCTCGGCTTCGATCTCGACCGCGGCGTGCTGCCGATCCAGGGCCCGCCCGGAACGGGTAAGACGTTCACGGGCGCGCATATGATCCTCGAGCTCGTGAAGGCGGGTAAGAAGATCGGCGTGTCAGCCGTGAGCCACGAAGTGATCCGCAATGTGCTGCGGACCGTGTGCGAGCTCGCGGACGAACAAGAGATCGCGGGCTTCAAGTGCTTGCACCGGGGCAATCCGAAGGACAGCAATCCCGAAGAGATCCACGCGATCGACAACAACGAGCGCGTGGCGGAGCTGTTTCTCCACGGCGCGTATTCGTTGCTCGGCGGCACCGCGTGGCTCTGGGCGCGGTCCGAGTTTCGCCAGAGCGTCGACGTGCTGTTCATCGACGAGGCGGGACAGATGTCGCTCGCCGACGTGCTCGCGGTCTCCGCGGCCGCGAAGAGCCTCGTGCTGCTCGGCGATCCGCAGCAGCTCGAGCAGCCGCAGCAGGCGAGCCACCCGCCCGGCACGCAGGCGTCGGCGCTCGAGCACCTGCTCGGCGGCGCGAAGACGATTCCGGCCGACCGCGGCTTGTTCCTGCATCAGACGCGGCGCCTGCATCCGCAGATTTGCGCGTTCACGGCCGAGGCGTTCTACGACAAGCGGCTCACGTCGGCACCGGGCCTCGAGCGGCAGGCGCTGATCGCGGCGCGCGGCAGCGCGGCGCAACGCTTCGGGGACGCGGGGCTCGTGTACGTGCCCGTCGATCACGAAGGCAACCAGGCGCGCGCGCACGAAGAGGTCGACGCGGTCGCCGCGATCGTCGCGGCGCTCACGACCGGCGACGTCGCGTGGCGCGACGCAATCGGCGTGGAAGCCCCGCTCACACGCGCGGACCTTATGGTGGTCGCACCGTACAACGCCCAGGTCACGGCGCTCGCGGCGGCGCTCCGGGAGGTTCGCATCGGCACGGTCGACAAGTTTCAGGGGCAACAGGCGCCCGTCGTGATCGTGTCGCTCACGACGTCGGCACCCGAGGACGCGCCACGCGGCATGGACTTCCTCTACAGCGCGAACCGCCTCAACGTCGCGACGTCCCGCGCGCGGGCTCTATGCATACTGGTCGGCAGCCCGCGGCTCTTCGAGCCCGATTGCCGCACGCCGCAGCAGATGCGGCTCGCGAACGCGTTCTGCCGCTTCCGCGAGCTCGCCCGCGTGGTACCCGCGCCGCGCACGCTATGAGCCAGTCCCCCTGGAACCCCTGCCTCGACTGCGGCGCGTGCTGCGCGTACTTCCGCGCGTCGTTCTACTGGAGCGAGGCCGACCCCGCCGCGGGGGGCCGCACGCCGCCCGCCCTCACGGTGAAGCTCACGCCGCATCACGCGGTGATGCGCGGCACGGAGCGCACGCCGCCGCGCTGCGTGGCGCTCGAGGGAGAGATCGGCAAGCGCGTGCGCTGCTCGATTCACCCGCTGCGACCGTCGCCGTGCCGCGAGTTCCAAGCTTCGTGGGTCGACGGCGTGCACAACGAGCGCTGCGATCGCGCCCGCGCCGCGCACGGACTGCCGCCCCTCGAGCCGCCTGATCCCGCCGCGAATTGAGCCCGAAGCCGCGCCGCGTCTGTCGCCCCTTGGCGACGTTTCGCGTCGCCGGGGAGGAGACCCTTACCCTGTGACTGAACTCACAGACCGCGCTGGACCGCAGGGGCACAGTGGCGGCCGGTTTTCAGGAGGGCCACGAGATGAGCAACAAATCCATGTTGATCGGGTTGGTCGCGGGCATCGGCATCGCGGCGGCCGGCGGAGTCGCCGCGTATCAGTTCCTCGGCAAGCGAGCGGACGACCAGGGCAGCGCCGCGGTGGAACAGTCGCATGCGACGGCGTCGCACGCGAAATCGGCGAGCCATGCTCAGCCGACCGCTAACCCCACGACTGTGGCGGCGGCCCCGGCAGAGGACTGCTGGGATGAGGAGGTCACGACGCAGAAGGACAAGGTCGACGAGCACGCGATCGCGGGCACCGCGCTCGGTGCGGCAGTCGGCGGCGCGGTCGGCAAGGACGTCGGCGACAAGAACATCACGACCGCCGCCGGCGCGGCCGCTGGCGCGTACATCGGCCGGAAGATCCAGCAGCACATCCAAGACAACCAGGCGGAGAAGCGGACGGAGACCCACGTCGAGCACCACTGCGTGCCCGCCGGGACTCCTCACTAAGACGAACTGATCGTCGAAGCACTAGGGCCGAGCTCCGGAAGGGGCTCGGCCCTTTTTCTTCGCGAGCTAGAGCTGCGTGCGCTTCAACTGCCGGACGGTATCGCCGTAGTAGTCGAGCATTGCGCGCGTGACGGCCTGCGGAACCTCGACGGGCAGGTTCTTGTGGTTGATCACGAGCTGCTTCTTGCGCCGATCGGTCGGATGGCTCTGGTAGCGGATCACGCCGATGCTGCCGCCTTCTTCGGTCAGCGACCAGACCACGCGCGAAGCCGTCGAGAACGGCATCCGGAGCTTTTTCACGAGGGACGCGAGCGTGTGCGGGACGCCGTCGCGCTCTGACTTGCGGACCTCGAGCGCGATCAGGTACTGCGGCAACGTGATGTGCGGAAAGCATTCGTACATGCATTCGAGGGCAGCGAGGATCGCCATTCGAACGCCCTCGTCGTCGAACACTTGTGCGTTGTCGCCCGCCGGTTTCGCGTTGGATCGTTGCAGCGACTTTTTGGTCGCACGGTTGGATTTTTTCATCTCTGTGAGTTCTTTCCTGATTCAGAAGTTGAAATTTCGGCCGCTATGCTAGTGCACTGAATCGCTCTGTCAATCAGGCCATCCCCCAAATATTCCCGCCGTCGCAAACTCCATTTCGATTCGTCCGGGAGCCTGGTGCGATTTGGCGAAGGCCCTGCGGGGTTTGCCCTAACGCGACGCCCGCCAGACCCCGTAAGCGTTTCGATTATGTCAGCGTGCCTTGGTTCTCGATCTGCCGCGATGCAACTTCACACCGTGGGCGATTGCGTGATCCGGTTAACGTCTCGCGCCGCTGCGGCGGCGTAGGCTCAAAGGACCATGAACGCCCCGAACTCGCACCGCGCTCCCAACTTGGACCTCGAGATCGAAGATCTCACCCAAGAGATCGACGCGCCGCTCGACGATCCCACGCGCTACCAAGACGAGCCGACGCTGTCACGCCTCGACTTCGAGGACATCGAGATCGCGCTCGACCTCTGAGGCCGAGACCTAAACCGCGCATAGAGCCGGCTCCGCGTGCACTTGGCGCAACGCGGCCACGCCCTGCAGACGCCCGTCGATCTCCTGCCAGAGCGCTCGATAGACGCCCGCAGCCGCGCTGCCCGGCGCATATGACTCGACGGGCGCGCGACGCAGCGTGATCCTCTCGAAGTCGCTGCCGTACGGGACCTCCGTCTCGAGAATCGAGGGGTAGCGCCGGCGCAGCGACTCGATCGTCTCCTTGTGCAGCAGCTTGCGCCGATCCACCATCGAGAAGAACGGCAGGACCTTCAGGTCCGGCCAGTCCTTGCGCTCGACGAATTCGAACAACTGCTCGAGCATCCGCACGGACAGCGGCGAAGGCATCAGCGGCACGACGAGCGCGTCCGCGGCGTGCATCACGTTCTCGGAGACGAGCGACATCCCAGGCGCGCAGTCCAGGATCAAGCACGCGTAGCGCTGCTTGAGCGGTCGCATGAGCTTCATCAGCCGCGTCGCGGGATTCTTGCGCTGATGCAAGTGCACATCCATGCGCCGATACGAGAAATCCGCCGGCAGCAGGTCGAGCCCCGCGTGATCGGTCGTCGTCACGAGGTCGGCGAGCTCCGACTCGCCGCGGATGAGACTCTTCGACCCACCTTCGACGATCGGCTCGCGACGCATGATGTAAGTCGCCGCGCCTTGCGGGTCGAGATCCCAGAGCAGCGTCGGCCAGCCGTCCGCCGCGGATCGGTACGCGAGGTTCACGGCGGTCGTGGTTTTACCCACTCCGCCTTTCACGTTGTAAACGGCAATGATTTCCATGGCCTAGCGATCGAAACTGTCGACGCCGATTAACTCGCGTCTCTAAGCTACGCCGGCGATCGCCGCGTCTTCTGCGTTGACACTCAAAATCGGCCTCACTATTGTCACAGTCTCGCGGCACGCGCAAGCCCGCGGTACCCCATGGACGATTCAGCACAGTCGATCATTTCGTCGCTGCACGAAGCTTCGTCCGTCAAGACGCCGCCGGAGGGTGCGCCCGTGCAACCGATGGAGCCCGCGACGCTGACCGTGGTTTCGACGGTCGAGCCTGCGAAGCAACACGGCGAGCAGCAACCGTCCGAAGAAATCCACACGCCGGCAAAACGATCCTCGCGACCCACCGATCCGATGATCGTGTTCGCCTACGATTGCCTGCGCCGCGAGTTCAAGGAGCTCGTCGATCGTAAACCCGCCGAGCCCGCTGCGCCGACGGCCGACGACGTGCATCGGATGCGAATCGCGATGCGCCGGTTGCGGGTCGCGCTCCAAGTGTTCCGGCGCATGCTGCCGCGCGCCGGGAAGGACTTTCGCAAGGACCTGCGCGCGTTCGCGCGCGCGCTCGGAGGGGTGCGCGACGTCGACGTGCATGCCGAGACGTTTCGCAGCTACGCGCAGACGATTCCGGCCGAGGGCCTCGCCGAGCTCGGCGGCTACGAGCTGCATCTGCGCCGGGAACGCGCGGAGGCTCGCATCAGGATGAGCGAGCGGTTCGGCGACGACCAGTACGACGAGCTGCTCACGGACTTCGCGGCATTCCTCGACAACGCACCGAGCGCGGGCGCCGAGCGGCGCTGGCGTTCGTTCAAGGTCTCCGACGGCGTGGACAAGTACTTGAAAAAGAGTCTCAAGCGCGTGCTCAAGCTCGGGCGCAAAGTCGGCGCGGAAGCTCATGCGAAAGATCTGCATCGTTTGCGGATCCGCGCCAAGCGCCTCCGCTACGAGCTCGAGTTCTTCGCGTTCGCCTACAAGTCGCTCGACAAGGCGGCGGCCGAGGCGAAGGCGTTGCAGGACTTGCTCGGTGCGCACCAGGACGCCTGCACGGCGGCCGACCGCCTCGCCGACTACGCGCGCTACTTGCGCAAGCACGGCGGCGACCAGCTGCCGGCCGCGCTCGCCGTGCTCGGCGAGTCCGAGCACCAGAGAGCGCGCGAGGTGCGTCAGTCGTTCCCCGCCGAGTGGCACCGCTTCGAGCGCAGCGTCGCGCGCGGCCGCATCGCGATCTGAGCTCGAGCGCTCGTGCTACGCCTCGTAGTCGCCCTCGCCCTCGCCCTCGCCCTCGCAGCGCTCGCACCGCTCCAGGTCGGCGCGCAAACCCGTCTGACCGACGGCGCCGAGCTCGACGCCTACCTGAAGCAAACGATCGAGACGACGAAGATCCCGGGCGTCGTCGCGATGGTCGCCGACGGGGATCACGTTCTGTATAGCGGCGCGTTCGGCAACCGCGACCTCGCGAACCACACGCCGATCGCCGTCGACTCGATCTTCCGGCTCGCGTCGATGACGAAGCCCGTAACCTCGGTCGCGGTGATGATGCTCGTCGAGAAAGGCACCATCGCGCTCGACGATCCGGTCGCGCAATACCTGCCGGCGTTCGAGGACGAGCAAGTCTTCGTGACCTTCGACCCGAAGGACAAGTCTTTCACGAAGCGGCCCGCGAAGACGGACATCACGGTGCGCCACCTGCTCACACACACGTCGGGCTTGGGCTACGCGTTTGACAGCCCGATCCTCGCGGCGTTGATCGGCGGCGATCCGAACGCGAGCGCGACGAACTATCCGCTGCTGCACGATCCCGGCACGAAGTGGACCTACGGCGAAAGCACGCGCGTGCTCGGCAAGCTCGTCGAGGAAGTGTCGCATCCGGCGACGGCGGCCTGCACTCGACCGCGGCGGACTACGTGAAGTTCATGCAGATGCTGCTGCATGAGGGGCGCGCGCCGAACGGCACGCGGCTCTTGACCGCCGAGTCGGTGAAGCTCATGAGCCGCACGCAAACCGGCAACGTGAAGGTCGAGCTCATGCCGACGACGAACGAGGCCGTGAGCAAGCCATTCCCGCTCGGCGCGGGACGCGACACGTATGGCCTCGGCTTTGAGATCACGAATGCGCCCGGCGACGCCGGGATGCGTTCGGTCGGGAGCCTGAGCTGGGCCGGGATCTTCAACACCGAGTTCTGGATCGACCCGCAGCGCGGCGTCTGCGCCGTGCTGCTGATGCAGTACCTGCCGTTCTACGATCCGGCCGCGATCGACACGCTGCAGGGCTTCGAGCGCCGCGTGTACTCGGGGCTCGCGCGCTGACTAGGCCCAAGCGCGGCTCGTCCGCGCGGGCGATCGGGTACGATGCGCTCGCATGTCGCAACCCACGTCGGACTCACCCGTAGCGGGCGCCGTGTACGGCGTGCTCGCGTCGCTGATCTGGGCAGGATTCCCCGCGATCACGAAGTTGTCGATGGCGAGCACGCTCACGGCGTGGGACGTGACGGCGCTGCGCTTCGGCACGGCCGGGCTCCTGCTGCTGCCGATCTTCGTTCGCCGAGGCTTGGGGTCGCTGCGCTGGCCCGCCGCGCTGCTCCTCGTCTGCGGCGCGGGCGCGCCGTACGTGCTGCTGACCGCGGGCGGGCTCGCGTTCGCGCCGGCCGCTCACATGGGCGTGATCACGCCGAGCTGCATGCTCCTCTTCTCCACGCTCGGCAGCTGGGCGCTGCTCGGCGACAGGCCGGAAGGCGGCAGGATCGCGGGCGTGCTCACGATCTTCGCCGGGATCGTGATGCTCGGCTGGGACGGGCTCTCGAACCACGGGTGGCGCACCTGGCTCGGCGACACGATGTTCGTGCTCGGCGGGCTGTTCTGGGCGAGCTACACGATCGGCTCGCGAGCGTGGTCCGTCGCGCCGTTCCACGCGACGGTCATCGTCGCGGTGCTGTCGATGCTCTTGTACGTGCCGGGCTACGCCGTGATCGAGGGCTCGCATCTCGCGGCCGTGCCGTGGACCGAGATCGCGATCCAGGCGATCTTCCAAGGCGTGCTGTCCGCCGTCGTCGCGCTCGTGCTCTACACGCGCTCGGTCGCGCTGCTCGGCGCCGCGCGCGGCGCGGTGTTCGCGGCGCTCGTGCCGAGCTTCTCGCTGCTGTTCGCGATTCCGATCCTGCACGAGGTGCCCACGCGCCTGCAGGTGCTCGGCGTCGTGCTCGTCACGGGCGGGATGGTGCTCGTCCTCGGCCTGTACGACGCCGCGAAGTGGCGCCCGGCGCCACGCGCCGCGACCTGAACGGGCGCGGGCCATGCGACACGCGACACGACCGAGACCCCAGTTGAACGCCCGCCCTCACGCGACGCTCTCACTGTGCCTCGCACTGGGGTGCTGCGCGCTCGCCCCTGCGGCGTACGCGCAACGCCCGTCGATCCCGCCGCAGGCGATCGCAGGCCCCGAGCTGCGCGTGAAAGTGGTCGACCAGAAGGACGCGATCGCGTGGCCCGTCGACGTCGAGGTCGATCAGCTCGCGTCGGCCGCGTTCGACAGCCGCGGTCACTTGTATATTTTGAATCGCGGCAAGCAGGCCGTCCTCGAGTTCGATGCGCGCGGCGGTTTCGTGCGCTCGTTCGGCGCGGGCCTGTTCGATCGCGTCCACAGCATCACGATCGATTCGCGCGGGCACTTCTGGATCACCGACGTCAGCGCGCAGATCGTGGTCGAGCTCGACGCGCAGGGCACGGTGCTGCGCACGCTCGGCACGCGCGGGAAGTCCGGCGCGTGGGACGAGGCCGCCGGCACGCAGCTTTTCGACGAGCCGACGGACGTCGCCGTCGCCCGAGACGGCAGCTTCTTCGTGACGCAGGGGCACACGCGCGGCGAGCCGAAGGTGCTGAAGTTCGACGCGACCGGCCGCTTCGTCAAGCAGTGGGGCGGCCGCGGCTCGCTGCCGTGGCAGCTCGCGGTCGCGCACTCGATCGTGATCGACGCGGCGGGGCTCGTCTACGTCGCGGACCGCGAGAACCGCCGCATCGTCGTGTTCGACCAGGACGGCGAGTTCGTCAAGGGCTGGGTCTATCGCGGCCTCGTCTGCAGCCTCGCGCTCGGCGCGGACGGATCGCTCTACATGACGTCCGGCTTCGACGGCCAGGTCGCGAAGCTCGACGCGAACGGCC
>Ga0307497_10000046_pt1 | contig 22936 bp, 14 predicted proteins | sample 10_S_MG_FD_201366 | JGI IMG/M metagenome (GOLD analysis project Ga0307497, IMG submission 201366) | Soil microbial communities from Populus trichocarpa stands in riparian zone in the Pacific Northwest, United States - 10_S | ecosystem: Environmental > Terrestrial > Soil > Riparian zone > Trees...
TTCTCGACGAAACTGCGACGAGCGCGAAGACGCCCGAGGCCATGAGGCGCCTCGCGGACCTCGAGCTCGAGAAGGAGTTCGGCATCGCGGGCGGCAAGAGCGCGGCGCTGCCGGCGCCGCAGCGGGCCGTCGCGCCGGCGACCGTGCGCGACACGCTGCTCGACGCGCCCGCGCCGCGAGCCGCGACCGAGCGCGAGTCGGACGCCGATTTCGAGAAGCGCGCGACGCAGCAGCAGGACATCGCGTCCGCGCGGACGCAAAGCGTCGACTTGCCGGGTGCCGAGAACGCAAACAGGGGCGGTCCGCTCGAGGCAATCGCGATCTACAAGCGGTTGCTCGCGGAATACCCGAACTACGAGCGCAGCGACCAAGTCATCTATCAGATGGCCCGCGCGTACGACGAGCTCGGGCAAACCGAGCAGGCGATGGAGGCGATGCAGCGGCTCGTCGACCAGTACGGCTACTCGAAGTACAGCGACGAGGTGCAGTTCCGGCGCGCCGAGTTCTTCTTCACTAGATCCAAGTTTCGAGACGCCGAGAAGGCGTACCAAGCGATCACGTCGAACGGACGGCGATCGGAGTACTACGAGCTCGCGCTCTACAAGCTCGGTTGGACGTTCTACAAGCAGGATTTCTACGACGAGGCGCTGCATCAGTACATCGCGCTGCTCGATTACAAGCTGTCGATCGGCTACGACTTCGATCAGCAGCACGAGGAAGAAGACGACCGCAGAGTGGCGGACACCTTCCGCGTCATCAGCCTGAGCTTCTCCAACCTCGGCGGCCTCGAGGTCCTGCCCGAGTACTTCGCGACGAATGGCACGCGCGACTACGAGGACCGGATCTACAAGAATCTCGGCGAGTTCTACTTGGAGAAGCTCCGTTATCAAGACGCCGCGGCCGTGTACGCGTCGTTCGTGAAGCAGCACCCGCTGCACCGCGTATCGCCGCTCTTCAGCATGCGCGTGATCGAGATCTACCAGAAGGGCGACTTCCCGAGGCTCGTCGTGGAGTCCAAGAAGACCTTCGCGAAGGACTATGGGCTCAAGGCCGAGTACTGGCGGCATTTCGACGTCAACGCGTCGCCCGACGTGCTCGCGTATCTGAAAACCAACCTGAAGGATCTCGCGAACCACTACCACTCGCTCTATCAAGACGCGAGCGCTGCCGAGGAAAAACCCGCGAACTATCGCGAGGCGCTCGCGTGGTACCGCGAGTTCCTCGCCTCGTTCCCGCAGGACGGCGAGTCGCCCGCGATCAACTACCAGGTCGCGGACCTGCTGCTCGAGAACAAGGACTTCGCCGAGGCGGCCTCGGAATACGAGAGAACGGCCTACGACTATCCGGCGCACGAGCGCTCGTCCGCCGCGGGCTACGCGGCGATCTTTGCGCATCGCGAGCACTTGAAGGTCGTCGGGGACGCGCAGCGCGTGGATGCGCGACGCGCGACGGTCACGAGCTCGTTGAAGTTCGCGGATACGTTCCCCGAGCACGAGCACGCACCGGTCGTCCTCGGCGCGGCCGCCCAGGATCTCTTCGAGATGAAGGACTACCCGCTCGCGGCGCAGTCCGGCCGCAAGCTCGTCGACCGCTACCCGGCCGCGGACGCGACGCTCCGGCGTCCCGCGTGGACGATCGTCGCGCACTCGTCGTTCGAGCTCGAGGACTTCGCGGCCGCCGAGGGAGCCTACGCGCACGTGCTCGAGCTCACGGCGGCGGATGACGCTGGGCGCAACGCGCTCGTCGACAACCTCGCTGCGTCGATCTACAAACAAGGAGAGCGAGCGAACGCCGCGGGCGACTATCGCGCGGCCGCCGAGCATTTCTTGCGGATCAAGGACGCGGCGCCGACGTCGACCGTGCGGCCGGCCGCGCAGTACGACGCGGCCGTCGCGCTGCTCAAGCTCGAGGATTGGGGCAAGGCCGCCGACGTGCTCGACGAGTTTCGCCGCGACTTCCCGAATCACGAGCTCAACTCCGAGGCCACGAAGCAGCTCGCGTTCGCGTATCGCCAGGGCGGCAAGGCGGCGCTCGCGGCGGGCGAGTACGAGCGCGTCGCCGCGGAAGCGAAGGACCCCGAGCTCGGCCGCGAGGCGCTGCTCGCTGCCGCCGATCTCTACGAGCAGGCGGACGACCGCGAGCGCGCGCTCGCGGTGTATTCGCGCTACGTCGAAACCTACCCGCGGCCCGTCGAGGTCGCGCTCGAGACGCGCTCCAAGATGGCGGCGATGTACGTGGCGAAGGGCGACCGGGTGTCGTACGAGCGGCAGCTGCACGAAATCGTCGCGCGCGACGCGTCGGCGGGCGCCGAGCGGACGAACCGCACGAGGTATCTCGCCGCGAAAGCCGGCCTCGTGCTGTCGGAGCAGGTCTATGCGCGGTTCGCGGATCTCAAGCTTGCGCAGCCGTTCAAGAAGAGCCTCGCCGCGAAGCGCGAGCGCATGGACGCCGCGATGAAGACGTTCGAGGACTTGACCGACTACGAGGTCGCCGAGGTGACCGCGGCCGCGACCTACTACATGGCCGAGATCTACTGGAACTTCAACCGTTCGCTCGTGGAGTCGGAGCGCCCGACCGGGCTCGACGCCGCGGCTGCGGCCGAGTACGAGGACGCGCTCGAGGAAGAGGCGTTTCCGTTCGAAGAGAAGACGATCGAAGTCCACGAGAAAAATCGCGAGCTGATCACCACGGGCGTTTACAACGACTGGACGAAAAAGAGCCTCGCGAGGCTCGCCGTGCTCGTCCCGGGGCGCTACGCGAAGAAAGAGGAGAGCAGCGGGTTCGTGCCGACGATCGACGTGTACGCCTACCGCGCGCCGAGCGCGCCGGGTACGGGCGCCGTCGCGCAAGCCGCGGCCGCACCGGCCGCGCCGAAAGGAAGTGCCGCGTCGAGCGTCGAGCCGTCCGGCGGCGAACCGAGCGAACCGCGTCCGCTGCGCGAAGCGGCGGTGGAGGGCAGCAATGTCGTTCTCTGACCTGAAGCCGACGCTCGTCGTCCTGCTCGTCGCGGCCGCCGTCGCGGGCAATTCGGCCCCGGCGACCGCGGGCTCGCGCACGAGCTCGGCCAACGCGCAGGTGCGCGACGACGCGGCGGAGAAGCCGAAGGCGCGTTCTTCCGCGGCGAAGGCGCGGCCCGCGAAGCTCGAGGTGCTCGATGGCCTCTCGTTCACGATCACGGAGCAAGCGCGAATCAGCGGCGAGGCGCGAGCGCAGTACGAGAGCGCGATGCAGCTGCTCGAGCAGGAGCGCTACGAGCAAGGAGCCGCGCTGCTCCTCCAAGTGGTCGCGAAGGCGCCCGACGTGACGGCGCCGTACATCAATCTCGGCATCGCGTACGAGCGGCTCGGTGATTTCGAGCACGCCGAGGCGAGCCTCAAGAAGGCGCTCACGCTCAACCCGAGCCATCCGGTCGTCTTCGACGAGCTCGGTCTGTTGTATCGGCAGACGGGCCGCTTCGCCGCTGCGCGGGAGAGCTACGAGAAGGCACTCGCGATCCACTCCGGCTTCCACTTTGCGCACCGAAATCTCGCGATCCTTTGCGACGTCTATCTCGACGATTTGCCGTGCGCGCTCGCGCACTACGAGGCGTACGCGCGAGCCGAGCCGGACGACAAGGACGTCGCGATTTGGATCGCCGACCTGCGCACGCGGATGAGTCACTGAGGAGGAGTCATGAGAAGGCTGCTCGTACCGTTCGTCCTCGCCGCTCTCGCGGCGTCGCCCGCGCTCGCCGACGACAAGCCGAGCACGGCCGAGAAGCCGAAGGTTGAGCAGAAGGCGAAGGTGGACGACAAGGCGAAGGCGAACGACAAGGCGACGACGGACGCGAAACAGATGTCGGGTATCGCGATTCTCGGCAACCAAGACGCGCCGAAGTCGCTCGTGATCGTTCCGTGGAAGAGCTCCGAGATCGGAGCGGGCTTGGGGCTTTCGAACGCGCTCAACGATCGGGCCGCACCCGTAGACAAGGACGTGTTCGGTCGAGAGCTTCGGTACTACGAAATTCGTTCTGGCGAAACTCGCTCCGCCGACACTCGCTCGGGCGGGGCGCGCAACTGAGTAGGGAGGTTGCAACATGGAAGCTTGGTATGCAGTGGTGCAGTTCTTCACGAATGGCGGTGTGTTCATGTTCCCCATCGTGCTCGTGCTCGCGCTCGGCGTCGGGATCGCCGTGGAGCGCTACGTCACGCTGACGCTCGTCGCGAAAAAGAACCGCGCGACGTGGGAGAAGCTCGATCCGATTGTCCGGAAAGGGGAGTTCGAGCAGGCGCGCGAGCTCGCGGCCAAGGACGACTCGACGATCGCGCAGCTGCTCGTGTCCGGGCTCGCGCGTCAGGCCGCGGTGCGGCGCCGCGAGGACATCGATCGGGCGATGGAAGAGACGTTGATGGCCATCATCCCGCGCCTCGAGAAGCGAACGCACTACCTCGCGACGTTCGCAAACATGTCGACGCTCGCGGGCCTGCTCGGCACGATCATCGGCCTGATCGACGCGTTCACCGCCGTGTCCAAAGCCGACATCGCCGACAAAGCAGAGCTGCTGTCGGCGAGCATCTCGATCGGCATGAACTGCACGGCGTTCGGCTTGATGGTCGCGATTCCGCTCGTGCTCGTGCACTCGCTGCTGCAGACGAAGACGACCGAGATCGTCGACAGCCTCGAGATGGTGTCGGTGAGGATCGTGAACTCGATCGCGGAGCGGGCGCAGTACGCTCGACCGGCGTTCAAGCACGCCGACGCGCCGGCGCCGCTCGCGACGCAGACGCCGCTGCCGAGCAGCGCCTGAGCCTGGTTGATTCGTATCGGACGCGGAGGGGCAGTCGATGCAAGTCATAGGACGCAGCGCGCGGATGGTCCGTCTGCACAAGCGGCACGCGGCCACCGAGATCAACCTCACGTCGATGATCGACATGATGACGATCTTGGTGTTCTTCCTGCTCGTGCACGGCGGTTTCGTCAGGCTCGCGATGCTCGAGCTCAACCTTCCTGCGGCGCAATCCGCGCCGAGCGCGGAGCCGCCGGGGTTCCAGCTCGAGATCACGGTCCGCGAGTCGGGAATCGAGGTCGGCGATCGCAGCGCGGGGTTATTGAGCCGCATCGACAGCACACCCGCCGGCTACGACCTACCGAAGCTCACCGAGTACCTCACGCGTCTCAAGGAGCAGTTCCCGAGCAAGAGCGACGCAACGCTGCTGCTCGAGCCGGACGTGTCGTACGACACGCTCGTGGCGGTCATGGACCGAATCCGCGTCGCCGAGCATCTCGACGTCGCGAACAACCGGGTCGACCGCACCGAGCTTTTCCCCGAGGTTTCGGTCGGCGACGCGCCGCCGCGTCGGTAGACGGGAGAGAACGATGAACTACATGGGACGCGCCGCGCGGATGCAGCGTCATCACAAGCGGCACAAGGGCCAGACCGCGATCAACCTCGTGTCGATGATCGACATGCTCACGGTGCTCGTGTTCTTCCTGCTCGTCTATTCGAGCGAGCAGGTCGAAGTGCTGCCGAGCTCGAAAGACGTGCAGCTGCCGAAGTCGATCGCCGACACGCATGTCCATCACGCCGTGGTCGTGATCGTGACGGAGCACGAGGTTCTGGTCGGCGGCCAGTCCGTCGGCAACGTCGATCAGCTGCTCGCGAGCGACTACCCCCTGATCCCCGGGCTCAAGGACGAGCTCGAGTCCGAGGCGGACGGGATGGTGAAGCTGGCGGGCCTGTCGGACGAAGAGAGGATCGCCGCGCTGGAGGTCACGATCATCGCGGACAAGGAGCTTCCGTATCGGCTGATGCGGAAGGTCATGGCCACGTCGACCGCGGCGCGCTACGGCAAGTTGTCTCTCGCCGTCCTGCAGAAACCGTCCGATCTCGCGCTCGCGAGCGTCGCGAAGAACTAGGAGCGCGTATGACCGCGGAAAAGCAACCGCTTCTAGCTCGAATCGACAACGCCCAGGATCAGCTCGGCGAGCTCGAGCGCGAACTGCTGGACGTCGACGGACAGCTCGCGAGCTTCGCGGTGCGGAACGAGCAGTATCGGCTGCTCGAGGGCGTCTGCGCGATGCTCGATACGATCGAGCAGCTTGGAGCCGCCGACTCCTTTTGGGGCAAACGACTCGACGCGGCCGGCCGCGCGCAACACCTGCGCGACGTGCGCGCGCGAGTGGCGGAGTTCGTCGCCGAGGTCAGGACTGCGGAGGACAAGCGCCATTCGATCCTCGAGCGCATCGCGGAGGGTGGCGACGTGCTCGCGATTCTCGAGGGCGACCTGCGCGACATCGAGGACGAGGAGATCGAGCGCAGCCTCGAATGGGTCGTCGAGCGGGATATCGGTCCGCTGACCGACGGGCCGAACCTGCCCTGGGTACGCGGCGGCGAGGAGGATCTCCGCCTGCGCAAGTCACTCGGCGCGTCGCTGCTCGCCGGGTTCCTCGTCGCGTCGGTTCTGCTGCTCGTTCACTTGCCTCCACCCGACGTGATGCCGGTGGAGAAGGTGCCCGAGCGCATCGTGAAGTTCATCGAGCTCGATCAGCACAAGCCGGTCCCGCTTCCGCCGCCGCCCGTCGAGCAGCCGAAGCCGAAGGAGCCGCTCGTGGCCGAGCAACGCAAGGCGGAAGTACCGAAACCCGCGCAGAACCCGGCGGATGAGCCGAAGCCGGTCGAGCCGCCGCGCCAGCGCGCGCAGCAGGCCGGAATCCTCGCGTTCCGCGAGAGTTTCGCGACGATCGCGGAGCGCCGGCCCGCGGCCAAGCTCGGCGCTCAGGCGAGCGTCAGCAACACCGGCGAGCGCAACACCGGCCCGATCCAGCGATCGCTGATCACGAGCCTCGCGGCGAGCGGGAGCGGCGGCATCAACGTCGCGTCGTTGAGCCGCGCCGTCGGCGGCGACGGCGGCGGCGGAGGCGCGCTCGACGGAGTCGACGTCGGCCGCGTCGCGGACTCGATCGGCGGCGCGCCGGGCGACCGGGGCGGTCCGAACGGTTCGCGCTCGGGCACCGGCGCGGTCGCGGGCCGCACGGACGAGGAAATTCAGATCGTGTTCGATCGCTACAAAGCCGCGTTGTACCGGCTCTACAACCGTGAGCTGCGCAACGATCCGACGCTGCGCGGGCAGATGGTGCTGCGTCTCACGATCGAGCCCGACGGCAGCGTGTCGATGTGCAGGCTCCAGGCGAGCGACATGAACGCGCCCGCGCTCGCGGAACAGGTCGTGGAGCGCGTGAAGACGTTCGCGTTCGGGGCGAAGGACGTCCCGGCGGTCACGATCATTTACCCGATCGATTTCTTGCCGGCGGCGTAAGGACGTCGTCGAACATGATTTCTGAAGCATTCGGACAAGGGCAAAGCCACCGAAAGGTGGCGACGCAAAGTCACCGGTCTACCGAGCGCGAGCTCTATGACAGCGGGACCGCCGGAATCGAGCTCCACGTGAAGGAGCTCCGCGGTCCCTCGGGCGACACGGTCGCACGGCTACGAAGAGGGACCTCATGTCTGTCAGCGCGACCAACAACGTAGGAGCTAGACGCGGCCGCTCGGCCGCGCTGCCGTGGCTCTTCGTCGCCGCGCTGCTGCTCGGCGCGACGGGGAGCGCGTCGGCGGCTCAGATCGTTTACACATCCATTCAGGGCATCTGGCATGACCCGATGGATAACGTCCCGGGAGTCCAGCCGGGCGACCCCGTCATCACGAACGGGAGCCCGACTTCGATCATCCGTTGGGGCACGACGAGCGGCACGCCGCAGAGCGGCTACGACTTCACCGCGACGCTTCCGCCCCCGCAGACGTTGCCCGGACCCGCCCCCGTATTTTCTCTCGGGACGTTCACGCACCGGAACTACGAAGTCTCCGATCCCTCGTTGACTCAAGTTCAGCTCGACATCGTCGTCATGCTGAGCGTCGATGGGGTCCCGACCGGGCCACTGACCTTCACGTACACGTTCCATCACGAGGAAACGCCGAACAACTTGAACCCTTGTCCTTACCCGACACCTCCGGGAGAGGGGTGCACGGACCGGGTCACGATCGTCGCCTCGGCCCAGCCGACGACGTTCAACGTCGGCGGAGTGGATTACACGTTGTCGATGGGCTTCCTCAACAACGGTACTCCGGTGTCCGAATTCATCACGAGGGAAGGCGGCACGCTGAACACCTCGGGCCTCGGCGGGCAATTCACGATCGTGCCGAAGATATACGCCGAGAAGGCCGCGGCGCTGCAAGTCGACGGCATGTCGCCCGGCATCGTCGACCCGGGCGACGTGCTGCGTTACACGATCAAGATTCACAACAACAGCACGATGGTGATCACGCACGCCGTGCTGCGCGACGCGGTGCCCGCGAACACGACGTACGTCGCCGACTCGATGACGTTGAACGGCCAGCCCGTGGGCCGGCCCGACGGTGGCGTGTCGCCTCTCGTCGCGGGCGTCGACGTGAGCTCGTCGGACCTGACCCCGCCGCTGCCCGGCGCCGGGGCCGGCACGCTGACGCCCGGCCAGATGGCCGTCGTGCAATACGATCTGCGCGTCAAGGACGGCACACCGCCCGGCACGGTGATCGCGAACCAGGCGACCGTCTATAGCGCGGAGCTGCCGAACGCGCTCACGGACGGCGACGGCAATCCCTCGAACGGACCCGAGCCGACCGTCGTCGTCGTCGGCGACCTCCAGCTGCTCAAGATCACGAAGAACGTCGCGGTCGTCGGCGGCGGCCCCGCGATCGCGGGCGCGACGCTCGAATACACCGTCGTCGCGCAGAACGTCGGCGTCGTGCCCGCCTACAAAGTGGTCCTCCGCGACGACATTTCGGTGCCGAACCCGGGCTACCTCACGTTCGTCAACGGCTCATACACGATGAACGGCGCGACGGACGGGATCACCATCGCGGGCCCGCTGCTGACCGCGGACTACTCGACGACGTACGGCGCGCTCCAATCGGGCCGCTCGATCACGTTGAAGTTCCAAGCGGTGCTGAACGCGAATCTCGCGGTCGGCACGCGAGTCACGAACACGGCGACGGTCTACTGGAACGATCCGCAGCAGACCGCGAGCGCGAGCGTGTCGATCGACGTCGGGGGCACGCCCGGCTCCGCCATGCTGAACGGACGCGTCTGGTACGACGCGAACTTCAACACGATCGCCGACCCCGCCGAGCTCAAGCTCGAGGGCTGGGTCGTCGAGATGTACCGCAACGACACGCTCACGTATTCCGCGCGGACGAACACGGATGGGCTCTATCGGTTGAGCGGCGTCGAGCCGAACTACAACACGACGGACAAGTACGAGCTGCGCTTCAAGAGACCCGGCGCCGGGCCGAACACCGCGCTGCTCGGCCGCGCGCACTCCGACTTCACGAACGGACTGCAGCGCATCACCGACGTCATCGTGATGTCGGGCGCCAATTTGCAGAACGTCGATCTGCCGATCAACCCGAACGGGGTCGTCTACGACTCGATTTCGCGCACCGCGATCCCGGGCGCGACGCTCACGTTGGTTCGATCGGGCGGCGGCTCGATCCCGGCGAGCTGTTTCTACGATCCCGCGCAGCAGAGCCAAGTCACGCTCGGCGACGGCTTCTACAAGTTCGATCTGAATTTCTCCGATCCGGCGTGCCCGAGCGGCGGCGGCTATCTGGTCAAGGTGACGCCGCCTTCCGTGGCCTACATCGCGGGCGAGTCGGAGATGATTCCGCCGCTCTCGGGCGCGGCGACCGCGCCGTTCTCGGTGCCGTCGTGCGCAACGTCGCCCGACGATGCGGTGCCCGCGACCGCGCAGTACTGCGAGTCCGCGCCGTCGGAGTTCTCGCCGCCGACCTCCGTTGCCGCGCGCAGCGCGGGCACGAACTACCGCCTGCACTTCATATTCGACAACAGCTTCGTGCCGGGCACGAGCCAGATCTTCGACAACCACATTCCGCTCGATCTGAACCTCGACCAGTCCGTGACGATCACGAAGACCACGCCGACCGTGAACGTCTCGCGCGGCCAGCTCGTGCCGTACACGATCACGGTTGCGAACGGCGTCGGCGTGAACTTGAACGACGTGTCGGTCGTCGACCGCTTCCCGGCCGGGTTCCGCTACGTCCCTAAGTCGGCGCGGCTCGATGGCGTGGCGACGGAGCCCACCGTGAGCGGCCGCGAGCTCGTCTGGCGCGGCTTGACCGTCACGCCGGACGGCCGGCACACGCTGATGCTGCTGCTCGCGGTCGGCTCGGGCGTCGGCGAGGGCGAGTTCGTGAACCGCGCCCAGGCCGTGAGCACGCTCACGGGCCGAGCGCTCTCGGGCGAAGCGTCGGCCACGGTGCGAATCGTTCCGAACGCGGACTTCGACTGCACCGACGTGTACGGCAAGGTGTTCGACGACGCGAACCGCAACGGCATCCAAGACGTCGGCGAGCGCGGGATCCCGGGCGTGCGGCTCGCCACGGCGCGCGGCCTGCTCGCCGTCACCGATCAGCAGGGCCGGTTCCACATCACGTGCGCGGTCACGCCGCACGAAGGCCGCGGCAGTAACTTCGTGGTCAAGCTCGACGACCGGACGTTGCCGAGCGGGTTCCGTGCGTCGAGTAACGCGCTGCAGATCAAGCGCGCGACGCGCGGCAAGGCGCTCGAGTTCAGCTTCGGCGCCTCGATTCACCGCGTCGTGGGCCTCGACCTCTCGGACCCGGTGTTCGAGCCGAACACCGCCGAAGTGCGCGATCTCTGGAAGCCGCGTGTCGATCTGTTGATCGCCGAGCTCCGCAAGGGCCCGGCAATCCTACGCCTGTCCTATTTGGCCGATCTCGAGGAGCCACGCCTCGTCGAGCACCGCCTCGACGTCGTGAAGAAACAAGTCATGGACGCGTGGAGCGCGTCGGCGGATGGCTCGTCGTACGAGCTGTCCGTCGAGACCGAGGTCTTCTGGCGCCGCGGCGGTCCGCCCGAGGCGTCCGAGCGGCGCGTGCGCGCGGCGGGTGACCCCCATGAATAAGCGAAGCCGCTGGCTACTCGGCACCGCGCTCCTCGCGGGCAGCGCGCAAGCGCAGCTATTCCACGACGCGACGCGCGGCGAGGGCGTCGAGCATCAGCTCCCGGCCGATCGAACGTTCACGCCGTGGGTGCGCGATCCGTCGGTGCTCGGCACGCAGGCTGGAGACCGCGTCGAGCTCCGCGAGGTCGCGGCCGAAGGGCTCGAGACCGTGAAGCTCACGAATCTCGTTCCGCCCGTGCATTTCGAGTCTGGCGTCGCCGAGATCCCGCCGACCACCGTCGCGTCGCTGCGCGCGATCCTCGCGAAGATGCAGGACCGCAAGAACGTGCGCCTGCATCTCGTTGGACACGCGGACACGCAGCCGCTGTCGCCCGCTCTCGCGGCGAGGTTCGGCGACAACGAAGGACTCTCGCGCGAGCGCGCGGGCGAGGTCGCCGAGTTCCTGCAGCGCTCGCTCGCGCTGCCGCCCGATGCGATCTCGTACGAGTGGGCGGGCGACACACGGCCGATCGCATCGAACGCGACGACCGACGGCAGGGCGCTGAACCGCCGCGTGGAGGTGGAGGTTTGGTACGACGAGCCGAAGCAAGGCACCGCGCACCAAGAGGTGCTCGTTCAAGACGACTTCAGGCGCGTGAAGGTGTGCCGCACCGAGACGCTCTGCCGTCTGAGCTACGTCGAGGGCCGCGAGCGGCGCACCCGCGTCCAGAACCTCGTGCCGCCGCTGCGCTTCTCGGAGGACACGATCGACGTGTCGCGGAGCTTCGTCGAGCAGATCGGGCAGGCGCTGGGCAACATGAGCGATCGACACAACGTGCTCGTGAAGTTCATCGGCTACACCGACGACTCGCCGCTCTCGCAGCGCGACGAGCGCATCTACGGCACTCACGACGGCCTCTCCAAGGCGCGAGCGCGCCGCGTCGCGCTGGCGGTGCAGGAAGCGCTAGGTCTCGCGACTGCGGCCATCGAGAGCGACGGCCGCGGCTCGGCGCGGCCGCTCGGATCGAACGCGACCGCGCAGGGCCGCGCCCTGAACCGCCGCGTCGAGGTCGAGTTCTGGTACGACGATCCGCTCCAAGAGCTGCCGGACGAGCCGCAGCTCTGCCCGACACCCGGCAACGAGACGGTCACGCGGGTCTACGATCCGCCGTGGGGCGCGATCCCGCGCCTCGAGCTCGACAACGGCCGGCCGATCGTCCCGCCGGGCTACGCGGCGACGCTGCGCCACGCGCTCGCCGACGTCGGCGACAAGATGAATCCGCGGCTGCGCTTCGTTGGCTACACGGGCAACGAGCGGCTTGAGCGGCGCACGGCGCTGATCTACGAGGACGACATCGGGCTGTCGGCCGCGCGGGCGCGCCGCGCCATGGACGTGGTCAACGCGGACTTGGGGTTGGCTGCTCAGCAGCTCGAGTTCGAAGGCCGCGGCTACGTGCAATCCGACGACGTCGTGAACGCCGGCTTCGTGCAGGGTCCGACGTCGCACGTCGTCGTGCAGGTCGTCTACGACGAGGTCGCGCAACTCGACGACTACGAAGGCGTGAACGTCACGCCACTCATGCGCGAGCTCGCGCCGCAGAGCGCGTACGGCTTGAACACGATGCGGATCACCGTCGACGGCGAGCCGATCGACGACCCACGCCGAAGCTCGGAGGATATTCAGAGGTGCACCGACGTCGCGCTGCAGAAGGCCGACATCCGGTTCGGCTTCGACAACTTGCAGGCGGACCGCCGGCTCGCGATCGCCGCGCGGCCCGCGAGAACGTTGCTGCACGCGTCCGAGGACGGGCCGATCGCCGATCCCGTCCGGTTCACGATGTATGCGAACTACTCGCACTTCATAAACCGGGCCGAGCTACGGATCTTCGACTCGGCGCAGTCGCTCGAGGCTGTGCCGCTCGCGATCGTCGCGCTCGGTCCGGACGGTTCCGCGGAATGGCAACCGTCGGTCGGCTCGTTCGCCGCGCCGTCGCGCGAGCTCAAGTACGTGCTGCGCGCGTATGGCAAGGACGACACGTTCGACGAGACCATTCCGCAGCCCCTCTGGCTCGTCTACGCCGACGCGGTTCGCCCGGTCCGCGCGGCCGAGGGATCCGAGACCGCCGCTGCGGCCGATGCGCTGCCGACGGCCGACGACGATGTTGCGCCCGAGGTCCTCCTGGACGAGGCGACTTCGGACACGTTCGACGCCGGCGACGAGCCATCGTCGAGCGCAACCGAATCGAGCGCCGTGACCGCAGCCGACGAGAACCCCGCTGCCGCGCCGCTCGATGTGAAGCGCGAGCCGAACGTCGGCGACGAGTCGATGCGGCTCGCGTACGGAGAGAACCGCCTCGGTCTGCGCAACATTCCGCTCGGGAGCGGCTCGGTGACCGTGCGCGGCAGCGCGATTCCGCCCGGGCACAGCGTCTGGGTCGCGGGGCACCCAGTGCCCGTCGACGGGGCGGGCAGTTTCGTCGCTCAAGAGATCATGCCGGCGGGCGTGCACACGGTCGAGGTCGCCGTGCTCGACGACGAAGGCAACGGTGAGCTCTATCTGCGCGACATCGAGCTCAAGCACAACGACTGGTTCTACGTCGGCATGGCAGACGTCACGCTGTCGCACAACGAGACGAAGGGGCCGATCGAATTGCTCCAGGGCGAGAACCCGACGAGCGACCCGACGTCCTCGACCGACGCGCAGCTCGCGTTCTACTTGAACGGCAAGTTCGCCGACCACTGGCGGCTCACGGCGAGCGCGGACACGCGCGACGGGCCGATCGGCGATCTGTTCAGCAACTTCCTGAGCAAGACTCCGGAGTCGCTGTTCAGGCGCATCGACCCCGACTATCACTATCCGACCTTCGGCGACGACGGCGTCGTCGAGGAGATGGCGCCGACGCTCGGCAAGTTCTACGTGAAGCTCGCGCACGGCGACAACTACGGCCTCTGGGGCAACTTCAAGATCGGCTACATGGACAACGAGCTCGCGCAGGTCGACCGCGGGCTGTATGGCGCGAATCTGCACTACGAGTCAGAACGCACGACGAGCTTCGGCGAGCGCCGCTACGCGGTCGACGGCTTCACGGCCGAGCCCGGGACGGTGTCGAGCTATGAGGAGTTTCGCGGCACGGGCGGCTCGCTCTACTACCTGCACCGACAGGACATTCTGACGGGCTCCGACCGCGTGCGGATCGAGCTGCGCGATCGCTCCTCGGGCCTCGTTGCCGGCGTCGTGAACCTGACGCCCGGCATCGACTACGACATCGACTATCTGCAGGGCCGGATTCTACTGTCGGAGCCGCTCTCGTCGACGGCGAAGGACAACCTGCTCGTTCGCGGCGGCGGTCTGTCCGGCGACGAGGCCTACCTCGTCGTGCGCTACGAGTACACGCCCGGTTTCACCGAGCTCGACGCGCTGTCCGTCGGCGCCCAGGGTCACTACTGGTTCGGCGACCGCGTCAAAGTGGGCCTCACGGCGAACAACAACGATCAGGGTGATACCAAGAGCGGTCTCGACGCGGCCGACGTCACCGTGCGAATCAGCTCCGACTCGTGGTTCAAGCTCCAGGGCGCGCAGACGCAAGGGCTCATCACGAGCGCGTATAACTCGGTCGACGGCGGCTTCGGCTTCACGGGTTACAGCGACGCCTTGTTCGCGAATGTCGATCACGCGGGCGGCTACCGCGCCGACGTGAGCGTGGGGTTGGGCGACGTCATCGATCGCGCGAAGGGCCGCGTCACTCTCTACAAACAGGATCTCGACGCGGGTTACTCCGCGGTGGGCTTCGCGACGCCGAGCGCGATGGAGAACTACGGCGGCACGTTCCGGATGCCGCTGACACCGAAGCTGTCTCTCAACGCGAAGATGGACCGGCGCGTTCAAGAGCAAGGCCTCGAGACGAAAGGTCAGGAGATCGACGTCTCGTACAGGCTCACCGACAAATGGGGCGTGAGCACGGGCATCCGCGACGACCTGAGGATCGACCGCTCGCCGATCGTGCCGCTCACGCAGGAGCAGGGCGAGCGCAAGGACGCCGTCGTCCAAGTCGAGTACGACTCGAAGGCGCGCTGGAACGCGTACGGATACGTTCAGGACACGCTCTCCGCGACGGGCGATCGCGAGGAGAACGGACGCGTCGGCACGGGCGGCTCGTATCGGATCTCCGAGCAACTGCGGATCAACGCGGAAGTCTCCAACGGCGATCTCGGGCCCGGCGCGATCGTCGGCACGCGCTACATGCCGACCGACCGCACGAGCCTGTACATGAACTACGCGCTCGAGAACGAGCGAGCGGAGGACAGCGGCCTGCAGCCTACCGCCGGCGCCGGTGGCAGCCTCATCACGGGCATGAAGACTCGGCTATCGGACAGCACGAGCGTCTACCTCGAGGAGCGCTACCGGAACGGCGCCTACACGTCCGGCCTCACGCACGCGACGGGCGTGAGTCTCGTTCCGACGCAGCGGCTGAACCTCGGCGCAAGCACGGACATCGGCACGCTTCGGGACATGCAGACCGGCGCCGAGACGAAGCGTCAGGCCGCGGCATTCAGCGTCGGGTACGGGCTGAGCGCGCTGCAGCTTTCGACCGGCGTGGAGTACCGCACGGACGATACCGAGCAGCCCGATCTGTCGTTCACGAGCCGCAAGACCTGGCTGTTCCGCAACAACTTCAAGTACCAGATGACCGATGCGGCTCGTTTGATCGGCAAGTTGAACTTCTCGCAGAGTCAGAGCTCGCTCGGCCAGTTCTACGACGGCGGATACACCGAGGCGGTCTTCGGCTTTGCGTATCGCCCGGTCCGCAACGACCGGCTGAACATGTTGTTCAAGTACACCTACCTGTTCAACATGCCGACGACCGACCAGCTCACGCAGCGCGGAATGCCGTCGGAGTTCTTGCAGAAGACTCACGTGCTCGCGACCGATATCACGTACGACCTCACGCCGCGCTGGACGCTCGGCGGCAAGTACGCCCACCGGCTCGGCGAGATGAGTCTATCGCGCGCCGACCCGCAGTTCTTCGACAATCCGGCGGACCTCGTCGTCGTGCGCGCCGACTTTCGCTTCCTCGAGAACTGGGACGGCATGCTCGAAGGGCGTTTGCTCGACACGCCCGACACTCACGATCGGCAAAGCGGCAGCGTGTTCGTGATCTCGCGCTATCTGAACAAGCACTTCAAGCTCGGCGTCGGCTACAACTTCACGGACTTCTCCGACGACCTCACGGACCTGAGCTACAACCACCGCGGCGTGTTCCTCAGCATGACGGGCGTGATGTAGCGCGTCGCCGTGCGCGTGTTCGGCGGAGCGTTGGCACCACGCGACGGGTGGATTCTCGCGCGCGCATCGCGTAGCCTTCAGCCACCCGATTCCAAGGAGGGCTCTCTCGTGCGACGTTTCCTCACCGTGGCCTTGATCGCATCGGTTCTGCTCACGACCAACGCTTTTGCCGCAGACACGAAGAAGGGACATCCGAAGCATCACGCGAACGGCGCCACTCAGTCGCAGCAACAACACGCGCAGCACGCGCAACACGTCGCGCCGACGCACCCGTCGGCAGCGCAAAACAAGAAGAAGGGTCACGCCCACAAGCCGGCCCACCACCAGCAGGTCTGAGCGTCAGCGCCGAACCGCGCTGGCTCGGCGTGACCCCGTTCGCGCACGTCCCGCCGCGCGCCGCCGCGCCTTGACAGGCACTCGCGTCTCGCCAATTCTCCGGGCGTTCGAAACGAACGGGGGAGTGCGATGAGGGTCCGGTACGCATTCGAGGCTCGGCCGCGCCGCGTCCGAGTAGCGGCGCTCGCGATCGCGGGGTTCGCGTACGCCACGGGCGCCGACGCGCACCACGGCGTCGCGAACTTCGATCTCAACAAGGACATCGCGCTCGAAGGCGTTATCACGAGCGTCGAGTTCGTGAACCCGCACTCGTGGCTGCACTTCGACGTGACGGCTGCGGACGGCAAAGGCGCGCACATGCGCTGCGAGATGCGCGGCGCAACGGTGCTGCGCCGCTCGGGGTGGTCTCCCGAGATGTTCAAGGCGGGCGCGACGATCAAGGTCACGGGCTCGCCCGATCGCACGGACCCCGCGGCGTGCTACCTCGGCACCGCGACGTTCGCGGACGGCAGCAGCCTCGATCGCTACGGCCAGCTGCAGCCACCGGCGACGCCGTCGTCGGTCGCGCCGGCCGCCGATCGCCCCACGCGGCTCGCGAACGGAGACCCGAACATTGCGGGCGACTGGGCCGGCGAGCAGCGCGTGATGACCGATCCGCGCGGGCAGAAGGGCACGCTCGTGCTGCTCAGCACCGCGAAGGACTACAACCCGGGCGACGTGCCGGCCGGAGGGCAAGCGTTCCCGGGCGCGCGCGGCACGGCGGTTTCGCTCGCGGAAGATCCGGTCGACACGTATTGGAACAAGCGCGGCAGCAGCCTGCCGCTCACGCCCGCGGGCACCGCCGCGATCGCGGGCGTCGACCTCGCGACGGCCGCGAACCCGCGCCTCGACTGCCGGCCCACGAACATCCTGTTCGACTGGACCTTCGAGACCGACATCAACCGGATCACGCAGTCCGAGAACGAGATCAAGATGCTCTACGGCTCGATGGGGATCGAGCGCACGATCCATCTCGATCAGCGCGAGCATCCCGCGGGCGTCGCGCCGAGCCTCGCGGGTCACTCGATCGGCCGTTGGGACGCCGACGTGCTCGTCGTCGACACGGTTGGCTTCGCGCCCGGGATCTTGTCCGCCGACGGCCGCTTGCCGCACGGCTCGACGCTGCACGTGGTCGAGCGCTTCACGTTCGATCCCGTGAGGCTCGCCCTCGAGCGCGACTACGTGGCCGACGACACGGCGTATTTCACCGGCGCGTTCAAGGGCTCGGACACGGTGTACGTTTCGGACCTGCCGTATCACGGCACGACCGAGTGCAAGGAGACCGAAGCGCGCGCGGCGGCGAAGGCCGCGTCGGCAGCGCAGCCCGCGGCCGCCGCGAAGCCGTGGTGGATGTTCTGGAAGTGGTGGGAGTAGTGGCGCGCGAGTCATGGGAGCGGGGGGCATGGATCCCAAAGTCGAAGCAGTAAAGAAGGAGTATCAGACGCGCGCGGATCGAGAGTCTTCAATCGCGGCGGGGCTGCAAGCCGCGAACTCGCGCGTGAACATCGACGACTTGTTGCTGCCGATCGGCCCAGCGACCGCGACGATCCTGAGCACCCTGATTCAGGAGTGCGAGTCGCGCTCGATCCTCGAGGTCGGCACCTCGTACGGTTATTCGACCGTGTGGCTCGCCGAGGCCGCGCGAGCGACGGGCGGCATCGTGACGACTCTCGAGCTGCACGAGGGCAAGGTCGAGCACGCGCGCGCACAGCTCGGCAAGGCCGGGCTCGCCGAGTTCGTCGACTTCCGAGTCGGCGATGCGCTGCAAACACTGAAGGCGCTGCCGGGTCCGTTCGAATTCGTGCTGCTCGACCTCTGGAAGGACCTCTATATCCCGTGCTTCGATCTCATCCACCCGAAGCTTGTCAACGGCGCGCTGATCGTCGCGGACAACATGCTTCACCCCGAACGTGCGCGACGCGACGCGAACGCGTATCGCGCGCGCGTGCGCGTTGCAGAAGGGATGACGTCGGTCCTGCTGCCCGTCGGCCATGGAATCGAGCTCAGCCGCTACCGGTAGCGCCGCGACGCTGATTAGCGGTTAAGGAACCGGGCGCTGGCCCCTGCGTTGCGCACGACCTGTGCGAGAATTCACCCATGACTTCGGTCATCGGCACTCCAGCTGCTCCGGACGGCACCGAGCCGATCGGCATTCTCCGGTTGCTGTTCTGGCTGCGGACGTTCGCGATCCTCGCCCAGTTCGCCGTGCTGCTGATCGCGAACTTCGTGCTCGACGGGTCGCTGCCGCTCGAGCCGATCTTGATCACGATCGGCGCGCTCGCGCTCTGGAACACGCTGGGCTATCGCAGCTTGCACGCGAATCGGCGCGTTCCGCACGCCGAGATCGCGCTGCACCTCGTCGTCGACATCGCGGCGTTCACCTCGGTGATCTATTTCACCGGCGGCTACACGAATCCGTTCGTGTCGCTGTATCTCGTGCCGATCTCGCTCGCGGCCGCGTCGCTGCCCGCGTCTTACGCGTGGGCGATCGGCGCGGCGTGCGGAGTGGGATACTCGCTCGTGTGGCGTTGGCACGTGCCGTTGCCGCCCGTGAACGCCCGCTTCGGCAGCGACTTCGACCTGCACGTCGCGGGCATGTGGGTGAATTTCTTGATCGCGGCGATGCTGATCGTGTTCTTCGTCGGGCGCATGGCGGGGATCGTGCGCCGCCGCGATCAGGAGCTCGCGGCCATGCGCGAGGCTGCGCTGCGGGATCAACAAGTGGTCGAGCTCGGCACGCTCGCGGCCGGCACCGCTCACGAGCTCAACACGCCGCTGTCCACGCTCGCGATCCTCGTCGAGGAGCTCAACGAGGCGGCGACCGACGCGACGCAGCGCGAGCAGCTCCGGGTGATGATGGAGCAGATCCAGTCGATCAACGAGCGGCTCAATCGAATCGCGGGCAGCGTCGGCGCCGCGCGCAGCGAAGGGGCGCGACAGATCGGGCTCCGGGCGTTCCTCGAGGAGCTGATCGCGCAGTGGCGCGTGGCGCACCGCGAGATCGAGCTCGGCGTCAGCTACGACTTGCCGCCGCAGGACACGCCGATCGTCGCGGAGGCGACGATCGGCCAGGCGATCCGCAACGTGCTCGACAACGCGGCGCACGCGACGCGCGCGAACGCGCGCGCCCGCGTCGACATTCGCGTGCAGTGCCGCGGCACGAGCCTCGAGATCTCCGTGCGCGACGAGGGCGCGGGCCTAGACCCCGAGCTGCGCGAGATCGGTCTCCGCGTGGTTTCGACCAAGGAGCACGGTCTCGGCATCGGCATCCTGCTGTCCAAGGCCGCTCTCGAGCGATTCGGCGGGCGGCTCGAGCTCGCGAATAGGCCTTCGGGCGGGGTCGAGGCGCAGATCCATCTCCCACTCGACGAGCTGCTCGCCGGTGCGCGCTGACGCCGTCCGCTCGGTGCTGGTCGTCGACGACGACCGCCGCTTCGCCGAGACGCTCGCGCGAGCGCTCGGTCGCCGCGGTTGGACCGCGTACGTCGCGCACGACGTCGCGGCCGCCCTCGCGGCCGCGGACAAGGAGTCGCTCGACGCCGCGGTCGTCGATCTGCGGCTCGGCGAGGAGGACGGGCTCGGCCTGATCGCGCCGCTGCTCGCGACCGGTCCGAAAATGCGAATCCTCGTCCTCACGGGCTATGCGAGCATCGCGACCGCGGTCAAGGCGATCAAGCTCGGCGCCGACGACTATCTCGCGAAGCCCGTGACCGCGAGCGCCGTCGCCGACGCGCTGCTGCGCGGCGAGAAGCCCACGTCGGCGGCGCCGGCGCCGGCCCCGGAGCCGATGTCGCCGCGTCGGCTCGAGTGGGAGCACATCCACCGCGTGCTCGCCGAGCACGCGGGCAACATCTCGGCCACCGCGCGCACGCTGAAGATGCACCGGCGCACGCTGCAGCGGAAGCTCGGCAAGAAACCGCTGCTCGGCTGATAGGTCGGCCCGCGAGCCAGGCCCCGGCCTGCGACATTTTGCCGCACGCGCGCGCCCGCCCGCGGTGCCAAAATCTTCGCCGGGTTTCAAACAGCCGGAGTCGTCTTCGTGACGGTCGCCCTACGCGCGCGCCATCTGCTCGGATCAACCGCCGCCGTGCTCGTGCTCGGCTCGATCGCGCCGCTGGCCGAGGCGTGCTCGATTTGCCGCTGCGGGGACGCGACGTTCAACGCGCTCGGCAAAGACGTGACGTCGGAGCCCGGCTGGCGGTTCGCGTTCGACATCGACCGATTCTCGAAGACCCAGGGGCCGCCGGAGGCACAGGACTCCGTCGTCGAAGACCGCTATACGGCGATCGGCGCGTACACGCTCGGCAACCGCGCGCTGCTCGTCGCGCGCGTGCCGTACGCCGAGCGCACGCTCGATGCGACCGACGGCGCCGACGTCGAGCACAGTCAGGCGTCCGGGCTCGGCGATCCCGAGTTCTCCGCGCAGATTCGACTCTGGTCGTCGCCGCTGAACGGCGACCTCGGCCGGCGCCTGAGCTTCTCCGCGACGGTTGGGGTGAAGACCAACTGGGGCGAGAACGACATCGAGCGCGACGGCGAGCGCCTCGACGAGCACGTGCAGCCCGGCACCGGCTCGACCGATCCGTTCTTCGGCGTGTCGGGCTACTACCTGCTGAACCCGAAATCGTCGTTGTTCGCGTCGGTGCAGCGGCGCAGCCCAAGCGCGAACGATTTCGGCTACCAGTACGGCGACATCTCGCTCGTGAACTTCGCGTACGAGCGCAAGCTGTCCGCTAAGCTCGACTCCGTTCTCGAGCTCAACTACCGCTACTCGGGTCACGACCGCGTCGACGACGCGGGCAGCTTCGACCCGAACACGGGCGGCAGGATTCTCTACCTCACGCCGCGCGTGCTCGTGAACGTCGGCGGCGTCGTGCTGCGCTTCGCGGCCCAGATCCCGGTCGCCGAGAGCCTGTACGGCGTGCAGGACGAGAAGCCCGTCTACAACATCGGCTTCACTCGCTCGTTCGGGAAATGACGCGGCGCGCTCGAGCGCCCAAACGAACGCGGCGCGTGGATCGCCGGACCCACGCGCCGCGCTTGACGAGAACGCTGCCTATTTGTCGGTCATCCGCTGCCAGCTAAACGGCCCGATCGCGTATGCGCTCGGCGCCGCGTTCGCGCGCGGGTCGATCGTCAGCTTGAGATACTCGAGCGGAAACGTGCTGCCGTGCACCACGACGCGATGGAAGTTCGCCACGTTCGGGTACGTGTTCGGGTGCTGTAGCCAATCGTCGTTCTTGCACGGAACGGCCTCCAAGCCCGAACCCGGATCCACGACGCAGCTCGAATTCTGCTGCAACGGATTCTCCGAGCGGAACACGTGGGAATCGCCGTTGAACATCAGCACCGCGCCGCGGAACGAGCTCACTTGCTTCGCGAGCTCGCCGACGATGTCGCGCTTCGGATCGTGCCCGCCGCTGACGAAACCGTAGTTGCTATCCGTGAAGCCGTACACGCCCTCGAAACCGAGCTGATGCGCCGGTCCTTTTTCGGGATCCCACATGTCGGCCTGCGATTGGATCACGATGCCCTTGGCCCGGGTGAGCTTCGCGAGCGCGAACGCGAGATCGAGCCAGCGGATGTCCGCGTCGGTCCGCTCCGCTATCTCTTGGATCTGCGCCGTCGTGAGATCGGGCGTGCCGTACCAGATGTCCTGATCGTTGTTCGAGCCGCCCGGGATGTTGAGCGTCACGAACAGGACCCTCGACTGCTCCCACATCACGTTTTCCACGTACTTGGCGTCGCTCGGGTGCGCGCGATCGTAGGCCAGCGCCTGCGACAGCACGAACTTCCTCTGCGCGAGGGCCTGACCGGGGCGCGAGAAGAAGATCTGGCGTACGAGCGTCAGGTTCGCGAGCGGGTCGCCGCCTGCATAGTCGGTGAGGCTGCCGTCCGGACTGGTGTCGTAGACGATCTTGCCTTGGGTCGCGTCGTACGCGCCGCCGCCTTCGCCCTTCTTGTGGCAGTCGCTCCATTCGTTGTCGCCGGGGACGTATACGAGCGGTTGCGCGAACGCCGTCCAAAGGTTGTAGATCGTCTGATCGTAGGCGAGCGTGCAGTTCTGCTTGCCGGAGTGGATGTCGCCCACGTGCAGCACGAGCGAGACCGTCGGATCCGCGTTGACGAAGTCGATGAACGCGGGTGTCGCGGCCAGCTCCGCCGTATCCGTCGTCGGACCGCCATAAGGCGCGTCGACTCCGTACGGAGCGTCGCCGAATACGGCGACGTCGCTGGCGCCGAACAGGTCGTCGAACGGCGAGTCGGCAATTGCGGTCGTTGCACCGAGAACGGCCGCTAACGCGAATGGCAGCGTGGACTTGCGCATTACACTGGTCT
>Ga0307497_10000047_pt1 | contig 22872 bp, 13 predicted proteins | sample 10_S_MG_FD_201366 | JGI IMG/M metagenome (GOLD analysis project Ga0307497, IMG submission 201366) | Soil microbial communities from Populus trichocarpa stands in riparian zone in the Pacific Northwest, United States - 10_S | ecosystem: Environmental > Terrestrial > Soil > Riparian zone > Trees...
AATCCGGCGGCAATAGGGCCATCACGCCCATGAACGGGGCGAGTGGCACTTCGACGCCGGGCGCGAACAGCGCGACGCGCCGTTTGAGATCGAGCAACGTGACCTTCGCGGGCGGCCGCTCGCCTTCGACCGGCTTCAAGCCGCGTCCGGGCGTGCGGCCGGTCGTCCCGTACGGAATCCGCGGCTCGACGGACAGGATCCGAACCTCGATCGAGTCGCCGGGCATCGCGCCGTCGATCGCGACCGGGCCAACGAGCAGATGGCCGCCTTCGATGCCGGGGTAGCGTTTCGTTTTTGCGAGCACGTCGATCGTCTCGCGCACGGCCGGATCGTCTGCCGTCACGGGCACGTGGTTCTGCTCGAGCCAGGCGCCGGGCTCGAGACCGGAGCGCGCCCAGCCGTTGCCGCCGCCCGTGTCGAAGCGCACCGTCTCGCCGGACTCGATCGTGAGGATCGGGGCCTTGTCGGCCGGGAAGTTGCCGATCGCCGAGTTTTCGGGCGTGAGCTTCACGTAGTGGTCGTAGTGCGGGCCGGAGGCCGCGGCGCCCGCCGCGAAGAGCAACGGCAGGATGCACGCGCAGCGGAGCGACGCGCCGACGGCCGTGGGGCGGGGCATGGTGTCTCCGTGCTAGCCGCCGCTCGCCGGCGTGTCGAGCGCGTGCGGCGCTTCGATCGCGCCGAAGCCCGGCGGCTGCGTGCGGTGGTGAGTAGCGGCCTCGTAGGCGGACGCGATCTCGAGCAGCACGGGCTCGGCGAACGGCCGCGCGAGGAAGTCGATGCCGACCGGCAGCCTCGCGGGGGTCGGCCCGGCGAGCTTCGTGCCCGGCCTGCCGTCCTCGGTTTTCGGTGCGCTCGCGTCGACGACGCGGTCGTAAACCTCGGTCGTGAACCCGGCCGGCACCGTGATCGCGGGGAAGCCCTGCTGGCCGAGGAACGTCCAGACACCGCCGCCGCCCGCACCGCCCGTCGTCGACGCGAATGCGCCGCCGGCGCCCGGACCACCGGCACCGCCGCGCGCGCGGCCACCGCCGCCGCCTGGAGCGTCGAGCCGCGGCACCGGCGTCGCGCTGGTCGGATACGTCAGCGCGTCGAGGTTCTGCAGCTGCATACACTGCAGCACCATTTGCTGCATCGCGAAGCGCACGCGCAGCCGCCCGGCGCTGTCGAGCTTCTTCTGGTCCTCGGCTTGCTGGCGCGCGGCCTTGCGATCCGGGAAGCGGTCGTCGTCGTAGAAATTCGCTTTCGCGATCAAGTCGGCGTTCGTCTTGATGTTCGCGTCGCCGCGCTCGCGCAGGTAGCGATTCATCATGTATTTGCCTTCGCCGTCGAAGCGCGCGTTGCCGAAGCTACGGAGCGTTAGGTCGTCCGGAACCTTCGTCGGATCAGCGGCGAGATCGACGAACGCCGCGATCTCGTCGCGGCCTTCCATGAGCCTCGGATAGTGCGCGGCGAACTCCGCGTTGAGCAGCATCGGCGCGTACGGCGCGAGGCAGCTGCCGAACAGTCTGCCGCCGGAGCCCGGATCGACGACCTCGGCACCGAGCGCACGGAGCTTGTCGAGCTCTCGCTCGACGATCGCGGTGCTCTCGGCCGCGGCGGGCCCGAGCGACGGATCCATGTACTCGCGGAGCACCCCGATCCGCAAACCGTCGAGGCGCTTCGCGGTCGCGAACGACTCGTAGCGCTCCGTCGGCAGTCGCCCGACGCCGAACGCGGTCATCTCGTCCTTCGGGTCGTAGCCGGCGATCACGGTCAAGACCCTCGCGGCGTCCTCGACGCTGCGGCAGATCGGCCCGACGCGGGTGTTCAACCCCGCTCCGATCATGCCGGCGCGGCTCACGAGCTCCTGCGTCGGCGCGATCCCGACCGCGTCGTTCGCGACCGCCGGGCCGCGGATCGACGAGCTCGTTTCCTCGGCGATCGCGCAGGTCACGAGATTCGCCGCGACCGCCGTGCCCGAGCCCGCGCTCGAGGCGTTCGGCGAACGCTCGGTGTCGTAAGGGTTGCAGAACGTGCCGCCGAACGCGCTGCGCGGTCCGCCCGATGCGTACTCGGCGAGATTCGATTTGGCTAGGATGATCGCGCCGGCTTGACGCAGACGCTTGACGAAGGTCGCGTCGTCGGGCGGCCGGTCGTTCGCCCAGAACGCGTCGCCGCCCGACGTCGTGCGCATGTCGTAGGTGTCGTATTGATCCTTGACGGCGATCACGACGCCGTGCAGCGGGCCGACTGGCTCGCCGGTGTCGGCGAAATGTTTGTCGAGCGCGGCCGCGACGTCGTAGGCGTCGGGCATCGCGGGATCGGCGTCGACCGAATCCGTCATGCTGCGCGCCTTGCGCGCGTCGAAACCCCAGCGCTCGCGCGCGACCGGTCGCAGGTTCAAGGTCGACAGCGCGTTGATCTGGCCCGCGTTCGGAATCGTCTCGATGCGGCCCAAGATGCCCTTCGGCTCCTGCACGCAGGCGCCGTTGTAGGCTTTGATCCGCGCGAGATATGCGTCGACGAGCCGCGTCGTCGTGAGCGCATGGCCCTTGATCGCGGCCTGGATGTCGTCGATTCGCGCTTCGAGGATCCCGAACTTCGGCGGCGCTGTCGCCGGCATGCCGGCCGCCATCGTCGAGGGCGGCGTCGAGGAGCCGCAGCTCGCGCACGTCAGCGCGAGCACGAGCAAAGGCAAGACTCGGCGTGGCGAGGAGTCGACTCGTGAGCGAGTCGTAACGCGGTTGCTGCGATGCATGGGCGAACCTCCGGGGACGTCCTTCCAGCTGAGACGGCCGCGCGCGGGTTGTCCCTACGTGACGTGGAGATCGGACGCTATGAGATCGGGGATCAGACGCGCGCCGCGAGGCGGGGTTCACCGCTCGATTTCCTCTCGCCAGCTCGCGAGCGTCGCGTAAGCGTCCTCGCGCCGGAGTTCCCTGCCGCCGACCGTGCCGATCGGGCCGCCGTCCTCGAGCGCGTGCGCGAGCAGGCTGGCGGCTTGTGCGACGTCGTCACGGTGGCGCGCGACCGCGGACGCGTCGACCTTCGCGGCTGCGAGCGACGGAATCAACAGCTCCGCGTAGCGCGAGCGGTTGTAGATCAGAAACGCGAGCGCGGCTTCGCGTGCGGGCCTCGGCTCGAGCTCGACGAGATGCCGCGCGAGCGGCAGCTGCCACTCCATCGACGCGAGCGCCGTGCGGGCCTCGTCGAGCGCTTCGTGCGCGCGCCCCCGCCCGTACAACGCGCCGCCCCGCAGCATGTGGCCGACATAGTTGGTGCCCGGGCCGTCCAGGACCCACAAGGCGCCGCCACTCAGGAGCGAGAGCGGCACGCCGAAGTAGAGCGCGTGTCTGAGCAGCGTCGCGAACGGCGACCGTGGCCGCGTCGCCGCCGACGCCGCGCCCGCGCCGATCTCCGGCGCATCGCCTTGGCGCGCAAGGCCCAAGTGCTCGCGGTTCCGGCTCTGACGGAGCTTCCAGATGAAGCCGTCAAAGTAGTAGTGCAGCAGCGTCGACGTGAAGCCTAGCGCGAGCAGCACCGACATCAGCCAGCGATTCTCGTGTTGGCGCGTGAGCACGGCGCCGTAAGCGAGACACAGCGCGACGTAGCCCGCGCCGACGAACCAGCCGCCGCGCGCGTGCAGCCGCCGGAACAGACCCGCCCGCGCTGCCTCTGGCCTAGACGCGAGGCTCGAGTTGTAGCGCCAGACGATCGCGAGGTACTGCGTCATGTGCACGATGCCGATCACGGCGAAGCCGACGGCGAACGTCCAACCTGGCGCCCAGGTGAGGATCCAGGGGTTCGGCGTGTACGCGAGGAACATCACGCCGAACATCGTCACGAGGAGCGCGAGCTTCGTGACGCTCACGAAATAGCCGCGGCGCCTGCACCAAACGAGATAAGCGCTGTACGCGATCGTCGCGAGCGTTGCGCTCGAGAGCATGAAGCCCGTGAGCGCGCGGACCGCGGCCGGCGGCAGCAGCAGCGCCGCGGGCAAGTGCGCCCTCAGATAGAGGTCCTCGAGGATCCCGGCGAGCCACTCGCCGCTCGCGAGCATGATGAACACGAACCACACGGCGCAGAGCAGGAGATCCATGCGCGCGGCGAGCTTCTTCGGTGCCGCGTTGTGGCGATCGTAGATGCGAGTGAAGCCGTAGTGCTGCATCAGGAAGTGCCACGGGTCCCAGAGCGCGAGCAGCACCCAGAGGTACAGCACGTTCTGGACCGGAAGCCCGCGCGCGTTCAGGAGCGCGAGCGCGACCGCCGCGAAGCCGAACGGGATCACGGGCGCGAGGATGAACGTCCAGCGGAAGCGCCGGAATAGCTCGACGTCGCCGTAGACGCGGATGAACGTCGGCAGGTGGTGCGCGACCGTCAGCACGACGTGCAGCAGCAAGATGTACGCCGTGGCGTCGGCCGCGCCGAGCGCGGCGAACAGCGCGATCGCAGCGCCGAGGACCAGCGGCGGGGCCGCGACGATGAAGAGCGTGTCCTGCGCCGGGCCCAGTATCCAGTTCTGCCGTGCGGCCGCGCGCGGCGGCGCGCTCGCGGACAGCACCGCGCTCACCGGGCTCGTCTCCGCACGATCGGGCGTGGCGCGCTAGGCATGCTTCGCCTCCGGCTGAGCGCGCAGCTCGCGGATCCGCGCTCGGTACGCGCGCAGGAACTCGTTAGGCCGAAAGCGCGGCGTGAACCACAGGAACGTCTCGAGCAGCATCGGCGCATCGACGAGCTCCGGCACGCGCGTCCAGATCCGCACGGCGCTCTCCACGATCATGAACGCGTCTTCCTCGGCGCCGATCAGAAGCTCGAGGTCGCTTGCCCAGATCTCGATGCCGATGGCGGCGCGCCCGGCGGCCGCCGCGCCGACCTCGGCGAACGTCAAGCGACCGTAGTCGAGCTCGAAAGCGTGGCGGGCGCCCGCGTTGCGGATGGTCAAGCCGAACGTAGCCGAAGCGCTGGGCAGCGCTTGGAACTTCAAGTAGTAGAGCCGCTGCATGAGGTTCGGCGCGTGCGCGCCGAGAATCCGGCCGAAGTCGTCGACGACGAAATCGCGCACCTTGCGGAGCCGATCGACCGGTATGGTCCTTGCGCCAGACCACGGCGGAAACGGCTCCGGCTCGCGGATCGCGGCCGGCACGAAGGTCCTATCGGGACGCGCGATCTCGTCCACGTCGGGCCCGCGGTCCACGGCGAGCGCGTCGCCGTTCAGCTCGAACCGCATGCCCGGGGCGCCTTCGAACCAGTCGACGTGCGCCGCGAGCTCACGCGCCGCAGACGTGAGCCACGCGTTGTCGACGCTGAAAAACGACTGGTTCAGCTTCGCCTTCGCGCCTTGGAAGCACCAACCTTGACCGCTGACGACGGCGCGCCGCGGCCGAAACTTCTCTACGAACTCGAGCATGTTGCCGGCGACCACGGAACGCGACCGGACCCACGCCGTCGGGTCGTCGACGAGCGCCTGGCGCGGCTCGACGAAGTTGTTCGTCAGGTTGTCGAGCGTGCGCGAGGGGCAGTGACGCGCGAGCCAGGCGAGCACGTCGGGATGCGGGACCGTGTCGATGCCGGTCAGGAAGCTGCCGCCGCGCGGGTCCCGTACGAGCAGCGCGTACGTGTCGGGCTCGAGCGTGTTGTATAGCCCCGGCAGCGCAGTGATCTCGAGGCCGCAGAGCGAAAAGCTCTTGAGCGCCGAAAATCGCGTGACGGCGAAGCCGAGCTCGGCGATCGCGGTGCCCATGGCGAGCGACGACAAATCCGAAATGAAAATTCGGCAACGCGGCGGCAGCGCGGCCAACGTCGCGAGCGAGAAATGGTCCGCGTGCTCGTGCGACACGATCACGGCCTCGAGCGGCGCGAGCTTGTGGAAGTCGAGCCGCCGCCGCGGCCACACGGGCAGTCCCACGGCGCCGTTGCCGATATCCTCGAGAATCGGGTCGAGCAGGACGCTCGAGTTCCCGCTCTCGAACCGCCACCCTTGATGGCCGAGGAATGTGATCCGCATTCCTCGGGTTAGACGGCCGCCCGGCGGTGCACCCTACCGGACGCTCGGGTCGCGCGGACTCGACGCGGTCGTCAGCGGTCGATCGAGCGGTCGTGTTCCAAGACGGGCTGCGCGGGCCGTGGCGGGAACGTGAACGTGCTGCGCTGCTCGACCAGCGCCGGTTTGCCGCCCGCGATCGGCGGCTCGTAACGCCAACTCTCGACCAGCGCGAGCGCGGCGGCGCCGAGCGACGGATCTTCGGCGGCGACGACGGCCGGAACGCGCACCGTGCCCGTCTCGTCCACGACGAAGCTCAACGTGGCGTGCCCGCCGACCGTCAGCGCAGAGACGCGGCGCACGGCTTCGGGGCTCGGTGGCGTCGGCGTGCGGACGAGCGGAGCGTCGAGCTGGTCGGGCACGAGCGTCTGCACGGCGAGCTTGTGCTCGTTCGGAAACCAGGCCTTCGCGCCTTCGAGGTGATTCATCGACGTTACGCCGGCGTCGCGCTTGAACACGAGCTCGACGATCTCGCGCCGCAGCACGACGTTCGGCGTGGCGTTGCGGCCGGTTCCGAGCGTCGCGTCGCGCGCGAAGCGCCACCCCTTGATCGCTTCCACCGCGGCGTCGGCGAGCTTGCGCTCCGTGGCCGAGAGAGTGAGCACGTCGGCCACGCGGCCGTTCGCGCGAATCGTGAACGCGACGATCGCGGAGCCGTCCGCCGCGAGCCCCCAGACCTTGGGCTCGCGGTAAACGACGAGGTCGAGGCCCGGCGGCTGCGCCGGGGCCACGGTCGCGGCGGCAGAGGCCAGCGCTGCGCTGATCCCGATGCCGATCGCTCTCACGAACGTCCGTCGCGCTCGGCGTGGGGTGCGGGGTTCCAACGCGCGTCACTGGAACTCAAACTTTGCGGTGAACTCGTAGCGCGCGCCCGGCATCGACGACATGAGCCCGGGGTTGCTTCCTCCGGCGCGAAAGTAGCGCTCGTCGCCGACGTTGTAGCCGTTCAAGCGCAGGCGCCACTTGTTCATGTCCCAGCTCGCGCCGAGGTTCAACACCGTCGCCGCGGGAATCGATGCAGTCTTGGCGCGGTCGGCCCAGACCTCGGAGAACCAGTTCGCGCCGAAGATGAGGCCGACGCCGTTCTTAAACGTGTAATTGAAGTTGATGCCGGCTTGCGTCTCCGGATTCCCGGAGCGGTCGTTGTACGCGGGAGCCAAGGAGCTGTTGCTCGGCAGGGTCACGTTCGCCTTGCCGCCATAGAAGAACGCTTCGGCCGGGTAGAGCACCTGGCCCGTGGCCGGATCGACGACGTCCTGGAAGCCCAGCTGCTTCGCGGTCAGGCTGATGGATTGCGAGGAGGGAACGATGTACTCGGCGAATTGGTTGAGCACGTAGGCCGACATGAAGATGTTGCGGCTCGGCACCCAGCGCACTTCGGTCTCGACGCCCGTTGCCTCGGTGCTCGACACGTCAGCGCCGTCGCTCGGATCCTCGGGATCCGAAATGTCGATGCGGGTCTGCCGGTAGCGCGCGCTGCTCCATTGCAGTCTATTGCCGAGGAAGTTGCCCTTGATGCCGAACTCCTTCAATTCGGCTTCTCCGATCACGCCCACGCGGACGACCGAGGTCAGCACGGTGTCGTTGGCGGTCGTGAGCTGCAAGCTCGAGTTCGCCGCCGTGACGTAGGGCCGCCAATGTTCGCCAATCTGTTGCGAGATGCTGATGCTCCACGAGCCGCCCGAGTCCCATCCCTTGACCGGCGTGACTGGCGTCGTGATCCACGCGCCCGGACAACCCGGCCCCGGCGCGGTGCAGTCGACGCCCGGCGCCGGCGAGACGCCGGTGTTCGCGTTGAACGGGTTCATGTCGGTCGCGACCGCCCGGGATCTGTCGTACCTGCCGCCGAGGAGGATGTTCGTCTTGAACAGGTCGATGTCGAACATCGCGCCCAGGCCGCGGTCGTCGTACGTCGACGAGCGGTAGGTCGTGGCCGCGGCGCCGGTCGCGTAGTCCGGGTTCGTGAGCTGCGTCCAGAACATCGTGTTCGGGTAGTGGTAGCCGCCGTTGTAGTTGATGTCCTGACGCCAGTCGAAATCGCCGCCCGAGCTCAGGATCCAGCCCTCCGTCCATCGATAGTTCAGCGACCCGAGCATGTTCACGCGCAGCCAATCCGGCAGAAGCTCCTGCTTGATGCGCCGAGTGACGGTGAACTTGTCCTCGATCGCCTTGATGTACTGGTTCTCGCCGTACGGCAGCCACGAGTTCTTGAACGAGTCGATGTTGTCGAACAACAGCTGGTTCTTCAGCGTGAAGTTCGGGTCGTCGTCGTTGATCAGATCGACGTAGGCGAGGCGCTGCTTCGCGTTCTGCTCGTGCTCGTACGAGCCGTTGCCGCGGTAGTCGAGCGGCACCGTCTTCACGGTGCACGGGTCGAGCATGAAGCCAACGGGCAGCTGGCCGGACGACGGCACCGGTCCGCCGGCCCGCATCGCGCGCATGACGTCGGCCGCGCGGCAGTTGATCTCGGGATGCGCGTTCAGGTATGCAAGCATCGTCGCCGGAATACCAGGAGTTTGCGTGAACTGGTCGATCGGCAGGAGGTTGCCGCTCGCATCCTTCGGCCACGGGAAGCGCTGGTTGAGCGGCTGATTGGTGCTGCTCAGCGTACCCTTGACCGGCGAGGCCTGCGTGGACTCGACGTAGCCGACCTCGCCGTCGCCGTTCAAATCGAGGTTCACGAGCGGCTGGCCGGCGAGATACGTGCCGTGGTCGAGCATGTCCTGCGTGACGCGGTTCATGTACGCGCCCGACGTAACGGACTGCTGCAGCTGGCCGCCGAACTCGAGCCGGAAGTTGCCCCATAAGTCTTCGATCGCCGCTGTCCCTTGCAAGAATTTCTGCTTCGCGCCGACCTGTTTGACCCAGGTGTCGGAGTTCTCGAAGAGCCCGAAGACGTAGTAGCCGGCTTGCTTGTCCAGCGGATGGAACGGCCCGCCGACGCCGGCCTGGATCTCGTTGCGGTCGTACGAACCCTGGGTCGTCTGCACGAAGCCTTGTGTATCGCGCATGTACGTGCCCGTCGACGCGCGGCTCGACTTCGGCGTGAAGTTCTCGTAGCCGCCGATGCGGCCCATGCCGTAGATCGGCGACGGCGGACCCTTGACGACCTCTATGCCGTCCATCGCCGACAGCACGGTTCGCACGTGCCCCTGCATTTGTAGGCGCTTCATGCCGCGGTAGTACATGTCCGACGGCACGCTGCGCACGTTGACCCCACCTTGCAGGCCGTAGCGCGTCGTCGTGTAAGTGCCCGGCACGAGGCGCGTGAGATCCTCGACCGTCGAGATCCCGAACATCGTGATCTGCTGCTCGCTGATGAACGACACCGCGCGCGGCGTCTCGAACAGAGACTTGCTGAAGCCGAAGGACGAGTCGCTCGGCGCCGTGCCGAGCGCGCGTAACGGATCGGCCGTAACGAACACCTCGTCGACCGCGCCGGACGGCGCGCCGGTTTCGGCTGCGACGGCCTCGGCGGTCCCTTCGCTGGCGCTCGCGCTGGTTTCCGCTGCGACTGCCTCCGCCGTCGCTTCGTTCGAAACGGTCTCAACGGCTGTTCCTTGGGCCGTCTCTTGCGCGTGCACTGCGACAGGAACGAGAGCGAGAGCCCCCGTCGCATAGAGGATGCCCGAGATGGCGCGCGCGAGTTTTCCGTAGTGCGGCTGTCGGGTGTGCATGACTGTCTCCATGTTCTCCATCGTTGCCTGCGCTCGCGGCGGGTTCGCGAGCTCGCTAGTTGAGACGAGCGATGCGCGCGCGCACCCTACCCGCGCCGCGTGCGCATTAATCTTGTTGACGAGTGTTGCGAGGGAGCCGCACGCGCGTGCTCCGAGAACGATCACGGTTCGCGGGGCAATGCTCAGAAATCGGGCGGTGAACGCCGATGCTTCGTCGCCGCTGCGAACGCGCACGCGATCGAGAACGACGTCGGCCGGTCGAACGGCGCGACGATGTCCATGCCGACCGCTCCGCAGACGTCGGCGGCTAGAAGCGCATGCGCACCGTGACTTGGGAATGGCGACCCGGCATAGCCGACACGAGCGGATCGCCGAGCGTGTCGCCGGTGCGTGGTCGGAAATAGCGCTCGTCAAGCGTGTTCAACAGGTCGTACTTGACCGACCAACTGTTGCGGTGCCAAACGACGCCGAGGTTGAACACGCGCGCTTCCGGCAGCTCGACGAGCTTGAGGCGCCCCGAGTACACGCTCGAGAAATAGTTGCCGCTGACGGTAAAGCCCAAGCCGCTCGGCAAGTCGTACTGTGCGAGCACGCCGAGTTGCGTCTCGGGATTGCCTTGTTTCACCTCGTACTCGGGCGAATCGGGCGGTAGCACGACGAAGCTGCGTCCGCCGTAGAGAAAGGCTTCGGCGGGGTAGACGACGTTGCCGCTAGAGTCGACGACGTCCTGGAAGCCGAGCGCGCGCGCATCGACCATGATCGTCGCGCCGACGTTCGGGTCGTACTTCGTCTGTTGATGCAAGCCGTAGAGCGAGATCAGCAGCCTGTCGAGCGGCTGCCACTTGAGCTCGGCTTCGAGGCCGCGTGTTGCTGTCGAAGAGACGTGCGCGTTGAGCACATCGGCGTCGTCGTCTTCCGACACGCCGGTTCGCGCTTGGTCGTACAACGACGCCGACAAGAACACTCGCTCGTCGCGCAGAGCGGCCTTGACGCCGACCTCCGCGAGCCGCGCTCGGCCGATGTGTCCGGCCGCGATCACGTCGTTGCTATATTTGTTGTTGTTTTCGTCGAGCGCGAGACTTTCCTCGGCGATCGTCACATACGGGTGCAAGCCGCGCGGCAGGCGATGAGTGAAGCTCACGCTCCACGAAACACCGCGATCGACGCCGCTCGCGCGGCTGTCGCCCTCGCGGAAGACCGCCGGGGCGTCGGCCGTGCCCGCCGCGAGATCGAGCGTGCCGCCGTAGTCGACGTTCGTTGCGCGCGACCAGTCGATCCGCGCGCCGACGATCACGTTCGTGTTCGAGTGCAGCGAGACGTCGAATAGCGCGCCGGCACCGAGCTCGGACGAGACCGTCGCGTAGTGGCCCGTCCAGGGCATGCCGTCTGCGTCGACGTCGGGATTCAGCAACGCGGTCGCGAACAGCGCGTTCGCGCTCGCCTCGGTGGAGTTCGCCATCGCGTCACCGCGGTGGGTGGCGTAGTCGCCGCTCGCGACGTAGCCCTTCGAAGACGTTCTCCGCACGTTCACGGAGACGAGGCTCGTGATGTCCGTGCTGCCCGCCAGCGAGGCCAGGCGGCGGCTCAACGTGAGCTTGTCCTCGAGAGCGTACACCTCCTGCACCTGGCTGAACGGTTGCTCGGAGAGCTTGTGTTGGTCCATGCCGTCGAAGAACAGTTGGTTCCTGATCGTGCGATTCGAATTCTTGTCGTTGACGAGATCGAAATATGCAGTCGTGAAATCGGCCCGCAGCTCGCGCTCGAACGCGCCGGGACGGCGCAGATCGAGCGTGTCATAGCCGACCGTGCGCGGATCGAGCGCGAAGCCGGCCGGCACGTAGCCCGAGATCGGCAGCGGCCCGCCGGGACCTTGCGCGCGCAACAATCCGGTCGGGTCCGCTTCCGGGTGCTGCACGAGGTAGTCGTAGAGCGACTGTGGGATGCCCTGCACCCGCGGCGCTTGCGTGAGCGGCAACGGTGCGCCGTCGGGGCCGCGCGGCCACGCGAAGTATTGACGCAGCGCCTGATTGCCGGACGTGATGTTGCCGCGAACGGGCGAGCGCTCGTACATCTCGAGGTAGCCGATCAGTCCGTTGCTGTTCGCGTCGAGATCGACGAGCGGCAGCCCGCGGATGTAGCGACCCGTGTCCGCGACGTCCTGAGTGAAGCGGCCGAGCAGCGCGCCCGCCGTCTCGGAGCGCTGCAGGTTCATCCCGGCCTCGAGCCGAAAGCCGCCGATCACATCGTCGATGTTGATAGAGCTTTGCAGCACGCGCTGGTCGACCGGCACGTCTTCGATGAAGCTGCCCGAATCCTCGACCAGGCCGTACACGTAGTAGCCGCCTTGCTTGTTGGCGAGCGGCAGCGGCCCACCGACGCCGAACGACACCTGCGTCTTGTCGTAAGAACCCGTGATTGCCTCGGCGAAGCCCTGCGGCGCCGCGAGATAGCTGCCGTTCGCCGCGCGCGCCGACTTGGGCACCATGTTCGTGTAACCGCCGATCTTGCCCATGCCGTAGATCGGCGAGGGCGGGCCCTTCACGATCTCGATCGTGTCCATCGCCGCGAGCACGCTGCGGCCGTGGCCTTGCAGATTGATGCGCTTCATGCCGCGAAAGTACGTGTCGGCTGGCACGTTGCGCACGTCGATCGAGCCTTGAATGCCCCAGCGCGTCGTTGTGTACACGCCCGGCACGACGCGCACTAAGTCCTCGACGGCCGAGAGTCCGAGCAGGTCGATCGTGTCGACGCTGACTTGCGAGACCGCGCGCGGCGTTGCGAGCACGGACTTGTCGAGACCGAAGGCGGCGGCGCTCGGTGTTCTTGGCACGGCGCCGCGGTTCCCGACGACTGTAAGGTCCGCGACGACGTCGCCGTCCGAATTGCCGGGGTCATCGGCGCGCGACGCGCGAGGACCCCCGGCGTGGTGCGGCGGCGTGGCGTCGGTCGGCGCGGGTCGCAGCACGACGGTTCCGTCGTGCACGAAGCTCCATGCGACGCCCGAGCCGCTCAAGAAACGGTCGAGCGCCTCGCGCGGTAGCATCGTGCCGCTCAGCGCCGCGGTGCGGCGGCTGCCGATCGAGTCGTAGTCGTAGACGACTTGTAGCCCGCTCTGTTCGCCGAACCGATCGAGTGCATCGGCGAGCGTGCCGGCGGGGATATCGAATTCGACGGCTTTCGGCTCGGCCGCTAGGCCGAATTGCGCGACGCACGCAACCGCCACGCAGAGCCAGCGCGTCCCGCCCCGCGGGTACGCCGCCAGCCTCTGCCGACAGCGCCGGCGCCACATGTCATTTCGCGGCCGTGCCGTGGCGTTGCGGCCGCCCTGGGTTGTCGCGTGCCCGTTGGTTCAGAGTCTGCATCCCTTCCTTGGAAATACGCGCTCGGGGCCCGGCGGCTCGGTCAACGACGCTCGTTCGGTTCCCGATAGAGGAGCAACTCGCCGCGACCTTCTGCGATCCGCAGAGGCAATACGGCCGCGAACGCCGCGACGGTCGCCGCGCTGTCGCCCGCAACGAAGTTGCCGCTGACCGGCAGGTCGGCGATCGACGGATCCGCCAACCGAACCTTCGTCGCTGCGTAGCGATTCACTTGCTCGAGCGCATCTGCGAGCTTGGTCTGTCGGAACAACAACCGGCCGGTCGACCAGCTCGTCGCGACCCGCGGGTCGACCGTCTGTTTGATCCAGTCACTTTCGGCCGTGAGGCGCAGCTCGTCGCCGGGCAGCAGCCGCTCCGTGTGCTCGGCGCCGTCGCGCTCGCCGCTCACCGTCACGATTCCTTCGGCGAGCGTCACGACGACGGCTGCGTGTGCGCGCTCGACTTGGAAACGCGTGCCGACGGCGGTGACGCGGCCGCGGCCTGCGCTGACCGCGAACGGTCGACTCGCGTCATGTGCCACTTCGAACACCGCGCGGCCCCGCTCAAGCTCGACGTCGCGGCCGTGCCCGCGGAAGCGCACGTCGATCGTGCTGTCGATGTCTAGGTGCACGATCGACCCGTCCTCGAGCGTCAGGACGCGCGGCCCGCTCTGCGCGGTGTAGTGCGTCGCCGCCGCTCGCTCGCCACGCGGCCCCGGGATCAGAGAAGCGGCGCCGATCAGCGTCACGACGCCCGCGGCGAGCGCGGCCGCGACCTTGGCGGCGCGATACCTTCCTTGACGCGCCCCGGAGGCCGTCGGAGCGCGAGCGCTTGCGGCCATCGCGCGCAGACGCGGGTCGGTTCGGGCGGCGCGCGCGAGACCCGACGAGAGACTGCGCGCCGCCGCGTATGCCGCCGCATGGGACGGGTGATCCGCGCGCCAACGTTCGAATGCGTGGCGCTCGGCTTGCGTGCAGTGCGGAGCCTGCAGCCGCGCATACCACGCGGCCGCAGCTTCGACGGTGCGGTCTGACAAACGTTTGTCCATTAAGCTTCTATGACGGATTGCCGTCGATTCCCCCTACCTCTTTCAAACAGGCCGCTAGGGCGCGGCTGATTTGCTTTTCGACCATCTTGACCGAGATGCCGCAATGCTCGGCGATCTCGGCATAGGTCATTCCGTGCGCTCGGCTCAGCAGGAATACGCGTTTGCACTTCGGAGGCAGGGCCTCGATCACGTCGAGCACCCGATCGAGGCTCTGATCGGCGGCCACGAACCGCTCGGCGGACGGTTCCTCGGAGACGAGCGGAACATCTTCTATATCGCACTGCGCGCCGGCGCGTCGCACCTGCGCCGCGCGGCCGTGATCGTTCGCGACATTGGTCGCGATGGTGAACAGCATCGCCGCGGGTGAATTTACTTCGCGCGAGCCCTCGTACTTCATCATCCGGATATAGGTTTCTTGCGCCACGTCGTCGGCGTCATCGCCTACGCCGAGCCGGCGACGGAGAAAGCTGATCAGCGAGCTGTGATGTTGCCGGATGATCTCTTGGATGCAAATCGGCGCACGACCGCCATCCGGTTGCAACGCCGATTCGTCCGCTAACGCGTGTTCCATCGCTGCGTTCATCGAATGCTCCCGCGTTGCGTTCTGCAAACTTCGTGCCGCAGCGCAAAGACTCCTCGACAGACGATCGCGAAGCGCTGCTAGCGTCGCGAAGCGCCTGGGATTCTGAGCGAGCGACTCGCTCTGAGAGATAGTCTCGAGCTCGATATGAAGTGCGACTAGCTGCCCAAGCGCGGTGCCTGACGAGCGTGTGCTGACCTAGCGTTGTGCGACGCGCGTTATGTTCGCCGTAGGGTAAGAGCGAGCGGCTACGTCTTATCAGAGTCGGGCCTCAGTCGATCACGTCGCGCCCTCGTGCCGATCCTCCGCGACGAGCCTGTTCGTTCGATCGCGATCGATGCGAGTTTGTCGCGATGCACTTTTTTCGGCTCCTCAAAAAACCGGCAGCACGATGAAGACTCCACGCTCGACGTCCGTCGCGACCGACATAGGGTAGCGGTCGCGATTTACGTCTCATGAGGAGATGCCCGACCACGCTGCGCTCCGCCATGCAAGGGTCGGCTGCCGCAACCCCGAGTGCTTTTCAGAGGGACAAAAAATGTCGATGCAAACTGCGGTCAAGTCCTTAGTGGTGCTCGCTTCTGCGTTCTGTGCTTCTGAGGCGAACGCGCAATTCCAATTGCAGGAAGCCACGATCGATAGCATTCACCGCGCGATCCAGAGCGGCGAGACCACCTGCAAGCAGGTGATCGAGGCCTACGTCGCGCGGGCGAAGGCCTACAACGGTATGTGCACGATGCCGGTCACGGCCGACGGTGCGAAGGTGCCGAAAGTACTCGGCGCCGTCCGCGCGGGAGCGCCCGTGACGTTCCCGACGGAGTCCGTCGCGCTGTCGAAGATCGTCCCAGACTTCGACAAATACACGGGCTACAAGCCGGACTATGGGCGCATGGAGACGACCGCTTCCGACCCGAGCGTTCATCAGCAGTACGGCATGGTCGTCGGTATCCCGAATGCCGGTCAGGTCAACGCACTCGACGTGCTCAACATACGCGGAGAACGTTCGGTGACCTGCAAGGGCAAGTACGATGCCCCGCCCGGCACTCCGTTGCCTGCCGACGCACCCGCGGCCTGCGAGCAGTTTCGCAAGCAGCCCGATGCGCTCGAAACGGCCGCGGCACTCGATGCGAAGTACGGCCGCAACCCCGATCTCGAGGCGATGCCCTTGTACTGCGTCGCGATGGCCAACAAGGGCATCTACGATGCGAAGGACATGCGCACCACGGGCGGTGCCGACGTCAATTACGCGATGGACGCGCCGCCGACGGACTCCACGCTCGTAGCTCGACTGCGCGCCGCGGGCGCGATCATGTATGGGCAGGCCATCGAGTCCGAGTACAACGCGGGTAGCGGCGATCCGGGCGGAGACGCGAAAGTCGGAAGGCCGTACATCGGCCAGGGCGGCGCGCGTGAATCCTGGGGAGGCACGACGTGCAACCCCTACGACACGGAACGCGTCACGAGCGGTTCGAGCGGCGGCTCGGGCGTCGCCGTGGCGGCGAACCTGACCGTGTGCTCGATATGCGAGACCACCGGCGGCTCCTGCCGCGGCCCTGCGAACTACCAGGGCGTCGCGTTGGTGGTGCCGACCAAGGGGATGATCTCGTTCGCCGGCGCGTTCGGCGCGAACCCCTACCAGGACCGCCCGGGCATCATGTGCCGCACGGTCGAGGACACCGCAACGGTTCTCGACGCGTTTCGCGACAAGGGGACGGGCACCTATTTCGACGCGCGCGATCCCTACACGGCGCTGCCGCGCGTCGTGGAGTCGAAGACCCCGTATGTCGACGCGCTCACGCACACGTCGGGCGGTAAGCCGCTCGCCGGCGTGCGCATCGGTGTGATCCGTGCGCTGTTCGTGAAGAAGACGCCCGGAGCCGCGGCGGTTAGCGACGGCGTCAATGCAGAGCTCAAGGTCCTGCAGTCCCTCGGCGCGGAGCTCGTGGAGGACGTCGATCCGGCCTATCCCGACGACCCGTCGATGCCGAACATGAAGTTCGGCTTCAACGATGCCTTCGCCGAACTGCTGCCGTTCCACATGCCCGAGATCTTCTCCTGGCAGAAGGACGGCAAGCCGCAATTCACGCTCGAAGGTTGGGACGTGACGAGCCGCAAGTACCTGACCGCGCTTTCAGCTCACCAGGCGCCGCTGCCGAAAGGCATGGATTTCAACAGCGTCTTCGCGAACGCTCCGAACGGTCCAAACGACGTAAGCGGCTATACGTTCGCGTTCCAGCTCGGCCAGTACCTCGCGCTGCGCAACGACAGCCGCGTCATCGACTGGCCGACGCTGAACGCCAACGCCAAATACTTCAACGACACGCGCCGCGTGGCGATGAAGAACTGGGAGAACAAGGAGATGGATATCCGAACGAGCGCCGTCACGTACACGATGAAGCGCCGCGACTCGCTGAGAATGGCCATGACGAAGGTGCTGCGCCAGAACAACCTCGCCATGTTCGTGAACCCGGTGAACCTCACCGAGCAGGGCAAGATCGGCGGCGCGGGCTTGGGACGCGGTGGCGGCGGCGGAGGCGGCGGTGGGTTCGGCTACGGCGCGATGCTAGGCATTCCGGAGGTGTTCGTGCCCGCCGGCTTCGCGGGCACCATCTACGACGCGCAGTTCAAGCTGAGCGAGGACGGGAAGACCTATGAGGGCGAGGAGAACAAGACGCCCACGAAGCTCGGTGGCATCGGCTTGCCATACAACCTCGGCTTCTGGGCCGAGCCGGGCCAGGAGGCAAACCTGCTGAAGGTCGCCTCGGCCTACGAGGCGGCGACGCACCATCGCAAACCGCCGCCGGCTTTCGGTCCGGTGAAAGGTGAGCCGGTGGCGCGCCAGTTGACCACGTCACGCTGATCCCACCGATCGCGGGAGACCGCACGAAAAGCCCCCACGCGGGGGCTTTTCCCTTTTTGGGTAGCGGGAATTTGCGGCGTCCGCAAAGCCTTTTGAGCAAACTTGAGACACGCGCACGGAGCGAGGCGGCATGCTAGCTGCCTATAGGACATAGGATTTGGGACAGGACGACCCGGGGAGCTCGTGCAAGAGACGGATTCGATCGCCGCGCCGCGGCCCGTCGCGGCGCGGACGAAGCTTGGGCGGTGGCTGATCGGCGGCGGAGCGCTGATCGCCGTCCTGACCGCATACGCTTATATGAGTCGCGGCGGCTCGAGCGCGACGCAGCGAGGTCCGCGCTCGACGGCGGCGCCCGTGCGCGTCGCAGTCGCCGAGCGCCGCGACGTTGCCGTCGTCGAGCGCACGATAGGCACCGTGGTCGCGAACACGGCCGTCCAGGTCACGGCCCGCGTCCAGGGCGTCATCGACGCCGCGCATTTTCAGGAAGGCCAGTTCGTGAAGGCCGGCGATCTCCTGTTCGAGATCGACCCGCGCCCGTACCAGGCCGCGCTCGCGCAGGCGAAGGCGCAGCTCGCGAAGGACCAGGCGGCGCTGCAGAACGCGGTCAACAACGAGAAGCGCCTGCGCGCGGTCTACGAGCAGAGGCTGACTTCGGTCGAGCAGCTCGACGCGGCGGTCGCGGCGACCGGCGGCGCGACCGCGAGCGTCGCGGCCGATCAAGCCGCGATCGACATTGCGCAGCTGAACGTCGAATACACGCGGATTCGCTCGCCGATCGACGGCAAGACGGGCCCGATCCTCGTGCAGCCCGGTAACCTCGTCGCGAACAACTCGACCGCGGCGCTCGTCGCGATCAATCAGATCCAGCCGATCAAGGTGTCGTTCTCGCTGCCGCAGTCCGACTTGCCGCGGATCCAAGCGCGCGCGGCCGCGGGCGGGTTCGCGGCGATGGTCGATCAGCGCAACGAGGGTGGCAGGCAGTACTCGGCGCCGGTGGACTTCGTGAGCAACCGGGTCGACGGGACGACGGGCACGATCGAGCTGCGCGCGACCTTCCCGAACACCGACTCCTCGCTCGTGCCGGGGCAGCTCGTCGACGTGACGGTGGAGCTCGGGCAGATCGCGGGAGCGACGGTCGTGCCGCGCGAGGCGGTGAACTCGGGACCCGACGGTCTGTTCGCATACGTCGTGAACGCGCAGGACCGCGCCGAGCAGCGCGCCGTCAAGGTGCTGTTCGACGACGGCGCGCGGGACGCGATCGAGGGCGACGTGCGCCCCGACGAGCGCGTGATTGTCGACGGCCAGCTCCGTGTAGTGCCGGGCGCCGCCGTGTTCGTCGATACGCCGAAGCCCAAGCAAGCCGTAGCGGCCGAAAGCCCGTGAACGTCTCGCGCCGCTTCATCGACTACCCCGTCATGACGACGCTCGTGATGGCGGCGCTCGTGATCTTCGGCCTCGTCGGCTATTTCACGCTCCCCGTCAACGAGCTGCCGAACGTCGACTTCCCGACGATCAGCGTGCAGGCGAACCTCGCGGGCGCCGACCCCGAGACGATGGCGTCGGCCGTGGCCGCGCCGCTTGAGAACGTGTTCTCGACGGTGCCCGGCATCGACTCGATGACGTCGACGAGCAGCCAGGGGAACACGCAGATCACGCTGCAGTTCAGGCTCGACCGCAACATCGACGCGGCCGCGCAGGACGTGCAGGCCGCGATGTCGGACGCGATCCGGCAGCTGCCGAAGACGATGCTGAATCCGCCGACGTTCAAGAAGGAGAACCCCGCCGAGCAGCCGATCTTGTTCCTATCGCTGTCGTCGAAGACGCTGCCGCCGACGCTCGTCGATCGCTATGCCGAAACGCTGCTCGCGCGCCAACTGTCGACTCTGAACGGAGTCGCGCAGGTGAACGTGTTCGGCGCGGCGAAGTACGCGGTGCGGATCCAGGCCGACCCGGCGCAGCTCGCGGCGCGCGGCATCGGCATCGACCAGCTCGCGCAGGCCGCGCAGCAGTCCAATGCGAATCAGGCCACGGGCGCGCTGAACGGCCTCGAGGACGCGGCGATCATCCACACCGACGGGCAGCTGCACAGCGCCGCGGCGTTCGGCCGTCAGATCATCGCGTATCGCAACGGCGCGCCGGTGCGCATGGAAGACGTCGCGAACGTGATCGACAGCATCTCGAGCGTGCGCGACGGCAATTGGTATCGCGGTAACCCCGCGATCAACGTCGCGATCATGCGCCAGCCGGGCGCGAACACGATCGAGGTCGTGAACGAGATCAAGAGCCTGTTGCCGCGCTTCAAGGCGTCGCTGCCGGCCGGCATCGACATGCAGATCCGCTTCGACCGCAGCGAGACGATCCAGGCGTCGATCGACGACGTGCAGAGGTCCCTCCTGATCGCCGGTGTGCTCGTAGTTGGCGTGATCTTCCTGTTCCTGCGCCGCGCGTCCGCCACGATCATCCCGTCGCTCGCGCTGCCAATCGCGGTGATCGGCACATTCGCGGGCATGTCGGTGCTCGGCTACAGCCTCGACAACTTGTCGCTGATGGCGCTCACGTTGTCGGTCGGCTTCGTCGTCGACGACGCGATCGTCGTGCTCGAGAACATCGTGCGCCACATGGAGATGGGCAAGAAGCGCTACCAGGCCGCGATCGACGGCACGGCCGAGATCGGCTTCACGATCCTATCGATGACCGTATCGCTCGCCGCGGTCTTCATCCCGATCGTGTTCATGAGCGGCATCGTCGGTCGGCTGCTGCACGAGTTCGCCGTGACGATCGTGATCGCCGTGCTCGCGTCGGGCGTCGTCTCGTTGACGCTCACGCCGATGCTCTGCGCGAGGTTCCTGCGCGACGAGCACGGGCTCAAGCAGAACGCGTTCCAGCGCGCGAGCGAGCGCGCATTCCTGCTGCTCCATGACGCGTACGACCGGAGCCTGCGCTGGAGCCTCGCTCACAAGCCGGCGATCGTAGGACTGTTCGCGGCGAGCGTCGTCGCGACGATCGGGATGTTCATGATCATGCCGCAGGACTTCCTGCCGGCCGGCGACATGGGCGTCGTCCAGATCAACGTACAAGCGGCGAACGGCACGTCCTACGAGCGCATGGTCGAGTACGCGAGGAAGGTCGCGGACATCGTCAACGCGGACCCGAACGCGAAGGGCGCGATGATGCAGGTGAACTCGAGCGGCGCGGGCTCGAACAACGCGAACGTCCGCGCGATGCTGAAGCCGCTCGGGGAGCGCAAGATCTCGGCCGAGGAGGTCGCGCGGGAGCTCCGGCGCAAGCTCTCGAACATGACGGGCATCAACGTATTCATAACGAACCCGCCCGCGATTCGTATCGGCGGCCGCAGCTCGCGGTCGAGCTATCAATACACGCTGCAGGGTATCGATCTTGGTCAGCTCGAGCGCGTCGCGACGGATCTCGAGGACGAGCTCAGGACGACGCCGGGCTTCATCGGCGTGAACAGCGACTTCGACCGCTCCGCGCCGTCGCTCGAGGTCCAGATCGATCGCGATCGGGCCGCGGCGCTCGGCGTCTCGGTTTTGGACATCGAGGCCGCGATGGGCTACGCGTTCGGCGGCCAGCAGATCACGCAGATCTACGCGTCGAACGACCAATACCCCGTGATCCTCGAGCTGTTGCCGGAGCTGCAGCGCAACGCCGCGTCGCTCAAGACGCTGTACCTCGCGTCGAGCTCCGGCACGCTCGTGCCGCTCTCGGCCGTGACGAAGTCGACGACGAGCACGATACCGCTGAGCGTCAATCACATGGGGTCCGTGCCCGCCGTGACGATCTCGTTCGACCTCGCGGAGGGCTACGCGCTCAGCGACGCGGTCCGCGGGATCGAGAGGGCGAGCACCAAGATCGGCATCCCGCCGACGGTCTCGGGCAGCTTCCAGGGAACCGCGGGCGCGTTCCAGGCCGCCACGCAGAACATGGGCCTGCTGCTCGGAATCGCGATCCTCGTCGTCTACATCGTGCTCGGGATTCTCTACGAGAGCTTCATCCACCCGCTCACGATCTTGTCCGGCTTGCCGTCGGCCGCGGTCGGCGCGCTGCTCACGCTCTACCTCGTCGGCTTGCCGCTCACGCTCTACGCGTTCGTGGGCATGGTGATGCTGATCGGCATCGTGAAGAAGAACGCGATCATGATGGTCGACTTCGCGATTTCGCGGCAGCGCGCCGAGGCCGTGCCGCCCGAGCGCGCGATCTACGAAGCCGCGATGGTGCGCTTCCGGCCGATCATGATGACGACGCTCGCGGCGATGATGGGCACGCTGCCGATCGCGCTCGGCACCGGCATGGGCGCGGACTCGCGCCGGCCGCTCGGCCTCTGCGTCGCGGGCGGCCTGCTGCTCTCGCAGCTGCTCACGCTCTACATCACGCCCGCGATCTACGTGTATCTCGACCGCTTTGCGGGCCGCTTCATGCGCGGCACCGAGCTCGCGCAACCCGCCGCAACGCCGGCCGTTTAGGCGGCGCACGATCGGCGCGCGGACGCGCGCTCTCCAGTCGATCACTCGGCACCACGCGCGTGCGCGCGTTCGCTCCGCGATGGGGCGCGGCGCTCATTTCCAGTTGCGGCCTGATGACAAAGCACCAGGCTCGACGCCTGATCATCCTGCACGCGTCGGTGGAGCAAATGTCGTTTGCAGTGCTCACGATCGCGCAATAGCGTTGGTCTCGAATCATCAACCCGTTCCATGGAGGATTCGGCAATGCTCGCAAGGAAAAAGACTCTGTCGCTTCTCTTAGGCCTCGCTGCGAATTGCGCGTTGTCCGGCGCGCACGCGGGCGAGACTTCGTTCGAGCTCAACTACTACGAGGATTCGCCCGGGGGCGCGGAGATCGCCGCACACGACTACGCGGAGGCGATCTCAGCCGCGAAGGCGTGGACCGCCGGCGATCCGACGACGGCCCTGATCAGCTCGACCAATCTCTGCGTCGCTTACACGAAGACGGGCTCCTTCAAAGAGGCGTCGAAGGCGTGCGACGCGGCCGTGGCGCTCGCGCGCGGATTCGACGCGTCGGCTCCCGGCATAGCCAGCGACAGCCCGTCGTCGCGCGCGCTGTCGAACCGCGGCGTGCTGCGCGCGCTGCGCGGCGACACCGCCGGCGCGCTGAGCGACTTGCGCGCAGCCGGCAAGGGCACCGGCAGCTCGCAGGCGCCGGTTCGGAATCTCGCGTACCTCGTGAGCTCGCCCGCGTACCGCGAACGCGTCGTGCTCGCAGACAGCGCGACGGACTGAGGAGGCGTCGAACGCGCCGGGAGCCGGTCCCGGCGCGTTCGGCGAATCGGTCGAAGGCAGGCGGCGCGCTCGCC
>Ga0307497_10000048_pt1 | contig 22846 bp, 21 predicted proteins | sample 10_S_MG_FD_201366 | JGI IMG/M metagenome (GOLD analysis project Ga0307497, IMG submission 201366) | Soil microbial communities from Populus trichocarpa stands in riparian zone in the Pacific Northwest, United States - 10_S | ecosystem: Environmental > Terrestrial > Soil > Riparian zone > Trees...
GTGACGCGTGCGCCTGCGGGCGCAGGGCAGCTCAGGACTGCCGCGAGCGCTGCGCTGAGGACGATTCTGCGACCCATGCGATCGCATGATACATTCGTCCGGACCATGAGCAGCGCGTCCGCGCGGCAGAAGACCGTCGTTGTTCTCGGCACCGCCACGCCAGGCGGCGGTTTTCCCGTGTACGGAACGGCCTACGCGAGCACGCTCAACGAGATGGACGCGACGATCTCGGTCGAGCCGAAGAACACCAAGGGCAGCACTGAGAACATCCCGCTCCTCGAGGCCGGTAAGCTCGACATCGGGCAGGCGACGGGCGAAGTGACCTACGAGGCGCTTCAGGGCATCGGCCGGGCGAAGGCCGATCTTCGCGTCATCAACGCGATGTACTCGAACTTCGGCATGTTCGTGGTGCGGGCCGACAGCCCGGCGCGGACCTTCGCCGACCTCGAGGGCCAGCCCATCGCCTGGGGCGCCTCGGGCTCGGGCTTCGTGGTGCTCGCGCGCTACGTGTTCGACGGCCTCGGGCTCGACATCAACCGCGATTTCTCGCCGATCTACCTGGAAAAGGCGGGCGACGGCCCGGCGATGGTGCTGGACGGCCGCGCCGCTGCGCTCTGGGGCGGCGGCATCGGCTGGCCGGGGTTCACGACCATGGCGAAGGCGCCGGGCGGCGCGCGCTTCATCGCGCCAACCTCCGAGGACATCAAGCGCGTTCGTGCGAAGCACGATTTCCTCACGCTGATGAACGTGCCAGCGGGAAGCTACCCCGGCCAGGACTCGCCGATCACGGCGCTCGGCTCCTACTCGCTCGTGCTTTCGGCGCCCTCGCTTCCCGAGGACACGGCCTACCGCCTGGCGCGCGCGCTCCACAAGGGCAAGAGCGTCATCGCCGCGCGCCACGCGCAAGGCGGCGAATCGACCCTGGAGAACACGCTTGCCGCCGCGGCGCGCCCGGAGCTGATCCATCCGGGCGTGCTGCGCTATATGCGCGAAGCGGGAATATTCCACTAGGTCCCGCGACCCAAGTCCGAAACCCGTTTACAATCCGGGCGACTCGACGAGGGGGAGGGACGGTCGAGGTTTCACAACCCGAAAACGGAGGAACCATGAACCACCGCCTGCGCCTCATGCCCTTCTTCGCTTCCCTGCTGCTCGCGCTCGCCTGCGGGACCGCCTACGCCGACCTGGTGGGCACCGACGAGGCCGCCGCATCGGTCGAGCCGGCCAAGCCCGATGCCGACCGAGAGAAGGTCCGCGCCTTCATGGAGCGCCCCGAAGTGATGGAAAAGCTGAAGGCAATGGGCGTCTCGGCCGATGAAGCGAAGGCGCGGGTGGGTGCGATGAGCGACCAGGAAGTCCACATGATCGTCAGCAAGCTGGACATGCTTCCCGCGGGCGGCAAGCTGAGCAACAACGACCTCCTGCTCGTCGTCGTCATCATCCTCGCGGTCGTGCTTCTGATCATCGTGCTTTGATCGCTTGAAATCCCGGGAGGGGCGATGAAGACTGCAGCGTTCCTCGCCGCTCTGCTCCTCGCCGGCACGGCCGGGGCGCAGGATTATCCGGCCCGGGCCATCCGCATCATCGTGCCGCTCACGCCCGGCTCGGGCGCCGACATCGCCGGGCGCATCGTCGCCAAGCACATGAGCGACGCCTTCAAGCAGCCGGTGGTGGTGGAGAACAGGCCGGGAGCGGGCGGCATCGTCGGCACGCAGGCGATGCTGAACGCCGAGGCCGACGGCTACACGCTGATGGTGCAGTCGGCCTCGCACGCCGCGAACCCGGCGATCTACAAGAGCCTGCCCTACGACCCGCTCAAGGATATCGTCGACGTCGCCCTCGTCGGCGAGACGCCGTATGTCATGATCGTGGCCAGGGCCGGCCCCTACGCGACGCTCAAGTCGCTGATCGACGCGGCGAAGGCCCAGCCGGGGCACATCCCTTTCGCTTCGGCGGGAGTGGGCAGCTCCACGCACATGGCGGCGGAGTACGTCCAGCAGGTCGCGGGCATCAAGATGCTGCACGTGCCGTACAAGGGCTCGCCCGAGGCGATCCAGGACACCATCGCCGGGCGCACCGCGTTCTACATGGCGCCGCTCGATGCGGCGATCGGCCACCTCAAGGAGGGCAAGCTCATCGCGTTCGGCGTGTCCACGGCGAAGCGCGCCGAGATCGTTCCCGAGATCCCCACGCTCGCCGAGGCGGGCCTCAAAGGCTACGACCTCGCCCTGTGGTTCGGTATGTGGGCGCGGGCCGGCACGCCCCAGGCCATCGTTCAGAAGCTCAACGCCCAGGTCAATGCCATCGTGCAGGGCAGCGAGGTGCGCGAGCAGTTCGGCAGGATCGGCATCGCATCCGCGCCGATGAGCACCGACGCGTTCGCGAAATTCGTGCGCGAGCAGATGGGCATATTCCGCAAGATCGCGCGAGAAGCGAATATCCCGCAGCAGTAGCAGGTATAATCCCGCCGCCCCGCAGCACCCGCTGCGGGTTTTTCTTTATCCAAAATCGAGGAACATGAACAAGAAATCGCTGCTGTTATCCGCTGCCCTGGTCGTCGCGCTCGCCGCTTGCGGTCAGAAACAAGAAGCCCCCAAGGCCCAACCCGCCCCGGCGGTCGCCGCTCCTGCGCCTGTCACGCCCGCCGCCGACGCGGCCAAGTCCGATGCGCCCAAGGCTGAAGCGCCCGCGGCTGCGCCGCCTGCAACGCCTGCGCCTGCGGCTGACGCCAAGAAGGACGCGGCCAAGAAGTAAGCCAGAGAGCAAAGAAAGAGCGGCGGTACCCGCGAGGGTCCGCCGCTTTTTTTTCGCCCGGACTCAGTTAGCCTTCCGCGCCGGCCGCGTGCGCCACTGCAGCGCGAGCGCGATGCACGACGCGCTCACCGCAATCGCGCACACCGCGGTCCAACCCCAGTGCGCGAGCGCGGTGCTCGCGAGGAAGGCGCCGACGGCGTTGCCGCCCCAGATGTGCGCGCCGAACACGGTGTTGAATCGGCTGCGCGCCTCGGGGGCGACCGCGGTGATGAGCGTCTGATTGGCGACGATCGCCGAGCGCAAGCCGGAGTCGAGCAGCACCGCGCCGGCGATCACCGCAGCGACCGCGACCGGGGCGAACGCGAGCACCACGTAGGCTACGAGCACCAGGCACACGCCCGCGGTGACGATGGGAAAGGCGCCGCGGTGGTCGGTCCAGCGCCCCGCCGGTTGCGACACCAGGATCCCTGCCGCGCCGGGAATCGCGAGCAGGCCGGTCTGCGCGGGGCCGAAGCCGTGCAGCGCGAGCATCATCGGTGCGACCGTCGCCCAGAAGCCGCCGTAGGAGATGCCGAGCAGAAACTGGATGGTCGAGGCGCGGCGGAGCGTCGCGTTTTCACGCAGATACTGGAACAGCGAGCCGATCAGCCTCGCGTAGCTGAGCTGGGTCTTCGCCGGCATCGACGGCAGCCACAGGTAGAGGGCCGGAGCGAGCGCGGCGAGCATCGCGACGGCCGCGACGTAGGTCCAGCGCCAGCCGAGGAACTGCGCGATCAGGCCGCCGGCGAGGCGCCCGAAGAGGATGCCGAGGAACAGGCACGCGAGTAGCGTCCCCATGACGCGCCCGCGTTTCTCCGGCGGCGCGAGCTCGGCGGTGAGCGGGATGACGAGCTGCGCGAAGCCCGAGGTAAGGCCGACCACGAGGCCCGCCGTCACCAGAGCAGGGAGCGTCGGCGCCGAGGCCATCACCAGCAGCGCGATGATCAGCACGCCGAGCTCGATGAGAATGAGCGTGCGCTTGTCGTAGCGGTCACCGAGCGGCACGAGGAAGAAGGTGCCGGCGAGAAACCCGCCGAAGGTGAGCGTCGCCACCCAGCCGACCGCGGCCGCGTCGGCGTTGAAGTCGGCGGCGAACGCGGCGAGCATCGGCGTCTGGTAGTGGATCGTTCCGGCTCCGGCGAAAACCGACACGGCGAGCAGGACCATCATCCTGCGATCCAGAATGCGGGGAGGACTCACGATGCTCCGACTCTAAAGGATAGAATCGCGCTTTGCACCTCCGGAGGGGATCGTGGGCCGTTTCGCGCTGTGCTTCGCCGTATTGCTCGCGCTCGCGGGAGCGGCGCTGGCGCAGCCCGTCGAGCCGGTGCTGTCTCTCGCCAAGAAGGAAAAGCAACCCTTCCTCGACACGCTGAAGGAGCTGGTCTCGATCGAAACCGGCACGCGCGATCTCGAGGGTCTGGAGAAGGCCGCGTACCTCATCGCGGGGCGCCTGCAGGCGCTCGGCGGCAAGGTCGATCTGATCGATCCGCCCGCGGACGCCTATTACCGCATGGCGGACACGCCGGCCAGCATCGGCAAGATCGTGCAGGCGCGCTTCGAGGGCAAGGGGAAAAAGCGCATCCTCCTGCTCGCGCACGTGGACACGGTGTATCTGCGCGGCATGCTCGCCAAGCAGCCGTTCCGCGTCGAGGGCGACCGCGCCTACGGACTGGGTATCGTCGACGACAAGCAGGGCATCGGGCTCGTCCTGCACGCGCTCACGATCCTCAAGGCAATGGACTTCCGCGACTACGGTCTCGTCACCGTGCTCATCAACGCCGACGAGGAGATGAGCTCGCCGGGCTCGCGCAAGCTGATCACTCGCGAAGGCTCGCGGCACGACGTGGTGTTCTCCTGTGAGTCCTCGCGCGTGGACAGCGACAAGCTTGCCCTCGCCACGGCGGGCATCGCCTCCGTCGTCCTCAAGGTGAAGGGCAAGGCCTCGCACGCGGGTTCCGCGCCCGAGATGGGACGTAACGCGCTCTACGAGCTCGCGCATCAGATCATGCAGACGCGAGATCTCTCCGATCCCTCGACCGGGCTCAAGATGAACTGGACGCTCGCGAGCGCGGGCACGAACCGCAACGTGATTCCTGCCGACGCGCAGGCGACCGCCGACGTGCGCGTGCTGCGCGTCGCGGACTACGACCGCATCGAGCGCGAGGTGCGCGAGCGAGTCCGCAACAAGCTCATACCCGACACCCAGGTCGAGATGACCTTCGAGCGCCGGCGCCCACCACTCGAGGCGAACGCCGCCGCGCGCGCACTCGGCGCGCATGCGCAGAAGATCTACGCCGAGATCGGGAGGAAGCTGGTCGTGGACGCGGTCGCCGAGGGCGGGGGGACCGACGCGGCTTTCGCCGCGCTCGAATCCCACGCGGGGACGCTGGAGCGCTTCGGGCTGCAGGGCTTTGGCGCGCACTCGAACGACGCCGAGTACATCCTGCTCGACTCCATCGAACCGCGCCTGTACCTGCTCGCCCGGATGATCATGGACGTGTCGGCAGGGAAGGACCGGTGAAGCACGTCGCGAGCGCCGACGGGACCCGGATCTACTGCGAGGAGAGCGGTGCGGGAACGCCGGTCGTTTTCGTGCACGAGTACGGCGGCTCGTGCCGCAACTTCGACCTGCAGGTCGCGGCGTTCCGCGCGCGGTACCGCTGCGTCGTCTTCAATACGCGCGGCTATCCGCCCTCGGAAGTCCCGCCCTCGGCCGACTCCTACTCGCAGGACCACGCGGTCGCCGACATCGCCGCGGTAATGGACGGGCTGAAGCTCGCGCGCGCCCACCTCGTGGGAGTGTCGATGGGCGCGGCCTCGAGCCTGCAGTACGCGCTGAAGGAGCCCGCGCGCGTGCTCTCGGCGACGCTCGTCGGCATCGGCTCGGGGTCGGAGGACCCGGAGACCTTCCGCGCCAACGCGGAGGCGAACGCGAAGCTGCTCGAATCGGGCGGCATGGCGGCCCTCCTGGCGCAGATGAACGAGAGCCCCACGCGCCGGCGGCTGAAGGACAAGAACCCGCCCGAGTTCCGGCGCTTCAACGAGCAGATGCTCGCGATGTCGCCGCTCGGCCACGCGAACACGAGCCGCGGTGTGCAGGGCCGGCGCCCGACCTTGTACGTCCACGAGAAGCGGTTGGCGGGGCTCCGTCTTCCGGTGCTGGTCGTGGTCGGCGACGAGGACGCGCCCTGCCGCAAGCCGAGCGAATTCCTCGAGCGCGTCCTGCCCGACGCGCGCCTCCGCGTCTTCCCGCAGACCGGGCACTGCGTGAACCTCGAGAACCCCGAGGAGTTCAACCGCCTGTGCCTCGAATTCCTCGGCGAGGCGATCGCCGTGAGCCGCTAGTGGGCAGCGTCGCAACCGAGATCCGCGGCGCGGTCGCGATCGTCACTCTGGACAATGCCGCGCGCCGCAACGCGATCGACGCGGACGTCGCTTCGGGGCTCGCCGCCGCTGCGGCGGGTCTGAAGAAGCGCAAGGACATCGGCGCGCTGGTGCTGCGCGGCGCGGGCGAGATGGCGTTCTCCGCCGGCTTCGATCTCAAGTTCATGGAGCAGTTCAAGAAGCGCGGCGAAGGGTTCGCGGCGATCGAGAAGGGCGTCGAGGCCTTCTGCGCTCACATGGCGGCGATGCCCTTCCCGACGATCGCGATGCTGCACGCCAACTGCTACGGCGGCGGGGTGCAGCTCGCGGCGTCCGCCGATTTCCGCTTCGGCGACGACGTGCTGAAGCTCTCGGTGCCGGCGGTGAAGAACCGCCTCTACTACTCGATCACCGCCCTCGAGCGGTTGTACGCGATCGTCGGCGCGACGCGCACGCGGCGCATCATGCTCGCCGGCGAGACCTTCCACGCGCGCACGCTGCACGAGTGGGGATTCCTCGACTGCGTATCGCCGCCCACGGAGCTTGAGCGCGACACGCTCGCCTTCGCCACGAAGCTCGCCGAGCAGCCGCACGACGTGGTCGCGGTGTACCAGGACGTGTTCCGCGCGCTCGACGCGGGACGTGCCGGCCGGGCGAGACAGCTGCGCTTGCGGGCGAAGGCCCGGGCGGGGAAATAGGGGGAGAGCGATGGACCTGAAGCTTGCGGGACGCACCGTGCTGGTGACGGGAGCGTCGAAGGGAATCGGCCTGGGCGTCGCGCGCTGGTTCGCGAGCGAGGGCTGCGCGCTGCGGCTCGCGGCGCGCTCGAAGGAGCTGCTCGAGCGCGAAGCCGCCGCGATCCGGGCCAGCGCGAAGGTCGAAGTGCGGACCTTCGCGGTCGACCTCGCGAGCGAGGCCGGCAGGAGGACGCTGACCGAGGCCTGCCCCGATGTCGACGTGCTGGTCAACAACGCGGGAGCCGTCCCGCCCGGGTCGCTCGACGACCTCGACGATGCGGCCTGGCGCGCGGGCTGGGAGCTCAAGGTGTTCGGCTATATCGCACTGACGCGCCACTATCTGGCGAGCATGAAGGCGCGGCGCAAGGGCGTGATCGTCAACATAATCGGCGCAGCGGGCGAGCGCCCGAACGTCGCCTTCGTGTCGGGCTCGATGGGCAACGCGAGCCTGATGGCGATGACGCTCGCGCTCGGCGCGGCCAGCCCGGAGCACGGGGTGCGCGTGCTCGGCATCAACCCGGGCCCGGTCGCGACCGACCGGGCGGTGGAGTTGTCGAGAAAGCGCGCGCAGTCCCTGTTCGGCGACCCCGAGCGCTACCCCGAGCTGACGAAGAAGAATCCCTTCGGCCGTCCCGCGACCGTGGACGAGATCGCGGCGAGCGTAGTGTTCCTCGCCTCCGACCTGTCCTCGTATACGAGCGGGACCATACTCACCATCGACGGGGGAGGATCCAAGCGCCCGGCAGCGTAGCTACGCCGTGCCGTGCTTCGTTTCGACCTGGACGCCGATCTCCTTGAGGAAGGGGGTCGGCAGGATGCCGCCGGCGCAGACGATGATCGCGTCGTTCTTCAAGCTGAGCTTCTTCCCGCCCTGGTCGAGCGTGACCGCGTCGTCGCCGATCTCCTCGACGTTCGAGGACAGCAGCACCTTCAGCTTCCGGGAGCTTTCGGCGCGTTGCACGAGATCGCGGTTCTTCTGCTTCACTCGCGAGAACGCGTCGCCGCGGTAGGAGAGCGTGACGCGCGTGCCGGGCTCGTCGGCGCAGGCGACCGCCGCTTCTAGCGCCGAATCGCCGCCGCCGACGACCAGCACCTGCTTGCCGCGGTACTGTTCGGGGTCGATCAGGCGGTAAACGACCTTCGGCCGCTCCTCGCCCTTCACGCCGAGCTTGCGCGGCGTGCCGCGCCGGCCGATGGTGAGCAGGACCGCGCGCGTGCGGTATTCCTGCCTGGAGGTCTTGACTACGAACCCCTGCGGCCCGGGCTTCACCGACTCCATGCGCTCGAAGAAGTTGATCTTGAGCCCGGTCCGGCGCACCACGCCCTTCCAGAAATCGAGAAGCTTCTCCTTGCTGACTTCCCCGAACTTCATCTTGCCGATGAGCGGCAGGTCGACCGGCGCGGTCATGACGACCTTGTTGCGCGGATAGTGATAGACCGTGCCGCCGAAGGATTCCTCCTGCTCGAGCGTCACGAACCTGAGGTTCCTCTCCTTCGCGGCGAGCGAAGCGGAGATCCCGGCGGGGCCGGCGCCGACGATCACGACGTCGTGCGGGAGCCCGCTGCCCTTCAGCTTCGCGATCGATTCCACGGCCTGGCGCCCCTGCTCGACGGCCTTGCGAATGAGGCCCATGCCGCCCAGCTCGCCGGCGATGAACAGGCCGGGAACGTTGGTCTCGAAGTTGGGCTTGACCATGGGGATGTCCATGCCGCGCTTCTCGGTGCCGAACACCAGCGTGATCGCGTCGTGCGGGCACGAGGCCATGCACGCGCCGTGGCCGATGCACGCGGCGGCGTTCACCAGCTGCGCCTTTCCGTTGACGATGCCGATCGCGTTCTCGGGGCACGCGGCGACGCAGGCCCTGGAGTTGAGGCACTTGCGCGGATCGATCACCGGGTGCAGCGACGCCGGCTCGCTCAAGCCCTCCTCGACAGCTTGCTTCAGGCGCGCGCTGCCCTCGCGATCGGTCCTGCGCTGCCGCAGGACGTACCAGCCCAGCACAGCGAGAAAAGGCAGGCCGTACATGAGCAGTGCGGTGAGGCTGGCGCCTTCGAGCATATGAGAATGAGAAACGTGCGCGTGTCGCCCAATGGCGACAGTGTGCAAGCGAACGATCCGAACGATCATCGTATCGTATGCTCAACCTGGCGCGGAAATTTTTCACGGCGCCGCCGATTCTCCGTCGCCCAGTGGAATATTTTCATGGCTCGTTGCGCGCCGGCCGATGACAATGGCATTACTTCCGGGTCAACAACAATAATCGGAGCGGAGCTTTGTCGTCCTCGGTAACCCCTGCATACGATGTCGAGCGCCGTTCGCCGGGTACGCGCCTGGCGGACGCGCGCACGTACTCCGGCGCCGAGCGACGCCGCGCCGCGCGTCCCCTTTCGGCGACTTCCATAGGGCTCGTTGCGCTTGTGCTCGCCGCGGGCGCATGGATGGCCGGACGCGCCGAGCTCTACACTCCGGGCTCCGATCTCGGCTACAACCTCGGGCTCATCGGCTCGATTTTCATGCTGCTGCTGCTCCTCTACCCGCTGCGCAAGCGCGCGCAGTTCCTGCAGCGCGCCGGAGATCTCAAGGCGTGGTTCAAGGTTCACATGTTCCTCGGGATCGCCGGGCCGGTCCTGATCCTCTATCACTCGACGCTCAAGGTGGGCTCGCTCAACGCCGCGGTCGCGTTCTACAGCATGCTGATCGTCGCGGGCAGCGGCATCATCGGGCGCTTCATCTACACCAAGATCCACAACGGCCTCTACGGCCGCCAGGCCACGCTGCGCGAGCGCCAGGAGCACCTCGGGCTGCAGGGCGAGTCGCTGAAGTCGAAATTCCACTTCGCGCCGCGCGTCGAGCAGCGCCTGCGCGAGCTCGAGGCCTACGCGCAGGACCAGACGCGCTTGGGCCTGCTCGGGCTGCGCCGCTTCCTGGGGCTGACTCTGCGCACGCACTACATCTACTGGCGCAGCATGCGCGAAGTCAAGGCGATCCTCTCGCGCAAGGCCGCCGAACGGGGCTGGCCGAGGAGCGAGCGCAATCACCGCATCCGCGTCGCCCGCCGGATATTGAAAGCGTACATGCGCGAGCTGAAGGAAGTCGCCCAGTTCCGCACCTACGAGCGGCTGTTCGCCCTGTGGCACGTCCTGCACGTCCCCTTCGTCTTCATGCTGGTGTTCAGCGCGATCGTCCATGTGGTCTACGTGCACATGTACTGAGGGCGTCCATGCCACGACGAGGAACGCTCGCCGGTTTGTTCCTGCTTTTCGCCTCGGGGGCGCTTGCCCAGAGCCTCGAGACCGCGGTCATGCCCGGTCAGGTGATCGAGGGGCACGCAAAGTTGGAGAACGAATGCAAGAACTGCCACATCCGCTTCAACCGCGCGGGGCAGCGCGCCCAGTGCCTGGACTGCCACAAGGAGATCGCGGCGGACGTGAGCCAGCACCGGCGCTTCCACGGGCGCATGGGAGACAAGGACTGCCGAACCTGCCACACGGAGCACAAGGGGCGCAAGGCGAGCATCGCGCCCATCGACTCCGGCACGTTCGACCACAAGCAGACCGACTTCGTACTGAAAGGGGCGCACGCGTCGCCCGGGATCGAGTGCCGCGCCTGCCACGTGCCACCGGTCAAGTACCGCGACACGCATCACGATTGCAACGCTTGCCACAAGAAGGACGACAAGCACAAGGGCAAGCTCGGCCCCGAGTGCTCGAATTGCCATACCGAAGCCTCGTGGAAGCAGACGCGCTTCGACCACAGCAAGACCCGCTTTCCCCTGAAAAACGCCCACGCCGACGTCAAGTGCGAGTCCTGCCACAGGACGCCGGACTTCAAGGGAACCGCCCTCGCCTGCGCGTCCTGCCACCAGAAGGACGACGACAGGAAGGGGCATCACGGCAAGTTCGGGGCGAAGTGCGAGACCTGCCACACCGACATGGCGTGGAAGACGACGAAGTTCAGCCACGCGCGCGACACGAAGTTCGAGCTCAAGGGCAAGCACCAGCTCGCGCGCTGCGATTCCTGCCACACGGGCGTGCTCTACCAGGCGAAAACGCCGACCGCGTGCATCGCCTGCCACAGGAAGGACGACGACAAGAAAGGACACCAGGGGCGCTTCGGCGAGAAGTGCGAGAGCTGCCACGTCGAGCGCTCGTGGAGTGTCACCACCTTCGACCACGGCATGAGCACGCGCTACGCGCTTCGCGGCAAGCACGCCCAGATCACGTGCACCAACTGCCACAAGGGCTTCGTCTACAAGGAGAAGCTCGCGACGGCGTGCATTGCCTGCCATCGCAAGGACGACAAGCACAACGGGCAGCTCGGAGCGCAATGCGAGTCCTGCCACAACGAAGCAAGCTGGAAGCAGAGCCGCATCGACCACGGCCTGACGCGTTTCCCCCTGCTCGGCAAGCACGCCAAGGTCGCGTGCAAGGACTGCCACACGACGCCGCAATTCAAGGACGCCAAGACCGATTGCTACTCGTGCCACCGCAAGGACGACAAGCACAAGCTGAGGCTGGGAGCCGCGTGCGAGCAATGCCACAACCCGCGCAACTGGAAGCAGTGGGAGTTCGATCACGACCGGCGCACGGCGTTCGTGCTCGACGGCAAGCACCGCGGCCTGGACTGCCTCGCCTGCCACAGGTTTCCGGTGCAGGGGAGGCTGAAGCTCGCGAGCACCTGCGCGGACTGCCACGCCGACCAGGACGTCCACAACGGCGGCTTCGGGCGCGTGTGCGAGCGCTGCCACGTCACGAGCACGTTCAAGACCATCAAGTCGGGAGGGGCAAGTCGCTTGTTCCAGTGAGAGGAGAAATTCCATGCACTCCGCACACGGAAATCACCTGGCGCGATCGCTAGCCGCGGGCGCGTTCGTTCTGGCGGCGCTCGCGCACTCCGGCGAGTCCTTCGCCCAGACGGGACGCAGCACCTTCGACCACCTGCGTACGACCTTCCCGCTCACTGGTGTGCACGCGGTGACGCCGTGCGAGAACTGCCACGTCGGCGGGCAGATGGCGGGCACGCCGCGGCAATGCGAATACTGCCACCGCGCGGGCAGCCGCATCGCCACAACCTTCAAGCCCGCCAACCACGTGCAGACGAACGAGGCCTGCAACACCTGCCACCGCTCTGCGGCCACGTGGCAGGGGGCGCGCTTCAATCACGCGACCGTCGCGCCGGGAAGCTGCGTCACCTGCCATACCGGATTCGTCGCGCCGGGCAAGCCGGCGAGTCACTTGGCGACCGCCGCCTCCTGCGACGGCTGCCACCGCACCGCGGCGTGGATCCCGGCAGGATTCAATCACTCGGGCGTAACCCCCGGGACCTGCGAGACCTGCCATAACCCGGGCGGAGCCGGCAAGGCGGTGTCGGCCAACCACATCCCGTACAAGACTCAGCTCCTCGGCGGCGCAAGCATGGGCTGCGACGCCTGCCACCGCAGCACGACGAGCTTCTCGGTCGAGACCATGAATCACAACAACAGCCAGGGGAACGGCTCGGGCTTCTGCATCGGCTGCCACCTGAGCGGCACGAGCTACCAGGGCAGCATGCAGAAGAACTCGCTGACCCACAACTCGCGAACCGGAGTGACGGACTGCTCGCAGTCCGGCTGCCACCGGCCGCTGGGCAACACCGGTTCCACGTACAGAAGCTGGGGAGGTTGAAGTGCGCGCCGCGCTCGCGGTCCTCCTGGTCGTGATGCACGCGGGACCCGCCCTTGCCGCGGTCATCGACGAGATCAGCGTCGAGCGACGCGACGCCCCGAGAGTGACGTTGCGCCTGACCGGCCCCGTTCACTACATCCGCGACTATGCCTCTGAGAACGGGGAGCTCGTCAACGTGCAGTTGCAGGCGCTCGCGCCGCTCGCGCCCGGCGGGAACGTGTTCCCCGACGAGGTCAAGGCGTTCAAGGGAGAAGCCGCCGTTCCCCCGTTCACGGTGAGGGTCTCCCTCGACCCGAAGTGCGAGCCCGTGCCGAACCCGATCTGCCTCCTCATTCAATTCGAGCGTCCTGTCCGCAGCCGGGTCCGCTTGGGCGAGGACCGGCGCAGCCTGCTGCTGGATTTCCCTGCGATAGCCGACGAGAAGAAACGCTCCCCGAGCGCAAACAAGACCAACTGATGAGAAACGGCCTAAGGGGAGGCCACGGGAGATATCCGCGCGCGGCTCTCGCTGCGCTGGCCGCGCTCGCGCTCGCCGTGCCGATGGGGCGCGAAGCGCTCGCTCAGGCGGCGGCGCCGCAGGTCTACGTCGTAGCCCTCGCGACGGTGAAGAACGTGGCCGACCGGCCGACGACTCCGATTCCGGCGTCGCTGCGGGGCAATACGCTCTACTGGCGCGTGCTCGGCTCGGGAAGCGCGGTGAGCTACCAGCTGTGCATGGGCTTCTTCGGCACCCAGCGGGACGCCGAGAGCGCGAGGCAGCAGCTCGCCGCGAGCTTTCGCGACGCCCGCGTCGTCCAGGTCCACTCGCAGGAGCGCGACAACCTCGAGAAGGCGTCGCGGGCGAAGGCCGTCGCTCCTGCTGCTGGGGCGCCCCCGCTTCTGCCTGCCGCGGCCCCTGCCGCGGTCCCCGTTCCCGCGCCGACGCCCCCGGCGCCGGCGAAATCCGCCCAGGCGGAACAGGCCCCCCAGGCCGCCGCGGCTCCCCCGCCCGCCGGCAGCGCCGAGGCGCTGATGGCCGCGGGCCGGAACGCGATCGTTCGCGAGGACTACGCGGCCGCCATACGCGCCTTCACGCAGCTGCTCGCCCTGCCCGAAAACAGTCTGACGCGCGACGCCCAGGAGTTCCTCGCGCTTTCGTACGAGCGCCGCGGCGACACCGCCCGTGCGCGGGCCGAGTACGAGAGCTACCTCAAGCGCTATCCCGAAGGCGAGGACGCCGCTCGCGTCCGCCAGCGGCTCGCGACCCTCTCTGCCGAGCCGCAGGCGCAGCAGCTGCGCGCGCCTTCCGAGCCCCAGCAGGGCTGGCGCTCCTTCGTCGGGGGCGGCCTGTCGCAGTTCTACTATCGCGGCAACAGCACGATCGACTCTCGGCCCCTGGGGGCGAACGCCCTCGACCGCACCACGCTCTCGCTTGTCGACCAGTCGGCGCTCATCACCAGCTTCGACGCCAACGCACGCTTTCTGGACGACACTCACGAGAACCGCATCGTGTTTCGCGACGTCAACACCAGGAACTTCATCAGCGGGCAGGAGAGCATCAACCGGCTGGACTCCGCCTACTACGACTACAAGTACAAACCCGCGAGCGCGTCAGCGCGCCTGGGGCGGCAGCCCGGCAACACCGCGGGCCTTCCCGGGCGCTTCGACGGCGCTCTGCTCGGGTACGGCTTTACCTCGAGCACGCGGCTCAATCTAGCCGCGGGCGAGCCCGTCGTCCCGGGCTTCACCATCGATTCGGTCCAGCGCTTCTACAGCGCGAGCGCCGAGCTGGGGCCCTTCAACCAGCGTTGGAGCGGCAACGTCTACGTCTTCCGGCAGACCGTCGACGGCATCGCCGACCGGGACGCGGTCGGAATGGAGGCGCGCTACTTCATGCCGCAGGGATACTTTTCGACGGCGGTGGACTACGACACGCTGTTTCGCCACCTCAATTTCGCGACCGCCCAGGGAAACTGGATCGCGCCCTGGAAGACGGCGTTCAATCTGCTCCTCGACTACCGCATGACGCCGTCGCTGCAGACGACCAGCGCGATCATCGGCGAAGCGACGACCTCGATCCGGCAGCTGCTCAATACCTACACCGAGGACGAGCTGCGCCAGCGCGCGCGAGCGCTGACCGCGCAATCGGCGATCGCCTATGGCGGCTTCACGCATCCTGTGAGCTCCGTCTGGCAGCTCGGCGCCAACGTGAGCGTCACGCGCATCTCCCATACCGACGGGACGAACAACTATCCGGCGACGCCCGGCAGCGGCTACGTGTATACCTTCACCGCGCAGGCGATCGGCACCGGCGTGTTTGCGACTCGCGACGTCAACGTCTTCTCGGCGAGCCGGGTGTCCGCAGACACGTACACCGGCCTCGCCGGGCAGATCACCACTCGCATTCCCGTGGGCGCGAACTGGACCTTCGATGCAGCGGTGCTCTGGTACGGACAGGACAACCAGGACGGCAGCACGCTGCAGCGCGTCTCGCCCGTGGGCCGCGCGAGCTACCGGTGGCGAAACAGCGTGACCCTGGAGGCCGAGGCCGGGATCGAGAACACCACCGCTCGCAGCGCCTTCCTCCAGGAAGACACCCGCCGCTACTTCTTTTCGCTGGGCTACCGCTGGGACTTCTGATTCGACGAAAAACAGCGGGAACCGCTTCGCTTCCCCCTGGTCCGATGGGATAATGCGGCGTCATTTCTGGGGAGGAGCAACTTTGTTTCGGAGGAGCATCATGCGTTGGATCGTGTTCGCCGTGCTCGCTGCGGCGAGTTTTTCGGCCGTGGCGGGCGCAATCGACGTGAACCTGTCGAACGACACCATCGAAGCCAAGTACCAGGGCCCCGCGACCGGCGCCATGGACTGGACGTTCGGCGGCCTGTACAACAGGGATCAGAAGGATTACGCGCTCAACATCGGAGTGCTCGCCACCGGCGATACCAGCTCCGGAGGCTCGCGCTTCGAAGGCGGCGTGGGCGGCAAGTTCTATACCGTTCGCGTGGCCGACTCGGACGTCGCGGCGCTGACCCTCGGCGGGCAGGTGCGCTGGTTTCCGGGCAACAGCTGGTTTGCGCTTGGAGGCTACCTCTTCTTCGCGCCCAAGGTCGTCACTTTCCTGGACGGCACGAAGTTCTACGACGCCGGAGTGCGCGCCGAGGTCGAGGTCATCCGCAACAGCTTCGTCTATGCGGGCTGGCGCTGGACGCGCGCCAACCTGGACAACGGCGCCGAACCCTACGTCGACAAGGGCGGGTTCCTAGGGCTGCTGGTCAAGTTCTAGCCCTAGTAGGGAGGCGCGTTGGAAGAGCGGCCCGACTCCCCGAGGACCATGCTGCGGTACATGCGCTCGGCGAGATCCTTTTGCTGCGGCGTCATCGGACCTCCTTCGGAGATCCCCATCGCCTTGAGCGAGCGCCGGTAGACCTCTTCCCGCTCCGCGCGGCTGAGCGATTGCGCTTGGGCGCCGCCCTGCATCAGCAGTGCGCCGTTTCGCTGGACGCGCGCATCATCCTCCTTTTCCAGCCTCGCCCGCTCCGCCGCTCTGGCCTGATGGTCGCGGCGCAGCGATTCGACCTCGGCCGCTGCATCGCGGGCGCGCCGGCGCGCCTCTTCCGGGCACCTGCCGTTGCCGGATACGAGGTCCAGCGTGTCGGACGCGTCGAGATAATCCATGCGCCCGCCGGCGGCGGCGTCGCGCACCGCCGCAACCGCCGGGCCGCACTGCGACGCCAGCGCGAACTGCGCGCCCACGCGGAGCTCGCGGTCCGAGAAGAGCGTAACGAGCCGTGGAATGTCCGCCGGCCTGAGATTGCGGGAAAGCTCATCGAGCGAGCGATCGCCATAGCCTAGGCCGTGGGCGCCCATCTGCCGGCTGTGAAGGATGGTCGAGCGGATTCGCGCGGTGTCGGGGTCGTCGGCGCCGAAAGCCGGGCCCGATACGGCGAACGCCAGCGAGAGCAGGAGCCGCCGCCGCGCGTGCACGTCGTCCCTATTTTCCCGCGACCAGCGGGCAGTTGCCCTCGTTCATCGGGCGGAACGCCTGCTCCGCCGGGATGGTCGAGATCACCTTGTAGAAGTCCCAGTCGCCCTTCGACTCCTCGGGCGATTTCACCTGGAGGAGATACATCGGGTGGAGCTTGCGCCCGTCCTCGCGGATGCGGCCCTTGCCGAAGAGCGGATCGTCGGTCGGCATCGCCTTCATCGCCGCGACCACCGCCTTGCCGTCGGCCGCGCCGCCGGTCTTGTCGACCGCCTTTAGGAAATGCAGCACCGCGGAGTAGACGCCGGCCTGCATGTCGTTCGGCATCGCGCTGTTGTGCGCGCGCTTCTGGAAGCGCCGCGAGAAGGCGCGTGTCTGGTCGTTCATGTCCCAGTAGAACGGGTTCACCGTGAGCACGCCCTGCGAGGCCTTCAAGCCCAGCGCCGGCACGTTGTTGAGCGTGAAGATCAGCGACACCATGCTCTGCTTCGCGGTCAGCCCGAACTCGGCCGCCTGCTTGAGCGAGTTGGTGGTGTCGCCGCCGGCGACGGCGAGCGCGACGACCTGGGCGCCCGAGGACTGCGCCTGCAGCAGGAAGGACGAGAAGTCGGGTGTCCCGAGGGGTGTGCGCACCCCGCCTACCACCTTGCCGCCGTCCTTCAGCAGCTGGTCGGTTGCCTGGCGCTCGAGATCGTGGCCGAAGGCGTAGTCGGCGGTGATGAAGAACCAGCTCTTGCCGCCGCGCTGCACCACCGCTCTTGCGAGCGAGTGGCCGTAGGCCCAGGTGTCGTAGGTCCAGTGCACGGTATTGGGCGAGCACTTCGAGCCGGTCAGCTCGGAAGTGCCCGCGCCCGAGCCGATCATCACCTTGTTCTTCTGCCTCACCACCTCGTTCACCGCGAGCGCGACCGCCGAGTTGGGCAGGTCGACGATGAGGTCGACGCCGTCCTGGTCCAGCCACTTGCGCGCGATCGCCGAGCCCACATCGGGTTTGTTCTGGTGATCGGCGAGCACCACCTCGACCTTGCGGCCGGAGGCGCGTCCGCCGTAGTCCTCGACCGCCATCTGCGCGGCGAGCACCGAGCCCTTGCCCTGGAAGTCGGCGTAGACGCTCGACTGGTCGTTCATGACGCCGATGCGGATCGGCTCCTGCGCCTGGGCGAGGCCGGCGAGAGCGATGCACAAGAGACTAATTGCGACTTTCATGGGTGCCTCCTTCAGGCGAGGATGACTTCGGAAGACGGCGGGTCGGCGTGCAGGCGTTCGACGGCCTCGGCGCGGCGCTCGAGCACCGCGCGCTGGTTGATGTAGCCCTTGTCGGTGATCTCGTTGGCGTCGATCGAGGGCGGCTCGGCCATGACGAGCGCGCGCGCCGGATGAGTCGAGCTGCCCGGGCCGCTGTCGGAGGCGAGCCTTGCGAGCGCCGCGCGCAGGTGCTCGCGCACGCCGGCCTCGTCGAGCGCCTTCGCCTTCAGCGCCGCGGCGTTGAGAAACACGAGCGCGCCCACCTCGGTCCGGTCGTGGCCGGTGATGACTGCGTCCTGGATCAGGGGATCGCCCGCGGCGATCAACTTCACGCGCGTCGCGCCGACGTGCACCCAGGTACCGGTAGAGAGCTTGAAGTCCTCCGCGATGCGCCCGTCGAAGGCGAGGCCTTGCGCTGGCCTGGCCGGATCGGCGAACTTCAGCGCGTCGCCGATGCGGTAGTAGCCTTCCTCGTCGAAGGCCGCGCGCGTGAGGTCGTCGCGGCCGTAGTAGCCCGGTGTGACGTTCGGGCCCTTCACGCGCGCCTCGAGCTTGCCCGCGGCGGGCACGAGCTTCAGCTCGCAGCCGGGGACCGGCAGGCCGATGATCCCCGCGCGGTCGACAGCGTAGTGGACACAGGTCGCGAGCGGCGCGGTCTCGGTGGAGCCCCAGGCGGACACGAGCGGGAGCGGGGCGCCCCGCTCGGCCGTCGCCAGGGACTGCATGCGCTCCCAAAGGTTCTGCGGCAGCGCGGCCCCCGCATAGACCATCCAGTCGAGATCCCGGAAAAAGCTCGCGCGCAGGCTAGCGTCCTTTTCTAGGAAGGGAAGGAGCAGGTCGAAGCCGCGGGGCACGTTGAAATAGATCGTGGGCGAAACGTCCTTGAGGTTGCGCACGCTGGTCTCGAACAGGCCCGGCGCCGGCTTCCCGGCGTCGATGTAGAGCGTGCCGCCGTTGCGCAGCATCATGAAGAAATTGCTGTTGCTCCCGAAGGTGTGGTTCCAGGGCAGCCAGTCGACGATCACTTGCGGCCGGTCCTCGAGGAAGGGCCAGAGGAGCGCGTACTGCTCCTGGTTCACGGTGAGCATGCGCTGGGTGTTGATCACGCCCTTCGGCATGCCGGTCGAGCCCGAGGTGAACAGGATCTTGGCGACCGTGTCCGGACCCACGCGCTCGAAGGCACGGTCGACCTCGGGGCCGGGCTCGCGCGCGAGCAGGTCCGAGATCGGGGTCACGCTCGCTCCGACTGCCGCGAGCGCCTGCGCGTACTTGGCAGGATCGGCGCTCCACACCAGGCTTGGCTGCAGCAGGGCGAAGATGGCCTTGAGCTTGGCGTAGTCCTTCGACATCAGCGAATACGCGGGCGAGATCGGCGCGACGGGAACGCCGACGTGCATCGCGCCGAGCGCAAGGAGCGCGTGGTCGAGGGAGTTGTCGGAGAGGATGGCGACCGGCCTCGATGCGTCTAGCCCTCGCGCGAGCAGGCCTCCGCCGACGCGGCGGGCGAGGGCGAGCGCTTCGCGGTAGCTGATTCTTTTCCAGGCCTCGCCGTCGCGCTCGGCGAGGAAGGCGCGATCGGGAGCCTTGCGCGCCCAGCGCAGCAGCCATTCGCCGACCGCGCGGGCGTGCGCCCCCAGCTTCTGCGGCGAGCGCAGCACGATAGAGCCGTCGCCGCGGCGCTCGACGTCCATGCTCGGCGGCGCGAGGCGCAGACCGAGCTCGAGCGGGTTCCCCATCCCTCCTCCGTTTGGGCTTCTGCGGCCCCTATCCTAGCTCACTCCGCTTTCACGCCCCCTGTCTTCACCACCTTCGACCACAGCGCGAGGTCGCGGCGGACGAGCGCGTCGAGCACCTCGGGCGTGCTGCCGACGGCGATCGACCCCTGCGCCAGCATGTACTCCCTCGTTTCCGGGGCATTGAGGATCGCGGCGGTGTCGCGCTGGATCCGCTGGACGACGGCGGGTGGCGTGCCCGCCGGACCAAACAAGGCATACCAATAGTCCATCTCGAAGCCGGGAAGTCCGGCTTCGGCGGTCGTCGGCACATCGGGCAGGGTCGGGTAGCGGGTGCCACTCGCGAGCGCCAGGGGCCTGAGCTTCCCGCTTTTCAGGTGTTGCATGGCGGAGACCACCGCCGCATAGGTGATGTCGGTCTCGCCGGCGAGCATCGCGGTCATCGCCGGCGCGATGCCTTTGTACGGAACGTGGGTCATGCGGATCCCGGTGAGCTGCATCATCAGCTCGCCCCCGAGATGCACCGGCGTGCCCACGCCCGAGGAGGCGTAGCGGATCGCCCCCGGGTGCGCGCGCGCGTAGTCGATCAGCTCGCGAAGGGTTTTCGCCGGCGCTTGGAGGCTGGCGACCACCAGGACCGGCGCGGTCGCGACCAGCGTAATGCTCGCGAAGTCCCGGGTCACGTCGAAGGGCAGGCTCGGATAGAGCGCCGCGTTGCTCGCGTGCGAGGAGAACGCCATGAGGAGCGTGTAGCCGTCGGGTGCGCTCTTCGCTACCGCGTCAGTCCCGATGTTTCCCGCGGCGCCGGCGCGGTTCTCGACCACCACCGCCTTGCCCCAGCGCTCGGTGAGCTTCGCAGCGACGAAGCGCGCGGTGATGTCGACGCCGCCTCCGGGCGTAAAGCCCACCAACATGCGCACCGGCTTCGTGGGATACTGGGCCGGAGCGGGAAGCGAGGCGACGCAGAGGGCCAGCCCGCTCAGGAATCCTTTCATTGCCCTCCCCGATCTGAAGTTGGACAACTCTAACACCTACGAAGTCTTCGCGATCAGGTACGCGAGCCTTTCGAACCGCAAGGCGAGCGAGAACTTCATCGGCGGCGACCCGCACGAAGCGGCGAGCGACCTGGACTACTTCCTGTGGCTGGCGCGCTCGGGCTCGCGCACTTTCGTGATCGATACCGGGTTCGACGCCGCCGTCGGCGCGCGCCGCGGCCGGAAGACGATCGTCCCGCCCGAGCGGGGCCTCGCGCGCCTGGGCGTGAGCGCGAAGGACGTGAAGGACGTGGTCATCACCCATCTGCACTACGATCACGTGGGCAACTGGGCGCTCTTTCCCGCGGCGATCTTCCATCTCCAGGTCGACGAGATGGCCTACGCCACCGGCTGCCGCATGGCCGAGAAGTCCCACAGCCAGGCCTACGAGGTCGACGAGGTCGTGGCGATGGTGCGCGAGGTCTACAAGGGGCGGGTGCGCTTCCACGACGGCGACGCGGAGCTTGCGCCGGGTTTCTCGCTGCACCGCGTCGCCGGCCACACCAGGGGCCTGCAGGTGGTGCGCGTGCGCACGCGCGCGGGCTGGATGGTGCTCGCCTCCGACGCGAGCCACCTCTACGCCAACATGCACGACAAGCGGCCCTTTCCGATCGTCTGGGACGTTCCGATGATGGTGGCGGGCTACGCGAGGCTCGCCGAGCTTGCCGACGCGCCCGAGCTCATCGTGCCGGGACACGACCCGCTGGTGATGCGGCGCTATCCCGCTGCGAGCGTCGAGCTCGAGGGCGTCGCCGTGCGCCTGGCGTAGAATCCGATATCGATGAGAAGACTCCCCGCTTTGCTCCTTGCGCTCGCAGCATGCGCGGGTGCCTACGCGCAGAGCTACCCGACCCGGCCCGTCAAGTTGATCGTCGGTTTTCCCCCGGGCGGCGGCACCGACGTCGTGGCGCGCATCATCGCGCCCGGCCTCGGCGAGAATCTCGGCCAGCCGGTGGTGATCGAGAACCGTCCCGGCGCGACCGGCACCGTGGCGGCGGCGATGGTCGCGAAATCGCCTGCAGACGGATACACGATCATGATGGGCCACGTGTCGGTGAACGCGATCGCGCCCAGCCTCTTCCCCAACCTTCAGTACGACGTGATCAAGGACTTCGCGCCGGTGACGCTCGCCGCCTCGGTGCCGCATTTCGTCGTCGTGCATCCCTCGCTGCCCGTGCACTCGATCCGCGAGCTGATCGCCTACGCCAAGGAGCGGCCCGGGAAGCTCTCCTTTCCCTCGGCCGGCAACGGCAGCACCCCGCACCTCGCGGGCGAGATCTTCAAGGTCATGGCGGGCGTCGATCTGGTTCACGTGCCTTACAAGGGCACCGGGCAGTCGGTGGCCGACCTGCTCGCCGGCCAGCACCAGGTCGGCTTCGACACCGCACCCGCTTCGGCAGGCTACGTGCGCTCGGGAAGGATGCGCGTGCTCGGGGTGTCGAGCGCGAAGCGCCTCCCTGAATATCCCGACGTGCCCACGGTCGCGGAGGCGGGTGTGCCGGGCTACGAAGTCATCACCTGGTACGGCGTGTTCGCTCCCGGCGGGACATCCTCCGCGATCGTCAACCGGCTGCACGACGGGATCGCAAAGGCGATGGAGGCCCCCGCGGCTCGCGCGCGTCTGGCCGAAGCCGGCGCCGACGGCAGCGTCACCCGCACGCCCGAGGAGTTCGCGGCGATCGTGCGCGCCGACACGGCGCGCTACGCCAAGATCATCCGCGACGCCGGGCTGAGGATCGACTGATGAAGATCACGAGCAGCGCCGCGATCCTGGGCGCGACCATCGAGGGCGTGGACCTCGCGGAGCCGCTCGCCGGCGACGCGTTCGGCCGCGTGGTAAGCGCGCTGGGCGAGCGCGGCGTGGTGCGCTTTCCGGGGCAGAAACTCTCGGGCAGGCAGCTCGCCGATTTCTCGGCGCGTTTCGGCGAACTCGAGATCAACGTCGCGAACTCGTACCAGGAGCCGAACATCCCCGAGGTGATGATCCTCTCCAACATCGTGGAGAACGGCAAGCCCATCGGCCTCGCGGACGCGGGGCAGGACTGGCACACCGACATGTCGTACAGCCGCACCATCGCCTTTGCGAACGTGCTCTACGGGATCAAGATTCCGGTGCGCGACGGCAGGGCGCTCGGCGCGACCGAGTTTGCCAGCATGCACGCTGCCTACGACGGTCTGCCCGCGGAGATGAAGCGCGACCTCGAGGGCATGACGGTGCTGCACGACTTCAACAAGTTCTGGGAGATGATGCGGCGCGAGAAGGGCAGCAATCGCCCGCCGCTCACCGAGGCGCAGAGGAAGGCGAAGCCG
>Ga0307497_10000049_pt1 | contig 22791 bp, 23 predicted proteins | sample 10_S_MG_FD_201366 | JGI IMG/M metagenome (GOLD analysis project Ga0307497, IMG submission 201366) | Soil microbial communities from Populus trichocarpa stands in riparian zone in the Pacific Northwest, United States - 10_S | ecosystem: Environmental > Terrestrial > Soil > Riparian zone > Trees...
GACTTCAGACGATAAAGCCCGCGACGCGGGCTCTATTGTTTCCTATTCGATGACGAACTTCCCGTTCATCAATACGAAGTGTCCAGGGAACGAGCAGAAAAACGTGTAGTCGCCGCCCGGTGTCAGCTTCGCGATGTCGACTTTCACCGAGGCCTGTTGGCCGCCGCCGATGACTCCGGTCGTGGCGAGCACGCGTGCATCGCCGGTCGGCAGGTAGTTCGGCGGCCCGGCGCTTTGGCCGGCCTGCGCGAGGGCTTGATAGTCTCCGGTCTTCGAGAGCGCCCAGTTATGACCCATCACGTTCGCGGCGAGCATGCCGACGTGCTTCAGGGTCAACGTGAACTCCTTGCAGCTCTTGCTGACCTTTATCTCTTTCTTGTTGAACTGGATCTGGTCGTTCGCCTCGATCGTCTGCGAACACTCCTGGCTCCATGCCCGGCCGGTGAGCAATAGACCGACCAATGCCACGGCAAAAACGCTCCGTCCCATTTTGATTCCCACTCCTGACCAAGGCGTGCTAAAGAAGCGCTGGATGGTAGCAGAAGGTCGGTGCCGCGGCATGGCGGTCGCGGCCCTCATTTGCGCTACGGCGGAGCCTTCGTCGCCGCGGCAAATGCGGTCGTTGGAGGCGCTCCGAACGGTCCGCCGGCAGCGCTGAGATCAGGGTTGAGATTGAAGGCGATCGCGACTCCCGGTTGGGGCTGGCGGCAGCGAAAACGGCGCCGAGAGTCGCCGGGACCCGAACTTGACGTAATCCCACGCAGCGCGTCCCGCCCAAGTCCCATGGTCGTAAAAACCCACCCATATCGCGATTGTCGAGGTGGAATCGACGCGAGCAAGGCCTTCAAGAGTACTTTGGCCGAAGCGCATTAGTCGGCGCCACTTCAGGCTGGAAGTGGGTCGACCAGTCAGCATCGGCCCCGATATCGACGTCAAAGTGGTGGAGAGGTCAAATGATCGCACTGCTGCAACGCGTGACCCGGGCCGATGTGGCCGTCGCGGGACAAGTCATCGCGGAGATCGGCCCCGGCCTGCTCGTGCTCGTCGGCGTCGCGCGCGGTGACACGGACGCCGCGGCCGATCGGCTCGCGGAGCGTCTGTTGAGCTATCGCGTATTTGCGGACGCGGCGGGGCGGATGAATTTGTCGGTGCGCGACGTCGGTGGAAGCGTTCTGCTCGTGCCGCAGTTCACGCTCGCGGCGGACACGAGCGACGGCTTGCGGCCGAGCTTCTCGAGCGCGGCGCCGCCCGAGATCGGCGCCGCGTTGTTCGAGCGTTTCGCGGCACGGGTCACGGCGAGCGGCGTGCCGTCTGCTTGCGGGCGTTTCGGCGCCGACATGCAGGTCTCGCTCACGAATGACGGGCCCGTCACATTCTGGCTAGAGGCCGAGCCCCACACGGCTTGAGCCTGGATTGAATGGCGTATCATTCGCAGACACCAATGGACGGCCTTTCTCCTGGAGCGCGGAAATGGGGCTCGGCGGAGTGAGTCTCTGGAAACTCATCATCGTGCTGCTGATCATCGTGCTGATCTTCGGCGGCAAATGGCTGAAGACGGTAGCCTCCGAGCTCGGCGGCGCCGCGAAGAGCGTGCGCGACGCGACTCGAGCAGCGCCCGCGCCGCGGCAAGTGAAGCTCGACAACGCCGAGCCCGACGCCGAATTTCCCGAGCAGAAGCAGCGGAGCGGCCGCGGCTAGTCGCGGAGCCCCAGCATGTTCGAGTCGAGCCTACCGGAGTTCGTGCTGCTGTTCGTGATCGGGCTCCTCGTGCTCGGCCCGCAGCGCCTGCCGAAGGTGGCTGCCGAGATCGGCAAGTGGGTCGGTCGGGCGCGGCGCACCGCCGCGCAGCTGCGCCGCCAGCTCGAGCGCGAGATCGAGCTCGCGGAGCTCCAGGCGAACAACCCGCCGCCGTCGCCGCCTCCCGCGAACACTACGGAGACCGCGCCCACGCTGTCGCCGAGCGGCGTCGCGGAGAGCGCACCCCCGCCGACGGCGGAGCCCGCCACCACTCGGCAGATTTCCGACGCGATATCCGAGCACGCGGCGGCGCCCGCGCCGACCGCGGTTAACCCGCCGCAGGAGTCGCCAGACAAGCCGCCCCCTGTCTGATGAGCGAGCAGCCCGACAACCACGAGCCCGAGGAGGAACAGCTCGCGGAAGGGACGCTCATGTCTCACCTCCTCGAGCTACGCTCGCGGCTCATGAAGGCCACATTCGCGGTGGTCGCGGTGCTGATCGCGCTCACGCCGTTCAGCCAGAGGGTGTTCGAGTACGTGTCCGAGCCGCTGCGCCGCGTCGTGCCGGGCGGCGAGCTCATCGTCACGAAGGTCGCGTCGCCGTTCCTCACGCCGTTCAAGACCACGTTCTTCGTCGCGCTTTTTATTGCGATGCCGTACGTGCTGTTCCAGGTGTGGCAGTTCGTCGCGCCGGGTCTTTATCGGCGTGAGAAAAAGTTTGCGCTGCCGCTGATTTTCTCGAGCATCGTGCTGTTCTACACCGGCATCGCGTTCGCGTATTTCGTCGTCTTTCGTGTGATGTTCGCGTTCTTCGTCAGGGTGACGCCGACCGGCGTCTCGATGATGCCCGACATCGACGCGTACCTCGACTTCGTGCTCGAGATGTTCCTCGCGTTCGGGCTCGTCTTCGAGGTGCCGATCGCGACGCTGATGCTCGTCTGGAGCGGCCTCGTGTCGCTGCAGACGCTCGGCAAGATCCGCGCCTACATGCTGCTCGTCGCGTTCACGGTCGGCTTGATCCTGGCGCCCGACGTGTTCTCGCAGACGCTGCTTGCGGTCCCGATGTACCTGCTGTATGAGGCTGGCCTGCTGCTCGCACGAGTGATGCTTCCCGAGAAAACGCGTGTCGTCGAAAAAGAAGCCGAAACCTAAACGGCCCGTGCGCGCCGAGATCCGAGCGCACCACACCCCACGATGACCCAAGCCGCCGCCCCGCCCGCCGACCAGCGACAACTCTTCGGTCACCCGCGCGGTCTCGCGACGCTGTTCTTCACCGAGATGTGGGAGCGCTTCACGTACTACGGGATGCGCGCGATCCTGATCCTGTTCATGGTCGCGGCCATCGAGAAGGGCGGGCTCGGCCTCGACGATCGCAACGCGAACGCGATCTACGGCCTCTACCAAGCGTGCACCTACCTGCTCTCGTTGTTCGGCGGCTGGATCGCGGATCGGCTGATCGGCCAGCAGCGGGCCGTGTTCGCGGGCGGCGTGCTGATCATGCTCGGCAACGCGATCCTGGCGGCGGGTCGGCCGACGCCGTTCTTCCTCGGCCTCATCGTGATCGTGCTCGGCGTCGGGCTGCTGAAGCCGAACGTGAGCGCGATCGTGGCCCAGCTCTATCCAGAAGGCGGCGCGCGGCGCGACGCTGGCTTCTCGATCTTCTATAGCGGCATCAACCTCGGCGCGACGATCGGCTCGGTGCTGGTGCCGACCGTCGCCGCGGCCTTCGGTTGGGGCGCGGGCTTCGCGCTGCCGGCCGTCGGGATGGCGCTCGGGCTCGTGCAGTTCCGCTGGACCAAGCACTACCTCGGCGGGGCAGGCGCAACGGCGCCCGGCCGGCGCGCGAGCTGGTGGCCCGTCGCCGTCTTTGTCGCGATCGTCGTGCTGCTCGCGGGGCTCGCGCTCGCGGGTGCGCTGAAGCTCGAGCCGGTCGCGATCTCGGCCAGCGCAAACTGGGCCATGATCGCGCTGCTCGCCGGCTATTTCGCTTACTTGCTGCTGTTCGCCGGCCTCGATCGCACGGAGCGCAGCCGCGCTTGGGCGATGGTCGCGCTCGCAGTCGCCTGCGTGATGTTCTGGGCGGGTTATGAGCAGGCCGGTGCGTCGTTCAACCTGTTCGCCGAGCGCTACACGAACCTCGACCTGCTCGGCTGGGCGATGCCGGCGGGCGTGCTGCAGGCCGTGAATCCGGTGTTCATCATCGTGTTCGCGCCGGTCTTCGCGGCGCTGTGGGTCAATCTCGGCCGGCGCATGCTCGAGCCTTCCGCACCGGCCAAGTTCGGGCTGGGCCTGCTGTTCCTCGGCGCGGGGTTCGTCGTGATGTTCATGGCGTCCCAATACGTGCTGCGGGGCGAGACGGTCTTGCCGACCTGGCTCGTGTTGACCTATTTGTTCCACACGTTCGGCGAGCTCTGCTTGAGCCCCGTGGGCTTGAGCTCGATGTCGAAGCTCGCGCCGCCGCGCTTCGTCGGCCAGATCCTCGGCGTCTGGTTCCTCGCGACGGCGATCGGCGTCAATCTCGCCGGCCAATTCTCCGGCAACATCGACCCCGAGAACTTGTCGACGATGCCGGGTCAGTACCTGTATCTATTCTGGTGGGGCACGATCGGCGGCGTCGTGATGCTTGCGCTCACGCCGCTGATCAAACGCCTCATGCGCGGCGTGAAATAAGCGACCTTTTTCGGGGCGGTGGCAATGACGAACACGACGACAGCAACCGCTCCGCAGCTCACGGTCCGCGCGATCGTGCTGTCGATCATCCTCGCGATGATTCTCGCGGCGGCCAACACCTACCTCGGCTTGTTCGCCGGCCTCACGATCTCCTCGTCGATTCCGGCCGCCGTCGTCTCGATGGCGGTGCTGAGGCTCTTGGGCGGCGGGCACATCCTCGAGAACAATATCGTCCAGACCGGCGCCTCGGCCGCGGCCTCGATCGCGGCCGGCGTGATCTTCACGATTCCGGCGCTCGTGATCCTCGGCTACTGGAGCGACTTCCGCTATTCGTGGGTGCTCGCGATCGCGGGGCTCGGCGGCATCTTGGGCGTGCTGTTCTCCGTGCCGCTGCGGCGCGCGCTGATCATCGAGCAGAACCTCACGTTCCCGGAAGGGAAGTGCGCGGCCGAGGTGCTCAAGGCCGGCGACGATCCCGCGCACGGCGTGAAACTGCTCGCGGGCTCCGCCGTGCTCGGCGGCCTCGTGAAGCTGCTCGCGGCGAGCGGCGCGCGACTGTTTCCGGATACGGCCGCGGCCGCGGGCTATGTCGGCAAGGGCATCGCGTACGTCGCGACAAACCTCTCTCCGGCGCTGCTCGGTGTCGGCTACATCGTCGGGCTCAACATCGGCGTCGTCGTCGTGGGCGGCGGCGTGATCTCGTGGAACATTGCGATACCGATCTACTCGACGTTCTTGCTCGACGGCAACCCGGAGCTTGCCGCGCGGATCGCGGGCGCGAGCGCCGACGCGGCCGCGAGCTCGATCTGGTCCGCGGAGATTCGCTATCTCGGCGTCGGCGCGATGCTGATCGGCGGCCTCTGGACGCTCGTCTCGCTGCGCAAGTCGATTCTGTCGGGCGTCCGCAGCGGGCTCGCCGCGGCGCGCGCCGGCAAGGCGCACGCCGTCGCCCACACCGAGCAAGACCTGCCGATGAAGCCGGTGCTGATCGCGATCGTGCTGTTCGCGCTGCCGCTCCTCGCGCTGTACCAGGCGATCGTCGCGGATTTCACGGTCAGCGTGCCGATGACGATCATCATGATCGTCGCGGGCTTCCTGTTCTGCTCGGTGTCCGCGTACATGGCGGGCCTGATCGGCTCGTCCAACAATCCGGTGTCAGGGATCACGATCGCGACGATCCTGTTCGCTTCGCTCGTGCTGATCGTGCTCATGGGACGCGGGGCGCCGCTGGGACCGGTCGCGGCGATCATGATCGGCGCCGTGGTCTGCTGCGCCGCGGCCGTAGCCGGCGACAACCTTCAGGACCTCAAGGCCGGGCAGATCGTCGGGGCGACGCCGTGGCGCCAACAGGTCATGCTCGCGATCGGCGCGGTGTCGTGCGCGTTCGTCATGGCGCCCGTGCTCAATTTGCTCGACAAAGCGTACGGGATCGGCGTGCCGTCGGCGGCTCACCCGAATCCGCTGCTCGCGCCGCAGGCGACGCTCATGGCGTCGGTTTCGAAGGGCATGTTCGGCGGCGTTTTGCCGTGGGGCATGGTCTGGACCGGCGCCGCGATCGGCGCCGCGATCATCGCGCTCGACGAGACTCTCAAGGCGAGTCGCGTGCGCTTCCGCGCGCCCGTGCTCGCCGCTGCGGTCGGCATCTATCTGCCGCTCGAGCTGACCGTGCCGATCTTCCTCGGCGGGCTCCTCGCTCACCTCGTCGAACGACGGGCTGGCGTTGGCCACGCCGACGCCGACGCGCTCGAGCGCCTGCATCGGCGCGGCGTGCTGTTCTCGGCGGGGTTGATCACGGGCGAGGCGTTGATGGGCATCGTGATCGCGATCCCGATCGTCGTCTCGGGCAGCGCGGACGTGCTCGCGCTTCCGGAACGGTTGCAGCCGGGCGCGTGGGGCGGATGGCTCGGGCTCGCGGCCCTCGCCGTGATTGCGTCGCTGCTGTATCGCGCGGCCGGTTCGCAGCGGCCCGGCGCGGAACGTGGATGAAGCCGCTCGAAAGTAAGCTGCCGACCGTCGGCACGACGATCTTCACCGTGATGACGCAGCTCGCGAACGAGCACGGCGCCGTGAACCTCTCGCAGGGCTTCCCGAATTTCGAGCCGCCCGCGGGGCTCATCGAACGCGTCGAGCACTACCTCGGCACGCGCTGCCACCAATACGCGCCGATGCCGGGCTCCGTGCCCCTGCGTGCCGCGATCGCGGCCAAGCTTCGCGACCTCTACGGCGTGACCGCCGATCCGGACACCGAGATCACCGTCACGAGCGGCGCGACCGAGGCGATCTTCTGCGCGATCCAGGCCGTCGTGCGCCGCGACGACGAGGTGATCGTGCTCGATCCGTGCTACGACTCGTACGAGCCGTCGGTCACGCTCGCGGGCGGGCGCGTCGTGCACCTGCCGCTCGTGCCGCCGTCGTTCGCGATCGACTGGGACCGCTTCGAGTCCGCGCTCTCCGCGCGCACGCGGCTCGTGATCGTGAACACGCCGCACAATCCGGCCGGGACGCTGCTCTCGGCCGCCGACTTAGACCAGCTCGCGGCGCTGCTGCGCCGCCACGATTGCTACGTGCTCAGCGACGAGGTCTACGAGCACGTCGTGTTCGACGGCCGGCGGCACGCGACTGCGCTCGCGCAGGCGGAGCTCAGGTCTCGCTGCTTCGCGGTGTTCTCGTTCGGCAAGACCTACCACGCGACGGGCTGGAAGCTCGGCTACTGCGTCGCGCCGCCGGAGCTCACGGCCGAGCTGCGCCGCGTGCACCAGTACGTGCAGTTTGCGTCGACGTCGCCGCTGCAGCTCGCGCTCGCGGACTACATGCGCGAGCACCCCGAGCATCACCTCGGGCTGCCCGCGTTCTACGAGGAGCGCCGCGACTACTTCAATCGTCTGCTCGCGGCCACGAAGTTCACGATCCGGCCGTCGGCCGGAACCTACTTTCAGCTCGCGGACTACGGCGCGATCTCCGATCTGCCCGACGTCGAGTTCGCGCGCTGGCTCACGATCGAGCACGGCGTCGCGACGATTCCGATCTCGGTGTTCTATCGCGAGCCGCCGGCCGCGAGGCTCGTGCGCTTCTGCTTCGCGAAGGAGGACGCCACGCTCGACGAGGCCGCGCACCGGCTGCGCGCGCTCTGACGCGGGCCGCCGGCCGCGCGCCGCCGCGGCGGTTGCTATCGGCCGTCGAGCCCGAGGTTGACGGCGGGCTACTTGCCCGCGTGCTCCGAGGCCGCGAGCTCGCCGATCAGCGCGAACAGCTCGTCGTAGCCGCCGGCCATGTCGAGGTCGGTCGTGTACTTGCCGTTCACGACGATCGTCGGGACGCGCGCGACCTTGTAGCGCCGGGTCAGCTCGTCGGCGCGCTGCAGCTTCGCGTGCACCGCGAACGAATCGAAATTGCTCTTGAACGTCGCGGCGTCGACGCCGAACTTGGCGAAGAACGCTTGCAGCTTGTCCTCGGTGTCGAGCAGATTCCCGTTCCCGTGGATTTCGCGGAACAGCGCCTCGTGCATCTCGCCGGTCTTGCCGAGCACTTCCTCGGTGTAGAACGCGCGTGCGTGGATCTTCGCGACCTCGCTCCAGACCGTCGGGACGCGCTGGAAGCTCACGTATTCCGGCTTCTTCGCAACCCAGGCCTTCAAGTACGGATCGAATGCGAAGCAGTGCGGGCAGCCGTACCAGAAGACCTCGGCGACCTCGACCTTGTCGGGGGGGGAGCTCGTCGGCTGCGCGGGCGACAGGCGCGCGTAGTGCTTGCCGAGCTGGAAGCGCGCGGACGTGGGCGAGACGCCGGTCTCGTTCGGGACGACGTCGGCGGGCGTCGGTTTCGGCGGCTCGTCGGCTAGCGGCCCGGAGTCGTCGGGCTCGGTGTTGCCGGCTGCGATGTCCGCGGTCGCGGGCGGAGCCGCGGCGCGAGAGGCGGGCTGGCCGTCGCCGCCGCAGCTCGCGACCGCGAGCGCTGCGAGGAGCAGGAGGTTTCTCGGCTGCATCGCGGAGCTCCTCGAAGCGCCGCCGCGGACGGCGTCAGTCCAAACCCTGGACGTAGCTCGCGAGCGCGCGGATCTCGTCGTCTTTGAGCAGCGACGCGACGTTGCGCATCATCTGATTCGCGCCGTCGGACGCGCGCTCTCCGGCTTTGTATTCCTGCAACGTCTTCGTCACGTAAGCCGAATGCTGCCAGCCGATCCGCGGGTAAGCCGCGAACGGGTTGCCATGCCCGCCCGGCCCGTGGCACGCGATGCAGGCCGGGATCCCTCGCGTCGGAACGCCGCCGCGATAGATTTGCTGACCGAGGCTCACGAGCGCGGGGTCCGCGCCCTTCGGCGTCGGCTTCTGCGCCGAGAAATACGCCGCGACGTCGAGCGCGTCCTGGTCGGAGAGCATCTGCGCGAACGGCATCATAGTGACGTCCTTGCGCTCGCCGCTCTTGAACGCCTTGATCTGGCGCGCGATGTACTCGGGGTGCTGGCCCGCCAAGCTGGGCCAGGTCGGCGACAGGCTGTTGCCTTCCAGCCCATGACACGCAGCGCAAGTCGCCGACTTCGTCCGGCCCGCGTCGACGGAGCCCTGCGGCGCCGTCTTCGTCTCCTGCGCGAGCGCGGTGCCGAGGCACGCGGCCGCGCCGAGCGCCGCCGCAACGAGCTCGAGGCAAACGCGTCGCAGGGATCTTTGACTCGTCGTGTGGCAGCTCACGCTCGGCAAATTCCTTTGATTTCGCTCGAAAACGGCGGCCGATTGTACACTATGAGCCGGCTCCGAACGCGAGCCGCATGCCCGATCCGAACGTGTCCACGCCGATCTTCCTCAAGAGCGCCGCAGCGCCCGCCGATTTTCCGACCGACGACGGCCGCGAGGTCGCGTTCGTCGGTCGCTCGAACTCCGGCAAGTCGACCGCGCTGAATCTGATCGCCGGCGTGCGCCGGCTCGCGCGCGTGAGCCGGACGCCGGGTCGCACGCAGCTGATCAATTTCTTCGAGGTCGGCGAGGAGCGCCGGCTCGTGGATTTGCCGGGCTACGGTTTCGCCCGCGTCGCGGACGAGACTCGCGAGCGCTGGCGAGTGCTCTGCGAGGCGTATCTGACGGGTCGTCGCTCGCTCGCGGGCGTGATCGTCACGCTCGACATCCGGCGCGGGCTCACGGATCTCGACACGGAGCTGCAGCGCTGGCTCGAGCTGCGTGGACTACGGATCGGATTCCTTCTCACGAAGACGGACAAGCTCAGTCATTCGGCGAGCTTGCAGCGGGAGCGCGAGATCGCCGCGCGCCTCGGGCCGCATCGCGACGTGCTGCGTTTCTCCGCGCTGAGCCGTCTCGGCGTCCCCGAAGCTCGAGTGTGGATCGATAACTGGCTCACGCACGACGGCGGGAAGTAAAACACCCCGGGTGCGGGATTCAGGGGACACACCCGGGGCGGGAAGTCCCGGCGGGGTGGGCCGGGATCTGGAGAACCCGCTTAGGGAGGATAGCGGGCGCACTCTTCCTGAGTGCGAAGGTTTAGTCAGCGACCCGCGCCGAGAAGTTCCCTAGTGAGCTTCGTCCCAGTTGCCGCCGACGCCGCTGTCGACGCGCAGCGGCACGGCGAGCGTCGCCGCGGACTCCATAATTCTTATGACTCCGGCGCGGACCTCGTCGACGCGCGCGAGCGGCGCTTCGATCACGAGCTCGTCGTGCACTTGCATGAGCAGCCGCGCACCGCCGCCCTCGCGCCCGAGCCACGCGTCGACCGCGAGCATCGCGCGCTTGATGATGTCGGCCGCGGTGCCTTGCATCGGCGCGTTGATCGCGCTGCGCTCCGCGTATTGGCGAACCGCCGCGTTGCGCGCGTTGATGTCGGGCAGATACAGCCGCCGGCCGAACACCGTCGTCACGTAGCCGAGCTCGCGCGCGCTCTGCCGAGTCTCGTCCATGTACCGTCTCACGCCCGGGTAGCGCTCGAAGTACAGATCGACGTAGGCCTGCGCCTGGCCGCGCTCGATGCCGAGCTGCTTCGCGAGGCCGAACGCCGACATTCCGTAGATCAAGCCGAAGTTGATCGCCTTCGCGGAGCGGCGCTGGTCCACCGTCACGGCCTCGAGCGGCGTGGCGAAGACCTCGGCAGCGGTCGCGCGATGAATGTCGGTCTCGACCGCGAATGCGGCGAGCAAGCCGGCATCCCCGGACAAGTGCGCCATGATCCTGAGCTCGATCTGCGAGTAGTCCGCCGCGACGAGCTTGCTACCGCGCGCGGCGACGAACGCTTGCCGAATCCGCCGGCCTTCGGGCGTGCGGATCGGGATGTTTTGTAGATTTGGATCGGACGACGACAGCCGCCCGGTCGCCGCGACCGCTTGGCGGTACGACGTGTGGATCCTGCCCGTGCGTGCGTCGATCTCGCCGGGCAGCTTGTCGGTGTAGGTCGACTTCAACTTCGTGAGCGCGCGGTACTCGAGCACGAGCCGTGGCAAGTCGAACGATTCCGCGAGCTGCTCGAGCACGCTCTCGGCCGTCGACGGTTGGCCCTTCGGCGTCTTGCCGAGGACGGGCAGATGCAGGCGGTCGTAAAGGATCTCTTGGAGTTGCTTCGGCGAGCCGAGATTGAACGGCCCGCCGGCCGCGTCGTGCGCGGAGCGCTCCGCTGCCGCGATGCTCGTCGCGAGCTCCTGGCTCTGTTGGCGCAACATCTGCGCGTCGACCATCACGCCCGCGCGCTCCATCCGTTCCAGCACGCGGAGTAACGGCAACTCGATGTCGGCGTAGACGCGTGCGAGCTCGGCCTGCGCGCGGAGCTTCGCCGAGAGCTCGTGGTGCAGGCGCAGTGCGAGGTCGGCCTCGCCCGCCGCGAACGTCGTCGCCGCCGCGACGTCGATTTGATCGAACGCGAGTTGCTTCGCCCCTTTGCCCGCGATGTCGTCGTAATTCGGGGCCGCGACGCGCAGGTAATGCGCGGCCGCGGCCGCGAGCTCGTGGCTCGTCGCGGTCGAGTTCACGACGTACGACTCGAGCATCGTGTCCTCCGCGAGCCCGCCGATCTCGATGCCGTGATTCGCGAGCACGTGCGCGACGTATTTGAGATCGTGGCCGACCTTCGGCGCGCCGCTCACGAGCCAGTTCCTCAAGCGCGCGAGCGCGGCGTCGCGAGCGATCTGCTCGGGCGCGCCCGGATAGCGGTGCGCGAGCGGCAGGTACGCGGCCTCGCCGGCCTCGACCGCGAACGCGATGCCGACGAGCTCGGCGCGCAGGTACCCGCCGCCGGTCGTCTGCACGGCGAGCGCCGCGAGCGGTGCCGCGACGAGCTTCGCGAGCCAGCGCTCGAGATCGGCGTCGGTCGTCACGGCGGTGTAGTGGCCCGTCAGCGTCGCGCCGCCGGCCGCTTCCGGCGCGGCGCTTGCCGCCGGCGCCCGGCCGCCCGCTCCGCTCGCGGGCGCGGCGCCATCGCCGCGGATTCGGCGCAGCAGGCGGCCGAACTCGAGGCGCTCGAACGCGCCCGCGAGACGCGCGACGTCGGGCGCGCGCAGGTGCAGAGCGTCGATGTTGAGCGGCAGCTCGACGTCGCAGCGGATCGTCGCGAGCTTCTTGGACAGATCGAGCGTGTCGAGCGCGGCGCGGAGGCGCTCGCCGATCTTGCCCGGGACTTGGCTCGCGTTGGCCTTGAGCGTCGCGACGTTCGGATATTGCTGCAGCCACTTCACCGCGGTCTTCGGGCCCACGCCCTCGATGCCCGGGATGTTGTCGATTGGGTCGCCGATCAGCGCGAGGTAGTCCACGATCTGCTCGGGTGTCACGCCGAATTTCGCGATCACGCCGGCGCGATCGAGCTTCGAGTTGTCCATCGTGTTCACGAGCGTGACGTGCTCGTCGACGAGCTGCGCGAGGTCCTTGTCGCCCGTGGAGATCACGGTGTCGCGGCCCGCCGCCGATGCCGCGCGCGCGAGCGTGCCGATCACGTCGTCGGCCTCGACGCCTTCGATCCGGAGCAGCGGGATGCCCATCGCGTCGATCGACTCGAGCAGCGGCTCTACCTGCGAGCGGAGCTCGTCCGGCATCGGCGGACGGTTCGCCTTGTATTCGCTGAACAGGTCTTTGCGGAACGTTCTGCCCGGCGCGTCGAACACAACGGCCATCTCGCTCGGCGCGTAGTCGTCGAGCAGCTTGTAGAGCATGTTCACGACGCCGAGCACGGCATTCGTTGGCTGGCCCGCCGCCGTCGTGAGCGGCGGCAGCGCGTGGAACGCGCGGTAGAGATAAGAGGAGCCGTCGACGAGAACGAGCGGTTTCGCGCTCATTCGCGGTTGCGCCGCTCGTCGTCCTCCGGACGCGGCGCGGCCTCGGCCGCGGGCGCCTCGGCACCCGCCGCGGCGGCCGCGGGTGCGGCCTTGCTCGGGTCGAGCCGTTTGATCGGCTGCGCGGACCCGGGCAGCGTGAGCGGCCCGCGCTGTCCGCAGCCGAGCAAGGCGCCGAACGCGGCGAGCAGCACGCCGAGCGCGAACGAGGCGCGAATCCCGCGACTCATTTCTTCTTACCCCCGCCCGCGAGCTCGGCCGCGACGCGCCGATACGCTTCGCGGAACGGCACGCCTTCCTTCACGACGAGCTCGTTCGCGCGCGCGGCGGCATAGAGCTCGGGCGCGAGCGCGATCTTGTCCGCGCGAAAGCGCACGCCGGGCAACGCGTGCGCCATGATCGCGAGCACGGCGGCGGCCAGGTCGATGGTCCGGAACAACGGCGCCTTCAGGCGCTGCAGGTCGCGGTGATAACCGGAGGTCAGCTTCGCGGTCAGCGCGAGCGTCTCTTGGAGCGCGCCGAGCGCGGTCGCTTGGCTCGCGCGCACGAGCTCGAACACGTCCGGGTTGCGCTTCTGCGGCATGATCGACGAGCCCGTCGTCATCTCCGCCGGCAACGTCACGTATGCGAACTCGCTCGTGTAGAACAAGAGCACGTCGGACGCAAGCCGGCCGAGATCGCCGAGCAGCAGCGCGATCTCGAAGATCAGCGAGGCTTCCGCCTTGCCCCGCGAGAGCTGCACGGCCGTCACGGGCTCGTGATTGCGCGCGAAGCCGAGCGCGGCGCGCGTCGCTTCGCGGTCCACGGGCAAGTTCGGCACGCCGTAGCCCGCTGCGGAGCCCAGCGGGTTCGAGTCCGCGCGCACGCGCACGCGCTCGAGCGCCGCGCGATCGTCCGCGAGCTCGGCCGCGAAGCCGCGCGCCCAGAGCGCGACCGAGCTCGGCATCGCCGGCTGCATGTGCGTGTAACCCGGGAGGCCGATCGCGCCTTGCTCCGTCGCGATCCGCTCGAGCGCAGCGACGACCCCCGCGGTCGCGTCGGCGAGCTCATGCGTGGCGTCGAGCAGGTACAGCCGCAGCGCGACGAGCACCTGGTCGTTGCGCGAGCGCCCCAAGTGCACTCGCCCGCCGGCCGCGCCGATCCGCTCGATGAGGCGGCGCTCGAGCGCGCCGTGCGCGTCCTCGTCCGCGAGCTCGATCGACCACTCGGCCGCGGCGTGGCCTGCGCCGAGCGCCTCGAGCCCCGCGCAGATCGCCGCGCAGTCGGGCGCGCTCAGCAGGCCCTGGCCCGCGAGCATCCGCGCGTGCGCGATCGACGCGCGCACGTCGTACTCGACGAGCCGCGCGTCGAGCAAATGGTCCTCGCCCGCAGTGAAGCGGAGGATTCGCTCGTCGAGCGGCAAGCCCTTGTCCCAGAGTCGCGGCATCGTGCTAGCTCGTCTGTTCCTCGGGCCGCAGGTGCTCGATGTCGTTCACGACGAGCGTGCCGGTGCCTTCGTTCGTGAATACCTCGAGCAAAAGGCTATCCGGCTGAGAATAGGAGATCACGTGGACTCGCGGCACGCCGCCCGCGAGCGCGCGTTCGATCGCCGCGACCTTCGGCAGCATGCCGCCCGAGATCCTGCCCTCGTCGCGGAGTCTGCGCAGGCCCGCGCGGTCGAGATAGGACACGAGCGAGCGCGGATCCTCGAGCGATTCGAGGATTCCGGGCGCGCCGGTCGCGAGTATGAATTTCTCGGCCTTGAGCTCGCACGCGATCGCGGCCGCGACCGTGTCGGCGTTGATGTTGAGCAACACACCGTGATCGTCGGCCGAGAGCGGGCTCACGATCGGCACGAGGTCGTTGTCGAGCTGCTTCAAGATGATGCTCGCGTCTAGCCCAAGAATGTCACCGACGAAGCCGTAGTCGACCATCTCGCCCGAGTCGAGCTGGACCGGCGGCCGCTTGCTCGCCTTGATGAGCCCGCCGTCGACGCCGCTGACGCCGATCGCGGGCACGCCGAGCGCGCGGCACATCGCGACCACACGGGTATTGATCTCGCCGTTCAGCACCATCGTCGACACTTCGAGCGTTTGAGCGTCCGTCACGCGCCGGCCCTCGACCATCTTGGTCTGATACCCAAGCCGCTGCGCGAGCGCCGTCGACTGTGGCCCGCCGCCGTGCACGAGCACGACGCGGATACCGACCTGATGAAGGATTCCGATCTGCTCCATGAGCGCGCGCGTCGTTTCGGCCGAGACGAACGCGTCGCCGCCGGCCTTGAGCACGAAGACCTTGCGCTTGTAGACGCGCAAGTACGGCACCGCATGCCGCAGCGCCGTCACGACGATAGCGCGCTCGTTGGTCGTGAGTCGGTTCATCGCGGTCATCCTTCCATCATCCTTTCATCATTCGATAGAGCACGGCCATCTGCACGACCATGCGGTTGCGCGCCTCTTGGATCACGACGCTGCGCGGGCCGTCGAGGATCCGGTCCGAAACGACGACGCCGCGGCGCGCGGGCAAGCAATGCATGAACCGGCAGTCGGGCCGCGCGTCGGCGAACCACGGCTCGTCGACGCACCAGTTGCCGACGAGCTGCTCGCGCAGCGCCTGGTCGCCGAGCTTGTCGCCGTAGTGGCGCGTCGAGGAATACGACTTCGCGTAGATCACGTGCGCGCCGCGCATCGCCTCGCGCCGATCCGACGTCTCGGTCACGCTGCCGCCGGACTTCTGCGCGGCCTTGCGCGCCTTCTCCACGATTGCGGGCGGCAGCTCGAAGCCGGGCGGCCGCAGGTGCACCACGTTCATCCCGCGCATCGCGGCCATGTGCAGCGTCGCGGACGGCACCGCGAGCGGCAGCGGCTTCGGGTGATACGCCCACGTGAGCACAAACCTGCCGCCGTTCGCGGGGATCCCGAGCTCGTCCATCGTCTTCCAGTCGGCGAGGCTCTGGCACGGATGGTTGATCGCGGACTCCATGTTGATCCACGGCTTGTCGATGAGGCCCGTGAGCGCGTGGAAATCCTTGTCGGCGATGTCATGGGCGAGATCGCGGCGCTCGGCGAACGCGCGCACGCCCATCGCGTCGCCGTACGACGCGATCACCGGGACGGCCTCGCGCACGTGCTCGGCGGCCTGCCCGTCCATCACGATGCCGTAGCGCGACTCGAGCCCGTGGATCGACATCTCGGGCGAGATCACGAACGCGCCGCCGCCGAGCCGGATCATCGCGGCTTGGAACGACGACAGCGTCCGCAGCGATGGGCTCAAGAACAGCAGCGATAGCACCTTGCCTTCGAGCGCGCGCGGTTCGGGTTTGCGGTCGAGCCGGGTCGCGAGCGCGATGAGATCCTCGATCTCCTCGTGCGAGAAATCGGCGAGGTCGTTAAAGCGTCGCATCGGTCAAGTCCTCCAACGCAGCGGCGAGGCGCTGCACGTGCTCTGTGGAAAGGATCAGCGGCGGCAGGAGCCGCAGCACGTGCGGGTCCGCGCTCGTGCCGGTCAAGATGTCGCGCGCGAGCAGCGCGTCGCGCACGGCCGTCGCCTTGGGCTTGGTCTTCAAGCCGAGCAGGAAGCCGCGGCCCTGCAACCCGACGACGGGCCCGACGACGCAGGTCGCGCGGATTGCGGCGCTCACCTCGCGGACGTTCGCAAGCAGCTTCTCGTCGCGGATCACGTCGAGCACCGTCTTGATCGCCGCACACGCAACCGGGCCGCCGCCGAACGTCGTTCCGAGCGAGCCGGGCTTCAGCTCGCGCGCGATCTCGTGCGGCAGGAGAAGCGCGCCGCACGGAAAGCCGCCGCCCAGGCCCTTCGCGGTCGTGAGCAGGTCGGGCCGCACGCGATGCAGCTGCGCCCCGAACGGCTCGCCGAGCCGGCCGATGCCGGTCTGAACCTCGTCGATGATCAAGAGCGCACCCGCGCGGTCGCAGGCGGCGCGCGCGGCGTGCAAGAACTCCGTCGAGAAGTCGAACGCGCCCGCGAGCCCTTGGACGGGCTCGATGATCACGCCGGCCGTCGCCGAATCAACCGCCGCGTTCAGCGCCGCGACGTCGTTGCGCGGCACGAACTGCACGTCGAACGGCGCGCGCGGGAAACCGTACCAAGACTTGTCGGCGCCCCAAGTCACCGCCGCGGCCGCCGCGGTCCGGCCGTGGAAGCCATGTTCGAACGCGACGATCTTCGGTCGACCCGTGATCTTGAGCGCGAGCCGGAGCGCGTTCTCGTTCGCCTCCGCGCCGCTGTTCACGAAGAACACTCGGTTGACTCCCGCCGGTGCGAACGCGGCGAGCTCGTCCGCGGCTTCGTCGCGAACCTTGAGCGGTAGCGCGTTGGTCTGGAACACGAGGTCGCGCGCGGCGCGCGCGATCGTCTCGGAGAGGCGCGGGTGGCCGTAGCCGAGCGCCGCAACCGCGTGGCCGCCGTAGAAATCGAGCACGCGCCGGCCCGCGGCGTCCTCGAGCCACACGCCGGAGCCCTTCGCCGGCGTGAACGGCAACATCGTGTAGACCTCGTTGAGATGCGCGTGCATCGCTGCGACCTCGTTCAAAGCAACGTTCATCAGAGCCATCCTGCCGCCGGCGCGGTCAACCCCATGTCCTCGGGCAGCCCGAGCAAGCGATTCGCCCACTGGATGCTGCCGCCCGCCGCACCCTTGAGCAGATTGTCGAGCACCGTGCAGATCACGATCGTGTCGCCGTCGACGAGCGCGTGCAGCGCGGAGTAATTGGTCGCCGCGATGTCCTTCACGCGCGGCGGCTCGGGCTCGACTCGAACGAAGCGCGAGCCGCGGTAGAACTCGGTCAACGCCTCGCAGATCTGCTGCCCGGTCACGCGCTGCTTCGCGCGCGCGAAGGTCGTCGCGTGGATGCCGCGCGCGAACGGCCCGGAGTGCGGCACGAATTTCAGATCGATGTCGCGGCCCGACGCGGCTTTCACGAGCGCGCGGACCTCGGGGTCGTGGCGGTGCTTGAGCGCTTGATACGCGAACAAGTTGCTCTGGCGCACCGGGTGATGCGTCGTCTCGCGCGGCGTGCGGCCGGCGCCCGTGCTGCCCGTGACCGCGCTCACGTGAAACTCGTCCGCGAGCCCGGCCGCTGCGAGCGGCACGATCCCGAGCAGCATCGTGGTCGCGAAGCAGCCCGGGTGGGCCGCGTGCGGCGTGTCGATCCGCTCGAGCTGCTCGGGCACCGCGCACGTGAACTGCTGGAGCAGCTGCGGCGTCGCGTGCTCGTGGCCGTAGACCTTCGCGAATGCGGCCGGGTCGGCGAAACGGAAGTCCGCCGACGCGTCGACGACCGTCATCGCGACGTCGGCCGCGGCGGCCGCGCCGAGCAGCTGGTCGACGAGCTGCGCCGACGCGCCGTGCGGCGCACCCGACAGCACGAGCCAGTGCGGCGCCGAGCGCAGCCGCTCGATCGCGGCGTCGATCGACACGAAAGTCTCGTTCGGATACGCGGGCGCAAGGTGCGCGAACGTCCTCGCGACCGGCTCGCCGGCCTGGCTGCTCGAGACCGCCGCGCCGAGCGTGAGCCGGGGATGCGCGTCGATCAGGCGCAGGAACTCGCCGGCGACGTAGCCGGACCCGCCGAGCACGATCGCGGGATACGACGGCTCCGCGGCGCTCATCCGGCCGCCTTCGCGAGCTTGCTCGTAAGGCCGAGGCTCGCCATCAGCAGGTCCCCGAGCTCGGCCGAGCTCGTCATCGCGTTGATCGCCGCGACGTTCGAGCGATTCTTGATGATGTCGATGCCGACTTGGTTGTCCGTCGCGGGCCCCGAGATCACGGTCGGCTCGATCCCGAACTCCTCGCGCAGCAGCTTCGCGCCGCCCCACGCGCCGACCGGGTCGTTCGCGCACAGCACGAGCGAGGTGATCGCCGCGACCACTTCCTTGTCGCGCAAGATCGCCTCGACGCCATACGCGCCGAGCAGCCCGTCGCCGAGCTCGAACACGATCGCGTCGGGTTTCTCATCCGCGAGCTCGTTCAACAAGCTCCGCGTGAGTGCGGGCGCGTTCTTCGAGGTCGTCGCGCAGATCCCGAAGTCCGAGAACATCGCGACGTGCCGCGCGCCGGAGTCCTCCATCGCGAGGATGTCGCGGCGCAGCGCGACGCCGGTCGACTTGAACGCGTCGACGACGAGGCCGTTGTGTCTGAAGCGGCTCACGATCGCGCACGCGGCCGCGGTCTTGCCCGAGTTCATGCAAGTGCCCGCGATCGCGACCACCGGGACGCCGTGCGTCTCGAGCGGCACGTCGAGGTTCAGCGGCTCGGTCGACACGCGCGCGGGCACGCCGACACGCTGGCCGAGATACGGGAAATCGAGCACGCAGCCGAGAACGCGGCAGTCGAACGGCTCGCCGTGCGACGGGTTGATCGAGTCGCAGATGCCGATCACGCCGCCCAAATTCAGCAGCTGCACGACGTCGCCCGCAGCGAGCTGCGTCGGCAAGTGACCCGAATAGCCGAACAGCGCCTTGCGGTGCCCGAGCGCGCCGACCACGATGTCGCCCTTCTTCACCTCGGCCATCCGGCCGCTCGTGAGCTCGAGCGTGTTGTAGCGGGACTTGTTGTTCAGCACCTCGACCGCGATCAGCACGCCCTCCTCGCACGGGATCTCGTCGCTCACGCGGATCTCCTGGCCGAGATCCGCCGCGAGCGCGACCGAAGCGATCTTGTCTACGACGACCGAGCGCATGTCATTGTCCCCCGGCCCGGGTGTGGAACATCCCGGGCAACGCCATGATCTTCGAGAAGCCGAGCGCGTCGGCCGCGTTCCATTCGCCGGCCGCCTCGCCGTACTTGCCGCGGCTCGCGGCCATCAGCGAGTGCGGCGACGTGACGCCGAGCACGAACAGGCTCCCCGGTCGGAGCTGCACGCGGACCTTCCCGGTCACGCGCTGCTGCGACGAGGTCAGGAGCGCCTCGACGTCGCGGCACGCGGGGTCTAGCTGCTTGCCCTCGTGGATCAGCTGGCCGTATTCCTGGCTCACGGTCTCCTTGATCCGCGACTGCGTGAGCGTGAGCGTGAGCTTCTCGAGCTCGCGGTGCGACGCGATCAGGATCTCGGCCGCCGGCGCCTCGAACGCGACGCGGCCCTTCGTGCCGATGATCGTGTCGCCCAAGTGAATGCCGCGGCCGATACCGTACTTCGCGCCGACGGTCTCGAGCTTCTCGATCAGCGCGACAGGGTCGAGCCGCTCGCCGTCGAGGCCCGCGGGCACGCCGCGCGCGAACTCGATCTCGACCTCGCTCGCTGGCTGCGGTTTGTCGAGCGCGCCGGCCGAAAGCACCCACGCGGATTCGGGGATGCTGCCCTTCGAATCGAGCGTCTCGGAGCCGCCGATCGTCACGCCCCAGAGCCCGCGGTTCGTCGAGTACGCGGAGCCGCGGGTCGGCACCGGGAGCTTCCGCTCCTCGAGGAACTTCACCTGTGCCGGCCTCTGCCACGCGTGATCGCGCACGGGCGCCAAGATGTTCAGCTCGGGGGCGACGGCCTTGAGCACGATCTCGAAGCGGACCTGGTCGTTGCCGGCCGCCGTGCAGCCGTGCGCGACGGTGTCCGAGCCGAGCTCCTTCGCGAGCTGCGCGAGGTACTTCGCTTGCAGGCCGCGCTCGGCGCCGACGCAGAGCGGATACATGTTGCCGCGCTTCACGTTGCCCATGATCAAGAACTTGATCACCTTCTCGAAGAACTCGGGCCGAGCCTCGATGAGCCGGTGGTCGCTCGCACCCAGTGCGCGCGCCCGCTCATCGAGATGCCGCGCGGCCGCCGCGTCGATCCCGCCGCAGTTCACCGTGACGGTTACGACCGGCCGCGCGTAGGTCTCCTTGAGCCACGGAATGCAGAACGACGTGTCGAGCCCGCCCGAGAACGCGAGCACGATCGGCCCATGCGCGGACGATGAAGCGGAGGAGGTCATGATGCTGCCTTCTTCAAGTATTGTCTGAGGCGGCCGCGGAGCCGGCGCTGTTGAGTCGCGCCGACCGTCGCGACGAAGATCGTGTCGTCGCCGGACACCGTGCCGACGACCTCGGGCCATGCGATGTGGTCGAGCGTGACCGCGACGCGTTGCGCCGCGCCGACCTGCGTCGTGATCACGAGCAGATTCGGCCCGGCCGTGCGAATCTCACGGACGAACTCGGCGACGAGCTGAAGCGCTTGCGCGTTGTCAACCTCGGTCGGATTCGGCAAGCTGTAGCCGTTCTTCGTCTTGGCCGCGCCGAGATCCCTGAGATCCCTGCTCACGCTCGACTGCGTCGCCGGAAATCCTTCGTGGCGCAGCAGCTCGACGAGCTCGGCTTGGCGCTGGATCGACTGAGCCTCGATCAAGCGCGCAATGGCTCGGCGCCGCTCGTTTTGTTCGAGAGTCGCACTTGGCATGGGGCACAGCTGTGAATAAAATTGCGCATATAATAAGGCATATGCGCAAATTCGCAAGTGTCCTGTCGCGTCGTCCGTTCGCCTCGTGAGCACCGAGCCGCTCGAGACCGTCGAGAGGGTCACACGCGACGCGCCCGAGCTCGCCGTGATCTGGCTCCACGGGCTCGGCGCGGACGGCCACGACTTCGAGCCGATCATTCCGGAGCTCGGTTTGGCCGTCGGCGTACGTTTCGTGTTCCCGCACGCGCCGATTCGGCCGGTCACGATCAACGGCGGGATGCCGATGCGCGCCTGGTACGACATCGTCGGCTTCGACGCGGCCGCCGAGGACGCGGCCGGGATTCGCGCGAGCGCGGCCGCGGTCGCGCGGCTCATCGATCGCGAAATGGAGCGCGGCGTCCCGGCGGCGCGGATCGTGCTCGCGGGCTTCTCACAGGGCGGCGCGATCGCGCTGCAGCTCGGACTGCGCGAGCCGCGCGGGCTCGCGGGCGTGCTCGCGCTGTCCACCTACCTGCCGCTCGCCGCGACGCTCGCGCACGAGAAGTCCGCCGCGAACGCGGCCGTCCCGATCTTCATGGCGCACGGCACCTACGATCCCGTGATCCCGCTCGCGCACGCGGACGCGTCGCGGCGAGCACTCGAACGCGAGGGCTACACGGTCGACTGGCGCGTGTACCCGATGGCGCACGCGGTCTGCGCGCCAGAGATCGGGGCGATCGGTAGGTGGCTCGAGGCGCTCGCGGGTCGCTGAGGCGCGCTAGTCGCGGGTGAGCGCGAACGTTGCGCGGATTTCGCCGCTGATGCGGGCGCTCGCGTCGAACGACCGCTCCGCGAACGTCAGAAGCCCGCCGCGGTCGATCAGCACGACCGTCGAGGAGCGCGTGCCGTAGACCGGTCCCACGACGAAGTGCGAGCTCGAGTACCGCTCCTCGGCGGTCGCGGCCGTCGCGCGCTCGGCGAGCAGAGAGAACAGTCCCGCGAGCGGGTCGGGCGTGTCGAGCAACTGCTCCATTCCCGAGCGCGCGCTCCGGACCTTCGGCCACTCGACGCCGTAGGCCGCGTTGCTGAGCGCGTGGACGCCCGCGCCGAGCTCGGCGGCCGGTGCGCGGTTGCTCGCATAGCGCAAGCCGCCTTGCTCGCGGAGCAGCAGGCTGAAGGGTCCGTACGCATCGCGCCGCGTGTCGAGCGCCGCGGCGAATTCGCCCGGGGACAACGTGGCGCGGAGGTAGTCCGCGACCAGTGCGCCGCGCGACTCGGGCGCCGGCCCCGCGTTCGCGTCGCGAAAGTTCGTGACGGCCGCCAGGCGCCCGGCGCGGTCGACGCCGAGCCAGCTGCCGCGCGCCACGAGGTCGCGGCCGCCGAACACGCTCGGTAGATCCGGCCACCACGCGGCCGCCGCGGTCGGCCGGGCGTGGCGCTCGTCCCGGTTCGCGGCGAACAGGAGCTCATAGCGGGAGGACGCGTCGACCGCGGCGACGACCAAGCACATCGCGCAAGCTTACCCCGGTACCTCGGCGACCGAGAGCGGGAGGTCGGCGCGCCGCTCGAACAACCGGCATGCCGGGCAGGCGGACCGCGGCAGCGACAGCAGGTCGAACACGTAACCGACCGAGCACGTGTCGCAGCGCGTGATCCCGAGCTCCTCGCCGCGGCGGATGCTAATGAGCAGGTTCCAACCCCACTCGAACGACAGGACTCCGCGCGGCACGAGCTCGTCGTACGTCTCGAAGCACTCGCAGAACCGATGACCGAGATCGACGCTCCCCTT